>Ga0074195_1000404_pt1 | contig 89814 bp, 88 predicted proteins | sample EPASupsiteHSE623_FD_64525 | JGI IMG/M metagenome (GOLD analysis project Ga0074195, IMG submission 64525) | Bioremediated contaminated groundwater from EPA Superfund site, New Mexico - Sample HSE6-23 | ecosystem: Environmental > Aquatic > Deep subsurface > Groundwater > Contaminated ...
GAAATAACTATAGTTGAGATAGTCGATTGGGCGATTAATTAAACTAATTGGAATTCCAATGTTCCCAGTTGTTGGTAGACCAAATAGTTCTTGGTTAAAATAGTTTCCCCAGCGGCCGATAGCTTGGCCTAAAGCTAAACCAGGGACTAACAAAGCGGATAACTTCCAGAAGTTTAGTTTATAGCGTCGCGCCCAGATCGCCAAAACGATTAGCCCGGCGATAATTGCTCCATGGATTGAGAGTCCTCCCTCCCAAATTTTTATGATCTGGCCAGGGAATCTTAAGTAATAGGGAAGTTGGAGAAAAACATCATAAATCCTCGCCCCTACTAAGCCGCCGATGATTAACCAAAAACTTAAATCAAAAATTTGTTCTCGGTTTATTTGGTAGATTCTGGCCAGGTAAAGAGTGATGGCTAAAGCCGCTAAAATACTAGTCACCATTAGTACTCCATACCAATAGACATTGATTGGCCCTAAAGAAGCTATAATTGGTTGAGGGGAAAAAGTATGAAGAAAGTTAAACATAGTTTTATCGCTTACATTCCTATTTTATCAGTTTTTTTAGTTTAAAACAAAAGAGGCTAATGCCTCTTTTATGGTGCGGACGGAGAGACTCGAACTCTCAAGGGTTGCCCCGCTTGGTCCTAAGCCAAGTGCGTCTACCAGTTTCGCCACGTCCGCGATTTTATACCCCACGGTTACTTGTTAGGGCGTATTTTTATATTAAACAATTATTTTTATAAAGTAAAGAATGTGTTATAATGAAGACATAAAAATGTTTAAAAAATTCTCTATGATGAAAAATAAATTTATCAGTTTCTTTTCCGAATTATCTATTAAAGATGTGCCTCAAGTTGGTGGGAAAAATGCTTCTTTAGGAGAGATGTATGGCCATTTAGTTAAAAAAGGTATTCGCATTCCCAATGGTTTTGCCACTACTGCTCACGCTTACCGTTATTTTTTAGAATCAACTGGGTTGAAGAAGGAAATTAAAGATGCTCTTCATGGTTTAGATACTAAAAACATTAAAGATTTAATAAAACGAGGAGCCACAATCAGAAGATTAATTGAATCAGCAGAATTCCCTAAAGATTTTTCCCGCGCTATTGTTGAAGCCTATCGGAAACTTTCGCTTAGTTATAAGGTTAAGAATTTAGACGTAGCTGTCCGTTCAAGTGCGACGGCCGAAGATCTTCCCGATGCTTCTTTCGCTGGTCAACAAGAGACTTTTTTAAATATTACTGGCGAGAAAGATCTACTGGTAGCAGTAAAAAAATGTATTGCGTCATTATTTACTAATCGAGCTATTTCTTACCGAGTTGATAAAGGATTCGATCATTTTAAAATTGCCCTATCAGTTGGAGTACAAAAAATGATTCGTTCTGATCTAGGTTCTTCAGGGGTAATGTTTACCATTGATACTGATTCGGGCTTTAAAAACGCCGTTTTGATTAACTCCATTTTTGGTTTAGGGGAAAATATTGTCCAAGGCCGGGTGACTCCTGATGAATTTTATGTCTTCAAAACTACCCGGGCGATTATTTCTAAGAACCTCAGTCGAAAAAATATTAAGATGATCTATAATTTAAACGGGAAATCGCCGGTTAAAAATGTGACCATTCCGTTTTCTGAACAAATTAAACCTTCGCTTACTGATAAGCAAGTCTTGACGCTCGCTAAGTGGGGAATGCTAATCGAAGAACACTATAAGCGACCAATGGACATTGAGTTTGCGCTTGATGGCCGTACCAATGAATTATTTATTGTTCAAGCTCGTCCAGAAACTGTCCAAAGTTTAAAAAATCGGAAGGTAATTGAAACCTATAAATTAAATAAGCGGGGAAAGATAATTGTATCCGGCCAAAGTGTGGGTAGTAAAATTGGTGCCGGAACCGCTAATCGTTTGTTGAGCATTAAAGATATTAATACTTTTAAGCCTGGGCAAGTTTTAGTAACTGGCATGACGGATCCCGACTGGGAACCAATCATGAAGATTGCGGCTGCTATTATTACTGATAAAGGCGGTCGAACCTGTCATGCCGCAATTGTTTCTCGCGAATTAGGAATTCCTTGTATTGTGGGTACTGAAAAAGCCTCTCATTTAATAAAGACCGGCCAAGCAGTGACGGTTTCGGCAGCTGAAGGTGAAAAAGGATTTGTTTATGAAGGGAAATTACCCTTTAAAATCGAGCAAACTGATGTAAAGGACTTAAAGAAGACTAGAACCAAAATCATGATGAATATTGGTGAACCGGATTTAGCTTTTACCAACTCATTTATCCCTAATGATGGCGTCGGTTTAGCTCGTCTGGAGTTTATCATTAATAACTACATTAAAATTCATCCGTTAGCGTTAATAAATTATAATAAAATTACTGATCGGGTCGTCAAAAAGGAAATCGATCGATTAACAGTGGGTTATAAGAACAAAACTCAATATTTTGTGGATCGTTTAGCCCAAGGCATAGCGATGATCACGGCGGCTTTTTATCCCAAAGATGTTATCGTCCGTCTGAGTGATTTCAAAACCAATGAATACGCGAATTTAATCGGTGGAAAAGAGTATGAACCAGTTGAATCTAATCCCATGATTGGTTTCCGGGGAGCGAGTCGTTATTATTCCCCACAATTTTTACCCGCTTTTCAGTTAGAATGCCAAGCCATTAAAAAAGTTAGGGAGCAAATGGGTCTTAAAAATCTGAAAGTAATGATTCCGTTTTGTCGCACGATTGAAGAAGGGAAAAAAGTTCAACATATTATGGCGGAGAATGGTTTACGCCGCGGCCAAAATGGTTTAGAAATTTATGTCATGGCTGAAATTCCCTCTAACATCATTCTCGCTGAGAAATTTTGTCACATCTTTGATGGTTTCTCGATTGGATCTAATGATCTTACCCAATTAACTCTGGGAATTGATCGTGACTCTGGCGGCACGCTGACGGTTGCCGGAGTGAGTGATGAAAGAAACGAAGCGGTGAAAGAGTTAATTCGCAATTTAATCATCGTCGCTAAAAAGCAACGACGAAAAGTGGGAATTTGTGGCCAAGGGCCAAGTGACTTTCCTGACTTTGCCGAATTTTTAGTTGAGATAGGAATTAATAGTATTTCTCTTAATCCTGATACAATGGTCGCTACTACGCTAGCTATTAGTCGAAAAGAAAAACAGCTGAAACGAAGTAAAGGAATCCTTAGTTTGTTTTTCTAAAATAAAAGTATTGAATGGATCAAAATAAAAACACCCCTTTCAGGGGTGTTTTCAATTTTTTAAAATATTAATTAATTTCTTCTACTACTTGGATTCTAGCCGTCTTAACACCGAATTCAATCGCCTCATGATGATCTTGCATCCAGACATCAACTCGCGTGGCGTGGCGTTTATTCATTCGATCACGCACGACGAATACTTGATCGCCAAATAGTTCCGGAATCTGAACTTTGGTGCCGAACTTTAAGAAATTAGCGGCAATTGTGTCTTCCGCGTCTGACTGACAAACATTATAGCCATTAGCGGTGATGCAAGGTGAATTATCGGTTTGGCCTGGTTCAGAATTATAGGCTGTAATGACATGAGTGCTGGTACGTACTACTTTATATTTGGGTTGCTGGTTATCCTGTTTAGGGCTTAAATTGATGATTTCTAGACTAGTTAAAGCGGCTAATTGCTCTAAATTTGGGTTAAGGTCAATTAAGGTTAGATTGGTCGTGGTTGGGGTAGAATTAGCGATTATTGAGGCATTTATCAAGGCAGGGCTAACAGCCTCAGCCGCTAGGGCTGGAGTGTAAAATAGGGTAAATTGGAAGATACAGGCGATAGTTACTAATAGAACGATCGCCTGCCGTCTACTGAGAGGCACAATTTCTTCACTAATTTTAAGCATTTTAATCATTTTGTTTATTATTAGCTAATATTCTCTTAATCAAAAAATCCCTACTATATCATATTGAGTGATATTAAAGCGGGGATTTTATTGACCGGTTATCTTAGCACGCTAAGTGGAAAAAGTCAAGATTAGGCTAGGGATTGTTGGGTGATGATTTATTGACGCATAATGTATTTTATGATATGGTAGTTAGACAATAAAAAAGAGAAATTTATTAAAATTAAAGGGATTTTTGTTCTTTGAATGAATTGTAAACATATAGATAGTGAAAAAAAACATTGTTTTCATAGTTATGGTAGTAGCTACCGTGATTGTGACCATGCCGACCTATGGACAAAGGTCGAAAATTTTTTCTGGCGATCAGAAACTCTGGCAGGTGAAAAGGAGCCAGAAAATTATTTTAAACCAGATTGAATTTTTTTCTGACAAAGTGAATGATCTGCGTCAGGATAACGAACACCTATTGAGTGTGCCAATCGATTCCGTACTGCCACGCGAGTCTGCGGAGGTGGCGTCTAATGATGCCTTAATCAAGGCCTATCAGATTAAAATTAATGACCTTGAAGATCGGCTATCAGAATTTGTCGTCCTCGCTGCTGGGAAAGATAAGACCAAGTGGGTGGACTTACGCGGCAAGCCGGAGGAAATAGCCAATGCTTATGTGGCTATTGCTTATGTCCAGCGTAAAGAATCCGATTATTCGGCCGAACTGCATGGCTTAGTCGCTAATGAATGGCACAAGGATGTCACCGCAACTGTTATTGGACCGGGTGGTTTCAAAAGAGAATTTTTTCTCGAACAAAGTACAGGACGAACCGAGTTTGTTCTACCGTGTCCTGGGGAGTATACGACGATATTCCGTTTTAACAACGAAGTAAAGTCTATTAGTAAGAGAGTATCCCCCAATATCATTTATTATGATGGTAAAGGAAAGGACTATGATTACTTTACTATTATGCCCTCCCTGTAAATTCACCTCGTGAGATAAAAAAGGCGCTAGTTTACCACTAACGCCTTTTTCAGTATATTTTGATTATTTAAACTATCTTGGATTAGGCATACTCGATCCTGCTCCTAGAGGTAGAACATTAAAGACAAAATAAGTAACTGCATAAGCCATGAGCACGATTACTAGACCAATAATGGAATTTTTAATAGTATCTTGAGATTTTTTAGTTTGTTCTTCATTGCCGTTAGCCATCATCCATCGAAAACCAGCCATGATTATCAAAATCAAAAAGATTATTCCCAGAAAGCTTAGTAGAACTTTAATAACCGTGGCCACTAGGATCTCTAACTTAACATTACCATAACCACCAGTTTGGCCGACAATATTAGCGGAATCTTCTAAGCCGCCTGGCGTCCCCGTGTTAACTAAAATTTGGGCTTGAGCAGCTGGTCCAATAATTACTATCACTGCAATTAATAAAATTAAAAAACAAATTATTTTTTTCATATTATTATCCCATTTTTATAATCCTCTCTAAGAAGAATGTCCATAGACTCCAGGCTGATAAAGCCACAATTAAACCTATGATTGCATTAGTTATTGTTTTGGTTGCTTTTTGTACTGTCTCTTCGTTGCCGTTTGCGGTCATCCATTTAAAGCCGGCGATTAAGAATAAAACAATAAACGTCAAACCAAGAAAACCTAAGAAAGCACGAACCACAGTTCCAATGATAATTGGTGTTGAGGCTTTCGTGGTGTCGGTTTGGAAACCACTTCTTCCGCCGATTTCAGTTAATTTTTTAATCATGTGATTACCTTCAGTGCTAGTTGGTACATTAACATCAATCGTTTGGCTGGGATCATTATAATCTAACTGAGCTATGGTTAACTGAGGCAAAATTAGGAATCCGCCGCAGAACACTAATAAAATAGCTATTTTTATAAATTTTTTCATATATTATTTAGCTAGAAGTATCGAACTTAATAACCCACCCAAACCCGAGGCTAAGAAATAACCTATTAAGAGAATACAAAGTCCGATTAATAGGTTTTGGATTGTATCCTGAGCTTTTTTAACTTTCTCTTCGTTGCCAGCTGCTTGCATCCAGTTGTTTCCCGCTACAAAGATCAAGACTACAAAAATAGCCCCGAGAACACTTAAAACCAAACGAATCAGAGCCACAATGTAATCATCTAGGGTACGGTTATCATAAGCTGTTTCGCCACTTTGTGCCGCCTGGCTAGTATTATTGTTTATCTCTTGCTTTTTAGTATCAGTAATAAGTCCGGCGTAAGCAGTTTGCACCAGCAAGATAGAGAAACAGGTTAAAAGAATAATGGCGATGAGTCTTTGCATAATTATTTCCAAAAGTAACTTATTAAGAAGTAGCTAATAACATAGGCGGACAGAGTAATCATGAAACCAAATAATGCCGACATCACCATTTTATTAGCCTTCCCAACTTGTTCGCTGTTACCCAGGGCGGTCATCCAAGTGAAAGCGCCATACATTACAAAACCCAGAAAGACTACTCCCAAAAGACCCAAAGCTGCAAAAATAATTGTACTAATAATATCCTCAACTGATGTCGGAGTGGCGTTATCATATCCCGCTCGACTGGCAGTTTTATTTAAGCCACTTTGTTCTCGAAAATCGTAAGTTCCGCTGGTCGTTTCTTGGGCAGATAATGATAGAAGAGGGAATAAACAAAAAGTTATTCCCAGCAAGCCTAAAGTTAGATTTTTCGCAATTTTTTTTAACATTATTTTAATATCTCGCTACCGATAAAGGTGGTTATCGCATAAGCGGCAAAAACAATTATAATTCCGATTACGGAATTAATAATCAAACTCTTAGCTTTAGTAACTTGTTGTTCGTTACCTTGAGACGTCATCCAGGTGATACCCGCATACACCATTAACACTAAGAAAATCGCCCCAATAAAAGAAAGGACTAGACCAATGATTTGGCCAGTCTTAGTGGCGAGAAAGTCAGAGCCGAAACTCTCACTAGTTTGTCCCTTAAAAGCGTTAATACCGTCAGCGGTTTTATTCAAGCCATTAATTGCATCTTGGGCTGATTGCGCCTGGGCTAGAGTAAAAGTTGAAAAAAATAAAATTACCAGTAAAAAAACAAAAATTATTTTCTTTTTCATATATGAGAGAAAAATTAGACACTGCTCTAAATAGGAAACGTTTTCCCATCCAGAGCAGTGACCCCCATCTTCTTAATGAGGGCCGCTTATTTTGCTATTAGTTCATGGCTGTGTTCAAAGAATTGATGACAAAGTTAGCGATTGCCCAAGAAGCTAAGATAATCACTAAACCGATTATCCCAGCACCTAACAATTTGCGTGCTTCACCAGTCTTTTCTTCATTACCACCGGCCGTCATCCATTTGAAACCGCCCAGTAAGATAATACCAACCGCGATTACCCCCAAGAAACCTAGGGCGACGTTAATGACCTTACCGATAATTGTTCTCGGGTCATTTGATGTTAAGGAGTTGTTTAAACCATTATTAACTTGGTTTAGCCCGGGATCAAACTGTGCCATCGCTGGCAAAGCAAAAAACGGCACCACTAAGAAAGAAATGATCGCGAAAGAAATTAAATGTTTTGAGATTTTTTTCATATTTCACCACCTTTCTAGTTTTTTGATATTTTTTAGTTTTATACCTCTAATTTTAGCACATTGTTTTAAACAAGACAAATAAATTAGGCTATGGTAAAATAAAGAAAGATTGGCTTGTTTTAGCCTATTTATCTTCCTCTATGGCTACCTGGCTTAAAAAAGTAAAGTTTATTCATTTTTTTTGGAGCTTTTTTTATATTTTTCTTTTTTTGTTGGTTTTACGTGGTGGCTTTAATTATTTAGATCCCGATTTCGGCTGGCATCTGCAAGTAGGGCGAGAAATAGCGCAAACCGAGACCGTTCCCATCTTTAATCAATACAACTATTCCTTTACAGGTACCTGGGTTGACCATGAATGGCTTAGTAATTTATCAATTTATTGGATTTTTGGGCAAGTTGGCTATCCGGGTTTGGTAATCTTTTTTACTAGCCTGATTGTCTTAATCAATATCCTGTTAGCTGTTATTGTCAGACGCCATTGGCCGCAAGTTTCCCCGTTCCTTATTATTGGATTGCAACTTTTTGGGACAATCGCCTCTTTACCTCATTTTGGTGTTAGAGTGCAAGAGATTGGGGTATTATTTCTTTTCCTTTTACTCTTTACCCTTAATACCTATACGCGGCGGCGAAATTGGTTGATTTTATTACCCCTTATTCCGCTGATATATTTATGGTCTTGTCTTCATGGTAGTTTCTTAATCGGCTTGTTTATCATTCTAGCTTGGGCAGGCGTGAAGTCAGGAGAAAAAATAATCTCTTCTTGGAAATTTCTTTCTTGGCTTGATTTTTCAGCAGTTTTAAAATGGCGGCAATTGTGTTTGATTTTTATTTTTTTTGGGCTCACCCTAGGGGTTACTTTTTTTACTCCTTATAAACTAAGTTTATATTCATTTTTAGGGGGTTATCAAAATACTTTTTATTTTTCGCGTATTCAAGAATGGTTATCACAGTTTAGTTATCCTTTTCAATATTGGCAGCTACTCTATCTTGCTCTCGCTGGCTTCTTGCTTCTTCTCTATTTATATCAGGTGCGACAAAAGCAAAGGAAGGCGAATTTATGGTCACTATTTTTAGGATTGTTATTCTTTGTTTTAAGTTTTAAATCACGCCGTCATTTTCCTCTCTTTTTTGTCGCTTCATTCCCTCTTTTAATTGATGTTCTACAAATGATAATTCTAGAAATCAAATCGACTAAGGGTAACGTTCTAGAACCTTCAGCCAGACTTCAAATCAGCCCGTGGTTACGGGGCTATCTTCTTTTATGTTTGTGTTTAGCGATTGCTTGGCAAGTGGTCTCTTTAAAAGTGATTAAAGATCCTTGGCAAGGGTTTTGTCATCGCTATCCTTGTGCCGCGGTAACTTTTTTGAAAAGTCGTCCCGAACTTAAAGACGCTCGGTTGTTTAATGATTATGGTTGGGGCGGCTATCTAATTGGTGTCTGGCCAGATAAGCCGCTCTTTATTGATGGTCGTTTGCCCCAAGTCGAATTCGCTGGGCATACTTTTTTGGAAGAATACCTAGAATTTTTTGCGCCTGGCGAGGGAATAAAAAATAAGTTGTCAGAATATCAAATTCAACAGATTTTACTACCCGTTAAAGACCAAAAGGTAATTCCCAAGAAATGGGAAAGAATCTTTTTTTCTCTACCGCTTAATGATTCTCTCACCCCCAATTATTTACGAGAATATCTTTCAGCTTCACAAGATTGGTTGCCAATTTATTATGATGGTACGGCCATAATTTATTCCCAAAATTATGCACGTTGATTTCTGTTTACCAATCAAAAACGAAGCGGCTATTTTAGCTAAGAGTTTAGAAAAATTATTAGCTTATTGCCGTCAATCTAATTGGCCATTCACCTGGCAGATTATTGGTGTAGTTAATGGATCTAATGATAATTCTCAAGATATTTTGCTTGAATTTAAACGACGTTTTCCCAAAGAAGTAGATGTTTTTGTCATTCTACAACCGGGACGCGGCCGGGCACTAAAAAAGTATTGGTCGCAGAGTCAGGCTGACATCTTGATTTATATGGATACTGATTTAGCGGTCTCTTTAGAAGATATTTCTAAGTTGGTTAATCCTCTTTTAAATAACCAAGCCGACTTAACAGTCGGATCACGTTTAATTCCCGGAGCTAAAACTAAACGTTCCTTGGTACGAGAGGTCATTTCGCGCAGTTATAGTTTTATTTTCCGTTTCATGCTCCATTCCTCTATCCGCGATTCTCAGTGCGGCTTTAAGGCGATTAAGGCCGAAGTTTTCCAGCGCTTAAAGCCCTATTGCCGGGATGATTATTGGTTTTTTGATACCGAATTGATTGTTCTTGGGTCGCATTTTAATTATCGGGTGCGAGAAGTACCGGTTGATTGGAAGGAAAATCGTTCGGGAACACGTCAGAGTACCGTGAAGATCTGGCGAGATAGCTGGCTTTTTCTCAAGAATCTTCAGTCATTTAGGAAATATTTAAAGACATTGCCACCATCTTGCTAATCATATTATTTTTAAAAATTGAAAGGCCCCTGACTAGGGGCCTTTTAAAGTTTACGTTGATTAGTAGTTTATTTGGGTAAATATTTATTCAGTTCTTTTTCAGCAACTATTTTTTTCTTAATCGCTGGGACTTGACGCAGATATTTTAAGATAAAAATTAACCAGATAATCATTAATATTAACCAGAATCCCAGCCAAAAACGTGCGGAGAGAAAGGGAATTAATTCATAGTTAAAAAAGAGAAAAAAGAGACCAATAACGGCATTGCTAAAACAAAAAGAATAGATCTTTTTCAAAAATCCCCGATAAAGTCCGCTTCGATTTTTCACTAAGGTCGTGAGTAAACAAATAACGGCTAATAAAATAATAAAACCAATAAATAGCCTTTGAGCTAAGGGGGTTAAAGCTTCCGGATGGAGGCTAAACCAATAATTCCAATTGATTAAATTTTGCATATTATAATTTAGTTAGAATTAATCCATAGTGGTAGGGGCCAGCTTCAAACTCTTCTTGAAGAGCCAAGCCGATTTTTGGTATCGCCGCTTTTAAAGATTCAATTTTTACTCTTTTTTCTTTCTCTGGACCGAGGGGTAAATCAATATTTTTCCATTCCACCACCAGTAAACGTCCGCCTCGTTTCAATAATCTGATCGCTTCGCGTAAGATCTCAATTTTTTTTTCAGATTGATGGAGCACATTAACTAGGAGAGCGGCATCCAGACTGCTAGTTTCAATCGGAGTTGCCTTAAATATCTCTAAATTACTCCAAGTGGGTGCTACTTGGGGGAGATTTTCTTTAAGAGCTTCTTTTTGTATTTCTGCTAGAGTTGATTTTAATACATCAACGGCATAGACTTTCCCCTGACGACCAACTATTTTGGCTAGAGGGAAGACGAAAAAACCAAAGTTACCGCAACCTAATTCAGCGACGTGCTGTTTTTCTTCTAACATCATTTTACTCAAAATAGCACTGATGTCAAATAAGGCAGTTCTTTTTATCTCAAGCATATAGTTATAGTTTATTCCACTAAAATTTGGCGTGTAATCGTGTTTTCCCGACTATATTTTTTTTTGGCTTTAATGACAATATTGTTTAATCCTTTTTTAAGATTTACAGTTTGGGAAAATATCCCCGCATGATTATTTAAAACTAAGGAGTCATTAATTCTGACTTCAGCTTCTGGATCAGTTCGGCCACTGACGATAATAGAGTCTTCTTTTATTAAAAGACTCTCAGCTGGTTGAATGTTTTTTAGTTCTGGGGGGAAGATAACCCGTTTGAAATAAAAGATCAAGTATAGTAGGCAGACCAAAATCGCCAAAGCAATTAAAAAATTGCGGACGATGCGAGGGAAAATTAAGAAACGACTTTTATGAACTACTTTTTGGGAAAAGGGATTCTTTTCACTTTCCAAAAAGACCTGTTTCTGCGCGGCCGTCATAATTTCTTCTGGTTTTAAACCCAGACAGGCCGCGTATTCCTTAAAGAAATTCTTGCCGTATAATCCTGCCGGTAATTTATCAAACCGTTCCTCCTCTAAGGCAATTAAATATTCTTGACGGATGTTCAGTTTTTTAGAGATATCTTCTAGTCGCCAATTTTTTAGACTCCGAGCTTGACGAAGTTTTTCGCCAAAACCCTCAGTCGGTGTGATGGTTTTCGGAATAAAGGAGGTCATGTTTTTATTTTAGGGCTGATTAGTGGAAATGTTACTTGGAGTAGTAGTGGCCTTTAGTTTCATCGATCCGTCCCATTCTAAGCCCATAGTCCCGAGGACGAATTTGATAATTAAAAAACTAGAGAATACAATAATTAATCCAATTACCGCCGCAGTAATAATTTTTGTGGCTCTGCTTACCGTCTCGCTGGAACCAGCGGAAATTAAAAAGGTTATTCCCCCGTAGATAAACATGATCAGTGATAGAATTCCAATAATCCCCATAACCCACCGGGCGGCATTAATAACCAAGACAACGAAATCATTTAATTCATAATTACCGCAGTAGGTAGCATCAGAAACTCCCGATCCGTTCGGCGCGCTGCAACCCACTGTTCGATTGCCACTCGCCTCCGGAATAATCGCTGATTGTTGGGCAGAAGCCAGAGTAATATTTATAAATAACAACCCCAGGACAATAATTAGGAAAATATTTTTTTTAAACATAGATTCGTATTTAGAGCTTCTAATTAATAGTTTGTTGAACCTTGGAAGCGGCTGTTTCCAACACATTCTTTATTTTTTCGCCGGTGTTTCTAGTGATGATATCAATCATTTCTGCAATTGCGTCTTCGGCGGCTTGAACATTCTTTCCTTTGTACCAACTTTTAGCTGTTAGCACTTGGTCGGAAAAAACGCTGAGCTCGTTATTATTTTTTTGTTCATTCACTAAAGATCGAAGAGCTGTTGGTCGTTTGGTCTTTTCTAGGTAGCTTTTTACTTGTTCTTCTCTGGTAATAAATTGAATAAAGTCCCAAGCCTCGTTTTGATGTTGGCTTTTCTTTGAGACCACCTCTACCCAATAATTGGCAAAGTTAATGTTTGTGGGGGGGTTCCCCTCAATCTGAGGCAGTTTAGCGACTGAAAAATTCAATTTTGGCGCTCGAGCTTTAATTGTCGCTAGGTCGTAAGAATAACTGAACATCATAGCGAGATTGCCACTAATAAACATTTCTAAAGAGTTTGGCATTTCACTATTCCACGCATACGATTCTTTAGCGGGATTAGCAAAATCAGCGTAAAAATTCAAAGCGGCCACTCCCGGATTGTAATCACTAGTTTTCGCTATCTCGGGAATAGTATGAAACAAGACTTGTCCGCTCTCGTCCATCATTATAACTCCGTTTTGCATCATGAGCACTGAGAGGATATCACTAAAACGGTTAATATTTGTGCTCCCCCCCAAAGCTACTCCAGATTGGATTAGTCCCTTTTTCGGATCCTGTTTAGTAAGTTTCTTTACATCCTGAAGAAACTCCTTATTCCAGTAGATAGGCGGTTTACTGATGCCGGCATTATTAAATAAATCCTTGTTATAATAAAGGGCTAAAGTATCAACTGATAGTGGTAGACCATAAATATTTCCGTCTTTTAAAATTACGTCGTGGCTCACCACATCAACAAAATTATCTTTTAGATCTTTTAGTGATAAGCTGTTAGTGGTGCGTAGTTCAGGAATAACTTCTTTTTTTATCGTTCCCTTGACTACGGGGAAAGCCATAGCAATCGTCGGGGGCATAGGCACTAGCTTACTTTGGTATTTTTCTAACCAGGTATTGTGTAAAGAGAAGATATCTGGTCCCCGATCTTCTGCCAACGCGTTCAGAAGCTCGGTTTCGTATTCATTATAGCGTAATTTGCGATACTCAATAGTAATAAAGGGGTGGAGAGCTCGATATTTATCAATTGTTTCTTGAAAAGCATCTTGGCCGTCAAAAACCCGCCAGTAGGTGAGAGTAACTGGTTTCATCGCTTCTTTAGTTTCTTGATTGGTAATTTTGCAGCCAAATCCCGACGTTAATAAAAAAATAGTCAGCAAAAATAAAACGCTTATCTTTTTATACATATTTTTAGTTTTTATTTCCGCTTTTATTATAGCAAAAATTCAGTGATTGTTCCAATTATTTGTGTGGCTTCAGCTCTTAATAAAACCACCCTCTTTCCAGGATGGTTTTTAGGAACGGTTATGCAATTTTTATTTATTTTTTTAAATCGTCCAGTTTGACACTCAGTAGCTGGCTGACACCATCAGAGCCCATGGTGACTCCATATAAAATACTGGCGCGACGCATGGAGGCTCGGTTATGGGTAATAACAATAAATTGCGTTTTATTAGATAGATCATCGAGAATTTGGGCGAGGCGTTCAGAGTTAGCTTCATCTAAAGCCGCGTCTACTTCATCTAAAACAACAAATGGGGAAGGATTAGCGCTAATGATAGCACAAATTAGCGCAATAGCGGTTAAAGCTCGTTCCCCGCCTGAGAGCATGGCCACGGCCTGAATCTTTTTGCCCGGAGGAGTGGCTTGGATATCAATTCCGGCTAAACCGACGGCGTTATGCTTCCTTAAGAATTTAATTCTCTTTAGTTTGTCATCTACCTCGCTTTTAATGGCTAGCTCTTCAGGGGTTAGGCCAGAATTCTCAGAGGTAGCACTAGTGCTGGGGTTGTTGTTTTTATTTTCCTCTTTTTCTAGATCCTCAATAAGTAGTTTGGAAATTTTGGCTGACCCGCCGCTAAAAAGGATTTTGAAATACTCATTAAACTTTTCGGAAATAATTTTGAACTCACCGTCGAAACGATTTTTTATATTTAGATCTAACTCGTAAATTATTTCCTCCAGCGATTTAATGGCTTTATTCAGATCTTCAGTTTGCCCGGTTAAAAAATCTGATCTTTCTTTAGTTTCAGTGTATTCTTTTTCTGTTTCCGGATCAATTCCACCGATCTGTTCTAACTGTAGTTTGTAACTATTTAACTTTTTTTGCCAGACATCTAAAACTACCACCGTCTCGTTTGGTCGGTAATTGGCTATTTCGGTTAAATCTAGTTCGTCATTTCTAATATTCACTTCCAAATCTTCTAGTTTTGTCTCTTGGCGCGTCGCTTCGACTCGGAGATTATTTAATTCCGCCAACAGGGAATTTAACTCTTGTTGCAGAGTCTGGATATTTTTTTGTCCTTCAAACATTTGACCCTTTTCCTTTTCCTGAGCTTCATTTAAAGTTGTCAGCTGATCATTAAGGTCTTTTATTTCTTTATCGAGAGATTCTATTTTTTTAGTAACATTTTTTTTCTCTAATTCAATCGCCCGGCCGTCAAATTTATTCTTGGTCTTAGATAATTTAGTTTCAATATCCAAGATTTCTTTAATTAGTTGCTCTTGTTTAGTCGTTAAAAGACGACGTCTTTCATTAATTGAAGATATTTTTAGGCGACATTCCTGTAATTTATTATTCACTTCTTGCTTTCGGGATAACCACTCATTCTGGCGATCCGCTCTTTGCAAGCTAGTTATTTGTTGATTTATGCTCTCGATTTTTTTCAATAGGGAACTCTTCTCTTCGGTAATTTTCGAAGCGTCAAACTTTACTTGAGCTTTAGCTAGTTTGGCATTGATATCAGTGATCTCACGAGTTAGTTGCTTCGTCTGATCAGTTAGGAGCCGGAGCCTTTCTAGATTAGAAGCTAGTTTTAAGCGCTCGGAATTAAGTTGATCATTAATTTCTTGGCGTTCTTCGGTCAAAGAAATTATTTCCGTTTGAATTTGTTTTATTCGATCTAAATCAGCGCCATGGTCACCTTTTATGAGTTGGTCGATTTTAGTTTGGAAATTTATTTTCGCTGCAGATAATGATTTTTTAATTTTTTCTAAATTATTTTCTTGGCCAATTGCTTCCAATTCTTTTAAAAAGTCATCAACTAAATGACCGATTGCTTCAGGCTGATTGCCAGTTAACCCCGCTGATTTAATTTTCTGATTAATTTTTATTAGTTCTTGATTAAGATTAGCAATTTTTTGTCGGACGTTATTCAATTGACCATTCAGTTTTTCTTCCAGGGTACGGCTACTTTGTTTTTGTAACTCCTCGATTTCAGCCGTAATTTTTATCTGTTCTCGGTTTAACTCTTCTTGTTTATTATTTAGCCAAGAAACATCAAACTGACCCTGAACTTCTAGGTTGGCCTCTAAAATAGCTTCTAACCTGGAGATTTGCTTGGAATATTGATTTCTATCTTCAGTCAATTTCTCAATTACTCTTAGTTGTTCTTGATTTTTTTCTAGCGCCCGGTCAATATCGGTTATTTCTAGTTGTAGGACAGATTCCTCTGTGGTGCGGTCAGCCTTGTCGAGAGAAATTAACTCTAAGGCGATATTCTTTTGTTCTATTTTTAATTCTTCTTGTTTATTGTTTAGCCAGGAAACATCAAACTGCCCTTGAGACTCTAATTGGACTTCCAATTCTGCTTGGAGTTTGGTTAATTGTTTAATAAATTGATTACGTTGATTTTCTAAGTCTTTGAACCGAGGCTGTAACTCGTTTATTTCTCGAAAATTGTCGGTGGACCGAATTTTATTCAATTCCTCATTAAGTTTGGTCAGCTTCTTTTCCCGCTCCAACTTTGTTTTTTCTAATTCTAAAAAGCGACCGTTGAAGGAATTTAGCTTTTGATTTATTTCTTGCCACAGCGAACCATAATAATTAAGTTGAGTAGTTTTTAATTCTCCTTCGATCTCTCCCCGCCGTTTAAGTTTGTCTACTTGACGAGTTAAGCTTTTCAGGCGTGGTTTAATTTCTGTTAGTAGCATGTCTACTTGTCGTAAGTTCTCATAGCTACCCTCCAATTTATTTAAAGCCGAATCACGTTTGATTTGAAATTGTTTAACGCCAGTCGCTTCATCAAAAAAGTCTTTGCGTTCCGCTGCGGAAGAGTTTAAAAAGTTTTCTACCATCCCTTGCCCGATGACACTATAGGTTTTTTGTCCAAAGTTTGCTTTGGCTAGAAGCATTTGTGTATCGGTTAAACGAACACGACTACCATTTAAAAGATATTCACTTTCACCATTGCGATAGATTCGACGAGTAATTACAATCTCGGGACAACCAGAAATTATTTGGTCCAAGTCACTTTCCTTTTCAATAGCTGTTGGTTGAATGACTTTATTTTTTTTTGCTTCGCTGTTATTAAGATACAAAGAAACTTCTGCTAAGCCTAATTGATTTTTTTTATCTGAACCAGAAAAGATGACATCTTCACTTTTTTTGCCGCGTAGAGTCTTGAGGCTTTGTTCACCTAAAGCCCAGCGGATTGAGTCCGCCACGTTTGATTTCCCTGAGCCATTAGGACCAACCACAGCGGTTAGACCTCTTTTATGGACGTCGAGTAAGCCGGGAAAGATTAATTTATTTTTATTGGCGAATGATTTGAATCCTTGGATCTCGAGTTTCTCTAAATACATAATAACTGATTAAATGACCGTTTAATTTAACGATCGCTGTTTATAAAAATGAAAAATGGCCAAAGGCCGCTCAACTGCTTTTATTATAAGCTAATTTATTGATTTTTAAAAGTTGATTATGTTAAGATAGCTATATGATTATTTCTTTTAGTGGTGCAATCGGATCAGGGAAAAGCATGATTGCCGAAAGACTATCCAAAGAGCTGGGTTGGCCTCGTTATTATATGGGTGGTTTGAGGCGAGAAGCGGCCAAAAAACGGGGATTAACCTTAGCAGAATACAATAAATTAGGAGAAACTGACCCCTTAACTGATTTAGAGGTTGACGAATACCAGAAGAAATTGGGGGAGACAGAAGATAATTTTATCATTGAGGGCCGAACTTCTTGGTATTTTATTCCTCAATCCCTAAAAATTTATCTTGACGTGGAAGAAGAGGAAGGAAAGAAACGAATTCTTGGCCATTTACAGCAAAAAAATGAACGTAACGAAGATAGGGGTTTGGAGAATCTAGAAGACGTGGAAGAAAGCATGCGCCGTCGCTTAGCTAGTGATCGACTACGATACCAACAATATTACAGTGTTGATGTAAACGACCAAAGTCATTATGATTTTTGTTTAGATACTACTCATTTGACCCCGGATCAAGTCTATCGAGCTGTCTTTGATTTTGTTCGTCCCTATCTTGACAATAAGAAAAATTAATTATAGTATTAGGGAAGATTTACTTAAATTAATAAGTGCTTAAAAACGAGATTTGACCGATCTCGTTTATAAAATTTAATTGTATGGTTGAAACCAAATTAGAATTAAAACCCGGGATGACTGTCAGGGTTCATCAGAAAATCAAAGAATTGAATTCTAAGGGAGAAGAAAAAGAGAGAATTCAATATTTTGAAGGAATGATTATCGCTCGTAAACATAATAAGGAGAAGGGTGCGACCATCACCGTGCGCAAAACATCTGAAGGGGTGGGGGTAGAAAAGATCTTTCCGTTGAATTTACCCACGATTACTAAAATTGAAATTAAAAAGCAAGCGAAAGTACGTCAGGCTAAACTTTATTATTTGCGTAGTGGCTATAAAAAGAGATTGAAAGAGAAAGTCGTCAAATAAAATTGACGGCTTTTGGCTTTGGGGCGAATGGTGAAACTGGTAGACACGCAAGCTTGAGGTGCTTGTGGCCGAAAGGCTTTGGAGGTTCGAGTCCTCTTTCGCCCACTATTCCCTCTACGCAACGCCAATTAGCATTGATTGGGCGCATAGCTCAGCTGGTTAGAGCACTTCGTTTACACCGAAGGGGTCCAGGGTTCGAATCCTTGTGCGCCCACAATCAATAAAGATGGGTCGCTGAGCCCATCTTTATTTTTTAGGGTAAATCCCCTACACTAAGGGTATGGATAAAATTATTACTAAAAATGCGCGAGAGACTTTTAAGCTCGGGGAAAAACTTGGTCGCCAATGTCGCGGTGGCGAAGTTTTTATGTTATGTGGGAATTTAGGAGCCGGTAAGACTAAATTGCTTCAGGGATTAGCCCTTGGTTTAGGGGTTACAAGTAGAGTTAATAGCCCCACGTTTAATATTTTAAAAATATATAAAGCGGATCATCGTCATGTAAAGAGTTTTTGTCATATTGATGCCTATCGTTTAAACTCCGGAGTTGATTTAGTCTCTTTGGGGGTTAAAGAATATTTTCAGTATCCGGAGACAGTCACGGCGATTGAGTGGGCGGAAAAAGTGAAAAATATTTGGCCGTCAAAAGCGAAGTTAATTAAAATTAGGGTCGTGTCCGAAAAAGTTAGAGAAATTATAATAAAATAAGAATACTATGGACGAGATTAAATTCTTTCGTGATCAATATAAAAACCCTGATTTATACCCAGTCGACCCCTCTGAGATGAACGAAATAAAAGAGGCAACCGCAAACAGGCCCTTAAATAAAGGGAAGAAAAAGCAAACTAAAGACAGTCATCCAGTTGAAGGTAACGTGGATCAAAAAACAGAACACTTACATACTTCACTGGCCGAAAACTATCGTACTGTTATTAAAATGGTTCGTGAGATGTCTTTGAAAGACGAATTTAAAGATGATTTAAGGGAGGGGGCGATATTAATTACTCGGAAAGAAATTATTCTCAGAACCTTGCAAAACATTACTAAGGATATCGAAGAGTATATTGGTCAGATTAATTATTTAAAGACTCAGAATAAAAGTGGCTATGACGATGTTAATCAATATCAAGCCAATGTTGGAAGTTCTGACGCTGTTAGAAGAAGTTGCCATAATAAGCTTATTAATGATTTGAAATTAGCTATCAAATGGATAAATGTGAGTTTTAATCAAGACTTTCCTAACGATCTCAGAGTCCAAGAAGAGAGTAAACTAGCCGATCGTCAGGGACAGAGCAAAGATGAGGTAGCGGCTAGTTTGAACAAAAGAAACTATGTTCAGTTTCCCATGGGGCTGGGGGTAATTATTAATAAGGATAAGATGCCCCGTGATCCTCAGAGCGAGCGCGAATATATTATGCATTGGGCTTTTGAGTTTTATGATGATTTGAGTAAGTTGAATAATTTTTTGGCAAATAAAGAAGACCGTGGTTAAACCCTCGGTCTTTTTATGTAGCGCAGGCCAATTAGCCTGATGATTTCGTAAGATTCTTTCTCCGACAACTTCTCCAAGTCGTCTACCCCACATGTTTTAGCCGTCTCTTTAAACTCGGCTATTTTTTTGGGCAAATCGATTAACACCGATTCGCCCATGAACAGACTATCAGAATTAATCTGATAGACCTGTCTAATTATTGACTGAGCCATTTTAATTAGCTCTCCAAATTGTTTTGGATTATCAATAATTTTTTTGACGTTAATCAATGTTTCCAATCCTTTTATCTTTAAAGTTGAAGTTGAAAATGATCATTAATAATGCTCCGCCGCTTATCATTACATCGGCTAAGTTAAAAACCGTGAAGAACCTTAGTTCTAAATAGTCGACAACATAGCCGTAAAGACAGCGATCTAGTATATTACTTATAGCACCAAATAAAATAACTGTCAAGAGTAGTATTTCCCGTTTATTATTTTTTTTATTTAAAATTAAATAAAATATGTAATAAATTAGCAATAAAACAACGGTTACTATGATAGCATTTAGAATCCATCCCTCCAGGGGAAGCGAAAAAGCGATGTGATAGTTGGGGGTAAATTTAAAAGTAAATATCTGACCGATTAGGGCAAAAGATTCATCGGGCTTAAGTTTTATGGCTAATGATTTTAGAATTCGATCAGCGATAAAAAATATAGCTATTAGTGCGATAATAGCTATATTTTTAAAAGGTATTTTGAAAAATAATTTATTCATTTTCTTGTAATTCAGTCTTACATTTCATACAAGAGCTAGCGGTTGGTCGAGCCTGCAAACGCTTATCACCAATCGGGTTATGACAATATTTACAGATACCATAAGTTCCGTTTTTAATTCTCTCTAAAGATTTATCAACATCTTCCAGACTTTTCTCTAATAACCTTTCGGTCGCCACATTAGTTGAATAATCACTAATTTCCTGGGCGTTCTCGTCCGGTTTATCACCATACTCCGGGAATTTAGTAGTTCGGTCATCAGCTTCATGTTCATCATGGCGAGAGAAGTGACCCAACTCTTCCATAATTTGTTTTTTTTGCGCCAGGAGGGTTTCCTTTATGCTGTCCAAGATTTTTGGCTCCATAGTAGTATAAATTAAAAAAACTAAATAAAGACCTAGTTTTTATATTTGAATTATAGCTTATTACTTGATTTTTAGCAAGTTTTATAGGGTTTTTCGACTTTGACAAGAATTAAAGGATTTGCTATTATTTTTTTGACTTGGAGTGGTAGCTCAGTTGGTTAGAGCGTCTGCCTGTCACGCAGAAGGTCGCGGGTTCGAGCCCCGTCCATTCCGCATCTTAAATAGCCCTGTTTTTATGGGGTTATTTTTGTTATAATATCAATATAATTAACTAATTCAAAAAAACTATGTTTGACGCCCCAATTTTTCAAATTTTGGGATTGGTCTATGCATCGGTTGGTTTGGGAATTTTAATCAATCCCGAATTTTACAAAAAAATGATCGACGGTTTTGTCGACAGTCCGGTCAACAGTTATTTCGGCGGAGCGATGGCCTTAATTGCTGGTTATTTTCTAGTCTCTCTTTCCAGTGGTTGGTCATGGGGTTGGCCGCTTATTATCACCATTATTGGTTGGTTAGCCCTTATTAAGGGAGTTTGGTTTTTTATTTTTCCCAAGGCGACCATTCATCTTGTTAAACGAATGGGAGAGAAGTGGTTGACTATCGGTGGATTAGTCGCACTTGTTCTAGGAGTTTGGTTCTTAATTTTAGGTTTCCGGGCGTTCTAGTAGATTAAGGTGTTATTATCTTTATATCAAATATCGAAAAGTCCTGGTTAAGCCAGGACTTTTTGTGCCTCCAAAGGGAATCGAACCCCTATCTTGAGCTCCGGAAGCTCACGTTCTATCCGTTGAACTATGGAGACTTAATCTTCAAATTTAATAAAACAGCTTTTAGGTTTAAGACCTTCAGTAATAATTTTTAACCATTCATTTTTTACTTCCGAAAGTCTCTTGATTTTACCCTGATCTAAAAATAAAGGATCAACCACGCGAGATTTTAGGGAAACTTCCTGGTAATAGTCACTTGGGTTGTCTGAGAAGTAGCTTTTATTATTCATTCTTTTCCAGAAAAAATCAAGTTTATCATCAGTCGTGATAAATGGTTTGATTTTTTCAATAATTTGACTGTCAGTCGTATATAAATCAACATTAGTAATATAATTTTTTTCTAGGGCATAACTAATGCAATCCCCCACAGCTAAATGCATGGCCGCCGCGGTTACGGATATCCAGTAATTATTATTCAACCAAAGAAATAGTTGGGCATATTTTTCTACTGCTTCCAGAGTTTTAAAAACCCACTGGCTATCTTGAATAATCAAATTATCTAAAAAATAATTTACTTCTTCCAATGTGACCTTACTAATCATTAAAGCGGTGCGTAGGGAATAGTCAATTCTATCGGCGCATAGATCGGGTAATTGGCGTTCTTTCAAAGGAAAATTATGGTCACTTAAAATGTAGTCTATATCCAGGTTATATTTTTTAAGAATGGTTGGAATTTCTGATTTTCTAACAAAGTTTTCAAAAACATTGTCTTGATGGTTTTGTTTCCCACCGTCCCCGCCCTTCAAAATATAATCAATTGAATGAGAAAAGGCGGAATGAGAGACATCATGGATTAAGCCCGCTACTTGTTCCGCTAAAGGGGTTTGGTATTTTTTTAAAAGCCAGTAGACGCCAATTGAATGATCAAAGCGATAAATAACATCAGTAACGAATGGCTTAGTATAGCCACCTTGATCAATATCTTTAAGGCGCAGTAAAGTCGGTGAGTTTAATAACTCCAAAATAATTGGTTCGGTAATTTCGATTTTTCCGTAGACTCGGTCATTGAATAGCATAAAAATTCTTGGTGCTGGTAATTAGATGATTATTTAATTAATAATCTACTTATTTAGACAAAGTTATTTTCAATAATTTTAAAATTTTTTGGCATAATTTTTCCGGACTAATCTTATCAGAATCAAAGGTTGGAATATCAGGTGTCTGGACAGTCATATATCGATTATAAATTTCTTTCATTCTTTTAAGAGTGGTACAGGAGATATGATTGCCGGTTAATTTAGCATTTTTTACTCTTTCTTGAAACCGGTGGCGTATGACCTCCCAAGAGGCATTGATTTTTATTTCAATAAATTTATAATTTAACTTTTTAGCTAATTTTTGATATTTTTTATTAACTATTTTTTTATTAACTAAAGTTCCATCAATAATTAATGAGAGTCCGTTTTCCGCTGCTTTTTTTGCTAGGGAAAAAGCCAGTTCAGACACTAGTTCCCGGTGGATGTCAGAAGAATAGTTGGCTATTTGCCATCTGATTTTATCCGAGCTGACTTTAAAAGATTGGGGTATCTTTTTTAATAGTAGATCGGTCAGGGTAGATTTTCCTGAACACATTGGACCGTTGATGATAAGAATAAATTTATTCATGGATTTGTTATAGATATTTAAAATCACAAACCAATTTCATCTTCATTAGGATGATTTGGCTTCTACTATTAACATTAGTTTTAATTACCACCCGGCTGGTCGGCAGGCATCATCGACTACTTTTTGGAGACCCTTATCATTCCCAAAAGTCTGATCAATAGTGTTCCAGTTCATTGTTCCTTTTGGAAAAAAACAGTCAAGATTGGTAACATTATTTATTTTTCTCTGGAAATGGCAGGTTCCATTTTCTTCTCCGAGAATAGATATTTCAATAGCTGAGCCATCGGTGCCTACTAATTTGGCGGTTACGGGTAAGCAACTATTCATTCTATTGGAAAAACAGACAGGATCCCGCATTTCTCCACAATCAACCATGCTATTATCAGTCGCTGGCATCGGAGTCTCTTTGGTTTCTCCTTTATTATTGGAAAGTAGTATTCCGCCGCCGATAATAATTAGAACTAAGACAACAATTATAATATATAAACCCTTTTTGTTTGTCATAATGTTTTTATTTAAGTTAAATTATATTTTCGACCTTTTCTTTTTTAATATTTTAACTACTCCAGCATTAGCATCAACTTTCAATAGATCACCGTCGGTTAATAACTTTGTTCCTATTTTTGAGCCAACGATACAAGGGATATTAAGTTCGCGCGCAATGATTGCGGCATGAGAGGTAAGTCCACCTTCATCAGTTACAATTGCCGCCGAAATTTTCATGAATGGAGTAAAGCTAGGGAAAGTATAGCGAGCAACAAAAATATTTCCTTTTTTTATTTTTTTTATATCTTCCGAATGATTGATAATCACCGCTCGTCCTTGAGCGACACCGCGACAGGCGGTAACCCCGGTTATTTCTCTAGTTGTTTTATTCTGATTGGTAATTAATTTTTTTTGTAATTTAATCTCTGTTGGAGAATAAGAAACAACTTCAGTCTGGGGAGTTAGTAGGTAGACGGCCGCATTTTTACTTCTAGTCTTAATTTTTTTAATATTAATATTTGGCCGCCCTTTCAAGATAGTAATAATCTCGTGAATTGATAGGAAGCTAGCATTTTTTATAGTTAGTCCGGGGTTAATCTTAGTTAAATATTTACAGAGATCGTTCAAACAGAACATCGATATCTTCCAGGCATCTATTCGATCGGTTTTTAGGAAAGCATATTGGTGAATTATTTCCGCTTTTAGTTTCCATTTCTTGGGGAGGGTATTAACAAACATTTTGAATTCAATTTTATTTTTAGTCAAACGTTTGAGCTGATCTTCAACGTTATTTTGAGTGATTTTTTGATTAATACATTTTAAATCCGGTTTACTATAAGGTTTATCGAAAGGGTTATAAATATTTAAGTAGCTATATTTCTTTTCGAGTTGAGTTGGTGTTAATTTAATAGAGTCATGTTGCATTTTTAAAAACTCAATTGGCTGATCTAAGGTTCCGATAATATCTGCTTGGGGAAATTTTTTATAGAATTCTGGCTCCATAACACTAATCACTGCCCAAGGGCTCCAAATATACTCACTAAAAGTATAGGCACATTGGATATATTTAGTATAAGCATTTAGAATTTCTTTTCGATTATTCTTTTTAGTAGCGGCTGACAACTTTTGAGCGTTAATAATTAGTTGTTTTCTTGTTTTGGTATATTTTAATAAATGAGTGGGCCACTGGCGCTGCATTTTAAGAGCCAGCTTCTTTAAAAAGGTAATAAAACTCTTCTTATCATGATAGTATTCCCATATTTGGCCACTCGGTAGGTACAATATCCATTTAACCCCATGGTTGAGCCCATAACGGTTATAGACTTCATCACGCATGAGGCAACTTTCTCTGGCCGCAAAATAATAGTATTCACAATTTTTTTCTGGTGAACTAATTTTTTCTTCGGATAGTTTTATTGGTTTAAAATTCATAAATATATCGTCTAGCTGAATGGCGTCACAGAGAGTTCTCGGTGAAGAAGTTTATATTTTTTCATATTATTTAGTTATTAAAATTTTATTATTTTGTCTTGTTGACATTAGCATGAAAGTTGACTTGATACTCCGGGATGCCCAGACTAAGGCCGTATTCCTTAGCTTGATTATACTGACTTTGATTAGATTGATCGATGAAAAAAATCTTATTAAGGAAAACGATATAGTGCCAAGTGCTATTTTTAAAATCAGCATACCAAGCATGGTCTTTATCTAATGATCGGCTTATTTCTTCAGCTAGGCTCAGGGCTTGGTCTTCTGGTATTTCAATAGTATGTAATGTCCACTCCTTTAGCCAAGGAGTTTTATGTCTATCAATTACTTTTTGTACTACCGTCGAAACAACTTTTATTTTTTCTAAAACCGCTTTATTATCCAGCGACTCTTTAATTATAACTCCTAGATAGTTATTCATTTGATCTATTATAAATGCCAATTTTTGTCTTGGTATTTATCTCGTTTGGATATTAGTTCAATTTCTTTTTTTATTTCTTTAATATCCCCATCATTTAATGGCTCAAAAGAATCATAAAAGCCAGTTTCTCTTTGGGGAAAATAGCACGCTTCGCCGTATTTATGAATTTTAGCACTTTTAGCTCTTCCGTAGAGATGAATATGAAGGTATGGCCCCTGTGGATCAAAGACACTCCAGTTACCGTTCTCTTGGTAATTAATTCTTCCTAAATCAATACCCCGTTTGTTAAGCGCTGTGGCCATAGCTTCGCCCACTATCATAGTTAACTTCATTAGTTCAATCGCTAATTTAGGCGCAAGTTGTGTTCGATCTGTTAAACGTACCCTGGGGGTAATTATAATATGGCCGCCATCGGTTCTAGAAATATGAGGTTGCCCAAAAGCCGCCACGGTAAAATTCTTTGTTTGGAAGATTTCTTTGTGAGTCATATGAAAATATGGGAATATAATTTATTTGTCTATTGACGTAGTATTTCTTCAAGTAATTCTGGTATTTCATCTATTCCCTGGCCGAAGTGCCCATAGTTATCGAATTGGTGAAAATGAGCCGACAAACCAGTGGCGTTTATTTTTCCAGCCGAAAAGGGAACCCACTTGTCATCTTTTGAATGAAATACTACAAAATCATTATAGTGAGATTTTATTTTTTTAAAATCATAGCCCCCATTCGTGTAAAAGCCATAGTTAGTTTCATTGTGAACAGTTATATCTTCTAGCCGCCCAGAATTAGTAGCAACTAGCACCACTCGTTTAACTTTTTTTTCTGGAGACTGACCCTCTAACCAGCGCATAATCGTCACTCCGCCCCGTGAGTGCCCGATAAGTATTGTATTTTCATCGGGATCAGTTTTATCGATTTCCGACAGCCAATCGGCCATTATTGGGTTTGCTGAGTTAGGGAGAACTGGAGCGATAAATTCATCGCCCGTTTTTTTCAATTCCTTGCCAAGCCACGGATACCATTTTTTACTTGGGTCGGTGTCTTTGCCATGTATTAAAACGATTTTCATAATAATTAATAGTTGGTATTACGTCGTAAATTAACCGTAGTGACAATCTCAAGTTCATTAAGATAAGAAATAATCTGGTAGGCTAGTAATAAAATCGCGTAGTTTTTGGCCAGTTGTTCCTTGCCGTTGATAAAAATTATCTTTTTCTACTTGAGTCATTTCCGAGCTATATTTACCAGTTTTAGAATCAATTTGTAATGATTCTAATGGATAACCGTCTATTATCTTCTGGCTAGGTTTACTGACAAAAATACGCGGTGTTCTAAAAACAGTTTCTTTAAGTTCGCCCGCTGGGGTGGCTGCACAAATTCCGTATTCCCAATACCCATTAATTTTATTTCCCAGACTAATAATTATCTTTTTATAATAATCTATCAGTTCTAGATCAGTTGGTCTGTCGGCTCTGTTGTTAAAATGTCTAACGTTAGTTCCGGGTTGCTGTTCTTCTGGTAAATCTTCGAAATAAAGAGCATTGTCCATAGAAATAACCGGGCGTCCAACCAATTTAGCATAAATTAACGATTTTTTTCGGGCGTTCTCTAAAGCGGTTTTATAATTTTCTTCGATTTTCGGGAAATTTATGTTACTAGGCAGTCCTTGAATTTCTAAATCAAAAGATTTCAAGGCGCTTTTAAATTGATTTATTTTAGCTTGGTTTTTTGTTCCGATAACTAATTTCATAAAAATATTATTCAAGCGAATTTGATCAACATCCCTTCAGGCGTTATTTATTTAGTTATTAATTTGTTTCTATAACAATAAAATCCCCTTCTTCTAGAGCGTATATTGGTAAAGTCTGATCACCATATTTCAAGAGCTCCTGATAAGCCTTTTTCCAATCTATGGGTCCTCGAGGGTCGCTGCTGCCAAACCTTGATTTATAATGGGGAATAAACTTAATTGGCAGAATGTTCAGTCCATCCATACATTGGCGCCAATCACAAGTCCAGAAATGTTTAGCCAACGCATTCGAACCAGCCGAACTAGTGGCCACAATTTTGTCTTTCCAAATTTCTGATAAGTTGTATTGCCTTAACCAGTATAATAACAAATGGTCATCTCCTCCGGATAAGGTAATGACATCATTATTTTTTATTTGCTCAACAAATCTATCAGGTATAGCCATCTCAAATTTTGGTTTAATGTTTTTGTCAATCAAGCTGGTAAATAATGTCTTATATTCTTCGAATTTTTCTTCCCAGTATTCACGTTTTTCAGCGAAAGAACAAGATAAAATACGAGGATCTTCTCCTAAACCTTTAATTATTTCATTAAAAAATAAGGCCGTCTTTTTTAAATTATTTCTTGTCCCGCCAGAATTTAATATATATTTTGTCATAATTAGCTTATTGTTTTGTTTAATTTCAGTACGAGTTTTAAACATTATATGTTTTTCCTCGTTTTTTATATGATTCTTCATCCTTCGGGCGAACTTTCTAAATATTCACTTACCGCCTTAATAAATGTTTCCAGTTTTGCTAGGACTAAGAAAAAATGATTTTATTTTTTTGAATTTTCCTTAATATTTATAAGGATTAATCCATTCCAAAGTTTGCGTTCTTGTTGGCATGACGGGACGTAGTCGGAATGATAATACTATAGGATTTTAATTTTAAGAGTGCAATTAAATGATAAATTAAAATCAATTACACAATTTTAGGATAGTGATCGATCGCATGCTCTGCTAAAGCGCGAACCTGCTCAAAGGTCGGAAGCGCCACCAAATCCTCTTTAGAGAACCACCCAAACTCATACAGCTCAGTCTCTAATACTTTAACATTTTGGTCGTCTCCGAGTAATCTTACATAAAAGAAATAACCAAGATGAGGGACATCAAAACCTTCGCGTTCAAGATCAATATGAAATGGCATTGGGATAGGGGTGGCGTTAGTATCACCGGCAAAAGCACTTTCATGGGCGGGTAAAATATCAATATTAAGGTCGAGCTCCTCTTTCCATTCTCGAACTAGAGCTTGATCAGGAGTTTCGTCCTCTTCAATATGCCCTCCCGGAGGCGTCCATTTACTAAATTTTTTATGGTGCACTAAAAGAACTTTATCATCCTTTACTAAATATCCGGAAGCAAAATATTTATAAGCCATATTAAATTCATTGATATTTTATGTAAGCATTATAGCATTCCGTTCTAAATCAATGAATCACCTATCAAAAATAGCCCGTGTCTAGGGTTATTTACAATCTGCGGAGAGGGAGGGATTCGAACCCTCGATACCCTTTCGGGTATAGCGCTTTTCGAGAGCGCCCGATTCAACCACTCTCGCACCTCTCCGTGATTTTTTTATTTTAATAACAACAGAACTGTTAGGGAAATAACTAAAAAGATAAATAAACAACCACCAGTATAAAATAATAACTTTACTCCCTCCTTTTTTTGTCCATCAAAGTAGAGCATTATTGGTTTGCCCAAGATTAGGAACCCAGTCAATAATGCTGAAAAGACAAATAGTAGAAGAAAAATAATTGGACCGACTAATTTGTCGCCATCCGATCCAAAAATTCTTTCCCCATTATTTATAATTATCGAAATTAAAGAGACATAAATCAAAACTCCCAAGGAGTTGAATGCCGCTAGTTTAAATAAATTAGAATTTTTCATATTTTTATTTTTTTAATTTCTTCTGGTGTTAAGTAGCCCCATTTTCCTTCAGGCAGTCCACCTAATTTTAGCGCCCCAATTTCAACCCTTTTTAGGTCAATCACTTTTATACCTAATATCTGAAACATTCTTCTAATTTGTCGTTTTTTCCCCTCATTTAAGGTTATGATAAAAACGTTTTTTTGTAAATATTCTATTTGTTTAGCCTTCGCCATTCCATCACCTTCTCCAATATCGATGCCTTTTAGAAAATTCTTTTTAATTAAATTCTCATTCTTAATTTCGTTAGCTACTTTTACCTCATAGACTTTATCATGGCTAAACTTAGGATGAGCCAAATGTTGAGTTAGCTCGCCATCATTGGTTAATAATACTAATCCGCGGCTATTTTTATCTAAACGACCAACAGCAAAGAGTCTATCTGGTATTTTTATCAAATCAAAAATATTTTTTTCTCCGGGGAAACTGCGGTTAGTGCAAGTGTAACCTAATGGTTTATTTAATTTAAGATAAATTCTTTTAGCCTCCGTCCCGATTAGTCTATTCTTTATTGTTATCTTATCAACTTTCGGGTCGGCCATTACCCCCGGGATAGCAATCGTACCATTAACTTTTACTTGACCGGATCGAATCAGTTTTTCCGCCTGGCGCCGTGAAGCATAGCCGCTTTGAGCAATTATTTTTTGTAGGATTATCGTCATATTAGTTTTTCAGTTCTCGTTCTCGGCGATGGTTAATCGTAAATCCACCTACTAAAGCGATCATTATCCAAAACAGAACTGCTAAATCATTTTTAAAGTAGGGCACATCGACTAAACCATGAATAACTAACGCTAACATCGCCGTGAAAAATCCTAGGGCTAGATATTTTTCATTTTTATTCTCTCGGCTATAACCAATATTAAGCTTTAAGGCGCTGTAAAGATATTTAATAATAATCCAGACAAACAGGAGTGCTCCTAAAAGACTAAGTTCACTCCAAAAATTTAGGAAGATGTTATGAGGATAAAGATAAATTTCTGTTGGTTGCCAGTATTTAGCTCGTAACTGCGCGTTGCCATAGAGAACCGAATCAAAATTAGCAATTTTATCACGATTAAAGAAAATTCCTTCCTGATGGTAAGGGGCAATTGCTGTTTGATAATTAGCTAAACCGGCACCAGTAATAAAATGAAGGCCATGGAGCATAGCGATAGTTTCCGTCCATTGTTGGCGACGGATTTCGCCGGAGAGGTCAGTTAAGGTTAGTTTGCTGAAAATTGTTTCTCGCAGGGGAGCAATTAAGCAGATAATTAAGATTAAGCCCGCGACTACTCCTAAAGTAAGACGTTGCCAGAGACGATTAGCCATTAAGCCAAAAATTATTGCTCCAACAGCTAAACCAATTAACGCTCCCTCAGAATGAGCGAACCAAATCGCCATAATTGCCAAGATAATGGTGATTATGATTATTAAATTCGATCCGGTTAATTTACTAGCGCCTTTTTTGGAGTTAGTTAGAAACCAGCCGGTAAAAATTAGAACTAATGGTGCTAAATATAAACCAACTGCATTAGGATAACCGAAGAAGGAAACAACTCGTCTCGTTTCAACCGCTGCCCACAGCTCGTTATTAATATATAATCCAGTAACTTTTTGAAAAATAGCAAATAGTGATACTGCTAAAGAGGAGACAAGAAGAGCGCCAATAATTTTTTTCTGCTCAGTTTTTTCTTGAAACAGATTCAGGATAAGAATAAACAGGAGAATTGGTTCAAAGAAATAAGCTTTCCAGATCCCCAGAGAATTAGCAGAGAAACCAGCAATCGCCGCTGCGCCCAAAGAAACAATTAGCAGGGCAATAATTTCCAAAGTAAACGGATATTTTAGGTGTTGAGAGCGGTCGCGGAACCAAGATCTTATGTGAGGTAAGAATCCAGTTAGGAACCAAACGGCAAAACTAATTAAAATCATCATTTCTAGAAAAGTACTAGGAATTCCCAGGATAGAAAAACGAATCAGATAGGTCGGTAAGGCCGCAATTAATAATAGGATCGCCCAGTTAAGACGCCAGAGAGCTAAAACAAGAAATAAGATTAATCCTCCAACTATAAACCACAACATAGTTTTATTTTACTGATTTTATTATATCACCGCCTTAAACTAAACAAAAATCGCCCCGCTAATGCCGGGCGATTTCTATTAATTTGCTCTTTCCGCGTATTCTCCCGTATCGGTGTTAATTCTAATAGTATCTCCTTCATTGATAAACATTGGGACATTTATTTTTGCCCCCGTTTCAATTTCCACTTGTTTATTAACATTACCAGCGGAGTTGCCTTTGACTCCAGGAGGGGCACTGACCACTTTAAATTCCATTTTAATCGGTAAACTAATAGACATTGGACGACCTTCAAAGTAGAGGACATCGACATCAGTACCGTCTTTCAGAAATTGAGCCGCGTCGCCGAGATCGGCTAAAGACAAATTAAATTGTTCGAAGCTGACATTGTCCATAAAATAAGCCTCCTCTTTATCTTTGTACATGAAATTAGCTTTTTTAGTTTCTGTTTCCGCTTCTTCGGCTTTTTCTGCTCCTTGATAAGTTCTTTCTTGGATATTGCCATTGATTAGGTTGCGGCACTTTACTTTTAGCACTGCCCCACCTCGCCCCATTTTGTGATGGTCTGTTTTAATAATAATATAAGGTTCATTATTAATTTTAATAACACGGCCGGTTTTAATTTCGTTAAAATTCAACATAAGATTCCTCGCTTAATAGATTTATTTATGAGTGGGGGATAATAAGGCCATCACGCGTGAACGTTTAATGGCACTAGACAATTTTCTTTGATGCCAAGCACAAACGCCGGTTCGCGAGCCAGGCAAAATTTTCATATAGAAGTTAACGAACCGTTTCAGAGTTCGAGTATCTTTATAGTCAACTTCTAAATTGTTAACGCAAAAATAACATTCTTTAGGTTTCTTGTTAGTCATATTTATTGTATTAAGTGCCACGCCGAGCGCGGCTAAATATTAAAAAGGGATATTTTCAACACGAATTTCTTCATCCTCAAACGGCTCTTCGGGTATTTCAATAACCGGTTCGCTACTGTTAGCCGTACTGGGGGCGCTACCAAATGATCCGCTGGCTGATCCGCTCTTAGTGTCCAGCATAATCATATTTTCAGTAACGATTTCGGTACGATAGCGTTTAACTCCATCTTGACCGGTCCAATCAGTAGTCTGTAAGCGGCCTTCTATATAGACCTTAGACCCCTTATGAAGATACTTCGAGCAGATTTCGGCTAGTTTACGCCAGGCAATAACATTGTGAAATTCAGCCTTCTTTTGTTGCTGACCACTTTGGTCAGTCCAGATTAAGTTTGTTGCGACAGCGAAAGAGGCCACACTTTGCCCCGAAGGAGTATTACGTAACTCTGGTTCCCGAGTTAAATTGCCAATTATCATGGCTTTGTTTAAATTCATATGTTTGGACTTAAGCGCTCAAAATTTTTATTTTGAGGCAGATTAATTAAATTAAATCATCAGCATTCAAAATGCCTTCTAATTTTTCGTCCAAATCTTTTAAATCAATTCTTTTATCAACAATTTTTTCCTTAGCTTTAACGACAACTGAAGGCGCGGACGAAATTTTCGCTTTTTCTTCCGATTTTTTTTCTTCAGTGGCTTTTTTAGAATCAATCTTGGCGCGGATTTCCTTTTCCCGAGCAATTTCTTCCTCAGTCTTGGTCTTTTTCAGCACAATTTGATGACGCAGAACGTCAGTTGACAGGCGAAGGGTCTGATCGATTTTAGCCAGTAAGTTACTTTCTAGATCAAATTCAAATAAACCATAATAGCCATAAGCATTATGTTTTATTTCATAAGCTAAACGCTTTTTGCCCCAATATTCTTGACTCGTAATTTGGCCGCCGCCGTCAGTAATTATTTTTTCGACTTGGCTAACCACGGTTTTCGCTTCGTCATCGGTAAATTTATTCGGGACAATGAATAAAATCTCATAATGAGTGGCACCGGTTTTTTTGGTTTTTGACATAGTTATTATAACTAAAGGGATTTAAAGATTAGATAAAGGTTTTTTAAGTAATTTTTAAATCTCCCGTTTAAATAAAATCCCCCAGTATTCCTTAGATTTGGGGGCCAAAGAATACCTTTAATTCTGCTCTAATATTGGCAGAATTATCTTGATTGAAATCAAGATATGGGAAAGATATAAATAAATATTAATTTGTAGCCTTAATTTAGCACGGAAATTTGGAAATTGCAAGAGCGGCTGGTTTAGGATATGATAAAGAATATGAAATACTTTTTTGTTTTAGGAACTAACTCCGCCCTCTCAGTTGCCGAATTAGCTGCGGTTTTAGATTTAAAGAACCCGGAATTAATGGCGGCCGATTTTTTAATTGCCGAAGTAGCCCGTGATATTGATGCCGAGAAATTAATTAGCCATTTGGGCGGACTAGTTAAAATTGGTCGCTGTCTGCAAGAGTTACCCGCTAGTCAGGGAGCGGAATTATTAAAAATTATTGAGAAGCTGGTTAGTCAAAAACAAGCGCTTAGCCCGGCGGGAAAGTTTAATTTTGGTTTTTCTGATTATGGTTCTCAAGTTTTTAATAAGAAAGATTTAGGAGCGAAGTTAAAAAAATATTTTAGCGAGCAAAAGATCAGCACTCGTTTTGTAGTGAGTCATGAGAAAACATTATCAAGCGTCGTGGTCACTCAAAATAAGTTGCTTAGTCGGGGTATGGAGGTCGTTTTAGCAGCCACAAGCAATCAGATTTTCATTGGCGAAACCTTAGCTGTACAACCGTTTAAAGACTTGTCACGACGTGATTATGGTCGGCCGGCGCGTGATGATTTGTCCGGTATGCTACCACCAAAGTTAGCCCAGATCATGATTAATTTAGCGCAAATAAATGATTCTGAGGCTGTAATCATTGATCCTTTTTGTGGGTCCGGAACAATTCTAAGCGAAGCGATTTTATTAGGCTATAAAAAGTTATTTGGTTCAGACATTTCTTCCAAAGCGATCGATAATACTCATAAAAATGTTGAGTGGCTGAAAGAGCTTTATAAGGTTTCCGACTGTAAATTAAAATTGTTTGTTAAAAATGTGGCTGATCTTTCGAAATTTATCAAATCAGAATCAGTCGCGGCTATTATTACTGAGCCCTATTTAGGTCCCCAACGCGGTTTGATCGCTTTTAAAACAGTAATTAGTAATTTAGAGGAGCTTTATTCCTTAGCTCTACAGGAATTTTTTAAAGTATTACAGCCAGGTGGGCGGGTAGTGATGATTTGGCCATTATTTTATGGCCAACGACCTATTTCGCCTCGGTATTCAGAATTTAAATTGCTTAATATGATTCCGACTGAATTACAGGATAATCAGTATTTAAAAAAAACTGACCGCGGGACTATTATTTATGGTCGTCACGGGCAAAAAGTTTTTCGAGAGATTGTAGTTTTAGAGAAAATTTAATATTAAATTGCAAATATAAAACAGGCTCCTGATTCCTTGGAGCCTGTTTTATATTTGTAGGTTTATTTGTTAATCAAGAAATGACAGACATCACCATCTTGAACTATATATTCTTTTCCTTCAGTGCGAATCAGACCAAGTTCTTTTGCTTTGGCTTCACTGCCGCATTCTACGAATTTTAACCAATTAATCACTTCGGCACGGATGAATCCTTTAATAAAGTCAGTATGGATTTCACCAGCTGCTTGGGGAGCCTTTGCGCCCTTTTTTATAGTCCAAGCTCTCGTTTCGTCAGACCCGGTAGTAAAAAAAGTCTCAAGACCCAAAGTTTGGTAGGCGGTACGGATTAGTTTATCAAGACCACTTTGTTCTAACCCCAACTCTTTTATATATTCAGCTTGTTCTTCTTCCGGCAGGTTAGTGATTTCTTCCTCTAACTTTACGTTAATTTTGATAATTAGATCATTTGTTCCTGGAAAAATAGTTTGGTCAAAGAGGGAATCATTAGTATAACTCTCGTCGATATTGAGTAAATAAATAATTGGTTTGATTGTTAAAAGATTTAATGTTTTCACTAGCATTAGCTCTTCTTCTTCGAAAGTCATCTCTCTGACTGCCTTCCCGTCCGCTAGCTGCTTGTATATTTTATTTAATATTCGTTCAAAGACAATCATTTCTTTGTCGCCACTCTTTGCTTCCCGGTGTACCTTGTCTAAGCGTTTCTCCGCTGTCGCCAGATCAGCAAAGATTAGTTCCATGTTAATGGTTTCTCGATCACTGGCGGGGTCAATTCTGCCCTCGACATGGATAATATTAGTATCTTTGAAGTCTCTTATTACTTCACATATAGCATCACATTCTCTAATATGAGCCAAAAACTGGTTACCAAGACCCTCGCCTTTATGAGCTCCGGCGACCAATCCAGCAATATCAACAAATTCAATGGTGGTGGGGATTATTTTGGCTGGTTTAGAAATGACCGCCAATTTTTCTAAACGAAAATCAGGGACTTTTACTACTCCGACATTCGGGTCAATAGTACAGAAGGGGTAATTAGCCGCTTCCACACCTTTTTTTGTTAGGACATTGAATAAAGTCGATTTACCAACATTAGGCAGCCCGACTATTCCGATGGATAAAGACATAGAGGTATTGCTGGTTTTGAGTATAGCGGAGAATTAATATTTTGCCAAATTAGTCGCTAAAACAAAAAGAGGCCCAGAACGGGCCGCTTTTTATTATATAAAATAATTTATAATTTATGGGCCGTGTCTGAGCCTCGTCCCTAATAAATGAATTCTGATTCATTTCCTATCAGGGATTGAAGCGTCTCTGCTGACTTAAAGAGCAAGCTCTACCAACTCCTAGCAAACTAAGTGTTTTTTTAATAATTTTTGCTAAATTTCGATGAAATTCTTTAAAAATTCTTTTTGACTTTTAAAGGATTTTATCAGTCTTGATTAGCACGTTGATTAATCTGCTCAAATAATATTCTTTGCCACGTCAGCGTTGGCAATGAAACCAGAGTTAGTTAAAGAACCTACTCATATTATAGCACCTATGTATTTAAGGGTCAAATACTGTAGACTTAAAGTGTATTATTTCAATTATTTAACTAATATTAATGAATAACACGATATATTTTGTTTATAACTGGAGTTTAAGTCTACAGTGTTTTAGACTTAAAGTCAGGTTTTATACACAGAAAACACAAGTTATCCACAGTTCGTTTATTAAAAAACTCCCTTGAAGGGGAGAATTTTATGAGGCTCGAGTGGGAGTCGAACCCACGAATGGCAGTTTTGCAAACTGCAGCGTTGGACCACTTCGCCATCGAGCCTAGATAATTAATTGGTCATTCTGTATTTGAATTTTAACTTATCTTATTTAAGTTGTAAACTGGCATCTACCCTTAGTTGGCGAAAACTAATTGGTTTCCGATGTTTTAGCTTATAAAAAGTTGCCGCGGCAATCATGGCAGCATTATCTGTAGTATATTCTCGGGCGGGAACTAGAAAATTGGTTTTAGGTAGCCTTGTTTTAACCGCGTTCGTCATTTGTGCCCTCAGTTCATTATTAGCGCTAACTCCGCCCGACAGCATTATTGTTTTAGCCCTCACCTTTTGGGCTGCTTTAATAGTTTTGGCAATTAGAATATCAATAATTGCTTGTTGGTATTCGTAACAATATTCTGCTAGGCGTTGATGCCAATTCTTATCCTTCTGCAATTGGTACAGTAGAGCAGTTTTAAGGCCAGAGAAAGAAAAGTCTAAGTCAGTGGAATTAATCATGGGGCGAGGCAATTTAATCGCGATCCTGTGTTTGTTTTGTTTTGTATTAGGATTTTTTATTCTGTCTGTCTTATATTCGTCAGCGTACTGAGCAATAATTGGTCCGCCGGGATAGCCTAGTCCTAACATTTTTGCGCCTTTATCATAAGCTTCGCCTGCCGCGTCATCACGTGTTTCTCCCATGATTTTAATTTTTCCGCTTTTTTCCATTTTTACTAAATTAGTATGTCCTCCGGAAACTGTCAGAATCATGGCTGGATAGTTTATTTTAGTTTTGGGGTTGATAAAGTTAGCATAGATATGACCGTCAATATGGTTAATTTCCATTATCGGTTTTTGCCAAGCGTAGGCAAGGGCGCGGACGGTTTCTACGCCCGTAATAAGGGAAGTAATCAAACCAGGCCCCTTGGTTACGCCGATTAAATCTAATTTATTAGAAGTAATTTTAGCTTTAGACAAAACCTCGTTAATTACCGGCAGGATATTTAAAACATGCTCTCTGGCGGCTACTTCTGGTACGACTCCCCCATATTTTTTATGAATTTCAATTTGAGAAGAGATAATGTTAGAAAGTACTTGAAATCGGCCGGTTTTTTTATCGGTTTTAATAATTGACGCGGCGGTTTCATCGCAACTAGTTTCAATACCTAAGATATACATATACATTTATTGTAGGGGATTTTAGAAAAAAAACAAATTTAATAGCTTTTTGATTTTGTTGTTAGAAAATAGGGGTGTTTGTCCCCTATTTAATCTCAGCTAATTTTATTTTTATTTTAAGATTTATCCTTTAGGCTTTCTATGAATTTAACAGCTCCTACTGCATAAATAGCACTTAAATCTTTTACTATCTTGGGATCAATCTTAAAATTTGGATTATGATGCGGTCCGATGGGAATATCTTTTTCCGGGTTAGCTGCTCCTACCAACATAAAGACACCAGGGATCTGTTTATTTTGTAATTCTTCAAGATAGAAACTGAAGTCCTCAGCTCCCATCAGGGGGCTATTGTTTATAACCATATCTTTCCCAATCACTGTTTGGGCAGATTCTTGGGTCGTTTTAATCAGACTAGGATCGCGATGCACTGTGGGGCGATATCCCGGGTGCATCACAATCTCAACTTTTATTTTTTTAGGGTCAAATTTTTCTTTATCCTCTTTTTGTCTAGTATTTTCCAGCTCAACCAAATGTTCGTCAATCGCTCTTTGAATTTCTGTTGTGATTTTTTCTCTAGCGTCATTAGTCACGCCTTTATAATTTTCTGATAGGGATCTTATGATCCAACTGTCTGTTACGCTCGAAGCTAAAGTATTTTGTGAGGCGTCTTTGAATTTAGTTTCTGATGAGGCCACTAAAGTTTCCCCCTCTTCATAGTACTTTCGAAAAATATTATTTAAATTTAAAGTTAGGCGCGCCACAATATCCTTTAAATTAGGGTATTGATAGGCATTCATAATATGTCCCCCTGGTGCTTCTAAGTTGATTTCTAAATTACTGGTACTAGCAGTTTCTGTTCCTTCACGGAGCTTGATTGTTCCCCCGGGCAACTCTGTTAGAACATGTAATCCTAAAAAAGCTTTGATATCAGTTCGAAGTCCAGTTTTTTCTAGACTTTTTACCATCTGAACGGCGCCACTTTCTCTTTGTGAAGTTCGTTCTTCACTGGGTTGAAATAATAAAATAATATTACCATCTAATTTATTCTGATCGGCTAATTCTTTTAGTATTTTTGCCGCCCCCATTAAGCCGGCGGAATGTGAATCGTGCCCACAAGCATGCATCACCCCGTCTTTTTTTGATCGCACTTGGTGATCACTACTTTCCTGAATAGGTAAGGCGTCCATATCAGCTCTAAGCGCAATCATTGGTCCACCTAATTTTCCCTTTATTCTAGCAATAATACCCGTCCCTCCTTTTTCTTTATCAACCGGAACACCAATCTTTTCAGTGACTATTTCAATTCCGAGTTCTTCTAAATATTGTTTAATTTTAGCTGATGTTTTAAACTCTTGACCCCCCAGTTCGGGATTCTCATGAATGTCTTGATAGTTATTAATTATTTCTGGTTCTAACTCTTTAGCACGATTTAAAATATAACCAATGGTTTCTTTTTCTTTGTTTTCGCTGTTATTCTCAAATTTTGGTGTAAAATTAGGAGCCATACTAATTAAATTTATTTATTCCAATATTCTAGTATTCTAGTATACATCTTATAAGACGGAGTGTCGATCATTTCTTTATGGTCATCAACAACAACGAATGTGCCATTTTTAATATTTTTAAAGCGCTCCAAAACCTTTTTCGCTTTATCGAGAATTATCTTTTTATCAAAAATTTTATTTATTACCGCCACTTGGTTGGGGTGAATAGCCATTTTACAACTTAAACCATTCTCGCGGTTAAAAACACACTCCTTTTTAAATTCTTTTAATGCTTTTTGGCCAAAAAATTTTCTTGATGGGGCGTCGCTCATTAATAAACCCTTATTTCTCGCCTCGACTAAACATTTAAATAGAGAATAAGTAACTGGATTTTCTGAATTTAAATTTGGCGGTCTTTCAATAAGTAGTTCGGAAGATAGATCTTCATAGCCAGGCATTAGCAGATCATAGAAATTCATTTCTGCCGCTATACTTGAAATATTCTTTATACCTTTTAGAGTTTCAACAGTGACAATTAACTGTTTGACTTTTGATTTATTCCTTATTATTTTTATTTCTTGGCCGGATTCAACTTTGGCGAGCATTAGAAAATCAGGCTTCATTATGTTTACAAATTTCAGATCGTCTTTAAACCATTTAGTTCTAGAATCATTTATTCTAACGCAAATGATGTATTTTTTTCTTAATTGAGGCAGTCTTTTATTGGATAGCAGTTTTTTTAGATTCTCCCTAGCCTCTTCTTTATAATCTGAATGTACGGCATCCTCTAAATCAAAAATAATTCCGTCTGGTTTATTAAGGCCATCCAAACTAATAATTTTGTCGATGAATTCTTTTCTGATCGCCGGGACAAACAAAAATGAAGCGATCCGGAATGGATTTGTTTTTTCCATATTTTTCAGATTATATTCTGAAATTACCACAAAAAACCAAATAAATCAATTTCTCCCTAATTAGTTACCACCCAATATTACAAGTTTCTTTTATCATCTCTGGTATGTTTTTATTTAATGTGTCTTATTAATTAAATTCATTTTCTAGCAATAGCCGTATAGCTTATTGTCAGCCAAGAGTTTTTAAAAATTAAATCTAATCCGATAAAGATAAGTTGTATCGGAAAACAAAGAATGACGGCTGTTAATAACTTTAATATTTTATTTTTAGGAAACAACTTTTCGAAAATAAATACGGAAATTAATTGGCCGCACACTTTAAATATTCCTGACGTTCCTTCTAGTTTTAAAACAGATAAATTAGATTGTTCAAGAAGCTGCCTGAGCCCATAACGAGTAAAGCGGCGAAAATCAAAAGGTATTTCATGCTCGTTCCAAACAAAAGGAACAGACAGATAGACCTCACCACCAATTTTTAAGACCCGTCTAATTTCATCTAGTAGTTTTTTGGGTTCAGCCACGTGTTCTAGAACTTCCGTGCAGACCACCGTATCGAAATAGTTGTCTGAGAAGGGGATGTTCATTCCGTCATAAAATTTATCTACTGTCTTATCTTTAGCACTATGACCGCCACCATTAATATCAATTCCCGTATAAGATGCGGCGTTAAACAAGCTTTCATATGGCTTTATACCACAGCCGACATCTAAAATGTTTTTATCAGAAAAATCAGCTTTAGCAAAATTACTTATTTTTTTTAGTAGACCACGTCGGACGATAAAGTAGGGATTAACAATAATAGAATACCAGGCTGGTCGGAAAAAATGTCGATTAATAATTGGTCTTATTTCTTTTATCATAAATTTAGTGGGCGATGAATAACTAAAACTTAATCGGTATTTTATACTTTTATTATAGCATAACCATTGATTTAGAGGTTATTCCCAGGTATGTTAAATATTTTACTGAAAATGGTTGAAAAATTTTTGATTTCTTACCTTTTCCTCACTAATATTAAAAGAAACATAAGAGTGTAATTTTAAGCTATGTGTGATTAAACTAATGTGCTAAAATATTATTATGACTCCTGAAAGATCTGAAAACATGGGACAAATTACAATTTCCGCAGTTGATCCGGAAGATATTGACAGTGTCGCGGATTATTATAAATTTGAAGTTGATAATGATTTTGAAAAAATTCCTAAAGAATCAACTTTTGAAAAACGGACTGCTTTTAGACAGAAACAAATTCAAGAAAATAAACTTCAAGTAATAAAAGCCACGGAAAATGGAAAAACAATTGGTACATCAGTCATAGTTTTAGAAAACGGGACGATGGGAAAGAATATAAAATATAACGAGGCCTGGGCAGCTGGCACCGTTATTGATAAATCCAAAAGAGGTCAAGGTATCGGCGAAAAACTTTCTTATGAACAAGACCGAATTGCTCGTGAAGCCGGTAAAGAATCAATTTTAACAACTATCTCCCCGGATAACTTTCCGAGTATGCGCCTACGTCTAAAAGTTGGATATGAGCTTGACGGGATTGATGAGCGTAGTGATGAAATAAATTATTTTTATCGTAAAAACTTAATTCATAATGATAAAATTGAAAAAGACTGGACTAAGGAAGTAGAATCGGGGAAATTAAAATTATCAGAAATAGATGGTGAAGAAGTAGATGACGAAGTTTTGGTTGATCCTAATAATAAAGAATTAATTGCACAACTATTAGGCAAAGGTTATAAAGGTACCCATCTTTTAAGGCCAGAAGATTTTACCAATAGGAGGACAATTGATAAAAATTTATTAATTTTTGTTAATACTACCAGCCAAAAAGAAAAACAACTATTAGCAGATCAAGAATTTGGCCAAGAAAAAGAGAAAACACGTGATGATGATCAGACTGAAATATTAAAAATAAGGGAAGAATTAAAAAATATTGAATAAACAAATAACAATCAAAAGAGACCCAACATGTATTGAGTCTCTTTTGATTAGTGGCTCTACATTTTGAAATCCACAAAAACTTTGACGGGATTATTGAGGAAATTGAGAGGTGGGCAGAAATTTTAAACTGATGAAAACAATTTAAAATATTCATTCATCCTTGGCAAGAATTTTTCAGGTTGTACCTGTAAACAACTTTTCAATTCTTGAGGTGTAAACCACTTAACCTCCTCTACTTCGTCCTTCTGTATTTTAAAATCATTAATATCTTTATCAACCTTAAGGGTGAACCATTGAGTAAAATGATGATGTTCGCCAGTTATCTCCATTTTAGGGCCAAGCGTCGGTTTAATGTATCTTAGCCCTATTTCTTCCTCAGATTCTTTTATTATATTGCTCTTGTATGTTTCCCCTTCTTCAATTGTGCCGGCGACAGCCGGCCCCCACATATTAGGGTTATGTAGCTTAGTATGATGACGCTTCGCCAGAAGAATCTCCCCTTTAGAATTAGTGAGCCATAAAGCAGAAACGCGATAGATGTCTTCTTTAGTTAAAACATTTCTTGCCTTATAACTAATAATTTCATCGGATGTATTAACAATAGTAGTTTTTGGCTGATTTATTGTTGTCATATTAATATTATATTCCGGCTCTCTTTATATATCAATAAACTAAAAAACTTACCGTAATCGGTGAGTTTTAAAACGTGTAGTCTTAAAGTCTGAAATTTCTCAAAATTTTGATGGGATTATTGGAGAAATTGGGAGGTGGGCGGAAATTTTAGGATAATATAATTTTTTTCTTGATAAATGTATGATTATTGACTAATATTAGTCATTATATATAAAGTATGTACAATTGTACATAAATCGTGTACAATATAACCAAGAATAATTGAAATAGAAATTATCAAACATACTATATGCTAAATTTCCTAAAAAAGGGCGGCGGAGAAATCATCAAGCTATTTTTTAAAAATCCAGAAAAAGAATACTATTTTAGAGAAATTGCTAAAAATCTAAATAAAGAACCGAGTCATTATCAAAAATATTTGGATAATTTGGTAGAGGATAGGATATTATTAGATGAGCGTCGCGGAAATATGCGTTTTTTTAGATTAAATAAAGAGCACCCGCTTTATGAGGAAATAAAAAGCATTATTTCAAAAACATCCGGCTTAGAAAATGAATTAAAAGAGCTAGTCGATAAACTTGATAATGTTGAATGTGCTTTTATTTTTGGATCAATAGCCAAAGGAACAGAAAATAATAATAGCGATATTGATTTAATGTTAATTGGGAACATAAACCAAGACGCTCTTATTACCATGATAAGTTCTATAGAGGGAAAAATTGCTAGAGAGATAAATTATCATATTTACAGTAGTCAGGAAATTGTTAAAAAAATCAAAGAAAAAAATAATTTTATATCTAATATATTTTTATCACCAATAATTAAATTAAAAGGGAACCCATATGATTTTACAAGAGATTCAAACATTATTAAATAATAATTCCATTGAGCCCTTTTTGCTCAGCTTAAAAGGGGTTGAAATAAAAATTGAGAAGGCTGACAGGTTATATAATTTTGCAAATAAAAATTTGTCCGGGTTAGGCGCTGGGGACGAGGATATTGTGTATAACAACATCTATGATTCTATAAGATTGTGTTGTGAAGCCATATTGTTAATTAACGGATATAGAGCAAAAACAAGTGGAGAAGGACATCATTATATCGTAATCAATGCCGCCGCCATTTTGCTTAACGGTGAGCTCGGTAATGAATTTCAAAGATTCCAGCAAATGAGAAAGAAAAGAAATAGAATTGAATACGGTGATTTTATCGGAATTTCGGAAGCAGAATTAAACCAAGCCCATACAGATGCTAAAACTCTATTGATAAAAGTCAAAGAGCTGCAGTCGATATTAAATGGGCAAGACGTATTAAGAATTTAAACAATAAAAAATCTGTATGCTTAAAAAAATTCAATTCAAACTGATAAAAATAAAATATGCAGGTAAACCAATTGGTAACGACATCCGTATCGATATAGAACTACTGGATAAGATCTTGCGCGCTGATAAAAGGATGCGGGCTAGAAAAACCGCCGAATTCAATCAAGTGATAGGTGATTTTCTCTCTGACCAAAAAACATTTTCTGCTAAAGTAAAAATCACCGTTTCAGAAAAAGATATATTATTTAACGATGTTGGTAAAATAGAAAAGACAATTAAAGTCGATGCGGATGACATTAAGCCGCAAAATTTCACCTATAATATTAAGCTTCGTGAAAATCATTTTGGCAAGACCTGGGGCAAGTCAATTGCTATTTTTGAAGTTACCATTGAAGCATTAGTCATAAATACAATAAAATATACACCAGATATCGATAACGGCTGGCTTAAAGTTAAAATCGTAGATGGTGACACTGTTTCTCTCCCGGCTTTTCTAAAAATACAATCAGATTATATTGAAGGTGGGCGAGAATATTTTACAATTTCAGAAGGAATGTATCGTGGACAAAAAGCTTCGGTTAGCTTGGGTGAGAACAAGAAGTCGCGTTTTCTGCCAAAAGTTGAACATGAACCACTAATTCATTTGCAATATTCTATTTCTAAAAAAGCGTTGATTATTGACAACAAAAAATATCAAGCCACGGATTATACCGGCTCGCCATGGAAAAAGGGTTGGTACGACGTTGAATTGCCGGATTATCCACACAAAGACCCAAGAAGTTATGTTAATATATCATCTAGATTTAAAACTTGGTTTAGAATTGGGCATTCAGGTGAAAGATATTTACACACAGGCAGAGCTTCGCTTGGCTGTATCACAATAATCGAAATTGAAAAATGGAATGAGATATATAATAAATTAATCAAAGCGCGCAAAGGAGATTTTCTAAGCGTAGGCGTGCTTGAAGTTATTGATTAAATATGAAATTAATAAAAAACCATATTTATGAATTTGGGATTTTAAGCTTTTTAGCGGCGCTGATTATTTATATAAGCATATTTTTCGTATTAAAAAATAAAGAGCAAAGTAAAGGAATGGAAAAGCTTTTATCAAGGGTTGATTACCGTATATTTGCGTGTGGCGAAGAAATTTTTTTGAAAGCAGACAAAGAAGATCTTAAAATTAAAAGAAATGGCTTGTTTGCACGTAGTGAATCTGGCAAGGTTATTGCTGATGGTTTTGTCGCAAGTGATGATCATGTTTTATTAAGTTCATTTTTTGAAGCGGTTGGCAGTGTTATTGAATACACGGCAGAGCATGAATCCAATCTTTATCTACAAACTAAAACAGGTGTACGCAAGTTTCATTCTGGTGATTTGTGTAATGGGAAGGAGGCCATGCTTCATGTGATACACCACCGTGTTGAAACTGGAACAGACCCATGGTCTATTTATTCACGAATTATCTGGAAAGAAAAAGATCATGTTTTAATAAATAACTATGGCAAAGTTCCTCCCGGAGATTGCTTTATATTTATTTTTGATTCAGAGGATATTTTAGAGCGTCCGTGGCCACACTGCGGTTCTCATGAAGAAGCACTAGCCACCGGAGAATTGATTTTGGAGAGATAATATTGCTCGCTCTCTCATTTTCGCTCCGACACGACTCGAGCCTCGCTCGCCTCCGCCAGTTGGCGGATGTTCGATTCTTCTAGTTGCGAATTAACAATAAAAAATACCCAGTATTCACTGGATATTTTTTATTAGTAGTCTTAAAGTCTGAAATTTCTCAAAATTTTGACGGAATTATTGGGGAAATTGAGAGGTGGGCGGAAATTTTGGGATAGTTAAAATAAAAAAGTGCTCCCATTTAAGAAGCACCTTTAAAAGTTTAAATTAAAGATTTTACATATTTATCAAAATCGTTACTCCTGACTAAACATGGGCAATCTCCGAATTGTTCATAATGAGATTGTTCGATTTTATGCTTTTTTAAAAAAGCCTTTTCGATTGTGGTGTGTTTCGTATTTCCAAACCCCCCATTTGTCTTTGAGGTATATGCACAAGTTGCGTATGTACCGTCAGGGTATACAGCCAGGCCATTATAGGAATAACCGCACTTTCCATTAAAAAATGTTAACGGTCCACCAGATTCTGAATTTTCTTTAATTATTTGCATGTGGTTAGCCGGATTAGGCTCAAGATTCCCCATTAGAATTGGCCAATTTTTGATTGCGCCCCCTTCATAAGCTAACGGATTGCAAACAAAATATGTATCATCGCCAAAGTAGCTCTTGATTTTTACTATCTCATCTTCGTTGATTTTACATATAGTTGTAATTACGGCCGTATTAACTATTTTAATACCATTTTCGTATTTAATAGTATCTTTATAGAGATTAATGCAGTTTTCTATATTTTCGATTATCTTTTTACAATAATCCGGAAAATACATTTTCGATTTTGGTTTAGCCATTATGCCAAACCGGTACGGATCAAGAGAATCAAAAGACATCGCAACGACCGCATTATTATCTTTTAAATAATTAATCATACTAGCGTCCAGTTCAAAGCCATTCGAATATACAATGGGAGTCATGCCTTTTTCGGCTGTATATTTAATTAGCGGTGCCGAATGCATATGGGTAAGCGGCTCGGCTAGCCCGGCAAAAATAATTACTTTTCCGCCCATATCTTTCGCCTCATCAATTAACAATTTTCTTTCTTGGAGCGATAGGTAGATAGGATTAAATGACTTTGTTGGCACGTCGTCATCGTTAAAACATTTTAGGCACGCATGTGGGCAACCAATATATTGGTACAGTAAAGCAAGATACAAAAAATCATTGTTATTTTTCGTAGTTAGCGAAAAATATTTTGGCGTAGCATTAAGAACTTTTTCCATTTTGATGTGTTTAAATTGTTAAATTACTGGCAATCTTGTCAAACTTGACAATTGTCAATATATATTATATTATAAATATTGTAAAACTGTCGTCGTCAGGCGACGAATCATAATTATTTTTTGATAATATGTTAAACAAAATACTAAAAGAATTGGGGTTTTCCGATAACACCATTAAAATATATAACCGCTTAATTGAAGTTGGCTATTCCTCGGCTCGACAGTTAGCCGAGAATCTTAATCTTCCCAGACCGACTGTTTATGATAATTTAAAGTTATTAATGGACAATGAGTTGGTTGTAGAAAAAATGGAGGAAAGTAAAAAATTGTTTAGTGTAGATGATATTAAAAATTTAAAACACTTAGTTAGCTCAAAAATTGAAGAACTAAAAAATAACGAAAAGATAATTGAAGAATTATTGCCTGGCTTAAAATTGAAGACTAAGGCTCTAGAACCAAAAATTAAATTTTATAATGGTTCCGAGGGTATTAAAAAAGTATTGAAAGATTTGTTATGGTATAAAGACATTGAGACTTACACCATGTGGCCAATCAGCGAGATGGTAGAAATTTTAGGAGAGGATTATTTAGCTAATTTAAATCGTCGACGTATACGACAGAATATTTCTATTAAAGGTATTTGGCCAAAGGACAAAGCGATTGATTTTAAAAAATATCCCTATCTTGGAATTGGAATTGGTCATTTACGAGAATTAAGACTAGCCCCTAAAGACATGACTTGGAATATGAGTTATTGGTTATATGCAGATAAAGTCGCTTTCATTTCTTCTAAGGCTGAGAGTTTCGGGTTCGTTATACATAGCCGAGATTTTGCGAATTTAATTAAGTCTCAGTTTGATGTTATTTGGCAATTATCTAAACCCATAAAAGAACAGCCACAATATACGGATGGTTTTTTAAAAACTATTTGATCAATAAAAAAGAATATACAATTGTACATTCTTTTTTATATGTAGTCCTGCGCTCTGAAATTTCTCAAAATTTTAACGAGATTATTGAGGAAATTGGGAGGTGGGCGGAAATTTTAGAAAATTGACTTATCAGTAATTTCATACTAATGTTAATAATAAATAAAATATTGCACATTAAAAAGGAAAAATCATGATACTAGATTTAATACTCAAAGAAAATACTTATTTTTTAAAGATTCATAAGAATTTTTTTCAAAATAAGTCGGCACCAGTTGCGCTATTTAAGATCGACAGCCCCTTAATGGAGAAGTATTCTTATCTAGGGGAATTTTGTATCAGCGGGGCAATGTTTGGTTTTGGCGGCTGTTTTAAAATTCAAGGAGAGGAAAACGATTATATAATATATAAGTTTGACTTTCCAGAAAAAGATAATGATGTAGCCATGCGAAAAATGTTGCTAACAGTTTATCTAGCCACCTATTACGTGGTTGAACAAATGTTCTATGAAAAAGAATTCTTTTCCGAAGTAGTTTGGAATGACCAGACACTATCTTTCGTTATTTTTGATGGGGGCTATCAAATGAGCGGTTATTCTATCGGTGGGCAACTATACCCTTGGTTTAAAAAAAGACTTTATTCTCTAAGCGATGAAGATTTGGTAACGTTAAATAATTATGTAATATCTGAACTAAAGAGGGTATATAATTATTTTTTCAAAAAAGAATTGTTTTACAGCCAAATTACTATTAGCAGAGAATCGTTCTTTATCCAAGTGAACATGGGCGGACGTTGGCTGTCATGGACTAAAAAATGTTATGCGGATAAATCGGAACAATTTGATTCACATAACATCGATTTTCATTCTGACCAAGAGCTATGTTTTGCTGCAGTTATAGCTATGAATACCTGGCTAAGAGAGAATTAACACAAAAAGCGGAGTAAAATTACTGCCGCTTTTTTTATTTGTAGTCCCTAGGGGAATCGAACCCCTGTTACCAGGATGAAAACCTGATGTCCTAACCACTAGACGAAGGGACCATTCTAAATTTAATTTAATTTTATAGATAAATACTCTTTCTGTCAATATCAATAATTTAATGTTATAATTAAGAAAAAGAAGCTTGTTGATTCAAAAATATGTCCAATCAAAAAACAGTTGGTTTAGTCTTGGGTTCCGGTGGCTTTCGCGGATTTGCCCATATTGGGGTAATTAGGGTTTTAGAAAAACACGGTATCCCAATTAATTATTTAAGTGGATCAAGCGCTGGTGCTTGGGCAGCAGCGCATTACGCTCTTTATCAGGATTCAAAAAAATTAGCTCAGGATTTAGTGGTAAACCCAACTATTAGTTTGCCCGTATTTTTTGATATTAGTCGTAGCGGTGGGATTATTGGCGGTCAAAAGTTTTTTCAACGCATTGAACAAACTTTGCATCATCATGTTTTCGCTGATACCAAGATCCCGGTGAAGATCGCCACTACAGATTTAATTACTGGTCAGCCTTTCGTCTTTAACAGTGGTGAATTAGCTAAGGCTGTATTAGCTAGTGCGGCTGTACCTTTAGTGTTTAAACCAGTCGCTCATCAGGGGCATCTATTGGTCGATGGTGCCCTTAGTAATCCTGTACCAGTTAATTTAGTGCGCGAGATGGGGGCAAACATTGTTATCGCGGTTAATCTGTATCATCGTAACGAATTTATAAAAAAGAAGTTTACCATGCCGAAAGTCGTTATGCGGAGCACCCGGATTGTTATGTATAATCTTGCTCAGAATGACATCAAGAACGCCGATGTGATAATTGATATTGATGCTTCACCTTTTAATTTTGATTCTGGTTTTAAAAAGTATTTTGCTAAGGAAATCGCCGAAAAGCTAATTAAAATTGGTGAGAAGGCCGCAGAAAAGATAATCCCAGAAATTAAAAGATTATTACGGTCTTAAAAAATTCATTTTATTTAGACACTAAATGAAATATAAGTTATATACAACTTCACACAAAGCTTGGGATGGCATGTTTAAGGCGATGCGTTCAGCACACCAATCAATTTATTTAGAAATGTATATTTTTCTCGATGATACTCAGGCGACTCACAACTTTTTAGGGCTATTAAAAGCTAAAGCCCGAGCTGGCTTAGAGGTAATAATCATCGCGGACGCCTTTGGCAGCGCTTCATTAAAGAATTCGGCGGTCAAGGAGTTAAAAGTAGCGGGAGTAGAATTTATCTATTTCAGTCACTGGTTTAGACGCACTCACCGTAAAATATTAATTATTGATCAACGGATCGCCTTTTTAGGGGGAGTTAATATTGAAGAGAAGATCCGTCATTGGCACGATTTGCAAATAAAACTAGAGGGACGGATTGTGAAGCCAATTTTAAAATCTTTTGCCTATACTTATAAGAAAGTTGGTGGAAAAAAAGATAATATTTTGAAATATAGTCGTTTGCCATTAGTCCGGAAAATTAAATCCTGGGTTACTGATAATTTCTCTAGTACCAGTAAAATTTATTATTTAAATAACTATTATCGGGCTCAGATTACTTCAGCCAAAAGATCAATCAAGATCGTGACCCCCTATCTTTTACCCCCTCGCTGGCTATTGGCTTGTCTCGATGATGCTTGTCGTCGGGGAGTGAAGATAGATATTATTATTCCTGATGATACTGACATCAAACCACTTAATAAAGTTAACTATGTGAATACTTGTCGCATGGCCTCATTTGGAGTAAATTTCTTTTTAATGCCGTTCATGAACCACGCTAAGGTGATGTTGATTGATAATCAAGAAGGAGTAATCGGTTCCCAGAACATAGATGTATTATCCTTTAATTTAAATATGGAGGCTGGGGTTTTCTTCCGCCAAAAAGATTTGGTTCATGATTTGGTTCGAATTGTGGAACACTGGAAGAATGAAGCAGTTTATTTTAATGCTCCAGTCCGGAAAATAAAATTAATTGATCGCTTCTTAATCGGAATTTTTAAAGTTTTTTACCCAATTTTTTAATCGGGCATATTAATAGGATTTAAATAATTGAGACCAACTTGGTTTGGTCTTGTTTTTTTTGCCCTTTTCAGCTATAATAGCTGCAACATTAAGTTTCTTAATTTTTACTTTTGTTCAATATGCTAGACAATTTTATTAAAGTTAGGGGCGCGCGAGTTAATAATTTAAAAAATATTAATTTAGATATTCCGCGCGATAAATTGATAGTTATTACTGGCTTGTCTGGCTCAGGTAAGTCTTCTCTAGCATTTGACACTATCTATGCAGAAGGGCAGCGGCGTTACGTCGAGTCGCTATCTTCTTATGCTCGCCAATTTGTTGGTTTAATGGATAAACCAGAAGTCGATTTAATCGAAGGTTTGTCGCCCGCGATTTCGATTGATCAAAGAACGGTTGGTCATAATCCCCGTTCGACTGTGGGCACGATTACCGAAATTTATGATTATCTCCGTCTCTTATATGCTCGTGCCGGTGATCCGTATTGTCCACATTGTGAAGAAAAACTAGTTAAAGCGACGGTCGAGAAAAAAACAGAAAAGAATGTTCGCGGTCGCCAAATTAAAACCGTGCAGTTAGAAAGATTCTTTTCTTGCCCCGCTTGTGATTATCGTCGAATCGAGTTAAGTCCGCGAGATTTTTCTTTCAACTCGGGTTATGGGGCTTGTACTATTTGTGGTGGTTTGGGGACTAAATCGGAAATCGATTCCGAGCTGGTCTTTAATCCTAATTTAAGTATTTTAGAAGGCGCCATTAAACCACTTTCCCATGCTAATTCAAATGGGAATGGTTTATTTTTAGAATTAAATGAATTAGCTACGCGTCATAACTTTAGTTTGCGTCCGGCGATTAAAGATTTAACCGCCCCGCAGAAGAATTTGGTTTTGCGCGGTGATGGTCAATTTGGCGGTTTGCTTAAAAATTTAGAAGATAAATATAATGAGACTAAATCCAGTTTTGTTAAGCAAGAAATCGAAAAAGTTATGCGGGTGTCTTTGTGTCCAGCTTGTCAGGGATCGCGCTTAAAACCAGAATCACTCGCCGTTAAATTAAATGGCTTATCAATTATTGATATTACCAACCAAGGCATTAGTGAATTACTCGACATGTTTAATAAGTGGTTGGCTAATTCGTCTAGTTTAAATGGCCAAGCTAAAGTTTCTCTGCCTATCATTAAAGAAATAGTCAAAAATTTACAATTTTTAGTTAATGTCGGGTTGGGCTATTTAACCCTGAGTCGCGGGGCGGTCACTTTATCCGGAGGTGAAGCGCAAAGAATACGTCTCGCCTCTCAAGTCGGCTCCACTCTAAGTGGTGTTCTCTATGTCCTTGATGAACCATCTATTGGTTTACATCAACGAGATAACGATAAGCTGATTGCCACGCTTAAAGAACTCCGTGATAATGGCAATACAGTGATTGTGGTTGAACATGATGCTTCGACCATGCTAGCTGCTGATTGGTTAATTGATATTGGTCCCGGAGCAGGCGAAGCGGGGGGTCAAGTTTTATTTACTGGTGAACCAACGGCGATTAAAAATTGTCGGGAATCGTTAACCGGTGCTTATCTTTCCGGTCAGAAAGAAATTAAAATGCCCAAGAAGTTTCGTCGCGGTAATGGCAAAATAATTAAAGTCGCTGGAGCGATGGAACATAATCTCAAAAACATTGATGTCGAAATACCGCTTGGTAAGCTGGTGGCGATAACTGGTGTTTCAGGTTCAGGCAAGTCTACTTTAATGAGTGATATTTTAGCTAATGCTCTGAGTAAAAAGTTCTATCGCACTAAAGTCGAGCCGGGAGCGCATCGTAGTTTAACTGGCTTGGAATACATTGATAAGGTGATTGACATTGATCAGTCGCCTATTGGTCGGACGCCGCGTTCTAACCCCGCCACTTATACTGGTTTATTCACCTATATTCGAGATTTATTCGCCGAGTTGCCCGAAGCGCGCGTTAAGAGTTTGGGCGCTGGACACTTTTCTTTTAATGTTCCCGGGGGACGTTGTGAAAATTGTGCTGGTGATGGTGTAATAAAAGTTGAAATGCAATTTTTATCTGATGTTTATTTGACTTGCGAAGTTTGCGGTGGAAAGAAATTCCAACCCAAAGTTTTAGAAGTAAAGTATCAAGGAAAAAATATTTTTGAAGTTTTAGAGATGACAGTGATTGAAGCCCGGGCCTTTTTCAAAGATCACTCCGCCATTAGTCAGAAGCTTAAAACTTTAGAAGAAGTTGGTTTGGGTTATATTAAATTAGGTCAAAGCGCGACTACTTTCTCAGGCGGTGAAGCGCAAAGAATTAAATTAGCTACCGAATTATCGCGTCGGGCTACTGGTAAGACTCTCTATATTTTAGATGAACCAACTACTGGCCTTCATTTTGCAGATATCGATCGTTTGTTAAAAGTTTTAAATATGTTAGTCGATCAAGGTAACACTGTTTTGATCATTGAACATAATTTAGATGTCATTAAATCAGTTGATTGGGTGATTGATTTGGGGCCGGAAGGTGGTGATGCGGGCGGTTATCTGGTCGCCGCCGGGACGCCACTCGAAATAGCCAAAGTTGCTAAGAGTTACACCGGACAATATTTAAAGAAGGTACTCTAGAGTGATTGATTAAACAAATATTTTATTAATAAAAAATCTTCTTCTGACGGAGAGGATTTTTGTTGTTTGTTTTATTTTATTTCTGCCAGAATCTTCAACTCCAATTTATGATTTTCCGTATCAAAAACAGCAAAAGTCGCTTGATGAAAAACGCCTGCGACGTTGCCCGGATTAATAATCATAGTCTGACCGCGCTTTTCCAGCCAGGGTTTATGAGTGTGACCGTAGAAAATAATATCCGGGTTATCAAGTTTTAGCAAGATATCGATTTGCTCTGGTTCATGGCAACAACCAATGTTAAGATTATCTAAGTTAACTATTTTACCAGTAGCTAAATTGGTTAAGTTGGGATAATTGGAAAAAATAATTGGTTGGTAGATTTCACAATTTCCTTGGACAACAAAAATCTCGCCGGTGAAATTTGCGGCGAGATAGGCCAATGTTTCGGTAGTGGTAATATCTCCTAAACAAATAATTTTATTAATTTGGTTAATGTGGCTCCAGTGAATTACTTTATTCAAATTTACTAAGTTGTCATGGATATCGGCGATAATCACTAAGCGCATAGTATCAGGCAAGTTACTTTTTACCGCGGAGTTTTATTTCATAAGCCATTTGTTCCAACTTTCGTAAATGGCCGCGGGATTGATCATACTTAGTCCGTAAGTACCCGGTCATATCAAAATCAATTAGCTGAGTCATAATATCTTCAGCGCTCTTTTTTATTTTAGCAACGGCAGCAAATTTACCAGTAGCCGCTTGATTAGTGGCATAACGGACTAATTCGCCAATCATATCGCAGATGCCCCCTAAATATCCCTCATAATCAAGAGATAAACCAGAAACTGCTTCAATTTTTTTATTTTGAATTACCGCTGAAAAGATTTTGCCTTCTAAGTATTCTTCGACGGCGGCCTTATAAGCACCCTCACGGTGAAGCCGTTCGGCACCAAAATGTTGCTCTAAGTTTTTTAGAGCTTTCTCTATGTCGGCTAACTTAATAGTTGCCGTTTTAGTATCCTGACGTTGCAGGGCAAAGATGGTTTTTTTGGCCTCAAATAAAATATTATTTGAAGCGCTGATTATTTGTCTACGCTCACTTTCGTTCGCGCGATAATCTTTTTTTAGCTGGTCCAAAAATTTGTCGTTAATCATATAAAATCGTTAAATTACTCTAAATATTTCTTCTAAACTTGTTTCTCCGGCGAGTGCTTTTAGAATCCCATCTTGGAGCATCGTAATCATTCCATTTTTAATGGCTGCTTGTTCAATATCAAAATCAGTCACTCCTTCACTTTGCACTAACTTTTGAATAGCGGGAGTCATCGCTAGACCTTCATATAATCCTAAACGACCCTGGTAGCCAATTTGGCTGCAAGTCGCGCAGCCAGTCCCTTGATAGAAGATTAATTTATCCGGTATTTTGATAGTGGGATTTTTTATTTTACCCAGAGCTTCTTGAACTTGTTTTAAATCGTCGCCCGTAATTTCGATCGGTTTTTTACAATTAGGGCAGAGACGGCGCACCAAACGTTGGCCAATAGTAAATTCAACTGCATTAGCTAGAGCCTGTCGTTCCAAACCAAGACCGACGAGTCGAGAAATAGCACTGGCAGCGCTATTAGTATGCATTGTCGACAAAACTAACCGTCCAGCCATCGAAGCTTCGATGGCAATTTTAGCAGTTTCGCTATCACGGATTTCGCCGATCATCATAATATTAGGATTCTGCCGGAGTAGGGAGCGCATCGCCAAAGCAAAAGTGTAACCTCGATCTTCATCGATTTGAGTTTGCATTACACCGGGCATTTGATATTCAATTGGGTCTTCAATCGTAATGATTTTTACATCCGGCTTATTAAGTTTGTTGAGGATACTGTATAAAGTTGTAGTCTTACCGGAATCAGTTGGCCCGGTAGCAATAATAATTCCGCGGGGTTTTTTCATGGCTAATTTTAGTGGCTCAGAAGTAGCCGGGAGTAAGCCCAACTGGTTAACATCCAAATCCGCCATTGAAGTTGATAGAAGACGAATAACAATTGTTTCCCCGTAACCACCAGCAATAATTGATAAACGACAATTCATTTTTTTCTCAGGCAGATAGAGACTAAAACGGCCATCAAAAGTAGCCCGACGAATATTAGTGGGTGAACCAGAAAGGATCTTTATCTCTGATAGTAATGGGAGATAACTAGTTTTTGGTAAGCTTAAAATATCATACATTAACCCATCAATTCGAAAACGAATCTTAACATCACTTTCCGTTGGTTCAATATGAATATCACCTGCTTGAGTGGTTACCGCCGCGGCGACGACTAAATTGATTAGCTCACTAATAGGGGCGGCTTGGATGGCGGTAGCAATTTTATTTAGATCCCGACCCCAACTTTCCACTTCTTTAAATTCTTCGTCGCTAACTCGGATCCCACGTCCAATAGTTTGCGAGATAACGATTTCATATAATTCATTCACATAATCAAAATTTCCTACTACACGATAAACTTCATCTAAAGAAGTTTGACCATCCAAAACTTTAAGAACGCCATCTTGAAGCATAGTGATCATGCCATTTTCAATGGCCTGTTGGAGAATTTTAAAGGCGGGAGCTTGGTCAATAGTTAACTGTTTGATTTTATCATCCATTGTAAAAACTTCATAAATACCTACTCGTCCTTTGTAACCGATAAAATTACAATGTTCACAACCAGAACCCGCTTTATAAACCGGGGGGAGAGGATGGGGAACATCTATACCCGCTTTAGGAGAGATAACAGCCAAGATTTTATTTACTTGTTCTAATCCTTCAGGTAAGAGCTCATTAATTTCGCGACAATAGGGACAAAGTTTACGGACTAGACGTTGCCCGATTACAGCATTAATCGCCGGCACTAAAAAATATGGTTTTACGCCAATATCAATCAAGCGGGGAATAACGCCAGCGGCATCATTAGTATGCAAAGTCGACAATACTAAGTGACCAGTTAATGAGGCCTGGATCGCGATTTCCGCTGTTTCTAGATCTCGGATCTCCCCAACCATAACAATGTTGGGATCTTGACGCAAGATTGAGCGCAAACCATCAGAGAAACTATAGCCCTTCTTAGTATTATCAACCTGGCTTTGATTGATTCCCTTTAGTTGGTACTCTATTGGATCTTCGAGAGTAATTATTTTTGACCCCGGCTTATTTAATCGATTTAAAATAGCATAAAGAGTGGTAGTTTTGCCACTCCCAGTAGGACCAGTCGTTAATACCAAACCATTTGGTTTGGCGATTTCTCTTACTAAAGTTGAAAAGATTTCGGGGCGGACACCCAATTTTTCCAGTTCTAAAGTAATATCGCTGTTACCTAAAAGTCGCATGACTACACTTTCACCATAAGCTGTAGGTAGAAACGAGCACCGAACGTCAATTTTTCTATTTTGCAAAATAATAGAATAACGTCCATCTTGCGGTTTATCCTCAACGTTGATTTTGACGCGCGCTAAAATTTTCAAGCGAGAAATTATTTTTCCCCATTTTTCTCGGCTGATTAGCGCCGCTTCTTGTAAAACACCATCGATTCTAATTCTAATTGCCACTCCCTCTTCCTCCGCTTCAATATGGATATCACTCGCTCCTACTTTGATAGCCGTCGCTAGCATTAAAGTAATAACATCAGTAATATTTACTTCGTTAATTTTTTCGTTTAAGCTCTTGTAGTTGGAAATCGCTTCTTTAAATTTTTCTAAACTAGCCGAATCAATTTCCACTCCGCCTTCGTATTTTTTTATTTTTGGCACCGATTTGTAAGCTTCTAACGCGTCATTAAAACTGGACTGAGAAACTAGATAAGTTTTGATCGAAGCAAAATATTGTTCGCTCAAACGAGTAATCTCTTCTTGCACGAGGGCGGTGGGCTCTAAACAACCCAGGCGAATATTTTTACCGTCATAATAAAAACAAACTACCCCAATTTCTCGAGCTCGTTCCTCGGGAATTAAAGAGATTGCTTCCGGACTGATAGGGAAGCCACTTAGGTTAACATAATCTAAACCCAAAGATTGTGCGGCCTGTTCAGTCTTTCTTTCGATTTCTTTAACTTTCATTTCACCTTGTTTTTTTGCAAAACGACCGGCGGCGCTTTCTTCGTCATCGGTCGGATTGAGCAGATTTTCAATCGAATTTAGGTCACTCATACTAAATGTAATGTTGGATTAATCACAAACTATTATTTTTGGCGCTTAAAGATTCTTTCTAATTTTGCTAAGCCCCCTTTTTCTTTAAGACGTAAGAAAAGGTTAGTCCAGGTGGTAATTTGGAAGGTGGTTAGGAATGAGCCGACTAAAATAATTAAAATTAACATAATTAGCATAATCACCACGATCAAACTAATTATGTTAAACATTAATCCTAACAAGAGAAGGGGCAGTAAGAAAAGGGACATTAATAAGAGCAAAACCCCACTAATTACAAAATTAATTACAAATAAAATAATCGCCATCTCTAAACTAACCAACCAATTCTTTTTAAATAACCGCCAACCCTTTTCAATCGAACCGATAAAGGATGCCTTGTCCAAAACATTATAGGCAATGGAGTACTTCAACATTAAGGATAAGCTTGTTGCGACCGGAATAAAAATTACAAATAAAATAACATAAAATACCATTAATATATTCGCGTCGCTGATTACCATTAGCAAAAGAGGGAGACTGACCACGAAGAATGCGGCGCTAATTAGAATTTTTATTAAAAAGTTTAAACCTAGTACTGACCAGAAATGACGATGGCTCTCGGTTAAACTAAAGCGTAAGCTCGGAGTGGTGAGTGGTTTTTTTAGAGCCAAGATTTTTTTGGCGTTATTTACTAAGGCGGCTTGGCAGACAATAGCTAACCAGATGAATATTATTAAGATGATGATCGTAATGAGTAGTAATGTGAGAGCGTTGAGAATGGTCACTAAGTCATAGCTAAATAAATTAGCAAAACCCTGACAAAAGCCTTTAACTAATTCGCCGAGAGCAAAAATATTATTTAGTTGAAAATAAGAGCCATCTACTAAGCCTTGGTTGAGATTTTTGACTAAAATTTGGTATTCCCAAGAGCCGCTAGTCGCGGCCAAGGAAGCGAACAGTCCTAGGAACCAGAGATATTTGTGTTTCCAGGCAATCGCTAGGGCTGGTTTTAATAAAGAGCGATAAGAAAACATAAGTTTGAAAAGCTAATTTGACACTTAGCTTGTTTAGTTCTTATTTATTTAAAATTAATTGAAAAACTTGATAAAGTCTGATAATATTATAACATAATTTATTAATAAGTACCAAATAACTTATTAGTTTTAATTTTTAGCTATATGGCTGCTATTATTACTGACAAAAAGAAAATTACCGAAGTTTTAACCCGGGGAGTGGAGAAAATCTATCCTAACTCAGAAGAATTAGAAAAAAAGTTGCTTAGTGGGAAACCTCTTCGACTTTATTGTGGTTTTGATCCTTCCGCTCCCGCCTTGCATATTGGCAATGCGATCGCTATCAACAAATTAGCTCAATTTCAAGCTTTGGGTCATGAAGTTATCTTTTTGATTGGTGACTTTACAGGGATGATTGGCGATCCAACCGACAAAAAAGCAGCTCGACAGAAAATGACTCGAGAACAAGTTTTAGCTAATGCTAAAGACTATCAAAAGCAAGCCTCGGCTTATTTAAATTTTTCTGGTGATAATCCAGCTAAAGTTTTATATAACAGTGTTTGGAATGACAAGCTAACTTTTCAGGATTTAATTGAACTAGCCTCTAATTTCACGGTGCAACAGATGGTTCAAAGGGATATGTTTCAAGAAAGACTAAAAGAGGAGAAACCAATTTATTTACACGAATTTTTTTATCCCTTAACTCAAGGTTATGATAGCGTTATGCTTGATGTTGATTTAGAGGTCGGTGGGAATGACCAGCTTTTTAACATGCTTTGTGGCCGGGATTTAATGAAAATTTTAAAGAATAAGGATAAATCAGTCCTAACCTTACGACTTTTAGCCGATGAAGGCGGTAAAAAAATGGGTAAAAGTGAAGGCAATGTTGTCTTTTTGAATGAAACCCCTATTGATATATATGGTAAGGTTATGTCTTGGCCTGATGGAGTAATCAGCGCTGCTTTTGAACTTTGCACCAAGGTTTCAATGATTGAAGTAAAGAAAATAGCTAACCAACTAAAAGACGATAAGATAAACCCACGCGATTTAAAAATGAAATTAGCCTATGAGATTACCCGACTTAATGCTGGTGTAGAAGCAGCTAAAGCCGCTCAAGATAATTTCGTGAAGACGATTCAAAAGAAAGAATTGCCCACAGAGATGGAGATCTTCCCGGCTGAGCGTGAAAAATATAATATTCTCGATCTTTTATTTGATTCTGGTTTGGTACCCAGTAAGAGCGAAGGGCGACGTTTAGTCGAACAAGGAGCGATTAAAATTGATGCTGGCCAGGGTCTGCAAGTCATTGATGATGTTAAAGAGGAGTTGGTTATAAAAAATAGTCTAGTTGTCCAACGGGGTAAGTTCCATTTCGTTAAGGTAACACGTTAAGTTGTTTTTATGACCCTATTAGAAGAATTAAAACAGAAAATTTCTCAAGCCCTTAGCGTTTCATCCGTCGTTTTTTCCTATCCACCTAGTTCTGACTTGGGTGATTTAAGTGTCGCTTGTTTCGAATTGGCTAAAAATAAGAAAATTAGTCCGCTACAAATGGCTGCGGAATTGGCTACCGAGCTTCAGGTCGTACCAAATCTAAAAAAATATTTTTCTGAAATTAAAGCCTTAGGACCTTATTTAAACTTTTTTATTGATTCTAAGTATCTAGCCAGCGAACTAATTCCCAAAATTCGTCAGAAGAAAGAAAAATTTGGCAGTAATCATCTCAGCCATAGTCAGAGAATTATGGTTGAATATTCTAATGGTAATACCCACAAAGAGTATCATATTGGTCATCTTCGTAATATTGCCTATGGTGACGCGATTGCTAAATTATTAGCGGTTAATGGTTATCGCGTCATTCCAGTTTCTTATATTAATGACTTTGGCATTCACACGGCGAAAACAATTTGGAATTGGCAGAGAAATACTGTTTGGGATTCTCGTCAGGAAGACAAGGGATATCTACTTGGTAAATGTTATACCGAAGCTAGTCAAATATTAACTCAACATCCGGAGTTCAAAGAAGAGGTTGGTGCTATCATGAAGGAAATTGAAAGTCGAAGGGGTAGTAGTTATGATCTCTGGCTCGAAACGCGAGGTTGGAGTATCGACTACTTTTCCTCTATCTATAAAGAGTTAAATATTAAATTTAAAAAAATATTTTATGAAAGTGAGGTGATCTTCGCCGGCCTGAAATTAGTAGACGAATTAACTAAAAAAGGGATTTTAGTTAGAAGTGAGGGCGCTTTAATCGCTAATTTAGAGGAATTTAATTTAGGAGTTTTGCCCGTTATTCGTTCGGATGGTACGGCCTTATACCCAGTCGCCGATTTAGCTCTAGCCAGTGAGAAATTCAAAGAATATAATCTGGACGAATCAATTTATGTCATTGATGTTCGCCAAAGTTTATATTTTAAACAGTTGTTTAAAGTTCTGGAGTTGACTGGTTACAAGCCAGCTGTTTTTCATTTGTCGTATGATTTTGTTACCCTGCCCGAAGGAATGATGGCTTCACGTACTGGTAATGTGATTACCTATGAAGATCTAAAAAACAGTATTCTTCGAAAATTAACTGAGGAAACTCAACGCCGTCATACCGATTGGACGGCCATCCGCGTTAATCAAGTTGCTTTAGCACTCACTATCGCCACGATTAAATTTGAAATGCTAAAAGTAAACGCGGACAAAATTATTACCTTTAATATTGAAGAGGCGGCTAAGTTTGAAGGATATACGGCTTGTTATTTGCAATATGGTTATGCGCGCCTTAAGAGTATTGTCCGGAAAGAAGATTGGAAGTTTTGTTTCGGTCAACCGGATTTGAAAAAATTAACAGAAATTCTAGAAAAAGACATTTTAATCAAACTGGCTAAATATGAAGAAGTTGTTAAATTAAGTGGGGTGAAGTATAACCCCAGTGAGCTTACTAAATATTTATTCGAGTTAGTTCAGTTGTCTAATGATTATTATCATTCCGTTAATATCTTAAAAGCAGAAGAACCCATCAGACGAGCGCGGTTGGCCTTGATTAAGGAGATCGGCCAAGTGATTAAGAATGGTTTGGCGATTTTAGGTATTGAAGTGTTGGAAGAAATGTAAACAGATATTTCATTCTTAAAATTTAAATATTTCTATATGAAGAAAAAAGAACAGAATAACTCTTTAGAAAAAATTGTTTCTCTTTGTAAACGCCGGGGTTTTGTTTTCCCCTCTTCAGAAATCTATGATGGATTCACTGCTGTTTATGATTTTGGCCCTTATGGTGTTGAACTCGCTAATAATATAAAGAAGGAGTGGTGGCGGACGATGACTCAGCTACGAGATGATGTGGTTGGTTTGGATTCAGCAATTTTTATGAGCCCGAAAATTTGGGAAGCCTCAGGCCATGTTAAAGGTTTTTCTGACCCCTTAACTGAATGTCGTAAATGTCATAGCCGTTTACGTTTAGATGCGCTTTTAGAAGAAGTGGGCGTATTCGCCGACGAGAAGATGACCGAGGAAGAAATTAATCAAATTTTTACTGATAATAAAACGAAGATAAAATGTCCGACTTGTGGAGCTCAAGATTTTACCCCGAGCAAGAAATTTAATCTTCTTGTTCAGTCTAATCTAGGTAATTTTACTAGTGATTGGACTAAAGAACCGACTTATTTGCGTGGTGAAACCTGCCAAGGGATTTATGTTAATTATAAGAATGTTCTTGACAGTGCGCGGGTTAAAGTTCCTTTTGGTATTGCTCAGATTGGTAAAGCTTTTCGTAATGAAATTACCGCTCGGCAATTTATTTTTCGCACTCGCGAATTTGAACAGATGGAAATGCAGTATTTTATTAAACCCGGCGATGACGCTAAATATTATGAGGAGTGGAAAGCGAATCGGTGGAATTTTTATTTGGATTTAGGTATTAAGGAAAAGAATCTTAAATGGCATAAACATGAAAATCTAGTTTTCTATGCTAAAGAAGCTTATGACATTGAATATAATTTCCCGTTTGGTTTTAAGGAATTAGAAGGAGTCCATGCTCGCGGTGATTACGATCTCACTCAGCACAGTAAATTCTCAGGTCAAGATTTAAAATATCTTGATCCGACGACTCAAGAAAAGTTTATACCCCACATCATTGAAACTTCCGCTGGGGTGGGGCGAACTTTTTTAGCTGTACTGTGTGAAGCCTATCAAGAGGAAGCGTTAGAGGGTGAGATTCGAATCGTTTTAAAGTTATTGCCCCGTTTAGCCCCCATTAAAATAGCTATTTTCCCATTACTTAAGAACAAGCCAGAGCTAGTGGCGAAAGCACGTCAAGTTTTTGATGAATTAAAATTGAATTGGCGCTGTGAGTTTGATGACAATGGTAATATTGGTAAACGTTATCGTCGTCAAGATGAAATTGGCACTCCATTTTGTTTAACAATTGATTTTGATAGTCTAACTAATGGTGATGTCACTGTCCGGGAGCGTGATACGATGGAACAAACTAGAATAAAAATATTAGACCTGCCAAAATTTTTTCAAGAGAGAATAAATTCTTGAAAAAAATCAGAAATGGACGATAAACAAAAATAAAAATCCTTCGCTTTCGGAATCAGGCGGAGGATTTTTTTAAGAGACTGCGAAATTTTTTAAAAAAATTAAAAAAACTATTGCCAGTAGTTTCGTTTAGTTGTATAATACTAATAGAAGATAGTTTTTTTTGATTTAAAAATTTTTATTTCTAAAAAAATTCATTTTACTTAAGAAAGGGGGTGATATTATGAAAAAGAAAGCTGCAAAAAAAGCGGTCAAGAAAGTCGCTAAAAAGAAAGTCGCTAAAAAAAGAGTTGCTAAGAAGCCGGTGAAGAAGGTGGCTAAGAAAGCCAAAAAAGCGACTAAAAAAAGAAAATAATTTTTAAAATTTATTAATTAGTAATTAGTAGATTTTATTGTTTTGAAAATTATACAAAAACTGTCCTGCGGAATCAGGGCGGTTTTTGTAAAGTTTATTTTTTATTTAGTCTCTTTTTATTTCCGATTTGTTAGACTCCTGATTATGAAGGAGAATAAATCACCAAGGAATAAACATAAATTAAGCAAATTTCTTTTAATTTTAGCTCTAGTTTTTCTACTTGGGGTTTTGTTTGCTTGGTCTGACTTAGTTGTTCCCAACAAACTATCGGTTATTTTTTTTGATGTCGGTCAAGGTGATGCTAGTTTACTAAAATTACCAGGAAAACAAACCGTTCTGATTGACGGTGGTCCTGACAATTCAGTTTTACGTGGTCTTGGAAAACACATACCATTCTATCAAAGACGTCTTGATTTGATTATTGTTAGCCACTACCATGATGATCATGTCACTGGTCTAATCGAAGTTTTAAATCGTTATATGGTTAAGAAAATAATTTTTTTAGCCAATAGCCCCACATCTAAAATATCGGAAATATTTCTCCTCGCCGCCGAACAGAAGAGAATCCCAATTATTTTTTTAACTAGTTCGGCGAGAATTAATTTCAGTAATGATTGTTCTCTCTTTTTACTTAATCCTTTAGTTTTTGCTATACCAGCCGATGATAATAATTCTTTAATTACCAAATTAGATTGCCATCAGACTAAGTATTTATTTTCGGGTGACTCTAATAGTAAAGTCGAGAAGGCGTTAATAGCCTCTAAACAAGATTGGCGGGCTGATGTTTTAAAAGCTTCGCATCACGGATCTATCACCGCTAATAGTGAAACGTTTTTACAAACCGTTGCTCCCAATTTTTTAATTATTCCTGTTGGTATTAATAACCGTTTTAATCATCCAAGCCTGATTATTTTAGAACGAGCGGCGCGATTAGGCATCACGATAAAAAGGACTGATCTAGACGGAGAGATTGAATTCATTAACTAACCTTGATTTTTATTGATAAATATGGTTAACTATAAGACTATACCTCTTAATCTGCCAATAAATCTGGGCAGATTTAATAAGTTCTTTTCATTAAACATAGGGGAAATTAGTAATCAAATCAGTAATATTTAGAACATGAAAACAAGAAAGATGATGTTGATTGGTGTTATGATAATGATGCCAATTATGGCCTTGCCGCAGGCCAGGGTGATGAATGCGGGGAATAAAAAAGTGGTTTTTTCTTCGAGCGATGACCAGAAGAATATAGACATCGATCCAGGAAAAACAATGTTTTTGTCCTGGTTACCGTCATCCGGGTCGGTCGAATATCGATTAAGCCGGTATGAGGATCAAAAATTAGTTTACCTTGGTGAATTTCAGGGAAATATAACCCAGAGTAGATTGATTATTAACGGTACCTCTGGTAGCTCGGAAGGAACCATAGTAGCCAAGGAATTAAACTCGGAAAAACTAATTTCGGCCCCTCAAAAGGTAATCTCTTCCTCCGCCTACTCTGATGTTTGGGCGACCACTTCGTTGGTTTTAACCAACTCCAGTGATTTTCGACTTACCGTGTTAGGAGACCCCTTTAAAGGAGCATCCTTAAAATCTGGTCAGACGTCAAAAAAAGTCGTTACCATAGCAACTGGCGAATATATTATTCCCGTTTATTATGATAGCGAACAGGATACCATGAGCACGGGTCGTCAGTATCGCTGGGCGGTAGTGGATAAAATTGTTACGGAGGATCAGAAAGAATTCTGCATCCGTAATGAGGACTTAAAAGAAACCTCTAATGGGGCAGTCGTGAAGAAACCTATCCGCAATAATCTGCCTATCGATTTTGTCATTATGTCCGGCCCCAACCAGGGCAAGGTCATATTAGCTCAATCATCTTCCGAAAAGTTGACTTTAAACATTGGCTGGAACGCAATTCCCGTCCAATACAAGAATGAAAATGGACTGCCCATCCAGGCGGTTTTACTAATTCTGGTCGGTAACTCGGGGAGAATAACGGCTGATAAAAAGACAGGAGATATCCTGTCAATTGAAAGAGAGAATATAACTTTTACTACACGTTAAGGGGGGTGTGTAAGTAAAGGGAAAGGGACGTCTGTAGATGTCCTTTTTTCTTGATTTTAAGCCTATTTTTTGGGTTGACCAAGATGGTTCGGTTTGTTATAATAAAATTAAGGTTAGGGAACCTATTTTTATTGTTTTTAGACCTATATGATTATTACTTGGCAGGGTCATTCCTGCTTTAAAATTCAAGACAAAATCGGTCCGGATGGTGTCACGGTAGTTACTGACCCGTTTAATAAAGAAGTGGGGTTAAAAGTACCTAATTTTGAGGCTGACATTGTGACGATTTCTCATGATCACTTTGATCATAACAATGCGGGAGCGTTGCGCGGTAATCCGATGATAGTCGACTGTGCCGGTGAATATGATTTTAAAGGTGTATTAATTGAAGGAATCGATTCATATCACGATGAAAAGTCAGGCAGTGAAAGAGGCGGTAATATTATGTATCGAATTGAGATTGATGATATTTCAGTGGCTCATTTGGGTGACCTCGGTCATGTTTTAGATAATGTCCAATTAGAAAAATTAGTTGGAACTGACGTTCTCTTAATCCCGGTCGGCGGTAAATATACTTTAGATGCCAAAAAAGCCGTGGAGGTTATTTCACAAATTGAACCGCGGATTGTGATCCCTATGCATTATAAACATAAAGATGTTCAAGTTGATTTAGATGAAGTCGATAAATTCATTAAAGAAATTGGTCTTACCCCCACCTATGAAGAAAAACTAAAAATTTCTAAAAAAGATCTTCCTCAGGAAGATATGGAACTAGTAATACTAAGTATTTAATATAAACTAACTTTTATTATGATTATGTCACATCCCAGAAACTCTTTTCCTCTGTCTTTGTATAGTACCAAGGCGGCAGGGCTAACAAGAAAATTTAATTTAATGCTCCCCAATGAACGTCGTGAATATTTTGAGGCGAAAGTTGGCTCAGAGATTAAAGATTTAAGACAGTATTTTGAGACTAACACTTTTATTGCCTATTGGTTAGGTAAGAAAAACTCTGGCAAAGGTACTTACTCAAAGCTCATGATGGAAATCTTTGGTGCGGAGAAGATTAGCCACATTTCAGTTGGCGATTTAGTTCGTCGTCTCTCAGATGATTTAAACGACCCAACAAAAAAGGATGATTTATTAAAATATTTTGCGGCTAATTATCGTGGTTACCTTTCGATGGATGAAGCGATTCAAGCTTTTTTAAATCGAGATACCAAATCTCTTCTTCCTAATGAATTTGTTTTGACCCTAGTTAAACGGGAAATTGATTTTTTGCCAAAGAGAATTATTTTTATTGATGGTTTTCCGAGAAATCTTGATCAAGTCTCTTATGCCCTATATTTCCGGAGCTTAATTGATTATCGTCAAGATCAAGACATTTTTATTGGAATTGATATTCCTGAGAATGTTATTGATGAACGAATGAAATATCGAGCGGTTTGTCCGATTTGTCAGACTCCTCGTAACTTAAAACTACTGGCCACCCCAGAAGCTGGTTATGATGAAGCCAAAAAAGAGTTTTATCTAAAATGTGATAACCCTAATTGTGATAAGGCGCGCATGGGAGCTAAAGAAGGTGATAATCTAGGTATTGAGGCTATTCGTGACCGCTTAGAACTTGATGAAGCATTGATTAGAAAAGTTTTTTCTCTGCATGGTGTACCCAAGATTCTACTTCGTAATTCAATCCCTGTTTCTGAAGCTGACAAATTAATTGATGACTATGAAATTACCCCGGCTTACGAATATCAACTTAATAATGGTCAAGTGGAGATTAAAGAAACACCCTATGTTGTTAAAGATGATGATGGCGTGGAGTCGTTTAGTCTCTTATCACCTCCAGTGGTTGTCTCTTTAATTAAACAATTACATTCTATTTTAATTAAGAAATAGAGGGTTATGAAAGAAGAACGAGAAAAGAAAATACTGTTAGTAAAAATCGGTGTTGGTTTTTTAATGATTTTTGTTTTTATCCTCTGGTTTCTTAATCTCAAAAATGCTTGGCATAATCAGCCGGCGATGATGAATAGTCAAACCCCTGATTTACAGACTGAGCTGAAACAAATTAAAGAAGATTTGAATAAAACCATCTTGGAGCTAGGCGCTCAAATTAATAGTATGAAGGCTGAAGAGCCAAATCTTAACAACGCGACGAGCAGTGGTTTAATCGAAGACTTAATTAAAGAAACAAAACGGCTAGCATCTTCTAGTGCTAGCTCAACCGTGTTCTCGTCTACCCCGAAGAATAATAACTGCCCGGAGTATATTAATTGTATGCCGACTATTGGTGAGGCTAAGCCTTGCCAAATTCCTGTTGGCTGTGAAGGAATAACACAAATTGCGTATTAATATGTCTAAACCCGATCAAGAAAAAAATAAACATCAAAAAAAAGAAGCTCCCCTCGAGCTCATTGCCAATCTTCGTAAGAAGACGGCTTATGGCTTAGTTGAAGAGCAGCCAATTACTGATGAAATGAGCAAATCTTATTTAGATTACGCCATGAGCGTTATTGTTTCTCGCGCCTTACCTGATGTACGTGATGGTCTTAAACCAGTCCACCGACGTATTTTATATGCCATGTGGAGTGTGGGTTTGAAGGCTAATGCTAAATTTCGTAAATCAGCCACTGTTGTTGGTGAAGTGCTTGGTAAATATCATCCTCATGGTGATTCCGCCGTATATGATTCAATGGTTCGGATGGCGCAAGATTTTGCCATGCGCTACCCCTTAGTTCGTGGACAAGGAAACTTCGGCTCAATGGATGGTGATAACGCCGCTGCTATGCGCTACACCGAAGCTAAACTATCTTCTATCGCTGAAGAAATGCTGTCTGATATTGAGAAAGACACAGTTGACTTCATCCCCAACTTTGATGGTTCGCATAAAGAGCCGAGAGTCCTACCTTCTAAACTTCCTAATTTATTGCTAAATGGTACGATGGGTATCGCTGTCGGCATGGCGACTAATATTCCGCCCCATAATTTAAAAGAGTTAGCCGATGCTATCGACCATTTAATTGAGAATCCTGAAGCTAGCATTGAGGATTTGATGCAATTTGTTAAGGGTCCCGATTTTCCCACTGGTGGTATAATTTATGATAAAAAAGAGATTATGGAAGCCTATGCCACAGGTAAAGGGGGAATCGTATTACGTGGTAAAGCGGATATTGAAGAGGAAAAAGGAGGTGGTTTTAGAATTATTGTTTCCGAAATTCCTTATCAGGTTAATAAAGCTGATTTAGTCGAAAAAATTGCTGATCTAGTTAAAGATAAAAAAATTGACGGCATTAAGGCTTTGCGTGACGAGTCTGATAAGGATGGTGTCCGGATTGTGATGGAACTCAAAAAAGATTCTTATCCGAAAAAGATTTTAAATAGTCTATATAAACATACTTCTTTACAAACTACCTTTCATCTTAATATGTTGGCTTTGGTTGATGGTATTCAACCCAAAGTTCTGACACTTAAGATGATTTTAGAGGAATATATTAAACACCGGGAAGAAGTGATCCGTCGTCGGACTCAGTTTGATTTAAATAAAGCTAAAGACCGAGCCCATATCTTAGAAGGGTTAATGATCGCTTTAAAGCATATTGATGAGATTATTAAAACCATTAAGGCTTCAAAAGATAAAGAGGTCGCTAAAATTAACTTAATTAAAAAGTTCAAATTATCCGAACGTCAGGCGATTGCTATTTTGGAGATGCGACTCCAGAACCTAGCCAATCTGGAGCAATTAAAAGTTGAAATTGAATTAAAAGAAAAACAAAAATTAATTAAGGAACTAGAAATAATTTTGAAATCAATTGCTCGGATCCGGGCTATTGTTAAAGATGAGTTAAAGGTTTTAGCTGACAAATACGGCGATGAGCGCAAAACCACTGTGGTCGCCCATGGAGTTAAGGAGTTTAGCATGGAAGACCTAGTTCCTAATGAGGAAACTGTCGTGATGATGACTCGAGACGGCTATATTAAACGTTTAGAGCCAGATACTTTTAAGGTACAAGCTCGAGGCGGAAAGGGAGTCGTGGGATTAACAACTAAAGAAGAAGATACAGTCGAATTTATGTTTACTAGTTTAACCCATAATGATGTCCTCTTCTTTACCACCAAAGGCCGGGTATTTCAACTTAAGGTTTACGAAATTCCCCAGGCCTCTCGAACAGCTAAAGGAACACCGATTGTCAATTTTTTGCAACTCATCGGTGGTGAGCAAGTTTCCTCAGTTTTGCCTTTAGACAAAGCAGTTTTTAGTAAGTATCTCTTTTTCGCGACCGCCAAAGGTTTGGTTAAAAAAGTTGAACTCGATGCTTTTAGTAATGTCCGCCGGAGTGGATTAATCGCGATTAAGATCAGAGATGATGATAAATTAATCTGGGTCAAACCGACTTCAGGTAGCGATCATATTCAAATAGTTACCGCACAAGGACAAGCCATTAGATTTAAAGAGACTGATGTTCGTGATATGGGTCGGGGAGCCGCTGGAGTTCATGGCATTAGACTTCATAAGGATGATTTAGTTATTGGTATGGGGATTGCTAAAACTGATAAAGAACGTAAACGAAGTTATCAGATTCTAACCATCATGACCAACGGTTTTGGAAAACGAACAGATTTTAGTGCCTACAAAGTTCAGGGTCGTGGTGGGAGTGGTATCAAGACTGCTAAAGTTACGGATAAGACAGGGAATATTACTAATGCCTTTTTAGTTAATGCCGATACCATGGAAGAACGTGACTTGATCGTGATTTCTGAGAATGGGCAAGTTATTCGCACTCCCTATAAATCGATTAGTGTTTTGGGTCGCGATACCCAAGGAGTGAGAATTATGAGATTTAAAGAAGAGGGCGATAAAGTCGCCGGAGTTACTTGGGTTTAATTAATTTTTTTGATCCCCGCGTTAGCGGGGATTTAAATATATGAAAAGATATCTACGTGAATTTAAAGAATTCGCAGTCAAAGGTAATGTCATTGATTTAGCCGTGGCCGTAATTATCGGCGGTGCTTTTGGTAAAATTGTTTCCTCTCTGGTGGCCGATATTGTTATGCCGATTATTGGAGTTATTGTCGGTGGCGTTAATTTTACTAGTTGGCGGTGGATTCTTAAACAAGTGACTGTTAATGAAACTGGTGGGGTCGTCAAGCCAGCTGTGACGATGAATATCGGAGTTTTTCTGCAAAATATTTTTGATTTCTTGATTATCGCTTTAGCCATTTTCTTCATGATCAAATTAATTGGTCGTCTTAAAAGGCAACTTATTAAAGATCAGACTAAGGAGATTGAAAGTGAGCCCACTTCACTTACCAAAGATCAGGAATTATTAGTTGAAATTAGAGATTTATTAAAGAAATAGTTTTGAGTTTCAAAATATGGATAATATTCTTACTCTATTTTTATTAGCCCTCTTAATTATTGGCGTTCTCGTCGTCATTTTTTTATTGTCACGTCGTAAAAATGATCATGGTTCGGAACGGTTTGAGTCTTTAACTGAACGTTTAATCCAGCAGTCTGAGAAGCTATCTCTTTTAGCCGCGCAAAATAGTGAGTTAAGACAAGAATTAGACCGTAAATTGTCAGAAACTCATCGTACTAATCAAGAGCAGTTCGGCCAAACTACTAAAATTGTTCAGAATATCACGGCTCAGTCCGCTAAATTAATTGCTGATGTTACTGAAAAGTTAACCAAGCTGGACGAAACTAATAAACAAGTGGTTAATTTTTCTTCTCAATTGCAGAATCTTCAGGATATTTTGAAAAATCCCAAGCAGAGAGGTGTTTTAGGAGAATATTTTTTAGAAGAGACCTTAAAAAATGTTTTACCACCTAATTCTTATGAAATGCAGTATAAGTTGGGTAAAGATGAGAAGACCGGAAAAGACTTGATTGTTGATGCGGTAGTTTTTGTGAAAGACAAGGTGATTCCTGTGGATGCTAAATTCTCTTTAGAGAATTATGAGCGGATTCTAAACGCTCCCGATCAAGAAACCCGGGAAAAGCTAGAGCAGGTTTTCAAACAGGATTTAAAAAATCGCATTGATGAGACCGCTAAATATGTTTTGCCCGAGAGAAAAACCATGGAATTCGCTTTTATGTTTATCCCTTCGGAGGCAATTTATTACGATTTATTAGTTAATAAAGTTGGAGCGGTCAAAGTTAATACCCGCGATTTAATTGAATATGCCTTTCGTGATAAAAAAGTAATTATTGTTTCCCCCACCTCATTCCTCGCTTATTTACAAACTGTTTTACAAGGTTTGAAAGCGATGCAAATTGAGGAAAAGGCTAAAGAGATTCGTGCTAACATTGAGAAACTTGGTAAGCATATGGCTAGTTATGATGAATTTATGAAAAAACTTGGTTTATCAATGTCGACGACGGTTAATCATTATAATAATGCCTATTTAGAATTTAAAAAAATTGATAAAGACGTAACGAAAATTACTGATCGAGATAGTAAAATTGAAGTTTTAAAAATTGAACGTCCCAAACATGTTTAATTATGATTCGACATTATCATTTGATCCTAAAAAAGCAATCAGTCGTTTGATTGCTTTCTTTGATTTATTTGAATATCCTTTAACTCCGCTGGAGGTTTGGCATTATCTTGATCGGCGCATTCCCCTCACTGAGATTATGACGGTGCTCGATAATCTTTATTCAGCAAGCCCGACCGGCAAGCCAATAGTTTCCGAAAAAAATGGTTTTTACTTTCTGGCCGGTCGTGAAGAGATTGTGATTACGCGTCAGAAACGACATAACTACTCCCAGCGGAAGGTAAAAATTGCTCAAAAATTTAGTCGCTTATTTAGTTTTCTTCCGACTGTCAGAATGGTTGCCGTGGCTAATTCGTTGGGACAATATAACTTGCGTGATGAAAGTGATATTGATTTTTTTATCATTACCACCCCCCATCGTCTTTGGTTAAGTCGTTTCTTTTGTGCGGGTTTAGCGAAAATTTTGAATCGTCGGCCAACGCGCCGAACTAAGCGCGATAAAATTTGTCTCAGCTTTTATATTTCCACGGAACATTTAAATATTAGTGATTTAGCCTTAGGGGGGAATAAGAGCCAGTCAGTTCAGTTCTTTCAGGATCCCTATTTCTATTGTTGGCAAAGAGGGCTCATTCTGTTGTATAATAAAAAGAGAACTTACGAGAGCTTTTTGGTGACCAACCAGTTAATTGATGTACCTAATGGGGGCTCGCTTCTTACATCCTCAGAGGATACTCAGCTTAATTTTTTGGGAAATTGGTTAGAGAAAATGACCAAGAAAATCCAACAGTTAATAATGCCCATGGAGTTAAAGGGTGCTCTAAATAATAATTTTTCTTCCGGTGTAGTAATTAATAGTCAAGTTTTAAAGTTATATCAACACGACCGGCGTCAAGAATTTTTAGAAAAATATGAACAAAAAATTCAGAAAATTATTTAAAACAGCGGCGGCTTTATCTTTTTATCTATTTATTTTCATTTTTCCCTGGCAGACTAAATTGATTATTCAACCCGCAGCTAGTAATTTCAATGAAATTAGTTTTTACGCCAGTCACGGCTTATTGCTACTAAGTTTGATCTTCTTTTTAATATTTAAATCCAAGCATTGTCGTTTACGTGATCGGAATGCTTGGCTCTGGGGAGCTCTAGCTGGGTTGGAGTTATTTATTATTATTTCTTTCTTTTTTGCCACTGATCAATTTTTGGCCTTTTATCATTATTTAATATTTTTAGTGGGCGTGGGTCTACTTTTTTTACTTCGCGAGGAAACGGCGGAAGATGATTATGAAGAAAGTTGTCTTAGTCGAATTAAAGTTATTTATAGTTTCTTGGCTGGGGTATTTTTGCAAGCTTTAATTGGCATTTATCAATTTTTAACCCAAACATCATTTGCTTTTAAATATTTAGGGCTGGCAATGCATGATCCCCAGGCATTAGGTTCATCGGTAATTGAAACTGTCTCGGGCCGTTGGTTAAGGGCTTATGGTGGTTTTGATCATCCGAACATTTTTGCCGGCGTTTTGGTGATTGGGTTAATTTTAGCCGCTTATTTATTGGCCAAAAAGAAAGTTCTCGATTCTCGAACAGAAGTTATGGAGTCTATTTTCTTGTTTATTTTTTATTTTGTTTCCTTATTTGCCTTGTTCTTCACTTTTTCTCGAGCTGGTTGGATTGCTTTCGGTGTCGGTTTACTTTGGCTCTTAGTTTCCCTAATGATTCGACGTGACCGTTGGATTTTGGGACGTTTTTTAGCATTGATGTTTTTTTCGGCAATTATGGCGATCATCGTTGTCTATCCTTATCGAGAATTATTACAAACTAGAGTGAATGGGGTGGGGCGCTTAGAAGAAAGATCTTGGCAGGAACGTTGGACCTATATGTATCAAGCCAAAGACATAATTAGCGATCATTGGATATTTGGTGTGGGAATTGGTAATTATACTAAGGTAGTTGAAGAGCGAGCGGTTGCTCAAGAGGAAAAGATAAATAATCCTTGGCAATATCAGCCTGTCCATAATGTTTTTCTCCTGCTTTGGTCTCAGAGTGGAATCTTTGCTCTTATCTCTTTTGGGCTATTTTTATTCTTCGTAATAAAAAAAGACCGTCGCTCAGTATTTCCGGCGGCGATTTTCGGTGCTCTCTTAGTTTTAATGTTGTTTGATCACTGGCTCTTAAGCTTACCCTTTGGCTTGCTCTTCATGTTCTTCGTTTTGGGGTTGATTTGATAATTTTTTTGGAGAAATAGTAAATCCTTTTCTAAATTGTTAAAAGTTTTATTAAAGACCGTTGCTTCCTTAGCAGCGGTTTTTAAGTTTTGTTTCAAAAGACTTAGGATGGTGGCGATAGTTCCAAAATAATCATCACTTTTGACGTGAAATTTAACACTATCTTCGTCTTTAATTAACCAAACGAGAGGTCTAATCTGATATTTACTCGGCATATTAAATAATACTAGCAAATTTATTTTTCCCAATAATTAAATGATCCAAAATTTCAATATCAAGAATTCGTCCCGCTTCAATTAATTTATTAGTGATTTCGGCGTCAGCTTTAGTCGCTTTAGTTACCCCCGAGGGATGATTATGGGCAATGATAATCGCGGCCGCAGAATATTCTAAAGCCGGTCGAAAAACTTCACGCGGTTGTACTAAGGCCGTGTCCAAGGTGCCAATCGAAATCACCTCATCGTGGATTAGTTGATAATGAGTATTTAGATAAAGACCGCGGAATTGTTCCTTATTTAGATTGCCCATATCTTTAAGATAACTGAAAGCTTGGGTAGCAGTGCGAATAGTAATTGAACCACCTGGTTTCTTTTGGTAAAAACGACGGCCGAGTTCAAAACAAGCCACAATTTGGCAGGCCTTTACTAAGGGGATTTTTAGATCTTTCTCTATTATTTTTGGATCTTTTTGATAGGCAATCCCTTTTTCTCCGTATTCTCTAAGCAAGCGAGAGGCCATAGCGAGCACTTCTTCTTTTTTTGTCCCCACATTTAATATGATGGCCAATAGTTCAATAGTACCCAGAGAACTTGCTCCTTCGCTTAACATTCTTTCGCGTGGTTTTTCTTCGTTAGGCAAATCTTTGACTCGGGTAATTTTATATTGGCGGTTAGACAAAGATTTTGTAGCGAGAATAATATTGTGATCCTTAATGGTATAGGACATACATTTAAATTAATTATAATATTAGGGATAATGATTAAATTTTCTCTTACTTTAAATTATATCAAAGATGTGATAAATTTAAAACATAGTTTGTTTTAGAACTAATTTATCCTATTTATAATATGAATAAATATAAACTTGATTTATTGTCAAATAAAGTCCCATTGCTGACGGTTAGCATTCCTGGAGCTGCGACAACGACGGCTTTAATCATTTTCAGGACAGGGTCAAAATACGAAACCCGAGCCAATAATGGTATTTCTCATTTCTTAGAGCATCTATTTTTTAAAGGAACTAAAAAACGTCCCAATACCTTAACTCTTTCTAGTGACCTTGATTCTTTAGGCGGCGAGTATAATGCTTTTACTACTAAAGAATATACTGGCTATTGGGTCAAAGCCGCTGCTTCTAAAATTGGTCGTGCTTTAGACATTATTGGCGATATGCTTTTGAACTCAAAATTTGAAGAAGTGGAAGTTGAGCGGGAAAAAGGGGTTATTGTTGAAGAATTGAATATGTATGAAGATAATCCCCTGATGCATGTTGAGGATATTTTCGAGCATTGTTTATATGGTGACACTCCTGCTGGCTGGGAGACAATCGGTACTAAGAATAATATAAATAATTTTCACCAGAGAGATCTTCTTAAATATTTAAGGTCTCAATACGGTTCTCGCAGCGCCTATATTGTTTTAGTCGGGGGTGTGAAAGCAACTGATAAAAAAGCAGTGGAAAGAATATTCTCTGTCCTCCCGTATAATAAATGGCATAGCAAACGAGCAGTTAAGGAAAAACAGAAATCACCTCAATTAAAAGTTGCTTATAAAAAAATTGATCAGGTTAACTTGTCTTTAGGTGTTCGCACTTATCCCGCTGGTCACCCTCAAGAGTTTAAAGTTAAGCTACTCTCCATTATTTTAGGTGGTTCAATGAGTTCGCGTTTATTTATTAACTTACGGGAACGCAAGGGCTTGGCTTATTATGTGCGTACCTTAGCTGAGGTCTACACTGATTCAGGCTATTTAACCACTCAAGCTGGGGTACCAATTGGCAAAACCAGGGAAGCCATAAAAATTATTCTGTATGAATACCAACGACTGACTACAGAATTAGTGAGTGAGTCAGAATTACGTCGAGCTAAAGAATTATTACATGGTAAGTCGCTCTTGCAGTTAGAAGCCACGGATAATTTAGCTAATTGGTATGCTCGCCAAGCAATTTTGCGACATCGAATTTTGACCCCAGGAGATTTCCTAAAACAAATTCAAAAAGTCTCGGCTTCGGATTTACGTCAGGTTGCTCGGCAAATATTCAAAAATAATGGTTTAAATTTGGCTATTATTGGCAAAATTAAATCTCCAGTACTAAAAAGAATTCTTAAATTCTAATATGTTAGTCGATCCAATAAAAAAGATTATAATCATTTTAATAATCCCGCTCTCTTTAATCTTGGCGGGGTTATTTTTATTTCCTCATCATGAAAGTTCATTAATTTTTAATCAGTCAAACAATGAGGTGGAACCAGGGCAAAAAGTCGATTATTTCACGGGTCAGGATTTCCCGGAGTTTAACATTCGACCGGTTAACTTATTATTCTTTGGTGATTTAATGTTAGATCGACATATTAAGGAAAAACTCCAGGGACATTCCGTGAGTGATTTAATCGATAAAGCCACAAGCACCAGGCAAATTCTAGCAACTCCCGATTTAATTAGTGCTAATTTAGAGGGAGCAGTGACGAACGACGGTTTACATTATTTACCAGAAAACGTTTATGATTTTGCCTTCTCGCCCGAGAGAATCATTGAATTACAAGCTTTAGGATTCAATTTTTTTAATTTAGCTAATAATCATTTTACCGATCAAGGGCAACAGGGAGTTCAAGAAACCAGAGAAAATTTAACCGGTATCGCCATTAATTATAGTGGCTCACCTGACGCAGTAGTTGATCCTTATTCATTGCAGATTGTAGAATTATCAGGACGGAAGTTTGCTTTTATCGGTTTATCAATGGTTTATCATGATTTTGATTTAAATGCCGCTCAAGAATTAGTCACTCAAGCGCAAGATCAAGCTGAAATGGTAGTCATTAATATTCATTGGGGTACAGAGTATGAACATCAGTTTAATAAAAAACAACAGTTAGTCGGACACGCCTTAATTGATGCTGGAGCGGATTTAATTATCGGTCATCATCCCCATGTTGTTCAGGGGGTAGAGATTTATAATAATCGACCAATCTTTTATTCTCTAGGTAATTTTATTTTTGATCAATACTTTTCTCCAGATACTCAAGAAGGGCTGGCAATCAGTTGCCAAATTACTCCCCGGGAAATGGAATTTACTTTAATACCCATTCAATCTAAAGCTAGTGTTGTCAGTCCTTTAGAGGCGATTGGTAAATCGGAATTCTTTAACAAATTTACTGTTTGGTCGAGACTAGATGAAAAGGGAAAAACCTCCTTAAATAAGGGAATTATTAAACTGAAGCTTTAGTTTTTAGCTCAATTTCTCGACTTGCTAATTAGCTTTAAAAGCTCTAAAATTACGATGATGACTGAGATACTAAAAAATCTTAATTTAGCCCAACAAAAGGCCGTTACTCATGAAACTGGTCCACTTTTAATTGTGGCGGGAGCAGGTACTGGCAAAACTACAGTTTTAATTAATCGTTTGGCCTATTTAATCACCGTTAAAAATATTCCAGCAGAGGCGATTTTGCTTTTAACTTTTACAGAAAAAGCGGCGGGCGAGTTAGAAGAACGAGCTGACAAAATTCTCCCTTATGGCTATGTTGATTTATGGATTAATACTTTTCATAGTTTTGGTGAAAGATTGTTACGAGAGCATGCCTTAGATATTGGACTGAGCGCTGATTTTAAATTACTAACCGAAACCGACCAATGGGTTCTACTTAAAAAGAATTTAGCTAATTTTGACCTGGATTATTATAAGCCCCTAGGTAATCCTACTAAGTTTATTTCCGAACTACTTCGACATTTCTCGCGATTAAAAGATGAAAATATTTCGCCCCATGAATATTTACAATATGTCGAAGACTTAGAATCTAATCAGGATGAGCGGTTGAGTGGTAAAAAAATGATCAAGAAGAAAAAAATCATAAACGAAGAGGATGGCGAAGAACTTGAAATTGGCCGTCTCAAAGAACTAGCCAACGCTTATCATAACTACAACCAACTATTACTCACTAATAATTATCTAGACTTTGGAGATCTAATAATTTACACTTTAAAACTATTTCAAGAACGACCAAATATTCTCAAATATTATCGGGAAAAGTTTCGATATGTTATGGTCGATGAATTCCAGGACACTAATTTAGCTCAGTATGAGCTGGTAAAAATTTTGGCCGCCCCCAAAAATAATTTAGTGGTCGTCGGTGATGATGACCAGGCAATTTATAAGTTCCGCGGAGCCTCGCTTTCTAATATTATGCAGTTTAAGGATGATTATCCTAAAGCTCCCGAGTTGGTTTTAATTGAAAATTATCGTTCCAACCAAGAAATCTTGGATTATGCCTATCAATTCATTCAAAATAATAACCCTAATCGTCTCGAGGTTAAGTTGAAAATCGCTAAACAACTTGTTGCAAAAAAAGTTATCGTTAAAACTAAAAAAGCTGGATCGACAGTAAAGTTTTTAAATTTTTCTTTAGCGAGTGAAGAAGTATCATTCGTGGGACAGAAGATTAAAGAATTATATGAACGGGACATTCAACCAGGGGAAACAGCTAGTTGGTCAGATTTCGCTATCTTGGTCCGCGCCAATGACACCGCTGATGCCTATGTTAAAGAATTAAGCCGGCAAGATATTCCTAATCAGTTTATGTCTTGGCGTGGGCTCTATTACAAACCTATTGTTTTAGATATTTTAGCCTATCTCCGTTTGCTAGATAATTATCATGAATCTTCCGCTCTGTTCCGCGTATTGAATATGGAGATATTTAAAGTAGCTCATCTTGATCTGGTTAATATTAATAAAATGGCCGCTCGTAAGGTCTGGTCGCTATACGAGGCGTTAAAAAACATCAATGCTGTTTCTGGAGTGAGCGCGACTAGTGTTAAAAATATTAATAAACTACTTAATCTAATCGCCCAGCACTCTGCCCTAGTGGCCACCCAGAAACCAACTAAAATATTTCTTAGCTTTGCTTATGACTCTGGTTTACTAGAAAAATTAGATCGCGATAAGGATCTGGAAATATACTCCTATTTAAATCAACTTTATCAGAAGATGAAGCAAATGGAGGAGAAAGAGCCAGATTTACGATTAAAAGATTTTATTAGTGCAATTGAATTGGAGTTAGAATCCGGAGAAACTGGTTCTTTAAAGCTTGATTTTGCCGATAGTGAGACAGTAAAGATTATGACCGTGCACGGAGCCAAGGGTTTGGAATTTAAATATGTTTTTCTAGTTAACTTAGTAGATAAAAAGTTTCCGACCATTGCCCGGAGTGAAAAAATCGCTATTCCCGATGCTTTAGTCCCCGAAAAGGCTATTCCCAGTGCGGAGAGCCACTTAGAAGAAGAGCGCCGTTTATTTTATGTCGCGATTACTCGTGCCAAAGATGAATTATATCTAACGGCCGCTAAAGACTATGGTGGAGTTCGCGAGAAAAAAACTTCCCGCTTTATTAGTGAGTTGGGAATTGTTAACATTGAAGAGCCGACAATTACCTTAAGTCAAAAGAATGAATTTCTTCGTGATTTACATTATTTGAATAGTCGCGAAATGGGAATAGTGGACAACCAAAATCAGTTGGAACAATACCCCTTGCCCACTCGTTTTTCCTTTTCGCAATTAGCCACTTTTTCCACTTGTCCGCTGCAATATAAATTTGCTTTCATCTTAAAGATCCCCCCATCTTTAGATAAGGCGAGCTTAATCTTTGGTCGAGTACTGCATAATACCTTATATAATTTTCTTTTGCCGACTTTGAGTGAACGTAAAAAAATGCAAGGTGATTTGTTTGCTGGTTTTAATAGTGGATTGAAGGATAAGCCAGATAAGCAGGAACAAGATGGTATTCTCCTAATTGAAAAAAGATTATTAGCGATTTATCAAGAGTTTTGGCAAGCTGATGGTTATCAAAATAAAAAAGAGCGTGAAGATTATCAGCACAAAGGACTTGAGGTGCTTAAAAAATTCTGGTTAGAATATAAGAATAACCCGCCGGTCGAGACTTTGTTTTTAGAGAAAAAGTTCTCTTTTAAGCTCGGTGCGGATATTATTAAAGGAACGATTGACCGAGTTGATAAATTAGCCGATGGAACCTTGGAAATAATTGATTATAAGACTGGTAAGCCTAAAATTAAGTTAGACTTCAACACAAAACGTCAACTAATTCTATACCAATTATTTTTAGAGGAATTCTTCAAGACTAAGGTTAGCGCCTTGAGTTTTTATTATTTAGAAAGTGGTAATAAGAATACTTTTATTCCCACTGAACAAGAAATCGACCGTTTAAAAATAGAGGTTCAAGCTGAGATAACTGAGATTAAAAAAAGGCAATTTACCCCTAAACCATCCATGATGTGTGAGTTTTGTGAGTTTAAGACTATTTGTGAATTTCGTCAGGTTTAGTTAAGCTTTAATTATATGAATAACAACGATCGTTTAATTAGCCCAATTGAAAGAAGGGGTGATGAGGCTCTCGACTTATCTTTGCGGCCTAAAACTTTAATTGAGTATATTGGCCAAGAAAAGATAAAACAAAATCTAGATATTACTATTGCCGCCGCCAAAAAGAGAGGCGAGCCGATTGAGCATGTTTTATTATATGGCGCACCCGGTTTAGGTAAAACAACCTTAGCTCATGTTATCGCTAATGAAATTGGGGCTAATATTCGAGTCACGTCTGGTCCAGCCATTGAAAAGAGCGGTGATTTAGCGGCAATTTTGACTAATCTTGAGGCGGGCGATATTCTTTTTATTGATGAGATTCACCGTCTTAATAAAAATGTAGAAGAAATATTGTACCCCGCGATGGAAGATTATGCTTTAGATATTATTATGGGTAAAGGGCCGAGTGCACGTACACTGCGTCTTGATTTGCCCCATTTTACAATTATTGGAGCGACTACCTTGGCGAGTCTATTGTCTGCTCCTTTACGTGATCGTTTTGGGGTTACTCATCACTTAAATTTCTATGAAACTGAAGATATTGAAAAAATTATTAAACGAAGCGCTGGAATTTTGGGGACAGAGGTGGCAGAAGAAGCAAAGCAAGCCATCGCTACTCGAAGTCGCCGTACCCCTCGAATTGCCAATCGCCTTCTAAAACGAGTTCGGGATTATTGTGAAGTTAAAGGAGATGGGAGAATAACGTTAGCTGATTGTTTAGAAGCTTTTAAAATGTTGGAAGTTGATGAATTAGGTTTAGATTTAATTGATCGACGAATTTTAGAAACAATCATTCATAAATTTAAGGGTGGACCAGTAGGATTAAATACTTTGGCTGCCGCTACCGGTGAAGATATGGACACAATTGAGAATATGTATGAGCCATATTTAATGCAACTGGGTTTCTTGGATCGTTCCCCGCGTGGCCGGATTATCACCTCATTGGGTTATGAGCATCTAGGTTTAAAAATGCCGGGTACAGCCAAACTAGTTTAATTATGTACCAAACTAAAGATTTTGATTATCATCTTCCTTTGGAGTTAATTGCCCAAAAACCAACTAGACCGCGAGACCATTCGCGGCTTTTATTGTTAAATCGGAAAAACGGACACGTAAAACATCAATATTTTTATAATCTGATTGATTATTTACAGCCGGGTGATGTTTTAGTCCTTAATAACTCTAAAGTTTTTCCCGCTCGGCTGATTGGTCATAAGAAAGAAACCCAAGGACAAGTAGAAGTTTTTTTGCACCAACCTCTTAAAAATAATTCCCAGCCAGGTAACTATTGGGAGTGTTTGATTGGCGGTCGCGTCAAAGAAGGTTTGGAGATTGATTTTTATTCCCAGATAAGCAAAAAGCGGCTCACAAAATTAAAAGCTCATATTTTAAGAAATAATCAAGATGGTACTTGGCAGGTTAAATTCAATATTGCTGGGTCAGCTTTTTGGCGCACAATTAATAAAGTTGGAGAAGTTCCTCTGCCGCCCTATATCAAAAGAAAAAAATGTTTAGCGAGTGATAAGAATGATTATCAAACTGTCTTTGCCGACGAACATCAAATTGGTTCAGCGGCGGCGCCAACAGCTGGCCTTCATTTTACTAAAAGTCTATTAAAAAGAATCAAAGCCCAGGGCGTACATATAATCTATGTAACTTTACATGTTGGTTTAGGCACCTTTGCTCCTGTCAAGGTTGAAAAGATTCAAGATCATAAGATGCATCGGGAGTTTGTTACTATTAACGCCGCGGCGATTAAAAAGATTATAAGCACCAAACAACAAGGCGGGAGAGTTATTGCCGTTGGTACGACGAGTTGTCGGGCACTGGAGTCTTTAAATTGGTTCTTGCTGACCCATCAAAGTAAAATCAAAAAGCAGTGTTTTTGGACGGATATTTTTATCTATCCTGGTTATCATTTTAAAATTATTGATGCTTTGGTCACCAATTTTCATCTCCCTCGATCCAGTTTAATGATGTTAGTGAGCGCTCTAGCTGGCAAAAGCAATATTAGTCAGGCTTATCAGCAGGCAATAATCAAAAAATATCGCTTTTTTAGCTATGGTGACGCCATGTTTATTTATTGAATTTTTTGTTTATACTTTAAAATTAGCTAAAAAAATGCATTTGATTTTTTTTGATTTTTTTGTTATACTAAAAGCTAATTGCGCTTATTTTCTATATTTTTAGTCAAATTTTATAAATTATGAAGAAATTCTTTATTTTTGTTTGGGAAATCACTAAAGTAGTGGTGATTTCCTTAGCTATTATTCTGCCAGTCCGTTATTATCTTATTCAGCCATTTTATGTTAAAGGGGCTTCAATGGAGCCAAATTTTCACGATCATGAATATTTAATTATCGATGAAATTAGCTACCGTTTTAACCCCCCGATCCGCGGTCAAGTAGTTGTTTTTAGGTATCCTCGTAATCCCCAGGAATACTTTATCAAGCGGGTTATTGGTTTACCCGGAGAGGAAGTTCAGATTAAAGATGGCCAAATTACCATTTTTAATGAAGAACATCCTGAGGGCTTTATGCTTTCCGAAACATATCTGCCCGCCGATTTAATGACCGATGGCCAAAATGAAGAAAAGATTTCGGTGGGATCTAATGAGTATTTTGTTTTAGGTGATAATCGCAATGCTTCCAAAGATTCACGTAGCTTTGGGCCGGTTAGTCGTAGTTTTATCACCGGGAAAGTTCTTTTTCGCGGTTGGCCTTTAAATGAGGTGACAATTTTTGATAAAAACTACTGGCCGCAATATAATTATTAAAAGATAACTTGTTTAATATGCCTCGACGTAAAAAAAATCTGCCTGAACCAATTAAAAAGATAGAAAAACGGAATGAGAAGATTCCTAATCGCTTGCTAGGAATGAAGGATTTTGTTGGTTCGGAGTTTCGTTGTTTTGACTTTGTGGCTAATCAGTCTTTATTTTTTGCGAAGCTTTATGGTTTTGCCTCGATTAAAACGCCAATTTTGGAGGCCTTTGATCTTTACAAAAAGTTTACTCGCAAAGGCAACGATCGGGAATTTTATTTCATTGAGGGAGAAAAGACTGAGCGCGTAGCGCTTAGGCCAGAAATTACTCAAGGAGTGATTCGTGCTTATTTAGAGAATAATTTAGGTGAATCGGGGTTACCATCACGCCTTTTTTCTTTAGGCCCGATTTTCCGTCACGAAAAACTGCAAGCTGGACGCTATCGTGAATCCACTCAAGCCAACTTTGAAATTATTGGTGAAAAGAAACCATTAGCAGAAGCTTTATTAATTGCTATTGCTTATAATTTTTTTAAAGACTTACAAATTAAAGTTCAAGTCCAAATCAATAGTGTTGGTAGTAGTGAATGTCGGCGTGAATATGGTAATAAGTTGTTAGCTTTTTATAAAGAACGAGGTCGACGCTCCAAACTTTGTAATTGTTGTAAAAATAATTTAGGGAAACATTGTTTAAGTTTATTAGACTGTAAAGAAGAGGGTTGCGTTAAACTTCGCGAAGAAGCTCCTCAAATCGCTGATTATTTATCTCCGGAGAGTCGGGAATATTTTACGAAAACTCTGGAATTTTTAGATGAATTAAATATCGATTATAATTTTAATCCTCATTTAGTGCGCGGGTTAAGTTATTATAATGATACGGTTTTTGAGTTTTGGCCCCTGAGTGATGAGGGGATACCTCTTGCTCGACTGTCTTTAGCTGGAGGGGGGCGTTATGATTCCTTAGTGGAAACATTGGGTGGTCCAGCGACACCAGCAGTTGGCATGGCTATCGGTCTGGAGAGAACTATTGCCCGTATTAAAGATAAGCACCTCTTGGCAAATAATCTAGAAGAGGATATAGTGTTTATTGCTCAACTAGGTGATCAAGCCAAACTACGTGCTTTGCAGTTGTTTGAAGATCTACGCCAGGCCGGATTTAATGTCCGACAATCGTTTTCTTCCGATAGCTTAAAGATTCAATTAGAAGAGGCGGTAGCCATGAGAGCAAAAACTAGTTTAATATTAGGTAAAAAGGAGTTAATGGACGGCACAATATTAATGCGGGATATGGATTCCGGGGCTCAAGAAACCGTTGTTTATAAGAAAATTAAAGAAAGATTATCTAAAAAAGATAAATTAATAGAGAAGAAATTAAATAATAGAAAGGAAGGTGGATTATATGGCGGATTTTAAAAGAAAACCAGGTGAAAGTTTTGAAAGCTTTTTAAGAAAGTTTAAAAAAGGCTTGAAAAATAGCAAACGCCTTGAAAAAGCTCGCTCTAAAAAACATTTAGAGCCAAAAAACACTAAGCAGAAGCAGAAAAAACATGCTTTGATTGGGTTGGAATTGCGTAAGAAAAACGAATATCTGCGTAAAATTGGTAAGTTACCCGAGAGCAATATGCGGGCTTAGAATCATTTATTGAATTTAAATAAAAAACGCTCCTTAATCGGAGCGTTTTTTATTCAATAATTAAAATTATTTCATACCGGGGATCAGCCGTTTTATACCAGCGAGAGCCGACTTTTTAGCATATTGTTTAATGCGATCATGAGCCCTTTTGGTTTTAACAAATTTTAGCCAATCGTTATTGGGGTGAAGCCGTTTCTTTTCAATAATAATTTCCACTAGATCACCGTTTTTTAACTCTTGATCCAGTTTACCTAATTTATCATTAATTAAGACCCCAGAAGCTTTATTGCCGATATTGGTGTGGACGGCGTAAGCAAAATCGATCGGGGTCGCTTTTTCCGGCAGTTCGAAAACGTCTCCCTGAGGAGAAAAGACAAAAATTCGATCGCGGAAAATATCTAATTTAATTTTTTTAACAAATTCATCAGTATTGGTGATTTCTTTTTGAATATCAACAATCTCCTTAACCCAGACCGGAGGTTGATAGTTTTTATTTCCTCTTTGAGCCTTGTAATACCAGTGGGCAGCCAAACCATAAATACTTTCCTCGTGCATTTCTGGAGTGCGAATTTGGAATTCTGTGGCTTTTCCCTCGGGGCCAAAAATAGTGGTGTGTAAAGAACGGTAACCGTTTGGTTTGGGAACAGCAATATAATCCTTAAAACGGTTAGATTTTGGTTTCCATAAAGTGTGGATTATCCCTAAAGTTTTATAACAGTCATCAATTGTGGGAACGATTAAACGTAAAGCGAACACATCATAAATCTCATCAAATTTACGATCTTTTTCTTGCATTTTTCGATAGATACTATAAAGATGTTTGAAACGAACTTCAATTGAGTAGTCAATATCTGCCTCCACTAATTTAGGAGTAAGGATGGTTTTTACTTTTTGGAAAAATTGATTACGTTCTACTTTTTTTTCAACCTCATATTTATACTCTAAATTATGAAATTCTTCCGGGTAGAGAATTCTGAAACAAATATCTTCCATTTGCCATTTGAGCCGGGCAATTCCTAACAGACTAGCGATGGGGACATAAATTTCTAGAGTTTCCTGGGCAATCCTTCTTTGTTTTTCAATTGGTAGAACTTCAATGGTGCGTAGATTATTAAGGCGATCACAAAATTTAATAAACACTACCCGTAAATCATTGGCCATAGCCAAAAACATTTTTTTAAGATTCTCCCGATAACGTTCAATCCCGCGATATTTAATTTTACCTAATTTAGTGATTCCTTTAACTAGACCCGCGATTTCCGGACCAAATATTTTTTTTATTTCATTCAAATCATGGCTCGTGTCTTCGGGAACATCATGCAGGAGCCCGGCGGTCACTGTAGCTAAATCAGCCTTGATCTCGGCTAGCATATAAGCGGTATGAAGTGGGTGCTGAATATAGGATTCACCATTTTTGCGAACCTGTTCCGCATGAGCCAGATTAGCAAAATCAAAAGCCCGCTGCAGAATAGAAATCTCGGCTTTAGGGTTATTTTCTTGGAATTTTCTCATCACTCTTTCAATCGTCATAAATTAGGGAAAAACTCTTTTTTATTTTTTCTCTTTTGTGTTATAATAGAAGCATAATAAATTATATCATAAGGGGCATAATTTGAAAGGCTGGCCCCGGGTAAAAATGAGTAAAAAAATCAAAGCAATTATTCTGATTATTGGTTTTTTTGGTATTTTTATGGCCGCTAATTTTGTTTTAGCGGCTGATTTTGGTGTTAATGAGGTTAATAACGGTCTCGGAGGATCATTAAGCTCTACTGATCCGCGTATTTTAGTTGGTCGGATTATTCAAATTGCTCTAAGCTTTTTAGGAGCAATCGCTTTAGTTATTATCATGTATGCGGGTTTCTTATGGATGACTTCTAACGGTGATGAGGAGAAGGTTAATAAAGCAAAAGATATTTTAAAGAATGCAATTATTGGTCTCGTTATTATTTTAGCTTCTTGGGCGATTGCGACTTTTATTATTTCTCGTTTAGCTGGCGCCATGGACGGTGGCGGTGGTGGTAACTTTTTTGACAACAGCCGGGGGAACTTTTCGAGTGCCGGAGCAGGGGCAATTGGAGCCTGTTCGGTCGAAAGTGTTTATCCCACTGATGGACAGAATGATGTCCCTCGCAACACTTCAGTCATGATTACTTTTAAAGAAGAATTAAAATTAGATTCAATTTGTATTAACGCCGCTGGCGACTCTTGCACCTGTAACCCAGATACGTGTAATAAAATTAATCCTAAAAACATCCGTCTGTATAAAACTGATTCTGGTGATGCTTGTTCCGATAGTTCTTGCCCCAATCCCAATATTAATATAACTGACATTTTAGTATCAGTACCGAGTGGTAATAAAACTCTGGTTCTAATGCCGGCCAGCCCCTTAGGTTCTGCGAACGGTAATACGAATTATACTGTTAAATTTACTGATCAGGTTAAACGTTTGGATAACTCCTCAGTTTTTAAGGGATGTGGTAATAACTATTTAGCTTGGACATTCATCGTCAGTAATGTTTTTGATCTCACCCCACCGCTAGTTGTTCGTGGTTCCGCTTTTCCACTTCCTGATAATGAAAAGGATATTTTTCAAGAAACTACACCAGCTAAAGCCGCTCAAGGGCTGCTAACCGTTAATAGTTGCCCCAATATTTATTCCGCAGCCACGGTTATTTCGGTTACTCCTTCTAGTGCTACCGTTGTTTTAGATTATCATGGCCAATTGTCAAATTTTAAAGTGTCAGTTCCCGCTGAAGCTCCGAATAAAGCTCAGCTTTTTGGCAGTAACAATAATCTTTTAGGAATTGTTGATTTTGACGATCAAGGACAAGCAATTTTCCCTAACTATTTAACTTTTCAGGTTAGTGATCACCCCGCTGGTAGTTTTTGGGAGATTGTGATTAAACCTGAACAGCTAGCTGATACTTTAGTGATTGATAATACTTCTTATACTTTTTCGGCTACAGCAGAAAATAACAATATTAAAGTACCAACTAATTGCAATCCAATCGTTCAGGCTACTAATATTGAGGCTAAGTTAAGCGGTCAGCCAGAAATTGAGGTTGCACGGAATGGCAATCGAGTGGTTTTGGAGGCTAGAGTCGCTGGAGAAAGTGGTAATAATATTTCCGTGTCAACTACTAATAATTCAGCCCTAAACGTCCAACCTCTTAGTGGTGGAACTGATCAGCAAAAATTAGATCGACCACGTGGCGAAAAGGATCGTCCCATGAATTCGGTGATTCAACTTAACTTCAATGAGCCAGTTAACCCAATGACTGTCGCTGGGACGGCCGCGGAAGTCGCTAAATATATTAGAGTAGTTAATGCCGAACTTAGCTCTCCGGCGGGGACGGCTTGTAATCAGAATTCCCAGTGCCGGTCGTATAAATGTGAGAATTCTGTTTGTGTTGGTGATTATGTGGGTGGAAAATTTGTGATTTCCAATGGTTATCGCACCGTGGAATTTATTTCTGATCAGGAATGTGGCGTGAATGGTTGTGGGGAAAAAATTTATTGTTTACCGGCTAATAGTCACTTAGCTGTTGAAGCTATGGCAGCGAATTTAAAGATTTGTAATAGTGATGCTGATTGCGCGGCTTTTAATCCTTTTAAAGCTTGTGCTCTTACACCCCTAGGATATAAAACTTGTCAAAATTTAGAATCTAAAAACTATCCCACAGCTAACTTTATTCAACTTGATGGCATTGTTGACGCCGCTATTAATTCTTTTGATGGTGATCGCAGCACCTATTCTGACGGACCGCTAGGATTTTACAATGAAAACGATCAAGTTGCTCAGGGAAATGATAAGAAAGATAAATATACTTGGTCATTTTATATTAATGATCAAATTATGTTAGTGCCGCCTCAAATTACCTCTGTTTTACCAGCTCAAGGACAGAGTGGTATTAATTTAGCTGATCCTGTAATCGTTAATTTTAATACTCTCATGATGAATAGTACCTTAGCGACGGGGAAAATCTTGGTTAATAATGGTACTTCAACTATTGAGCATAAGTTAATGAATCTCCGGAGTGCGTCTCCCAGCCCCCTTGGTTATTGGGTGTTAAATGATAACATCGATATCGAGCCTTTAGACGGCGAACCAGATTTAACAATCGCTAGAATTTTCCATACTCCTTTTGCCGAATCAATGACTTTTGCCGCTCAGGTTGGTTCAGGTGTAAAAGATATTTATCAAAATTGTTATAAGCCCAGCGTTGGGCCGGGTTGCGCCGCTACTCCCGAAGCGCCGTCTTGTTGTTTTGGAGCAGCGGTCAGTCAACTAGGAGTTGATGGTAATTGTCAATAAAAATTTGTGAAAAACAAAATTCGGAAAATTTTTCTAATTTCGTTATTACTCGTGGGGGTTCTATTGGCCGCTCGATTGGTTTTAGCGGCTGATTTTGGCGTGAACGAAGTTAATAATGGTTTAGCGGGCTCTTTAGGTAGTGATGATCCCCGGACGATTGCAGGTCGGATTATTAATATCGCCCTAGGATTTTTAGGGGCGATTGCTATCGGTTTAATAATCTATGCTGGTTTTCTTTGGATGACTTCCAATGGTAATGAAGAAAAGGTGGAAACGGCTAAAAAGATTTTAAAGAATGCCGCTATTGGTCTCGTTATTATTTTAGCTTCTTGGGCGATTGCTACCTTTATTATCTCTCGTTTGGGCGGTGCTATTAATG
>Ga0074195_1000407_pt1 | contig 89235 bp, 76 predicted proteins | sample EPASupsiteHSE623_FD_64525 | JGI IMG/M metagenome (GOLD analysis project Ga0074195, IMG submission 64525) | Bioremediated contaminated groundwater from EPA Superfund site, New Mexico - Sample HSE6-23 | ecosystem: Environmental > Aquatic > Deep subsurface > Groundwater > Contaminated ...
TGGGTTAAAATAGACTTGGTTTAATTGTGTACTAGTCATACTTCAATTATACCAAAAACCACCCTGGCTTCCAGAGTGGTTTTTTGTTATCAAGGCTGAAACTATTTTATTTCGTTACAGCCCCTTTTTTCATATTCTTATTCATGTCAAGAAATGATAGGCAAACATTCGATATAATGAGTGTGAAAGGAGGACGACCATGAATCAAGAACACGCAACACGCATACAACTCGTTCAAGATTACATCAAAGAAAACATCAAAAAGAAACTTACACTTCATGAACTCGCTGATGTTGCAGGCTACTCACCTTCTTATACGGAGACTTTGTTTTATGCGCTTACCGGAAAACAACTCTTTGATTACATTCGTCAACTTCGTCTGACTGCAGCAGCGAAAGAGATGAAAGATCAGCAAAAACTCAAAGTTCTTGATGTGAGTCTTGATTATCTCTTTGATTCCCATGAAGGATTCACACGCGCATTTACCAAACAATTTGGAGTTCCACCCAAACGGTATCAAAAGAACCCCATCCCAATTCCCTACTTTATCGATTTTGGTGTCATGGGTCGTTATCTTTATCAACAACAAAGAAAGGAAAGAAATTCTATGCCCACACAAACTGTTTTTGTTCAAGTGATTGAACGCCCGAAACGAAAAGCGATGATCAAACGTGGAATGAGAGCCTCTGAGTATTTTGAGTATTGTGAAGAAGTGGGGTGTGATGTATGGGGAATCTTACAAAGTGTCCCTCATGCACTCTATGAGCCTGTAGGATTTTGGTTACCCAAGTCCATGCGAAAACCAAACACCTCAGAATATGTCCAAGGTGTCGAAGTTCCTGAATCCTATCAAGGGGATGTACCAGAAGGATTTGAACTGATTGATCTTCCACCATCCATGGTGATGATCTTCCAAGGAGAACCTTATGAAGAAGAAGCGTTTATGGATGCGATAGGTGCAGTATGGGAACATATAGAAAAGTTTAATCCCGAAATGTATGGATACACATTTGATCTCAGTCAGCCCCGTTTTCAAATGGAACCGAGAGGATATAGAGGATACATTGAAGGACGTCCCGTTAAACCACGATGACAAAAAAAGAGTCAATCCAGCGATTGGCTCTTTGTCTTTTTTAACGATGCTTTAAATGAGGAAATAAGATGACATCACGAATGTTAGGAGTATTGGTGAGTAACATCACCAAACGGTCAATCCCAATCCCTAATCCGCCCGTTGGAGGCATACCATATTCTAAGGATTCAACGAAATCAACATCCATTTCAGATGCTTCATCGTTGCCGAGTTCTTTTTCTTTTAACTGTGAAACAAAGCGTTCTCTTTGATCGATGGGATCATTGAGTTCACTGAATGCATTCGCATATTCGCTTCTCATAATAAAGAGTTCAAAACGATCGGTAAAACGTGGATCTTGATCATTCTTTTTCGCGAGTGGTGAAATTTCAATCGGATGACCATAGACGAAGGTAGGCTGAATAATGGATTCTTCACAGAATTCTTCAAAGAAAGCTTCAATGATATGACCGATGGCAAAGTGCTTTTCAACATGAATATTATGCTGCTTCGCAAGTTCTTTTGCTTCATCCAATGCCATATGCTTCCAGAAATCAACACCACTCATTTCTTTGATCGCATCCACCATGTGCCATCTCTTCCATGGACGACCCATGTGAATGACTTGATCTTGATAGGTGATATCATATGTTTTTAGTGTATCGAAAGTCACCGTTGACAAGGCTTCTTCAACCAAATCCATCATGCCTTCCATATCTGAGTAGGCTAAATAAGCTTCAATGGTTGTAAATTCAGGATTGTGCTTCGCATCCATCCCTTCATTTCTAAAGAGTCGACCGATTTCATAAACAGCTTCAAGTCCACCGACGATTAAACGCTTTAATGGAAGTTCAGTGGCGATACGTAAATAAAAGTCCATATCTAGCGCATTATGGTGTGTCACGAAAGGACGTGCAGCCGCACCTCCTAAAATGCTATGAAGAACAGGTGTTTCAACTTCGATGAAACCTTTGCTATCGAAAAAGTGTTGAATGGATCGAATGATTCGAGGACGGGTAATGGCTACACGTTTTGCATCCTCATTCACAATTAAATCCACATAACGACGACGTCTCGCTTCTTCTTTATCCTGTAAACCATGAAACTTATCGGGTAGAGGACGTAAAGCTTTCGTCAAATGGGTATAAGTGGTTGCTTTCACGGTGAGTTCATTGGTTTTTGTTCTAAACATCACACCTTCAATCCCAACGATATCACCTAAATCGGCATTTTTAAAGAGTTCATATTGAGCTTCTCCGACAGCATCAAAACGGACATAAACTTGAATTTGTCCATCGCGATCTTGAAGATGCATGAATCCCGCTTTACCTTGTCCACGCTTCAGCATGATGCGTCCTGCGATAGACACATGAATGTTGGCTTGTTCGAGTGCATCGTGATCACGATCACCGCATAATTCAAAGAGTTGTTTGGTTGTATGTGTACGCACATATTTTTGTCCAAAAGGAGCGACCCCTTGGCTTTTGAGTTCTTGCGCTTTTTGTCTGCGCACGAGTTGTTGTTCGTTTAAATCATCTGGAAACATATCAAAATCCTCCTAATCCAAGATATTATATCATAAGAAAGGCCATAAGCAAAGTTATGGCCGTTTTTCATCGGATAAAAGTTCATACATCATACCCTCTTTTTGAGGTGCAAGCGATGTAATTTTTACACGGATGATGCGCAAACCGAGGTGAAGGGTTAACAGGTCTCCTTCTTTCACAAGTGAAGAAGGTTTTGCTAGTTTTCCATTGTTCTCGACTTTCTCTTTTTCAGCAGCTTCCTTAGCAAGTGTGCGACGCTTAATGATGCGTGCAACTTTTAAGTATTTATCAAGCCGCATTGCCGTCTAACGTCTTTTCTTGATACCAAGAAAGTTTTCCAGTCTGAACAATTTCATCGATATCTGCTTTGGTCAATGTTTCCACTTCAACCAAATAGTGTGCGATGAGATCGAGTAGACTGCGATGTTCAGTGATAATCGTTTTAGCCTTATCAAAGCAGGTGGTGATGATGTGACGTACTTCCTTATCGATCTCATGAGCGACTTGGTCAGAGAAGTTCTTTTCTTTAAAGTAGTCACGACCTAAGAAGACATTACCTCCAGCACTTTCGTATTGAACGGGTCCTAAATCAGACATACCATACTCGGTGACCATCGCACGTGCAATAGCGGTTGCCATCTGGAAGTCATTATAAGCACCGGTTGTTACCGTGTCAAACACGATTTCTTCAGCAACACGACCGCCTAAATATGACGTAATTTGTGCAAGAAGTGAAGATTTAGTGGCTAAGAATTTTTCTTCAAGAGGTGTCATTAAGTTATATCCACCCGCACGTCCACGTGGGATGATGGTGACTTTTTGAACGACATTAGCATCAGGAAGTTTAATACCGATGACAGCGTGTCCTGCTTCGTGATAAGCAACGGTTTTCTTTTCATCTGGTGAATATTTTCGTGATTTTTTAGCGGGCCCCATCATGACTCTATCGATTGCTTCATCCATATCAAGTTGTGATATGAGTGTGCGATTATCACGTGCAGCAAGCAATGCTGCTTCGTTGAGTAAGTTTTCAATATCAGCGCCCGAGAAACCGGGAATTCTTCCTGCAAATTCACTCAATTTGACTTTAGGGTCCAATTTCTTATTTCGAGCATGAACTTTAAGGATGGCTTCACGTCCACGAACATCGGGTAGACTGATCGTGATTTGACGGTCAAAGCGTCCTGGACGAAGCAGTGCAGGGTCAAGAACATCTGGACGGTTGGTTGCTGCAATGATGATGATACCCATGTTGGTGGTAAATCCATCCATTTCAACAAGCAATTGGTTAAGTGTTTGTTCACGTTCATCGTGACCGCCACCTAAACCGGCACCGCGTTGACGACCTACAGCATCGATTTCATCGATAAAGATGATACACGGAGAATTTTCTTTAGCAACCTTGAATAGGTCTCTGACGCGGGATGCACCGACACCCACAAACATTTCAACGAAGTCAGAACCAGAAATAGAGAAGAAAGGAACATTGGCTTCACCAGCAACCGCACGAGCAAGAAGTGTCTTACCTGTACCCGGAGAACCGACGAGAAGAACACCCTTAGGAATACGGGCACCCATGTCCATGTATTTCTTTGGATTTTTAAGGAAATCGATGAGTTCTTCTAATTCTTGTTTTTCTTCATCAACACCGGCGACGTCTTTAAATGTTACAGATTTTTCACGATTTAAACGCGCACGATTTTTTGCGAAATCGAAAGCTTTGGAGTTTTGATTATTAGCATTTCTAAAGATAATGAAAAGAATGACTAGGACTAAAATCATGGGGACCAGATTGAGTAAAACGGTCCAAATCGTTATACCTGATCGTATACCAATCGACGTTGTACCACCCTTAGATTCCACAGTGAGCATGATGGTTTGTGCATTTTCAAGGGGCATGATGCCTTCAAACGATACGGTTCCATAAAAGGAAGCTGATGCACTATTCTTGTAGAACGTTCCCTCAATTTGAACAAGGGTGATATTGTCACCACCAACAGGTGTATATTTTAAGGATTCAATATGGCCTAAATCAGCAGCCTCAGTGAGTTGTGTTACGTTAAGCGAAGCCACTTCACCTTGCAAAGCATCTCTTAAAAACAGGAAAACACCGATCACAATGACCAGCGTGAAGAGCATGATCAAATAATCCGGTTTTTTTCGGTAATCCATTTTTTTCTTAGTATTTGGGTTTTGATTCATAGATACACCCCTTATTTGTTGTTATAAACTTCAGGTTTTAGGATACCCACATAAGGAAGATTTCGATAGAGTTCATCATAATCAAGTCCATAACCAACCACGAATGCTTTGGGGATAACACGTCCCACATAATCGGGTTGATAGGGTTTAATCCGTCCTGCAGGTTTGTCAAGCAGCGTTGCAATCTTGACAGAAGTTGCACCACGATGTTTAAATAATTCCATGATGGTAACAATCGTGTTTGCAGTATCAACGATATCTTCAACGATGAGCACGTCACGGCCTTTGATCGATATATCTAAATCCATTTTAATTTTAACATCACCCGATGATGCAATACCACCGTGATAACTTGAGACCGACATATATGCGAGATCACATTTAAGATCAATATGTCGTGATAAGTCTGCCAAAAAAGGAACACAACCTTTTAAAAGACCAACTAAAATGACATTTTTATCGCGATAATCTTCGGTGATCTTTTTGCCCATGGTTTGACATATTTCTTCAATTTCATCAGCAGTCACTAGAATTTTTTCAATATCTTGATGCATGTTTTTTTACCTCTTTTAAGTGAAAATACAACGTTTGTTCTTGACCAAGTGTTTGGTTTAAGTAATGATTTTGAACCCAGAGAATGGTCCCTTCACCATCGGTTAGCACCCAGAGCTGCTCTCGTGTTTCCATAGGAACTTTTTCATCAATAAAGAGCTTTTTAAGCTTCTTGTGACCATAGCTAAACGCTAACTGATCACCCTCTTGACGATGTCTTAAGACGAGTGGAAATGCTAATTTATTATAACATAATTTTGTAAATTCTTCAGTATTGGCATTGGTTTTGGTTAATAATGTGAAAATAGCCACATTTCCAATCGAGATTGATCCTTCACGCAGCAAGAAACGCGAATGATCTTTATCCGTTAATGGCTTTATAAAAGCATCTTGATAGGCTTTGATGAAGACATGATTTCGATTCAATCGATAAAGTGCATTGGGTTTAGAAGACAACAGCATGCGTTTCACTTTTTGAATCATATCGTATGAAAGATTTAGATCATAGGACTCGATAAGGTATGCAATCGCGTCATCCTTTTGAGCGTCATCCCATGTGATAAACGATTGAATTGGAATGCGTTGATTGGTAACCTGTTTCTTAGTCTCGTTTCTTAGATGAAAGAAAGCTTGTGAAACCTGAAGATGATACTGTTTGATTTGTTCTAAGAACGTATCATTTTCTTGTTTCAAAATAGGGATCACAGCGTGTCTAAATCGGTTACGCAAATAAGCGTTTTCTTCATTGGATTCATCATCCATGTAGTTCACATGCTGCGTTTGTGCATAAAGCAAGATGTCACGCTTTGATGTGTATAATAAAGGTTTAACATACGTAAAACTTTCCGTTTCATGGACTTGTTGCATCCCTGCATAACCCAAGAGATTACTTCCCCTTGTCCATTTCATCAAAATGGTTTCAGCCAAGTCATCCAAATGATGAGCTGTTAGGATATAACGCGTATTATACATTTTTGCAACCTCATTTAAATAATGGGCGCGGAGAACATGTGCCTGATGGTGAAAATTGCCATCTTTGACTTTGATAGTATAGTAATGAAAAGGGATTTCTAGAGCTTTACATGTTTTCTCAACGAGGTCTTTTTCAATCATGGATTGATCGCGTTTAAGGTGGTTAAAATGAACAACGACAAGACGATAAGGGGCATCCTTCAATTGATGAAGCATGACCATAGAGTCCACACCACCACTTACCGAAAGAATAAGTGTCTGTGAGGTTGGAATCTTCACTTCGTTTTTTAAAACAGATACTAAGTTTTTCATCATCATTCCCCATTCTACACGTTTATTATACATGATATAATGTAAAAAAATTGAATAATTGTCTTGAAGCCATGATATAATACTTTAAGAATAGAGGAGGCTAGACATGATTATTTTAGCCAGTAGTTCCCCAAGAAGAGCCAAACTATTAAAAGATGCAGGTCTTGATTTTATCGTTGTTCCCAGCCACGTGGACGAAATTGTCGATGAAAAATATAGACCGAGTGAACTCGTTATTGAACTTGCCAAATTAAAAGCACTAAGCGTGTCAAAAAATTATCCCGATGATATTGTTTTAGGTGCGGATACGATTGTGGTTTATGAAGAACATATTTTAGGAAAACCCAGAGATGAACAAGACGCTTATCGGATGTTAAAACTTCTTTCTGATGATCGTCACGTTGTTTATACTGCTGTTGCACTTGTCAAAGGTTCAAAAGTGAAAACCTTTGTTTCAGAAACAGAAGTTTGGATGAAGAATTTATCCGATCTTGAAATATGGAACTACATTAAAACTGGCGAACCCATGGATAAAGCGGGTGCCTATGGTATTCAAGGTGAAGGTGGCTCATTAGTTGATCACTATAAAGGCGATTTCTTCACGATTGTTGGATTACCCCTCAAGGATGTTTTAGAAAACTTAAAGAATTTTTAAAGGATGTCACGCAAAGGATGCGTGACTTTTTTATAGGTATATGATTTACGCGTTTTTATTATATAATAAAAGGTAATAAAGCGTTTTCACAAGGAGCTTATATGCAATATACCCCTTCATGGAAGAACAAGATTGTTTATCAAATATATCCTCGAAGCTTCATGGATTCAAATGGTGATGGTATAGGTGACATTCCTGGAATTATTTCTAAGCTCGATCACCTCGCTGACTTAGGCGTTGATGTCATGTGGCTATCACCCGTATATGCATCACCTAATGATGATAATGGTTATGACATCAGCGATTATTATGCGATTAATCCCGAATATGGAACCATGCAAGATATGGATCGTTTGATCGTTGAAGCAGCTAAAAGACATATACGCATTATCATGGATTTGGTGATCAATCATACCTCAGATGAACACCCGTGGTTCATTCAAAGCAAAGATCCCAATAGCCCGTATCGTAGCTACTATATCTGGCAAGAAAAGCCAAACAATTGGACGAGTTTTTTCGGTGGATCAGCATGGGATAAAGAAGGGGATGCCTACTATCTTCATCTCTTCTCAAAAAAACAACCCGACCTTAATTGGAACAATCCATCCGTGATGGAAGAAATAAAAAAGATTATGCATTTTTGGCTCAATAAAGGGATTTACGGTTTTCGATGTGATGTCATCAATGTGATCTATAAGTCTTCTTTAGCTAATGGAAAACGGCGTTTAGTGTTAAAGGGATTAGAACATTATCATTCCCAAGAAGGCATGCATAATATTTTGAAAACACTGAAGAAAGAAGTGCTCAATCATTATGACACGATGACCGTGGGAGAAACGGTTTTAGTCTCAACGAAACAAGCTAACGATCTGATTTTACCCGAAAGAGAAGAACTTAATATGGTCTTTAGTTTTGCTCATATGGAAACCGATCAGATCAACAATAAGTGGTTTAGAACAAAGTTCAAACCTATGAAATTGATCCGTACATTGATCACCTGGCAAAAAGACGTATACTGGAATGCCAATTATTTGGAAAATCATGATCAAACGCGATCTGTGACACGATTTGGCGATGATCAAGTGTATCATCAAGAAAGTGCGAAGATGCTTGCATTACTCAACTTAACACTCAAGGGTACACCCTATATCTATCAAGGCGAAGAAATAGGCATGACCAATGGCGATATGCAGTCTTTAGATGAATTTCAAGACATTGAAACACATCGAATCATTGCTCTCGCAAGAAAACTCCATTTTCCTTCTTGGTATCAACATCGCATGATGCGAATGTCTTCAAGAGATCATGCGCGTACACCGATGCAATGGGATGAAATGGGTGGATTTACAACGGGAAAACCATGGCTTAAAGTAAATGCCAACACGAAGCATATCAATGTCAAAAAACAAAGTCAAGAAGAGGATTCCATCCTATCTTTTTATAAACAGTTGATTGCTATTAGAAAGACAAGCCGTGCTTTAATCGATGGCTCATTTGAGCCATTATACGCCAAAAATAATGTGTTCATATTTAGAAGAAAATTCGAAGAAGAATCACTTGTTACAATCGTAAGTTTCAATCGAAAAGGCGTAAATATTCCCAACGTGATTCAAGGAACAATCCTCATATCTAACACACGCGAACCGCATTTAGTCAATCGATTAAATCCTTATGAAGCACGCTTAATGAAGGAGGATAAAGACTCATGATTAAAGTATCTCACCCCTATTTCGTTTTAGGAACAAAAGATCTTCACTATATTTTTCGCATTCTTGAAACAGGCCAACTTGAGCATCTTTATGTGGGTAAAAAATTAATTGATCAGACCTACGAAGCATTGCACACAAAAATTACAGCAGGTATGGGAAGTCAAATCCTATATGAACGTGACGATTATCAAGCATATCTTGATCTTTTACCGCTTGAATATTCTGGTATTGGTAAAGGGGATTTTCGTTTATCACCCCTTGAAATCAAATGCCCAGATGGAACATATGTGAATGATTTTATTTATCATCATCACACCATAAAAAATGGCTTCATAAAAGCCAATACAATGCCGACCGCACACGCAAAAGAGAATGAAGCTCAATCACTGGTCATCACGTTAATCGACGAACATGCAAAGTTAGAACTTGATCTGATTTATACAACATTTGATCAAGCCAACGTCATCACACGACGAGCTGTTCTACATAACAAGAACACCTCTTCACTTGTGATTAGAAAAATCATGAGTATGATGATGGATCTCGATGAAACAGACGTTGATCTTTATACACTCGATGGTGGCTGGATCAAAGAAGCTCATCAACATAAACGAGAACTTACTTATGGAACGTATATCATTGATTCAACCACCGGAACATCATCGAATCGACACAATCCCGGCATCATACTTGCAAAGAAAGATACAACAGAAAATCATGGTGTTTGTATCGGTATCAATCTTGTCTACAGTGGAAATCACTATGAAGCTGTTCAAATAGCTAACCACGGTATGCTTCGTGTGATGACAGGAATTAACCCACACTGTTTCGAATGGGTTCTTAATCCCAATGATGCATTTGAAACACCAGAAGCTGTATTGTCGTATGCTGATCAAGGATTTAATGAACTATCCCAACATTTTCATGATTTTGTGAATCATCATATCACACCAGCGTATCATCAAAAAAGATCAAGACCCATTGTTTTAAATAGCTGGGAAGCTTTCTATTTCAATTTTAATCACCGCAAATTACTTCATCTTGCCAACCAAGCCAAAGACTTGGGGATAGAGCTATTTGTTCTCGATGATGGTTGGTTTGGTGATCGAAACGATGACCAACGCGCTTTAGGTGATTACACCATCAATAAAAAGAAACTGCCGTATGGACTTAAACATTTAGCTGACAAAATCCATCAAAAGGGGCTTCAGTTTGGTCTGTGGTTTGAACCTGAAATGATAAGCCCAAACAGTCAACTTTACAGACTTCATCCCGAATACGCCATTCACATTGAAGGAAGAAGACCTTCCTTAGGGAGAAATCAACTTGTATTAGATTTATGCAACCCTGAAGTTAGAGGTTATATTCTGGATAACCTTCATCGTATCCTCAAAGAAATACCCATCGATTACATCAAATGGGATATGAATCGACAACTCACCGATATGTATTCAGCATTCGTCATTCATCAAGGCATGTTTTTTCATGCATACATGATCGGTCTTTACAGCATCCTTCAAGAGATGAAAGACACATATCCCCACATCTTGATTGAAACCTGTTCATCAGGTGGGAACCGTTTTGATTTAGGTATGCTCACATTTGGTGCACAAATATGGACCTCAGATGACACCGACCCCATTGAGCGATTAAAGATTCAAGAAGGGCTCAGCTATCTTTATCCCTTATCAACAATAAGCGCTCACGTATCACTAGCCCCCCATGCACAAACATTGCGCGATACCCCGCTTTCAACACGGTTCAATGTCGCAAGTTTTGGTGTACACGGTTACGAACTCAATTTTGATTATGTATCACCCGTTGAGAAGAAAGAGATTAAACGCTATATTCAATTTTATCGAGAGCATAGGGATCTCTTTCAATTTGGAACATTGATCCGTCACGACATAAAGGATGATCATCACATCGTTTGGCAAGTCACAGATGGCAAAAAGCATGTGATTGCATCCTTTCAAACACTGGCAGAAGCAAGCCCTGAATTTGAAAAACTACACGTTCAACGTTTGGACTCACACACTTTATACCATTTAAAAAGCTTTCAACAGAGAATGCCTTTAAAACGATTTGGCCATTTGATTTCACACGCTCTTCCCATTAAACTCAACACCAATGGTTGGATCATGAGAAAAATCGGAGAGTACAAAATGCTTGATAATGCGGTGATTGATGATGTCATGAGCGGTGAAGTTCTCAAAAACGGATATCGTCTCAAACAACAATTCAGCGGAACGTATTATAATCAAGAAACGCGCATCATCGGAGATTTTGGTTCCATGATGTATGTGGTTGAACCCCTCGAGGAGGAGCATGATGAGAACATATAAACCATTGAATCGTATGTGGCTGTTTGCCCCCTTTGATGAACAAGAGGGGTTAAAAAAAGATGTCTCATCTTTTGAATCCATCGAACTTCCTCACAACGCAGTAGACATCCCCTATAACAATTTTGATGAGTCCATCACATGGGGGCGATTTCACTATATTCACCTTCTTGAAGTGACACACGAGATGAAATCGAAGCATGTCCACCTTCAGTTCGAAGGTGTTGCACATCAAACCGTTGTTTATATCGATGATCAAGAAGTGATGAAAAACGAGACCGGATACCTCCCTTTTCATGTCGATTTAACACCATTTCTTAATCGTGATCAACTCAGAATCGATGTCATCGTAGACACACAAGAAGATCCAAGCATCCCTCCTTTTGGTGGTGTTGTGGATTATTTGGGTTATGGTGGTATTTATCGAGAAGTGAATCTACGCATGACTGATCCGGGTTATATCGATGATGTATTTGTTGAGCAATACGGCAAAAAAGATTTCAAAGTTCACATCAAAACCTCCATTGAAGGTGGATCACTCATTCTTGATATCAAAGATCAAGAAGAACATACAGTCTTTCATGCCCAAAAAGATGTACAAAGTGAGAATACAACATTTCAAGTAAGTCTTGAAACCATTCATCGATGGGATTTAGACAATCCATATTTATATCAAGCAATTGTTCACTATCACCATCACCAAAGCAAAGATCAACAGATGACACGGTTTGGTCTTCGTGAAGCTATCTTTAAGCGTGATGGGTTCTATTTAAATGAAAAAAAGGTTAAACTGATTGGACTTAACCGCCATCAAAGCTATCCATATGTGGGTTATGCGATGCCCCAATCCGCTCAAATTGAGGATGCAAATCTTATTAAATATGAATTGGGCTGTCAGATTGTGCGAACGTCGCATTATCCACAATCCAAGCATTTCTTAAATCGATGCGACGAAATCGGCTTATTAGTTCTTGAAGAAATCCCCGGTTGGCAACATATCGGTGATGATGCATGGAAAAATCGAACCATTGATCATGTCGATCGCATGATCTTGCGTGATCGCAATCACCCCTCAATTGTCATGTGGGGTGTTCGAATCAATGAATCAGCTGACGATGATGTGCTCTATCAAACAACCAATGCTCATGCTATGGCACTCGATCCCACGAGACAGCGTGGAGGTATACGTAATTTTCCAAACAGTCATTTTTTTGAAGATGTGTACACCTACAATGATTTCTCGCATCGAGGGACTAATAAGGGACTCGAGAAAAAAGAAAAAATCACAAAAGATGTACCCTACCTTGTCACAGAATTTAATGGACATATGTTTCCTACAAAACGCTATGATGACGAAAGTCATCGGATTCAACACGCCAAACGTCACATGACCGTTCTTAATGATGCCATGCATCCGAATCAAGGGATAGCGGGTGCTATTGGGTGGTGTTTTGCTGACTATAATACGCATAAAGAGTTTGGCAGCGGCGATAAAATATGTTATCACGGTGTCATGGACATGTATCGTATCCCCAAAGTGGCATCCTATGTCTATGCAGCGCAACAAGATGCATATCCCATCCTTGAAGTCTTATCCACCATGAACTTGGGGGACTATCCCGCGGGTAACTTAGGACCAATCCCTGTTTTAACTAATCTCGATGAGGTTAAATTATTTAAAAATGATGTCTATATTAAAACCTTTAAGCCTGATATCGAGCATTATCCTCACATCAAACATCCCTTAATTCAGATCGATGATCTCATCGGTGAAACGTTAATGAACCAAGAAAAGATGACTTACCGGGATGCAGAACGGACCAAGAGGGTTCTTCGAGCGGTTGCTAAGTATGGGAATCATCTCCCCCTCATCTATAAACTCGATATGCTCTTTATCCTCAAAAAATATAAAAAGACGTATGATGATGCAGTGAAGTTGTTCTACACCTATATGACAGGGTGGGGCAGCAAACACAATGTCTATCGATTTGAAGGTTACCAAAACGGTCAACTCATCAAAGTTGTGCATAAAGAACCCGTCATCAACACCGATCTTGTGCTAACGCATAACGGAATCGATATGATGATCGGTGACACCTATGATGTGAAACGATATGTCATCAAAAAAGTTGATCAACATAAAGAATTACTACCCTATACCTCAGATGTGATGACGATTCAAACAGAAGGTGTGATTGAACTCATCGGACCGAATAGACTTTCACTCATCGGTGGTGCTATCGGTTTTTGGGTTAAAGCGAAAACATCAGGTCAAGGAAGACTCATCATCGAATCAGGAAATACAACGATCATAGAAGAGGTAAATGTCCTATGAAATTGACAAACGAAGAAAAAATTCAATTACTTGATGGTCTCGATGTATGGCATACAAAACCCGTTGGAGGGCTTCCGTCTCTGATGATGGCAGATGGTCCCCACGGGCTTAGAAAGCAATATGCATCAACCGATAATCTTGGAGTGATGGGCAGTGTACCGGCGACCTGTTTTCCTACGGCTAGTCTAACAGCATGCAGCTTTGATCGGAATTTACTGGCTAAAATGGGAAAATTGATTGCTCAAGAAGCAAAAGCTAATCAAGTTCAAGTTGTTTTAGGACCAGGGATAAATATGAAACGAACACCTTTATGTGGACGTAACTTTGAATATTTTTCAGAAGATCCCTATTTAGCAGGAGAACTTGCAGCATCCTTTGTACGCGCTATAGAAGATGAAGGTGTTGGGACATCTGTCAAACATTTTTTTGCTAATAATCAAGAAAGTTATCGTTTTACCATCGATGCGGTTGTCGATGAACGCGCTCTTCGTGAAATCTATTTGCGTGCATTTGAAAGAGTCATCAAAGAAAATCCTGCAACCGTGATGGCAAGTTACAACAAGATCAATGGTTTTTATGCGACAGAGCATCCTTATCTTAATAAAATTCTGCGTAAGGAATGGGGATACTACGGAGTCGTTGTCAGCGATTGGGGAGCAGTTCATCATCGCGTTGAAGCACTTAAAGCATCCACGGATCTAGAGATGCCCTCATCGATGGGCTATCGTACCCAAGAAATGATGAAACAAGTCTCAGATGATGTTGTGCGACAAGCAATCAATAAGTCATCCGATCGCATCATCGACATGGTTCGAAAATATAAAGTGTATGAGGGTGAAACCTACGATCCCAAACTCCATCATCAAGAAGCGATCAGGATTGCACGCGAATCCATGGTTTTACTTAAAAATCATCATGTTTTGCCCTTAAAAAAAGAAGAAAATGTGCTCATCGTCGGTGGTTTTGTTGATCATATACGCTATCAAGGTGCAGGATCATCGCACATCAATCCCACGCAACTCGAACAACTTAAAGATGTCATCAACGACTATAGTCCATCCATCGTGTGGGCGAAAGGTTATCACCTTGAAGAAGATAAACACGATGATCATCTCACTGAAGAAGCGATTCAAAAAGCTGCAAATGTAGAAAAAATTATCTTTCTCTTCGGTTTACCAGAAAAAGAAGAGGCCGAAGGATTTGATAGAAAGCATTTGAATCTTCCCCAAATCCAAATAACTTTACTCAAAAAATTGCACACGATCAATCCAAACATCATCGGTGTTGGTCTTGGTGGGTCAGTGATGAATCTCTCGTTTGAACACGAATATCTCAAAGGTCTACTTCTCGCATATCTCGGTGGACAAGGTGCAGCACGTGCCATCTTAGATCTTCTTTATGGACACGATAATCCATCCGGAAGGTTAGCAGAAACATGGATTGATGATATATCAGCATGTAACGTTCAACTCACAAATGACAATCATGCAGTGTACTACGATGAGTCAATTTACATTGGCTATCGGTATTACCAATCGTATAATAAGAAACCACACTATCCCTTTGGATATGGCCTAAGTTATACAACATTTGCCTATGATGAAATTAAGGTCATCGATCAAGGTGATCACCTCGATGTGATGATGACGATCACCAATACAGGCGACATGAAGGGTAAAGAAGTGGTACAAGTCTACATCCAAAACAACGAGTCTTCCGTCTACAAAGCACGACTTGAGTTGAAAGCATTTGATAAGGTTGAACTCGACGTTCAAGAATCGAAGACGATCACGCTGCAAATCCCGAAAACAGCCTTTGCTCACTGGGATCTATATAAAAAACGTTGGGTCATCGAAAAAGGTGATTATGAGGTTGTCGTTGCTAAACATGTCTGTGAAGAAATCGACAGCATCGATGTCCATATCGATGGAGAAGAGTGTCACCACTCCGCGATGAGTTATCAAAAATACACCTATGATACCTCAGATTTCCCCAAATTGATACCCAATCCACTCCCCCCTCGATCAATGAAAAAAATGCGACCCTATAGTCTTTCATCGACACTAGAAGATGCCAAACATACCTTTATGGGACGTTTGGTTGCTCAGATGATCGTCAAGACTGCCATGAAAGAAACCAAGAACATGAGTCACGACATGATTGACATTGCGAAACGAACCATCATGGAAACCCCCTTACAAATGCTCGTTTTATTTTCTGCAGGAAAGGTGACATTTGGCATGGGTGAAGGTCTTGTCGATTTACTGAATGGACATCTCATACGCGGTATGAGAAAACTCAACAAGAAAGCGAAGAAAAAACAATGAATGAATTCAACATCAGCAAGCAAACGAAGTATGTTTATGCCATGAGTGGTATGGGTAGAGACATGATGTATGCCCTCTACGCGAACTTTCTCATCGTCTTTTTAACCGATGCTCTAGGTTTACCCAACTGGCAATTGATTGCTGTGGGAACCATTATCGCAGTCTCACGCATTTGGGATGCCATCAACGATCCGATGATGGGAACGATTGTCGATAACACCCAATCAAAATACGGCAAATTTAAACCTTGGATCCTCATTGGAGCACTTTCATCAGCGATCATCTTTGTCCTCCTATTTCAGGATTTAGGTTTAAGTGGAACAGCCTTTATTTGGGTTTTTGGTATCTTATATGTTTTATCAGGTATGACATTCACCATGAACGATATCTCATACTGGTCGATGTATCCCAGTTTTACAACGAATCCTAAAGAACGCGAATCTATTGGGTCTTTAGCACGTATTTTTGCGAGTGTTGGGATGTTTATAACGATCGCTCTTGTCCCCATTATTTATCAAAATGCGAGTGTTGGTCCCATTCAATCATTCTCCATCATCGCGATTGTGATTGCTACCATCTTTGTGATTTCACAAATCATACTGTTCATCTTTGTTAAACAACCTAAAAATAAAATCGCTGAAGCAGATACAAAGAAGTCTAATCTAAAAGATATGGTACGTGTTATTTTTAAGAATGACCAACTCTTAGTCATCATTGTAGCCATCTTTCTCTTTAATTGTGGTTACTTCATCACCACAGCTTTGGGCATTTATTTTTTTAACTATGACTTCAATAAATACGGGGGCGCTGAATTCACCATTTTCTCAGCAATCTTAGCAATCAGCCAATTGACTGCGCTTATCACGTTCCCCATCATCATGAAGAAGATGACACGGAAGATGCTTTTCACCATATCGGTAGCAATGATTGCAATCGGCTATATCATATTCATGAGCGTAGGATATATACTCCCCCTCAATATGCTTTTCATCGGTTTAGCTGGTTTAGTGCTCTTCAGCGGTCAAGGGTTTATTCAAGTCCTCGTGCTTGTCATGCTCGCAGATACCATTGAATATGGTCAATGGAAATTAGGAACACGCAATGAATCCATCGTTTTTGCTATCAATCCCTTTGTGACGAAACTTGCGACATCAGTTCAAGTTTTTGTTGTCTCGATTACACTGGCTATGTCAGGACTTAACGAAGGCGTCATCAATCCTTTGACAACAGCGCGCCGTCTTAACCCCAACATGACAACCGAACAATCACGCGCCCTCATCGCATCCAACGTGACACCAGAGATGTTATTACAACTTCGATCTGCAATGATTATCCTTCCACTCATCTTGATCATTATTTCCTATGTCATTTACCGATGGAAGTATCGTATCGATGCTAAAATGTATCAAAAGATCACCGACGATCTTATGAAGCGAATTGAAAATAACGCGTAATCATTTTCATCAAGTGCATGTCGAATGGGGCGTATACGCCCTGTTCAACGTTTGATCATCATGTTAACATGATAGTGTAATCTAAAGAGAGGATGATCACCATGCAGGGTATTTACTTAGCGTTTCAAGGATCAGAAAAAAATATTCTAAAAACACTCCTCAGCGGTATTGACTTTTCCGATTATCAGTTTGAAGTAGGCCACTTTGAAGCGAGAAAAGAATTTTTCCTTCATCCCGATTGGGAATACTTAGAACAACAACGTCCTGTATCCTCCGAGGATGCAAAAAAACGATTCTTAGAAACCGAAGACGATCATGAACAGATTGAAAATTTAGCGCTCTACGTGCGAAACAAAGCGATACGTAAAAAGCATATCCAAACGTTTAAAGATTTGGTTGAAGGTCATTATGACTTAGCACTTAAAATTGTTGATCATAATTCGATTCAAGTCTACTCGACACACGATGATGTGCTTAAAAAGATCATCAATAATGCAAATATGTTTGATCGACCACTCGTCACCTTGAAACCCTTTGAGCATGTTGATTTAAATACATCGGTAAGTTTATAAGAAACAAAAGGAACTTTCATCAAGTTCCTTTTTTCATGATCAAAAAAAGCCCAAGTGGGCTTATATGAGGTACAAGATAATCGAGAGAAGACCAACCACGAAGCAATATACTGCAAAATAGATTAAATTCTTGACCTTGACATAATGATAAAGAAAACGTACGGCGATCAGACTGAAAACAAAACTCATGACAAATGCGAGAGAATAACCTACATAGTTGATAGATTCGTTGGTTTGAAGGGCATCATATAAACCTAAAAGTGATACGGGAACTGAAATCACCAAGTAACTTAAGAAAGAAAAGCGCAACACTTTTTTGAGTTCGATTTTTTGTGTTAAACCACCAGAAATGGTGATTCCACTTCGCGAAATACCAGGAAAAATGGCAAACATCTGAAATGCACCAATGACGATGGCATTTTGCCACGTCACATCGTTTTTCCACTGTATATCTCTTTGTTTGTAAACATAGAAAAGAAGTGCAGAGGTGATGATCAGTGCAAATCCTGCTGTAAGAGGATCATTTGGCAAGTAATTTTTAATCAAAATACCTGCAATACCGACGGGAATAACAGCAACAATCAACTTAAGAACGTAAATAAAATCATCTTTTCCGGTTTCATCTTTTCTGATCAGATAACAAAACGTACCTTTAAAAAGTTGACCGACATCTTTTCTAAAAAAATAGAGAAGAGCTAAAAAAGATCCCGTGTTCGTGATCATGAGGAATGTTGGAAAAGCATCCATATCCATCTTGAATAAATGACTGAACAATGTTAAATGACCACTACTCGAAATGGGAAAAATCTCTGTGATGCCTTGAATAATACCGAGCACGATGTACTTGATTATTTCTATGAATTGATCCATGTTATCACCGTATTCATTATAGCATACTCAAGAGGGAATAAATATGCTAAAATGGTAACAATCCCCCATGGGTGAAAGGTCAACGAAATGATTTTTCTATAAAGTAAGGTATACTAAAAATAGATAAGGAGTATCTATGAACAACCTACTGAAAATGGCGAAAGGTTCACTTGTCGGATTAGGAAGTATCTTACCGGGTATTTCGGGTTCGATGGTAGCAACCATCTTAAATATTTATCAAGATTTAATCACCGCATTAAACCAATTCACTAAACATCCCATCAAAGCTATTCTTTCTGTATGGCAGTATATCGTGGGAGTTGCTTTGGGGTATCTCATTGGTTTTCTTTTCATCAAACTCTTATTTGAAAACTTTCCGATTCCGTTTACACTTCTCTTTATTGGTTTTATTTTAGGATCTATCCCCAGTGTTACCAAAGAGACCAAAGACAAAAAGAAGTTATGGCATCACATCGTCACCTTAATCTTAGCGATGGTTTTCATGGTGCTCTTCTTATTCGTTCAAGAAGCCAGTGCATCCGCATCTGATTGGACCTATTATCTCGCCATCTTTGTGATTGGATTCATTACAGCAGCATCCTTGATTACCCCAGGACTTTCAGCAGCAACCCTGCTCATGGCGCTCGGATATTTCCACCTACTGATTGGTTTGGTCGATGATGTTGCAGTTGCAATTGTCACCTTAAACTTTAGCGGTATAGCCTCATCCATTCCGATGTTACTCATTCTTGCTTTAGGTGTTCTTGTTGGAATGATTGTCATGGGGAAACTCATGTATCAGATTTTAATGCATTATCGACTTCACTTTTATATGGCAGTTTTAGGGATTATCTTGATCTCGCCATTCAATATTCTATTTGAGCTACAATCATCAACTGAAAACAATGTTTTTCAAACCCATTGGATCAACTGGGTCATCGGAGGAATCCTTCTCTTAGCAGGATTTACCTTGACATATATTCTATCAACGAAAGATCATATCAAGGAGGTTTCACATGATTAAAAAAGCGGTCATTCCCGCTGCCGGATATGGCACACGATTTCTTCCCATCACCAAAGCATTACCTAAGGAGCTACTACCCATCATCGATCATCCAACCATTGAGTATATTGTCAATGAAGCGATTGAAAGTGGTATGACCGACATTTTACTCATCGTCAGCTCCAACAAAAATGCGATCATTGATTACTTCGACTATAACATCGAACTCGAGACCATCCTGTTACAAAAAAATAAGCACTATGAGTACGGTTTGGTTCGAAATATTGGTGTGGGTGCTAACATTCACTACATTCGTCAACGAGAACAGCTCGGTCTCGGTCATGCCGTTCTCCAAGCTGAAGCGTTCATCAGTGGTGAACCCTTCGCTGTTCTTTTAGGCGACGATATGTATATTGGAAAAGATAAACCGGCGATTAAACAACTTGCAGAAGTCTATGAAAAAGTGGGTTCAACGGTGTTGGGAACGATGGAAGTTGAACTGAAGAACACATCGAAATATGGCATTTGTATCCCCAAAGACAATCAAAAAGGTCCGATTGTTGAACTCAAAGGTGTTGTTGAAAAGCCCAAAGTTGAAGACGCACCCTCACGTTCAGCCATCGGTGGCCGTTATATTCTTACACCGGGTATTTTTGATTATTTAAAAAATCAAACCCGTGGTGCAGGCAACGAGATCCAACTTACAGATGCTATTTTAAGACTTATGGCTACCGAAAAAGTTTACGCTTACGATATTCAAGGCAAACGATATGATGTCGGAAACAAGATCGACTATATCGAAGCTATTCTCGATTTTGGTCTTGAAAAGGACGAAATCAAAGAAGATTTACAAGCATTAATCAATCGAAAGGCCAAGTAAACCATCTTTACTTTTTGAATGAATCACCGTATAATAAGAATAACACGATAAAGAAGACAAGTAATGCTTTATGTTCATCCAGAGAGCGTGCGGTTGGTGCGAGCACGACGAGCATATGCATGAAATCCACTTCGAAGTGGCGCTAATCACGCCCGTATGTCTGCGTTAAAGATGTTGAGGGCTAGAGTTAATCTAGAACTAAGGTGGCACCGCGTGAACACGTCCTTAGCATGCTGAGGGCGTTTTATATTTTTAAGGAGGAATAACAATGTTAGATTTAAGATTTGTGGTAGAAAATATCGATGATGTGGTGAAACGATTATCCAATCGAAACGGCGATTTCACCTATCTTTATGAGATTCGAGACTTATATAATCGAAGAAAAGCAATCATTCTTGATGTTGAAGCCAAAAAGGCGATGCGCAATGATGCATCCAAAAAAATTGGTGAAATAAAAAGACAAAAAGGTGATGCAACAGCCATTTTAAATGAAGTAGCTCATTTAGGTGACGACATCAAAGCGCTCGATGATGAGTTGAAAGCGATTGAAGAAAAGATTAACGACCTATTAGCGATTACACCTAATCTTCCGCATGCAAGTGTGCCTGTTGGAAAGGATGATACAGCCAATATTGAAATCAAAAAAGTGGGAACACCACGCGTTTTTGATTTTCCCATCAAAGATCACATTGCACTGGGCGAATCCTTGGGTATTCTTGATTTTGAACGGGCAGCTAAAATCACGGGAACACGTTTTGTTGTCGATAAAGGATTAGGTGCTCGTCTAGAACGTTCATTAATCCAATTTATGATGGACTTGCATACCTACGAACACGGCTATACCGAAGTGATACCTCCTTATATCGTGAATGAGAAAAGCATGTTTGCTACCGGTCAATTTCCTAAGTTTAAAGATGATGCATTTAAAGTTGTTGCAGGTGAGAATTCATGGTATTTAAACCCCACAGCTGAAGTCCCCACCATCAATTTATACCGCGATGAAATTCTTGATGGTGAATCTCTACCCATAACGTATGTGTCCTACACCACAGCTTTCCGCTCAGAAGCGGGTTCTGCAGGGCGTGATACGCGTGGTATTTTAAGACAGCACCAATTCAACAAGGTTGAACTGATTAAATTCACAAAACCAGAACATTCATATGATGAACTCGAAAAAATGTTACTCAATTCTGAAGAAGTCTTAAAGCGTTTAGGTTTACCCTACCGTGTGGTTGCACTATCGACGGGTGATATGGGTTTTGGTATGGCGAAGACCTATGATATCGAAGTGTGGTTGCCCGGACAACATATGTATCGTGAAATAGGTTCCATTTCGAACGCTGAAGATTATCAGGCACGTCGTGCTAATATCCGCTTCAAGCGCACTAAAGATGCCAAAACGGAATGGGTGCACACCTTAAATGGTTCGGGTTTAGCGGTTGGACGCACGATGATTGCTATCATCGAAAATTATCAAAATGCGGATGGAACAATCACTGTTCCCGAAGCCCTTCGTCCCTACATGCGTGTCGATGTCATCAAATAACACAATTTCACACCAAAATAACATGGACATCACACAGTGTTTTGGTAAGATGAAGGTATCTCATTTTTCTCTCCTAATCGTTTCAATATGGTATAATAAGTGTGCTCATGCGCGCTTATTTTACTTAAAAAGGCAGGTAAATCATGAAAATCTATTTTGTTGAAGACGAGAAAGATCTCGCAGAAATTATCCGAAAATACTTGATGCGTGAAGGGTATGAAACCACGGTTTTTCACGATGGAGAAAGCGCGATGCTTCATATTAATGATGCGGTTGATCTATGGATATTGGACATCATGCTCACCGGTGAAGTGAGCGGTTATGATTTGATTAAAGCATTAAAGGAAAGAAATAACCCGGCAGCCGTCATTTTTACATCTGCACGTGACCAAGATTTGGATAAAATCATGGGCTTAGAATTAGGGTCGGATGACTACCTTGCAAAACCCTACTCACCACGAGAATTGATTTTACGTGTTAAGGCTGTTTTAAAACGTCATCAAAACACACAAGTTTCAGAAATGGTTCGCTATGGTGTATATGAGATCAACGTTACACGCCGTGAAATCAGAGATGGAAATCAGATGATCGATTTAACCAATAAAGAGTTTGAACTTCTCCTATTTTTCATTAAAAATATTAATCAAGCATTCGCACGTGAAGACATATTAAAGCATGTGTGGGGTGAGAACTATTATGGTTCTGACCGAGTTGTGGATGATTTACTGAGAAGACTACGTCATAAAATGCCAGAGCTAAAGATTGAAACCATTTATGGATTTGGCTATCGCTTGTTATGAAAGAGATTAAATTAGCAACCCAGCTCAATTTAATTTTCAGTTTAGTGACACTGTTAACCAGTCTCATTTTTATCGTCGCTTTAAACCGTGTATTTTCTGAATTCCGTATCTCACAAAACGAGTTACAACTCTCCGCATACCTCAATGATGTGAGAAATAATCTAGCGGCACCTCCCGCATCTGAATATAACGGATATGTCATTGTATCGGGTAATACAGTCATCACAAGTTATCATCTTGAGGTTCTTGATGGCCACTATACAGCTTCTCAAATCGCTGAAATGATGATGGTATGGCCGGGTCAAACAAGACATATCGTCATTGGAAAAGATGATTACTATTTTCGAATCGATCGACGGATCGGTGGAACGAGTGTCATCGTCTTCACGTCAGAAGACTATCTCTCTGTTTTTGGTAATGCTTTTTCGACGTTGATGCGTATTTCTTTCATAGCGCTCGTCCTTCTCGGAAACGTCATCATCTTGATGTGGTCGCGTATTACTGTTGAGCGGATCAAACGGTTACAGGGTGAAGTACAAGTCTTAAGACGAAACAATTATCAAGAACCCATCGAGATTGACGGCAATGACGAAATCACAGAACTTGCTAAAACAATTGAAAAGATGCGACAAGAGATTCAATACGCTGAAAAGTCAAAACAAGAAATGCTTCAAAATATTTCACATGATTTTAAAACACCGATTGCTGTTATCCAATCCTATGCAGAAGCCATTGGTGATGGAATCTCGGATATCACAGAAGCAGAAGTCATCGTCAAACAGGCGGAGATGCTCAACCAAAAAGTCAAGCAACTTCTCGAATTGAATAAATTGGAATATTTAAAAGATGCTTCTGAATTTGAAGATATTCGTATCAAAGATGTAATTATCAACATTGTCAACAATCAAAAATATCGTACGAACATTGATCTTCAGACCGACCTTGATGATTCGACTTACTTTGGTATTAAAGAGAACTTTTACACAGCGTTCTCCAATATCATCGATAATGCATTACGTTATGCAAAAACGAAAATCATCATCACATTAAAAAATAAAAAACTCACCTTCTATAACGATGGTGAGCCAATCAGTGATAAATTTATCGACCATGTCTTTAGACCGTATGAAAAAGGACAAAATGGCCAATTTGGTCTTGGTATGAGTATCGTCCAAAAAACATGTAGTCACTTCAATCTCTTACTTAAAGTTGAAAATGTGAGTGATGGCGTTATATTTATGATAGAGCCTCTTTAATCAAGCGGGCTCTTTCTTTATAATCGTCAGAAGATAAATTGCCTTGATTATTCTTTAATTTAAAGAAGTTTTCATCAGCCTTTTCATAGCGCGGAATGAGATGCAAATGGAAGTGAAAAACAGTTTGTCCAGCCGTTTCACCATTGTTGGATAGAATGTTCATGGCATGTGCACCAAAGGCTTTTTGAATGGCTTTAGCAACTTTTACTGCAACACCAAACACATGGCTTGCTGTCTTTTCAGGAACCTCAAAAATATCTTTGTATTCCACTTTAGGAACAACCAATGTGTGGCCTTTGGTCGCTTGTGAAATATCGAGGAACGCGATGACGTGATCATCTTCATAAACGATGTGTGCAGGGATTTCCCTTAAGATGATTTTGGAGAAAATACTAGGCATAAAAACACCCCCTTCTTGGCTTTATTCTATCATAAACACGTTGAAAACAACTACTTAAAATGTTATAATCACCCTGTATACGAGGAGGATTGTCATATGAAAAAAATACCGGTGGGGATTTCGGGACGTCACGTACATCTCACGCAAGAACATTTAGAGATTTTATTTGGAAAAGGTTATCAATTGACAGTGATGAAAGAACTCAGTCAGCCCGGTCAATATGCAGCTGAAGAAAAAGTTGACGTGGTGAGTCCAGATGGTAAGTTGTTAGCGGGTGTTCGTATCTTAGGTCCTGTCCGCCCAGCTTCTCAAATTGAAATATCAAAAAGTGATGCCATTCGTTTTAAATTTCATGCACCTGTACGCTCTTCTGGTGATGTCAAAGGATCAGGAGCGGCGACATTGATTGGTCCTAAAGGTCAAGTGAACCTTTCTGAAGGCGTCATTATTGCAGATCGCCACATTCACTTTTCACTTGAAGAAGCTAAAGAATTTGGTGTTGTTGACCGTCAAATGGTTTCCATCAAAATTGGTGGCGTCAAGCCAGGGATTTTGGATAACGTATTATGTCGCGTTCATGCACAGTTCCGTTTAGATTGTCATTTAGATACCGATGATGGTGCTGCATTCATGCTATCAACCGGAGATACCGTTGAATTGGTGAAGTCTTATACTATCCATGCATAGTGCCTTGATTAGGCACTTTTTCACCTCAGAGGAGGTATGTTTTTGAGAAAATTAACGAAACAACAAGTCTTTAAGGATCCACTCTATGGGTTTATTCATGTCGATGATGTATTGATCAAAAAGTTGATCGATTCCGAACTTTTTCAACGATTACGTCGCATCCGTCAATTGTCGGGAGTTCAGATGGTTTTTCATGGTGCTGAGCATTCTCGTTTTGTTCACAGTTTAGGTGTGTATGAAATTGCCCACCGTTTTTTAACAGTTCCGGATATCAACGAAGCATTAAATGATCGTGAGAAACTGTTGTTCTTAGCCGCAGCATTGCTTCATGATATTGGTCACGGTGCATATTCACATGCATTTGAGACGACATTTGGTGTTAACCATGAAAAAATTGGTGCCCAACTCATTCTGACTCATCCCGAATTAAGACGTATCTTGGATACCGAAGATGATATGTTTGCAGAAGACATCGCCCATATCTTAAGAAAAGAAAAGAAATTTCCTTTGATTGAACAATTAATCTCAAGTCAACTCGATGTGGATCGATTGGATTATTTGGAACGCGATGCTTATTATACAGGTGCAGCTTATGGTCATATCGATGTGGATCGATTGATTCGTGTGCTCTATATAAAAAATGGTAAAGTTGTTTTTAAACTCAGCGGTATTCATGCGATTGAAAATTATTTGATTGCGCGATACCACATGTACTGGCAAGTGTACTATCATCGCGTTGCACGCGCTTATGAAGTGAATCTTGAAAAGATCTATTTGCGCGTTCGCGATTTATTAAAAGAAGGATACCCCTTTGAAAACAATGTGGACCCTTTGAAAATAATCATGTCTAATCCTGAGGACTTAGAAGCATACATTGAAATCGATGATTTTTATGTCAACGGTTTAATTGCAAGTTTTAAATCTTCATCTGATTTCATTTTACGCACATTAGCGTATGACTTCTTGAATCGAAAAATTTGGACAAGCATCGATGTGAATCCAGATAACGAACACATGATTAAAGATATTGAGAAGACATATACGGAAGAAGAACTCAAATACTATACATCTTATCGCACAGTACAAAACAGTACATATCGCGATGACGGTGAAGGTTTTGGAGATAAGATTTATATTTTACTCGAAAACGGGAAGATATCAACATTAAAAGATCAATCCAAAATTATTGAGAGTTTGATGTTGTCTGGGACCAAAACCGATCCCAAGTTCTTTTATCGTAAGCGATGAGACCTTTGGTTTTTGTTGTTGAAGGAAAAAACGATGCCTTCAAATTGGAATCTGTTTTAAATAATCCGCTTGTCATCACAACCAATGGAAGCGCGATTGATGAAGAGTCAGTCATGTTACTCAAAAAATTAGATGATACTCACGATATCGTTCTCTTTTTAGATCCCGATCATGCGGGTGATCGTATAAGACGTTTGGTCTCAAAAGAATTAAATCATGTTTTTCATGCCTTCATGTCTAAAGATGTATCCATGAGTAAAAACATGAAAAAAGTTGGTGTTGAACATGCATCAAAAGAAGACATTTTGGATGCTTTAAAACACCTTAAAATGGTTCATCATACATCGACCAGTGATGTGACTCACGCCTTTCTTCACCATCATCATTTGATTGGTCATCCCGAAAGCAAAGCTTTTCGCTTTGACGTGTGTCAACGCTTAGGAATTGGCTCTACAAACGGAAAAACACTGTATCATCGTCTTCACATGTTTGGCATCAACCAAGACGCTTTACTTGAGGTTATTCATGAATCATTACGCGAAAAAGAAATACGGGCAGAACTTTCTAAGAGATAAAAATCTTTTGCTGAAAATTGTTCGTGACTCAAAAATTGAACATCAGCATGTCATTGAAGTCGGACCGGGTCAAGGGGCGCTAACGCGTTATCTTGCTTCAACAGCAAAGTCAGTGACAGCGTATGAAATTGATACCACATTGGCACCCATTTTACACGAACTCGAAAGCACATATGCTAACCTTACAATCATCTACGGTGATTTTTTAGAAGCCGATCTTTCATCATATACCCATGATCTTCATGTGGTTGCGAATGTCCCCTATTACATTACAACCCCTATTTTGTTTAAACTTCTCGAAACACCTCAGGTCAAAACAGCTTCTTTAATGATTCAAAAAGAGGTTTGTGATCGTTTACTTGCAACACCTCAGTCCAAAGATTACAACGCGCTATCTGTCATTTTGCAATTTCGAGCACACGCTTATAAAATGATGGATGTTAAACGTCATATGTTTTTTCCAATCCCCAATGTCGATAGCGCAGTCATCCGCATTGAGAAAAGAGACACACCTTTGATTGAACCTGAAAAACAAGATTTTTTTATCTTTTTTGTCAAAAGCTCATTTAAACAAAAAAGAAAAACGCTCGTCAATAATCTTCATGAAGCATTTCAAGTCAACAAAGAAGATATCGAGCATTACTTAATGTCCTTGGGATACACACCGAGTGTACGCGCAGAAGCGCTATCTCTCGATGAGTTTATACGCATGGTGAAAGGATGGAACCTATGATAGTCGAACACGCATACGCAAAAGTTAATCTCGCTCTCGATGTCGTTCGTAAACGCATGGATGGCTATCATGATCTTAAAATGATTGTGTTACCTTTAACGTTATCGGATGAACTCACCTTTGAACATGCCGATGAACTCACACTTGAATCCGATGTATTTATTGAACAAAACGCCATCATGAAAACAGCACAACTCATGCAAGAGATCTTTCACGTAACACAAGGCGCTAAAATAACATTAACCAAAAAAATTCCGATTGGCGCAGGATTGGGCGGCGGATCAGCCGACATTGCGGCGACACTTCGCGGACTTAACACATTATGGAAACTTCATCTTTCATTAGCTGAGCTTGAGCCACTCGCTTTAAAACTGGGTTCCGATACACTTTTCTGCTTACACAATAAACCTGCTTACGTTTATGGTAGAGGAGATCATGTCCTTTTTGTTGCTGCACCACCACTATCTGCGATTTATTTAGTTTATCCCGATTTACATGTTTCGACCAAAACAGTATTTATGAAGCATGAGGTGCAACATCAACCCAAAAAATTCAATCGACTATTCACGCTTTATAACAATGAAAAGTATGCAGAATTCTTTAAGAAAACCTATAATGATCTTACGATAACCACACAGCGTGTATATCCGGAATTGATGGCGTTTCATCGCACGATGAAAAAAATCAGTCCGTTTGCCCGTATGAGTGGAAGTGGATCAACTTACTTTATTCCGACGTTTCGTGGAAACCATTCTAAAATTGCTCGAAAAATCGAAAAATTGGGCTATATCCCCATAAAAACCGATGTAAAACGATAAAAATTGTTTATGTTATCGTGTAAATATGCTATAATTTGGGTATAAATCATGGACGTCTTGGAGGGCAAAATGAAAATTACTGATGTGAGAGTTAAACTTGTAAGCAGTGAAAGTAGACTAAGAGGTGTAGCAACCATCACGTTCGATGAAAGCTTCGTCGTACACGATATTCGAATCATTGAAGGTGAAAACGGCATCTTTGTTGCGATGCCCAGCAAAAAGACACCTAACGGAACTTTCAGAGACATCGCTCACCCTATTCATGGTGAAATGCGCAAAATGATTGAAGATGCAATTGTTGTCGCGTACAATGAAGCACTCTTAAATCCCGTTGTTGAAGAAACAGAAGAATAGAAAAAAACGATTATATAAGCCGAAAATCTTTTTTGCAGCACGCTGCAGAAAGATTTTTTTTTGGGAAAACCACATGTGAAAAAAGAATGCTTTTCATGTATAATGAAAGCGAAAGCATACGAAGGAGTTGTCATACGTCATGTCCATAGTGGATGGAAAAAAAGTCAAGCTGTTCGCACTCAGCTCAAATCGTGCGTTGGCCGAGGAAATTTCAAGGGCTTCTAATATCGAAATCAGCTCAGTGGATGTGGTTCGGTTTGCCGATGGTGAAATTTCGGTCAACATCGAGGAAAGTGTTCGAGGACATGATGTGTTCATCATTCAATCAACATCTGCACCAGCGAATGAACATTTGATGGAACTTTTGATTATGGCAGATGCATTGAAACGTGCATCCGCAAAAACGATTACTGTACTCATGCCTTATTATGGTTACTCCAGACAAGATCGAAAAGCGAAGTCACGCCAACCGATTACTGCAAAATTAGTTGCTGATATGTTGCAAGTTGCGGGAATTAACCGTGTGATCTGCATCGATTTACATGCGGCACAGATCCAGGGATTTTTTAACATCCCCATTGACAACTTTCCAGCATCTCCTTTATTAGCAGATTATTTTCAATATACGAAAAAACTTGAAAACATCGTGGTTGTCTCACCGGATCACGGTGGGGTGACACGAGCTCGTATCTTTGCTCGAACATTCAATGCTCCACTCGCCATCATTGATAAACGACGCCCAGAACCCAATAAAGCAGAAGTTCAAAACATTATTGGGGATGTTAAAGGTAAGATTGCCATCATGGTCGATGACATTATTGATACAGCTGGGACACTTGTTGCAGGTGCCGAAGCGCTCATTGAAGCGGGAGCGATTAAGGTTTATGCAGCAGCGACACATGCTGTTTTGTCGGGACCTGCCATTGAACGTATTGAAAATTCCCCATTGACAGAAGTTGTCGTCACCGACACAATCGAGCTTGATCCAACCAAGAAATCACCAAAAATTACACAGCTTTCAATCGGTCCTCTTTTAGGACAATCCATTTTACATATCGTTAAAGATGAACCCATTAGCCAAATTTTCGACCAAATTCATCATAAAGAGAACACACAATGAAACTTGTTGTCGGTCTTGGCAATCCAGGACTAAAATATCAAAAAACGCGTCACAACATTGGGTTCATGGTGATTGATGACATCTTAAAAGACGCAGGTGTCCAAGCGCGTTTTGATGCAAAATTTAATGCTGAAATAGCATTGCTTAATGTGGGTGGTAAGAAGGTCTGTTTGGCTAAACCTTCAACCTTCATGAATTTATCAGGTGAAGCAATCTCCAAGATTATGCATTTTTATGACATCCCTATTGACGATCTTTTAGTCATCGTGGATGATGTTAATTTGGAAACAGGTAAACTTAGACTTCGGGAGTCTGGTGGACATGGCGGCCATAACGGATTACGAAACATTATCGGCCTTCTCCATTCTGAAGCTTTCAAACGTGTGAGAATAGGTATTGACAACAATCCTTCAATGCCCCTTGATCAATATGTTTTAGGGCAGTTGACACAAGATCAGATGATTGTTTTGCATAACACCATTCAACAAACAAAAGACTTAATTGAGATGTATGTCAGCGGTATACCATTTGTCGATATCATGACCAAGTACAACACCCAAACGTAGGTTTGGGTTTTACTCTCTAGAGGAGACATCATGTTAAAGTGGCTCATTGAGCAACCTTATATTAAAGATCTGATTGAAATGACGTCAACCAAGACGTTTTTTAAAGCATCAAACGATGCATTCAACGCATACCTCATTGCAGGTGATTATGCATTGCATCAAAACACCATTGTCGTCACACTCCCCAATTTATACGAAGCTCAAAAATATTATGATATGCTCTCGCAATTGCTCGATGCAGAGGATGTTCTCTTTTATCCAGCCGATCAAGTACTCACCACCATCATGGCATTAGGCAGTCCCGAGTTTAAGAGTGAACGTTTATTTACACTCAAGCAACTCATGACAGGACAGCACTATGTTGTGGTGACGACCATCCAAGGTTTATCACAACGTCAGTTGACACCAAAAGATTACGAAAAAGGCGTTAAACGGCTTTATAAAGGCATGGTATATGATGTAGAAAAACTCGTACAATTCTTGGTTTATAGTGGCTATCAAAAAGCTTACACCGTTGAAAAACCTGGAGAATTCAGTCATCGTGGACACATCATCGATGTCTTCACACTCGATCACGATCAGCCATACCGTCTTGACTTTTTCGATGATGTGATTGATCAAATTAAAATTTTTGATGTTGAAACACAGCGGTCGTTTGCTGAGGTAGAATCGGTAGAAATTGCACCGATGTATGAACTCTTTTACACGGACAACATGAAAGAACAAGCGATTCAAAAGATACGATCTTTCTTTGAACCCATGCATTTGTCAGAGCGTGAAACGGATAAGTTGAACCAAGATATGGCATGGATTGAAGAGCGCAGTAAACTCGATGGGCTTTCACTCTATATGCCATTCTTCAATCCTGAGATGACAACGCTCTTTGATTTTGCGAAGGATGCGAAACGCTATTTTATAGATCTGCATAAAATGCGATTGGTTGAAGATCAGACTGAAAGTGATCTTTTGACCTATGCATCAACCATGAATGGGAATCACTTTTTAAAGATACCTTTCCGCGTACCTCTCGATCATCACCTTAAAGAAAAATATATTTCCATCGATAATTTTGGTTTCAATGCACCGGATGATGCAGTGGATTGTGGAATAGGGACGGTCAATCAATATCAAGGTAATTTACAATTGCTCAGCCTTGATCTCAAAGATATGTCCTCTTATCGTATCTATCTTTGCATCACTCAAAAACATTATCAGGATGAACTATCGACCTTTTTTAGACATCTATCGTGGACTTACCGAACATCGATGGACGATGAACCAGGTTTACATATTCTCGAACAGAATTTTTTTGGAGCCTTTTTACTGAAGGAACCCAAAGTCTTAATCATTGATGAATCGCATCTGTTTACGTTTCGGTCAAGACCAGCTATTCGCTATCGCAGCGTACTCAATCAAGCAACAAAAATTAGACGTATTGAAGATTTAACCCCAGGTGATTTCGTTGTTCATTACGATTACGGTATCGGTCAATACATGGGCTTAAAAACGATGGAACTCTCAGGCGAAAAGCGTGATTATTTGCATATCATCTACGCGAACGAAGAAGCACTATATGTCCCCATGGATCAAATTGATATGGTCTTAAAATACTCTAGCCACGATGGTATGCATCCAAAATTATCAAAGCTTGGTGGAAAACAATGGTCTAAGACGAAAGCTCAAGTGAGAATGCGCATTAAAGATCTATCAGATCGATTGATTGCACTCTATGCCGAACGTCAGCAAAGTGTCGGTTTTGCATTTGATCAAGATACAGAGATGCAGCGCGCATTCGAACGCGATTTCACTTATGAGACCACAAGAGATCAAGAACGTGCCATCATCGACACCAAACATGACATGGAAATCGAACGTCCCATGGATCGCTTGATTTGTGGTGATGTCGGTTTTGGTAAAACAGAGGTCGCACTTCGGGCAGCCTTTAAGGCCGTGATGAATCAAAAACAAGTCCTCTATTTGGTGCCGACAACCGTTCTTGCTCGCCAACACTATTACACCTTTAAAGAACGTTTCGAAAAATATGGTGCCAACGTTGCGCTGTTATCACGCTTTGTAACACCTAAAAAACAAAAAGAAACGCTCGATCATCTTCAACGTGGTTTTGTTGATGTGGTGATCGGTACACATCGTTTGTTATCAGAAGATGTCAAGTTTAAAGATTTAGGTCTTCTCATCATCGACGAAGAACAACGTTTTGGTGTCGAACACAAAGAAAAGATCCGAGAAATCAAAGTTAACGTTGATACGCTAACCCTTTCAGCAACCCCCATTCCAAGGACATTACAGATGTCGATGATGGGGTTAAAAGATTTATCCATGATTGAAACACCCCCAAGAAATAGATACCCTGTTCAAACCTATGTTGTTGAACAACAAGAAGCACTCGTTAAAGAAGCCATCATGCGTGAAATAGCACGTGGAGGGCAAATTTTCTACCTCTTCAATAAGGTTCAAGGGATTGAAGGCATGGTTCATCGACTTGAAAAATTAGTGCCTGAAGCACGCATTACCTATGCACACGGAAAGATGAATCGTGAACAACTCGAAAGTGTGCTCTCTGATTTTATTGATCATCAATTTGATGTTCTCGTTTCAACAACGATCATTGAAACAGGTGTAGATATACCGAATACCAACACATTGATCATCCACGATGCCGATCAACTCGGGCTCTCTCAGCTCTATCAAATCAGAGGACGTGTTGGGCGAAGCGATCGCATTGCTTATGCATATCTTCTCTATGATGCACACAAAAACATCAATGATGAAGCGAAAAAAAGACTATCCGCAATCCAAGATTTCACCGCATTAGGCAGCGGGTTTAAGATTGCGATGAGAGATCTTTCAATCCGTGGCGCAGGAGATATTTTGGGTTCTGAACAATCGGGATTCATCGATTCGGTTGGGATCGAACTTTACATGAAATTACTTGAAGAAGCAATCACGGGCATTTCATTAGAAAAACCTAAAGAAACTCAAATTGATGAAATCTATGCACCACGACATGTGGATCCCCATTATGTTTCTGAAGACTCGGTACGTATCGAAATTCATAAACGTATTGCAGAATTAAATCGCATGAAAGATATTGAAGAACTCAAACTTGAATTGACCGATCGTTTCGGTGAATTAAGTCCAGATCTTCTCCTATACATGTATGAAAAACTCTTTAAAAAGTTATCATCCAAAATGGGAGGTCATAAGACGATTGTGGAAAGCGATCGTGTAACACTCGTTTTATCTCTTGAGGCTTCTCAAAAAATTGATGGCAAGAAATTATTTGAAAAAGCAAATGCATTTTTATCTCAAGTGCGTCTCGGCTATCTCAAGGGACACGTTCATATCACGCTAGTAACCAAACATGAAAAGCAGCACTGGCTCTATTTGTTTGACCTGTTTTTGGATGATTTCATTTATAATTAAGTATAGAGGTGATCGATGTGGCAGTAGATATTTTAAAAATATCGAAGGATGCGGTTGAAGCGTCAAAAATATATCCTGACGTCATTAACGCATCCATCGGTATGTTTTATGACGAGGATAAGAAAATCGGTGGCATGCCAATCGTGTCGAAAGCGATTCGCAATCTTCCCGATGAAGACATTTTTCCTTATCCCGCCGTTGATGGGGGAGCTCAGTTTAAAAAGAACCTCATCACATGGGTTTTCGGTCCTTATGAAGAAAATCTCAAAACTCATTTTTTCATCAATGCATGTGCAACACCCGGTGGCAGCGGGGCGATTGCATCAACCTTCTCCATTTTTTCAAAACCCGGAGAGTCCATTTTTGTTTCAGATATACGTTGGCAGTATGAACGTTTTGCTGATCGCGCGAAACTCAACGTCTTTGAACACGCGTTGTTTGATGGCGACGCCTTCAACATCACATCATTTGAAAATCGACTAGATGAACTCTGTAAAAACCAACATCGTGTCATTGTCATCATCAATGATCCGTGTCATAACCCGACGGGATTTACACTTTCCGAACACGAGTTTGATCGAATTCTAGATATTTTAAATCGAAAGAAGAAAAATGACATCGTCTTCTTATATGATTTAGCCTATCTTGAGTTTTCGCATGAAACCAACAATCGAAAGAAACTATCCATGCTTCCAAAATTGGATCAACATGTGACTACGATTCTTGCATTCTCTGGCTCAAAAACCTTCGGCGTCTATGGCCTTCGCTTGGGAGCCGCTATTGTGATGACCAAAGATGAAGAGCGCACCAAAAAAATCCACATGCAATACATCAATGAAGCCAGAGGTTCGTGGTCGGCAACGCCGACAGCATCGATTGAATTATTTAATAAATTTTCAATTGCTGACAACAAGAAAGCCTTCTTGGTTGATCTTGATCGCATCAACACTTTGGTTCAAAAGCGAAGCGTGTCGTTTATCACCCAAGCTAAAGCTATAGGCTTAAAGACACACCCCTTTAGAAGTGGATTCTACACGGTCGTTCTGACAAAAGATCCCGATCAAGACTATCTCAAGTTAGCAGAACATCATATTTATGCAGTACCGATGAATGGTGGCGTTCGCTTTGCTTTATGCAGTTTGTCATTAAAAGAGATTGAAGGACTTCCACAAAAGATAAAATCTATTCTCAACCTATAAGAGGCTTCGGCCTCTTTTTTATGTATTTTTCACATTTTTTAAGACTATTTATACACATTATAGACCATCAATCATCAAAAACGTTTTCATCTTAAACCCTTATAGATTTCATAGCATTTTCATTTTACTTTCAGTATAATGGCGTTGTCTAAAGCGTATGTTATGAAATATTGTAGGAGGAATCAGCATGAAAGCTTGGCAAGGATTTAAACAAGGATTATGGATGAACAAAATCGATGTTCGTGATTTCATGATTCAACACTATACCGAATACTTGGGGGACGCTTCCTTTTTGCAAGGTCCAACCGCAAGTACAATCAAACTCAATGATATGTTTAATAACTATCTAAAAGAGGAAAAAGAAAAGGGTGGAGTCATCGAACTCGATACCCATGTTGTAGCATCCATCACCTCTCATGGTCCGGGATACATGGATCAACAGTTAGAAAAAATTGTGGGTCTTCAGACAGATAAACCATTTAAACGTGCCTTTCATCCTTATGGAGGTATTCAGGTTGCAACTAAAGCCGCTGAAGCATATGGTTACAAGATTGATGATGAACTGTATAAAGTCTTTACGGAATACCGCAAAACACACAATCAAGGCGTCTTTGATGTCTATAACGCAGATATTCGCCGTGCACGTCGTTCAGGTATCATCACGGGTCTACCCGATGGATACGGACGTGGACGCATCATCGGAGATTATCGACGTGTCGCACTCTACGGCATTGATTTTTTAATTGCTGAAAAGAAAAAGGAAAAAACAAAGTTTAGTTATCCAATGAATGAATTTAATATACGTCTTCGTGAAGAAATTCAAGAACAAATTCGTGCTTTAGAAATACTTAAAGATATGGGAAGATCCTATGGATATGATCTTTCAGAACCCGCTACAACAGCACAAGAAGCTATTCAATGGACCTATTTTGCCTATCTTGCAGCGGTTAAAGAACAAAATGGTGCAGCGATGAGTTTAGGTCGCACCGCATCTTTTCTTGATATTTACATCGAAAGAGATTTAAAAGCTGGCATCATTGATGAACGTGAAGCACAGGAAATGATTGATCACTTTATTATGAAGCTCCGCATGGTTCGTTTTGCTCGCACACCCGAGTATAATGAACTTTTTACAGGCGATCCCACATGGGTCACAGAATCCTTAGCGGGTCTTACCCTAGATGGCCGTTCATGGGTTACAAAAAACACATTTCGCTATCTTCAAACACTCTATAATCTTGGAACATCTGCTGAACCCAATCTCACGGTATTATGGCACGATGACTTACCTAAAAACTTCAAACGCTTTTGTGCGAAAGTCTCTATTGATACCTCTTCCATTCAATACGAAAACGATGAACAGATGCGTCCAGAACATGGCGATGATTATGGTATTGCGTGCTGTGTATCACCGATGACTTTAGGGAAAGAAATGCAATTTTTTGGTGCACGCGCTAATCTTGCTAAAGCACTTCTTTATGCACTCAACGGTGGAAAAGATGAATTGACAGGCGAACAAGTAGGGCCTATCTCCGATGTATTGCACGTTGAACAATTGGAGTTTAATGAGGTCATCAGACGTTTTGATGCGATGCTTGAATGGCTTGCTAAAACGTATGTAAGTGCACTCAATATCATTCACTACATGCACGATAAATATGCGTACGAACGTCTTCAAATGGCACTTCATGATGCCCTTGTCAAGCGTAATTTCGCAACCGGTATTGCAGGACTATCTGTGATTGCAGATTCATTATCAGCCATCAAATATGCCAAAGTGCATCCCATTTATGATGAAAAGGGTCTCATGATCGATTTTGACATCGAAGGGGATTTCCCATGCTATGGTAATAACGATGATCGCGTTGATCAACTCGCTGTATGGGTTGTTGAAAAGTTTATGGATAAAATTAAAAATCAATACACATATCGTGACTCTGTGCCAACTATGAGTGTCTTAACCATCACATCCAATGTTGTCTATGGTAAAAAAACAGGGAACACACCTGATGGTAGACGTCAGGGAGAAGCGTTTGCTCCCGGTGCGAACCCTATGCATGGCAGAGATAAATCCGGAGCACTCAAATCTTTACTCTCTGTATCCAAGATTCCATGTGAATCATGTCGAGACGGAATTTCAAATACATTCACACTGATTCCACAGGTTCTAGGTAAAGGATCAACGATTGAATCTGCAGATGGGTTGACGTATGAAGGTGACATCAAAGTTGAAAATTTGGTCGATATTTTAGATGGATATTTTATCAGTGGTGGATATCATTTAAATGTCAACATCTTCAATCGCGAAAAATTGATTGAAGCATACAATAATCCCGAAAAGTATCCCAATTTGACGATTCGTGTCTCAGGATATGCTGTCAATTTTGCAAATTTGACAGATGAACAGAAAAAAGAGGTTATTTCAAGAACATTCCATGAAGCTTTATAATCAAACACAAGGTAATATCAATTGGATCGAAACGATGGGCACTTTTGATGGCCCCGGTTTACGCTATGTCCTCTTTCTTCAAGGGTGTCCTTTTCAATGTCAATACTGCCATAATCGTGATACGTGGTCTACACGTACCAATCGTTTGATGACAGTTGAAGAAGTCATCACCGATTATACGATTTATGGACGATTTTATAAAAAAGGTGGACTGACGGTTAGTGGTGGAGAACCTCTTCTCCAATTACGATTTTTAATCGATCTCTTTCATGCAGCAAAGGACCAAGGCATTCACACCTGCTTAGATACATCCTCCGCTTTATTCAATCCTCGCGATGAACGCTATCTTGAATTATTGGAATACACCGATCTAGTTCTTCTCGACATCAAGCAGATCGATCCAATCAAACATCAATCATTAACGGGATCTCGAAACGAACAAGTCTTAGCATTTGCGAAATTTCTTGATGTCAACCGCATTAAAACCGTGATTCGCTATGTACTAGTGCCTGGATTAACCGATAAGGAAGAAGATCTTATCGACTTGCGAACGTTTTTAGATGGCCTATCAAATGTAGTTGGAATCGACGTTTTACCCTATCATCGCTCAGGCATATATAAGTGGAAACAACTTGGTCAGGACTATCCTTTAGATGCAACACCAGAACCTTTAGAAGAAGAAATCAAGCGGGCTGAGCAAATCTTGAAGCAGGATTACCGTTTGATGAAATGAACATCTATGCTATAATGAAAGTATCTTTAACAAGGTACTTTTTTATTGTAAAGGGAGAAGAATATGGAAAAAATCATATCGTTATGTGAGAAGATGGGTGTGGCTCAAGAAGAATGCATACCCTATGGTTTTGATAAAGCCAAAATTGATTTAAAGGTTTTAAAGCGTTTGGAAGGCAAGAAGGATGGCAAACTAATTCTTGTCACTGCAATCAATCCAACACCTGCAGGAGAAGGCAAAACCACTGTATCAATCGGTTTGACACAGGGATTAAAGTATATCGGTAAACATCCCGTTTTAGCACTTCGCGAACCCAGTTTGGGTCCTGTTTTTGGACTTAAAGGTGGTGCGACAGGTGGAGGAAAATCAACGGTTGTTCCATCAGATGACATCAATTTGCATTTTACGGGTGATTTACATGCGATTACTGCAGCGAATAATTTACTTGCAGCATTGATTGATAACCACATGTTTCAAGGTAATGAATTAAACATTGAGACGGTCACATGGAAGCGTTGCATGGATATGAATGATCGAAATCTGCGGGAAATCGAAACACCACAACGCAAGGATGGCTTTGTCATTACAGCGGCCAGTGAAATCATGGCTATCTTAGCATTATCGACAGATTTAATGGACTTAAAACGTCGTATCAATCATATCTTGATTGGATACAACAAGGATGGGAACCCACTCTTTGTTCGTGATTTAGGTGGAGCAGATGCGCTTGTTTGGTTGCTTAAAGACGCGATGAACCCCAATCTTGTTCAAACGATTGATGGTGTACCAACCTTTGTTCATGCGGGTCCTTTTGCCAATATTGCCCATGGTTGTAACTCGATTGTTGCGACCAAATTGGCTTTAAAGCTTGGTGACTATGCGGTCACAGAAGCAGGTTTTGGTGCCGATCTTGGTATGGAAAAATTCTTGGATATTAAAATGCCACAGCTTGGTAAACAGGTGGATGCTGTCGTTATCGTTACGACCCTTCGTGCGTTAAAATCACATGGCGGTGCAGAACAATATTCAGAACCTAATCTAGATGCAATGAAGAAAGGTCTACCTCTATTAGAAAAACATTTAGATAACATCAAACGTATTGGATTGCCGGCTGTGATTGCGGTTAACCACTATTTCAATGATGATCAAAACGAAGTTGATTATATGATGAAATGGGCAAAAGATCATCATCACCATATCGCACTTTGCGATGGTTTTGCAAAAGGTGGAGAAGGGATGGTGGATCTCGCTAACATCATCGTTGATATTGCAGAAAAACCTTCTATCATCAATCCGATTTATCGTCCTGAAGATTTACCTCAAATCAAGATTGAAAAAATCGCTAAAGATATTTATGGAGCAAAAGAAGTTGTCTTTTCAAAAAAGGCTCAAGCACAACTTGAAACCTATGAAAAACTGGGATGGAACCTCCCTGTATGTATGGCAAAAACACCGCTTTCTATTACGGGTGATCCCAACATCCATGGGTTACCTGAACCATTCACTTTGCAGATTTCTGAAATTAGACCCTCTTTAGGTGCTGGATTCTTGGTCGCATTGACCAAAGGTATCATGGTTATGCCAGGCCTTAACAAAACACCACGAGCTTTAAACATTGAAATTGATGCGGATGGAAATGTCAGAGATAAGGAGTGATGGTTATGACAATACTCGATGGTTTGCAGGTTGCTCAACAGCGTAACCTCGAACTTCGTACCAAGATTGATGAGCACCTAAACAAAGGTCAGCGCAGACCTCATCTTTCCATCATTCTTATCGGTGATAATCCCGCATCCTTATCGTATGTCAAAGGCAAAGGTAAAGCATGTGAGGTTGCTGGGATTAAGCATACCCTCCACCACCTTCCAGAAAGTACGACAGATGATGATGTTCGTTCTTTGATTCAAACATTAAATAACGATCCCGAAGTGGATGGCATGATCTTACAACTCCCCATCCCCAAACACCTCGATGAAAATGTACTCATCGATTTAATCTCCAAAGAAAAGGATGCAGATGGTTTTCATGTGATGAACCAAGGGTATCTTTATCAGAAAAAGCCTAGCATTAAACCTGCGACACCCAAGGGAATCATGACACTCCTTAAACACTATAACATTCAAATTTCAGGATTAAACGCAGTTATTGTTGGACGATCCAACATCGTAGGTTTTCCAGTTGCCCGTCTTCTCATGGATGAGGGGGCAACCATTACGGTATGTCATCGTCAAACCAAAGATTTACGTGCACATACTTTAGAAGCTGATCTTCTTGTCGTCGCATCCGGTAAACCACATTTGATCACCAAAGACATGGTCAAACAAGGTGCGATCGTTGTTGATGTTGGTGTCAATCGCATCGATGGCAAACTTATTGGAGATGTTGATTTTGAGGATATTAAAGACATAGCATCCTTTATTACACCTGTGCCTAAAGGCGTTGGTCCCATGACGATCAATGCGCTGTTAGAAAACACCTATGAACTTTATCTAACCCACATTCAATAAGCATTTTCAACGAAAATTTTCTTTACTTCACCCATCGGGCTTGTTATAATGATTGTGTATTTAATTATCGTATAAGTTATCTTCGAATGGTGGTAACGTTTCTACCGCAATGCCAAAAAATTGCGACTACGATCTTCAAAGCATTTTAGGGGTTGTTTCGTTGTTCGTAGCCTGAATAAGGTACTTAAATACACTTCTTGATACAAAGGGGATAGGTTGCACCAAAACCTGATGGGTATCAAGAAGAAGGACACCCACTTTTATGGGTGTTTTTTTTGAGCCTAAAATGATACAATGAATATAGGCTATTTCGAAGGAGTTTGATCGTATGAGCATATGGCACGATATTGATCCACAACGCATTCAACCGGATCAATTTATTGCAGTCATCGAGATTTCTAAAGGCAGTAAAAAGAAATATGAACTTGATAAAGAGACAGGAATGATTATCTTGGATCGAATCTTGTTTACATCGACCCACTATCCTGCAAATTATGGATTTATTCCACGGACGTATGCAGGTGATAATGACCCCTTAGATGTCCTGGTGCTGTGTCAAGAAGACATCGAGCCCTTAAGCTTGGTGATGTGTTATCCTATCGGTGTCATGAAAATGATTGATTCTGATGAAATTGACGAAAAAATCATCGCAATCCCTTTAGGCGATCCATCGCTTACACAGTATAAAGACATCAGTGAATTACCTGCTCATTTATTGACTGAAATGGGTCATTTCTTCGAGGTTTATAAATCACTTGAAGGCAAAAAAACATACATCCTCGATATTGAAGGAAAAGATGCTGCAAAGAAAATTATTTTGCAGAGCATGAAAAATTACGACGAAAAATTTGGAAAATAAAGGAAGTTTATAACATGGGAAGAGCATTTGAAGTACGAAAGGTAGCCATGGCAAAAACGGCTGCCACGAAAAGTAAACTCTATGCAAAATTTGGACGTGAAATTTATCTAGCGGCGAAATCAGGAACTCCAGATCCAGATACCAATCAAACCTTAAAGCGCATGATTGAAAAAGCGAAACGCGAACAAGTACCTGCAGATGTCATCAAGCGTAACATCGATAAAGCCAAGGGCGGTGGAGAAGACAACTTATCATCCATTCGCTACGAAGGCTTTGGTCCGGGAAATTCTATGTTGATCGTGGAATGCTTGACCGATAATGTGAACCGTACGATTTCTGAAGTTAGAAATTGTTTCACAAAAACAGGCGGTAAACTTGGTATTTCAGGTTCGGTTGTCCATCAGTTCAATCATCAGGCTGTTTTCTCTATGAAGGGCATTACAGAAGATGAAGTCTTAGAAATCTTAGTGGGCAATGACCTTGATGTGAGCGACATCGAATCCGATGAAGAAGGTGTAACCATCTACAGTGATGCATCAAATTTCAGCACAATCCGTATTACATTCAATGAAGCAAGACCTGAATTAGAATATGATACCGAACAGATTATGTGGCTACCTATCATGGAGACGACACTCGACTCAGAGGATCAAGAGAAGTTTGAACGGCTAACAAACATGCTTGATGAACTCGACGATGTTCAAGATGTATTTCATAACGTCGCTCTTTAAATGACGGATCATCGATAAAACGATAAGAACAATTTCCACAACGTGGAGATTGTTTTTTTATCCAATGCTCGAGAAATTTAAAATAGCAAGTCTTATTTACACATTTTATTTTCTTAAAAATATGATGCGTTCAAAATAGGAGTTAAGTAAGAAAAACGTAATAAATCTCCGATATTTTCTCGGATGCAAATGGGTTTTACTTGATATACAATAGGAATAGAAGGATACGTGAAAAAGAATATGACGACGTTTAATATTGCCATTGTAGAAGATCATCAAGAATACACGACGCTGATCCATCAATATTTGATGCGGTATCAAGCCGAAAACGATGTGTCATTTGAATTGACCTTTTTTAATGATGGTGATGAAATCACATCGGATTATAAAGCATCCTATGACATCATTTTTATGGATATCGAAATGAAGCGACTTGATGGATATACTGCCGCACAAAAAATTCGCAGTTTTGACAAGGATGTCATCATCATTTTTGTTACCAACATGGCGGGCTATGCAATCAAGGGTTACAGCGTGGATGCTTTAAGCTTCATCGTTAAACCGGTGACCTATTTTGCATTGAAAGAAGAACTGAATAAATCGATTGAACGATTAAAATCAAAAAAAGAACAATTTATCGTTCTACCGATAGAAAACGGAATTATTAAACAAAACATTAAAGATATTCTGTTTCTAGAAAGTTTTAAACACTATGTGGCTGTTCAAACAAAAAATCAATCAGTCACCATTCGCTCAACCATGAAACAAATGGAAGCGCGTCTACAAGATAATCATTTTGTAAGATGTGATAATTCGTATTTGGTTAATTTAGCTTATGTCGATAGTGTTGCCGATAGCACGATTTATATTGGACAATATCAACTGAAAATATCACGTCCACGAAAAAAGTATTTCATGGATGCTCTTGCACTGTATATGGGGAATAATCTATGAATGATGCATTTATCAACATCCCAAGAGAATACACCGCGATTGCCGAATGGTTATTTAGTTTACTGTTCATTCTCATTTTGCCAAAACGCATCAAAGGTGTAAAGTTATATCTATGGTCTGCTTTATGGCTTGCTCTTTTTATTGCATATCAATATGTGGCGGGCATTTTACCTCTTTACATGTGGATTCCTGGAATGATTGGCGCTGTTCTCATGATGTGGGCTTTTATTTATTTCACCACAAGCATCAACTTTACAACATCGGTGTACTTCGTCATACAAGCCTTTATTATGGCGGAATTTGCGGCATCCATTGAATGGCAAATCTATTACTTTTATCTCCATACATGGGGAGACAGTCTCGTGTTGAAGACAATCATTTTAGTACTTGTCTTTGGCGTGACCTTCCTCGTTCTCTATCTGTTAGAAGCGCGTTATAAAAAAGTCATTCAAAAAATTATCATCACAAGAAACGACATTTATGTCACCTTTATCACGGGTTTACTGGTCTTCGTTATCAGTAATTTGAGCTTTACAGGTATTCAGTCTCCCTTTACGGGACGCTATGTGATTGAAATATTTTATATTCGCTCTCTTGTTGACTTTGTAGGCATCATTTTATTCTATGCACAAAGGGAACATAAACGTTTCACATTAAGCCAAATGGAATTACTTGTCACCAACAACATTCTTGAAAAACACTATCAGCAATATACCATATCGCAAGAAAGCATCAAAATCATCAATCAAAAGTATCATGATATGAAGCATCAGATCAATCTCATTAAAAATGAAATGGATCTCGAAAAACGGGATGAATACATCCAAAAGCTTGAAGAAGGCATCAAGGTCTATGAAACGCAATTTAAGACTGGATACGATGTTTTAGACACCATTTTGCAGTCTAAAGGTTTTCAATGCACGGAGCACAATATTCATTTAAATGTTGTTGCTGAAGGAGAACTGCTTAAGTTCATGAATATTATGGATTTGGTGTCTGTTTTTGGTAATATGCTTGATAATGCCATAGAATCGTGTAAACAAATCGATGAAATTGATAAACGCCTCATCCATATTGTTGTATTTCGCCAGAAAAATATGGTAATCATTCGCTGTGAAAACTACTTTGAAAACGTCTTAAAGTATGATAACGGTATGTTGGCGACGACAAAAAAAGATACCATCAACCACGGTTATGGTATTCGTAGTATTACGGACATCATTAATCAATATGAAGGCACCGTAAGAATTACCACCGATCACAACTGGTTCAAGATCATTTGCTTAATGCCCATTGCACAAGAGGTTAAATGAACCTTTTACAAAATTTGCCTAAAAATCAACAAAATGTGCCAAAAACGGTTTTTTTGTTTTTTTTTAAGTAGAATGATGGCAAGATAGCGTTTTCATGAATGCAGAATATAAAATAGAAGAGGTTGAGTTATGAATTCGAAGTTTCTACGTATCGTCAGTTTTGTCCTTGTACTACTGCTGGTTGGCGGTCTTTTTGCATGTAAAGAACCCGAAGTTTCTGTTGAAACATTCATGGTAACATTCTCAAAGAATATTGACAACGTCACTGTCAGCGGTATGCCTTCCCCACAAAATATTGAGAAAGGTAAACTTGTCACAGAACCCACAACCAATCCCTCTACATCGCTCTATACATTTACGGGATGGTATGCTGATGCAGCTGCAACCATACCGTTTAATTTCAGTTCAACACAAGTCACAGGTCGTTTAACGATTTATGCGGGTTGGTCTTTGAAGGTTACATCATATCAAGTCACATTTAATTATAATTACCAAGGATCTTCTGCACCCGTTGTAGTCAGTGTGGTTAGCGGTCAAAAGGTCACAAAACCTGCAGATCCAGTCCGCCCAAATTATCGCTTCCTTTATTGGAGCACACAAGCTGACGCTGGATATATCTTCGACTTTGATTCACCTATCACACACGAAACAACGCTCTATGCCATGTGGGAAATGACGTACACATTGACTTATCAATACAACACAGATGGTGTTTCAAATGTAGTTGTCACCTATGGAGATAGTGAAAATACAGTACAACCCAACGATCCAGTCCGCACCAATTTTACTTTTGGTGGATGGTTCACCGATCAACTATTTTTAAATCCATTTACGCACGGACAACCCTTAATTTCCAACACAGTCCTTTATGCAAAATGGACAAGAGCAAGCTATACAGTCACCTTTAATTTAAATTACTCAGGGTCAACCCCATTTGTGGTTTACGCAAATGTCAATGCGGATGTCCCTGTTCCTGCTATACCCGTAAGAGATGGTTATGTCTTCGATAATTGGTATACATCAGCTACCGAACAGACCGAAGATACACTCTACGATTTTTCACCAGCAACAAACGATACGACCATCATCTATGCAGGATGGAAAGCACAATATGTGATCACCTTTGAACTGAATTATGATGGAGCACCCGCATCCACAACCCAAATTGTTGTCGAAGGATCAGAAGTTGAAGTGTTCACACCGGTTCGCGAAGGATTCCTTTTCAGTGGTTGGTATACCGATGCGCTCTGTACACATGCTTATGAGTTTGGTGCTGTGAACAGCGCGATGACACTCTATGCAAAATGGAGCGATTCCTCACAACAAACCGATGAATTCACAGTCACCTTTGATTTGAACTATACAGGATCAACACCGAATGAACAAATCGTTCCCGCAGGGACAGCAGCATCAAGACCCGTGGACCCCGTGCGTGAAGGCTATCGTTTCAGCGGATGGATGACGACGCCAACAGGAACAACAACGTATAAATTTGGTGCAGTCACCGAAAATGTCACGGTTTATGCTCGATGGGTCAATGTTTGGAAAATTACATTTAACCTCGGTTATTCAGGTGCTCCAGCACCTCAAGTTATTGAAACACTTGATGGCACACGTATTTCTAAACCTACCACGCCTACACGTGACGGTTTATGGCAATTCGTGACATGGAATGATGCTTTAGGTTCGCCATTTATCTTTACAACAGTGATTAAAGAAAATCATCAACTCTATGCGGTTTGGACACGTTCAGGCTATTACGTCACATGGGATTTCAATTTCACAGGAGAACCGGCACCAGTCACGACACCTGTGATGATTGGCAGTATTGCACGTGAACCTCAAAAACCTCAAAGAGAGGGCAATTGGGCGATTCAAGGTTGGTATTTAGATGAAGCATGCACGATCCCGTTCTCATTGACTTCTGAAGTTACTGAAGATGTCACACTTTATGCAAAATGGGCTTCAGGATTCTCATATTCTCTGAATCTCAACTACGTTGGTGCCCCAAGTATACCCACCCAAATTCTTTCATCTGGCTCCAATATCCCCGCTCGTCCAGTAGATCCAATCCGTCCCAATCATACCTTCGTAGGTTGGGCAACAAGCGCATCTGGACAACCCAATTTCAATGGATTTGGTACACCCATCACAAGTGATGTCAAGCTCTACGCACAGTGGCGCCACACATACATTTTTGAAGCAGAATATGTCAGTTTAGCTGGAAAGATTGGATGTGGTTGGTCTGGTGGTGCTGCAGGCATTGCTATGATTAATAAGGATACAATCACTGAGGATCCGGATTTAGGAACAAACGCGAATGCATCCAATGGATTCTTCCTCAGTTATCTCTACTGTTCAGGCTTATTCATCGACTTTGTCATCACATCAGACCGTGCGATCGATGCTACATTGATCCTTCGCTTCTCAGCAGAACAAAAAGATCCGTTTGTCATCACAGATAATGAATACTTAATTACTGTTAACGGAACAAAAGTCAATTACGGTTCAATCACCATTAATGGTGCATATGCGGCACTTCAACAACGCAAACTACCCTTTAGTGATGTTCTTTCTATCACCATTTCACTCAATGAAGGTCCAAACACAATCCGCTTCTTAACCAATAACCAAAACTCCATGGGAGGTACGATGGATGCAACAGCACCACTGATTGACTGCATCAAAATTGATACCTACGCTTATCTCACATGGAATCCCGTTCTCGAGAACTTAAGTACATTTAATTGATGTTAATAACAGGAGAAAACTATGAATTTTTTTCAACAAATCTTTAAACATAAACCCACAAAAATTTGGGCAATCACAACCATCATTACATTTGTTTTCATCTTGGTTATCAACATCATGTTGGTTGCTTCCTTTGTCACTCCCCTATTAAACATCCTTTTAGGTGGTCGTCGTGCCATTATTGCTGGTGGTGGAGAAAGCACATATGTAGCTGATTATGAAACCAAAGAAGAGGCAGCAGAAGCGGGACGTCAACTGTCCATCAGTATTGTCGAAGAAGGTATTGTCATGCTCAAAAATGATAACGCCATGCCTTTCCCTAATGGCGCAAAAATCAGCGTCTTTGGGAAAAACTCCATTAACTTATCATATGGTGGGTCAGGCTCAGGTGGAAAATCTCATGTGAACAACCAAACCATCTTTGATAGTTTGGTTGAAGCAGGCTTTGAATATAATCAAGTACTGAAAGATTTTTATGAAGATGACAGTGCTTCAGGTAGTGGCCGCTCAAGCAATCCGAGTATTGAAAATGCAGGAATTTCTACTCTCTTAACAGGAGAAACACCTCAGTCATCATACACCAACGAAATTAAGCAAAGCTATAATAACTATAACGATGCCGCACTTATTGTCATCACAAGAATCGGTGGCGAAGGTTGGGATTTACCCCGTGCAATGGCGGATGGATATGGCGTTAATGCAACATCTCATTATTTACAACTTGACGTGAATGAACGCGATTTATTAAAAGCAGTTGCTCAAGCGGGTTTTACGCGTATCGTTGTCATTCTTAACAGCAACAACCCCATTGAACTCGGTTTCTTGGATGATCCTACACATTATGCATATGATTCACGCATTAACGGATGCTTGTGGATTGGAACAACAGGTGATACGGGTATCTTAGGACTAGGACGTATTTTATCGGGTGAAGTTTCACCATCTGGACGTACAGTTGATACCTATGCACGTCAATTTAAAAATGATCCAACCTACGTCAATTTTGGAAATAACGCCTTATTAGGTGGCAATATCGTTCCTGTTGACCGAGGTAACTATTATAACTTAAACGGCTCAACAACCAATCACAATTATACATTTGTCGATTATGAAGAAGGGATTTATGTTGGGTATAAATATTATGAAACACGCGGTGCAGGTGATGCAGCGTGGTATAACTCAAACGTTATCTTCCCATTTGGTTTCGGATTGTCGTATGCAACATTTACCCAAGAGTTAATCAATGAACCTCAAGGTTCAACGATTAAAAAAGATGAAACCATTGATTTCAAAGTTCGCGTAAAAAACACATCATCAACCTATGCAGGTAAAGAAGTCATTCAGATTTACGTGACCGCACCTTATACATCAGGCGGTTTGGAAAAACCCTATGTTATCCTCGCGGGTTTTGCAAAAACTGGCGTTTTACAACCAGGTCAAACTCAGACCGTTGATATCAAGATTAACCCCTATGATTTTGCGTCCTACGATGCAATCACCAATGAATGTTTTGTTCTTGAGGGTGGCACATATGAAATCAAGCTTCAGAAGAATGCACACGCCCTGATTGATTCTTTCACCATGAATGTACCCGCACAAGGGATTGCGTGGAAAGATGGGGTTAACGGTGTTGTTCAAAATCGTTTTTCTGATATTGATGATGAGCTTGGCACTATACTATCGAGAAGCAATTGGGCAGCAACATTCCCACAAGCAAGAACAGCATCCGAGATTATTTTAAGTCCAACCACAAAAACAGCACTTGACAGCCGCTCCTCAGGTAATCCCATCAGTGTTCCCGATGAAGAATACCCAACTTTTGGCAAGAGTGGTGATTTGAAGTACTTTGATTTATTTGGTAAGAGTTATGATGATCCCCTTTGGGATGATTTACTTGATCAATTAACGACGGTTGAAATGGTTCGTCTCATTACGGATGGACAGTTTAAAACGCTCGATATTCCCTCCATTAAATTACCGGAAACCATTCATGCAGATGGTCCCTTCGGATTTGTCAACTTTATGGGCATTAATGACCCCTATGATTTTGCAGCATGTGCTTATTATCCAAGTGAAGTTGTTCTCGCATCAACATGGAATGCACAACTTGCTGAAGATTTTGGTATCGCTATCGGTAATGAAGCACTCATCGGTAACGAAAGAGGCGATGGCATCCCATATTCAGGATGGTATGCACCCGGTGTGAATATTCATCGCTCACCTTTTGGTGGACGTCTTGGAGAATACTACTCTGAAGATAGTTTCTTAACGGGTAAGATGGCAGCAAATCAAGCTAAAGGTGCTGGTAGTAAAGGTCTTATCGTCATCGTGAAGCATTTAGCTGTTAACGAACAAGAAACTGATCGCAACGGGGTAGCCACATGGCTTACAGAACAAGCACTTCGCGAAATCTATTTAAAACCTTTTGAAATGACATTTAAAGAAGGTGGAACGCATGCAGCAATGTCATCGTTCAACCGTATTGGAACCAAATGGGGTGGCGGAGATTATCGGTTACTCACCGAAGTTCTACGCAACGAATGGGGTTTCCAAGGTTTTATTGTCAGCGATTTTAACAACAATAATGAATATGCAAACGCAGCACAAATGGTATATGCAGGTGGGGATTTACACTTATTTACTGTGAATTCAAGATGGTGGGATCCTGATACATCGAATGCGACTGACATGACCGTATTACGTTTAGCAACAAAAAATATTTTATTTGCAGTTGCCAACTCAAACATTACTAACGCAGATGTTATCGGTTATCGACTACCCGTATGGCAAGAACTTTTGATTGTTGCAGATATCGTGATTGCAGTTAGTTTAATTGGATGGGGCGTACTCGTCATCGTCAAGATGAAGAAAAAAGCAAAACTTCCAGTTGCATAAGATCGATAGAAGATGAGCTTTTACAACATTGGAGGATCAACATGTTTCGATGGGCAGTATGTGGATTAGGAAAAATTTCGCATCGATGGGTTCGGGTAGCCAATAGTCTTTCCGATATGAAGGTTATTGCTGCCGTATCATCTTCAAAAGAACGTGCTGAAGCATATCGCAAGAAGTACAAGATGTCATATGCCTTGACGTACGAAGAACTTGTAAAAAACCCTACGTGTGTCGATGCTGTATATGTCAGTACGAATATGAATATGCACCAAAAAACGGTAGAAATGTTTCTCAATGCTGGCATTCCTGTCCTCTGTGAAAAATCATTTGCACTCAACAGTCAACAAGCAAAAAGTATGATTAATTGTGCAAAAAAGAACAATGTTCTATTGATGGAAGCCATGTGGTGCCGTATATTACCAGCCAATCGCATGGTTGATCACATCATCAAAGAGAAAAAGTATGGGTCTATCCTCTCCACAAAGGGTTACTTCAAAGCGGGATGGGGACATGGACCCAAATCACGTGTATGGAAGCATGATGTAGGTGGTGGCAGTGTCCTTGACCTTGCGGTCTATCTTGTTCATTATACATACATGTTACTGGGTAAACCATCATCGATAGCTGCCAAAGGTTTGGTCAAAAACGGTGTTGATCGATCCACAGATTTCATCTTCACATACCCCCAAGGGGTGACATCAAATCTTCATTCATCCTTACAATTTCCAACACTAAGAGAATCCTACTCCATTTATTGTGAACACGGTGACATCATCGTTCCATCGTTCTACGGAGCTTTTAAAGTGATTGAAAAATCACATCATGGAAAGCGTATTGTCACATCATTTCCAAACGTGGATGGCTTCTCTTATGAAATTACACATTTTGTTGAACTGTTCAAATCCGGTAAGAAAGAAAGTCCTATTGTCCCCCTTTCGTTGACCCTTGAGGTCATGGAAGCACTACAGGAAATCAATCGTCAAATCGGTGTTGAATTTTCATAAAATGTGATGATTCACCAAGATTTTCGTTTTTAATTGATCACAAGTCAAGATGTTTCTGAATACCGAATCATCGTATCGAGATGGGTGTTTTCAGTGATATCTCACGACAAAACATTGAAAAACGATGCATTTGCTGAAAACCGGGTAAATTGGGTTTATCTTTCCCTTAAAAAAAGAAAAACGAGAAAAGGAGAATTATATGAATAAAATGATGCGTTTGATCAGAAAGTACACGCAAGGATTGAAGTTTTTAGTCATTGCATTACTTCTACCGTGTCTGGCAGCTACAACATATGCGATAGTTTTTGAGTCAGACTTTAGAACGCTCGCGGAACTTCAACAAGCAGCGCGTGAGCTGAATGCTGAAGTAACGGCGGACAGTGTTACATTGCTTAAGAACATAGGTAATTCACTACCCTTGGAAAAAGGCAATAAGGTTACAATCTTTGGTGTCTTTTCTGACCAAAACGGAACCTCATCTAACACAGGTTTTGCTTTTGGTGGACAAGGATCCGGACAAGGTAGTGACCCACTCGGTTACGTGTCCTTACATAGTGGACTCGAACAAGCGGGATTAGTCGTTAACCCAACGGTGAAAGCTTACTATGCTGAAAGCATACATGGCGGTATTGCTTTCTCTAGAGCAGCAACAGTTCCTACCTCAGCGACAGATACAACTTTACGCGGATTAGCCACAGGTTGGACACCACGTAACAACTCGTACTCTGTTGGTGAAGAAGATCCAGATGGCGCTGATGGCAACGGCAATCTCGAAACTGTTAAGTCATCTTTCTACCAATACAATGATGCTGCAGTTATCGTCATCCGTCGTACGGGTACCGAGGGTGGAGAATATTCACTATTCAACACTCCAGGTCACTCAAACCCACTTGATCATTATTATCAACCCGATGATAACGAACTTGCTCTAATTGATTATGCGGACAGATATTTCGAAAATGTCATCGTATTGATCAACTCTGCAAACACCATGCAATTGACATCGCTTGAAGATAACGATAAAGTCGATGCGATTTTATGGATTGGTTACCCAGGTGGATCAGGTAATATCGGTGTTGGTAAAGTTATTGCAGGTGAAGTTGCACCATCCGGTCGTACAGTTGATATCTATAATGCTGATTTCAAAACGGACCCCATTTGGCAAAACTTTGCAGGTAACATTCAAACTCATTTGACCGTTGTAGAACGCGAAATGATTGATATGGTTGGTACCAATAACTGGATTAGAAGAACCATGTTGGTCGCTGTAACTAAAGAAGACCCATGGAGCTTTGATAGCCAAGGTAACGTCACCATCAAAGACCCCTCAACTCTCAAATTAATCGTTCCAACCGATGGTACAAACGGAACAATGGGCTATCGCGGACGTCCAGTGGTCGAACAATATTCACGTATCACAGACATCAATGGCACGTTGAACATGCCACAAGCCGTTACGTATTCATCGAACTCTGCGATGTCTAACCTTCTCGACTACGAAGAAGGCATCTACATGGGTTATCGTTTCTATGAAACAGCATTCCATGAAGGATATTTCGATGGTACTGGCGAAGTCAATGGTGGTCGTTTCCAAAGAGAAGAAGCTGGTTATTACAACCGCACCGATGGCGTTCTCTACCCCTTTGGATATGGTCAATCCTATACAACATTTACACAAGAAATCGTCAATGCATCAACCTTTGAAGGTAAAGCACTTGATACATCTAAAGGTGCAACCATGGAAGTTCAAGTCAAAGTTACCAACACAGGTTCTATGGCAGCTAAAGAAGCTGTTCAGTTGTATCTCACTGCACCTTATACACCAGGTGGCATTGAAAAAGCTTACGTTTCACTCATCGCTTTCGGTAAAACCGGTTTAATTAAACCAGGCCGCTCTGAAGTGATCACTTTAACATTCAACGTTCAAGACCTTGCATCCTTCGACTGGAATGATGCCAATAAAGATGGTCATAAAGGTTATGAACTTGATCCAGGTACTTATGTTTTCAGATTACAAAAGAACTCTCATGATGAAATCCAAAACTTCAGCATGACGTTAGCTGCAATCAAACATTATGATAAAGATGCAGTCACCGATGCTGATATCAAACCTTTATTCTCACCCGATGATGGCGCATGGGATGGCACACGTAATGACCCCGATTATTATTCAACATTCAGAAATAGTTTTGTTTCTCCAGAAAGTCAAATGGTCCTCATGACCCGTGCTGATTTCAAGGGAACATTCCCCACATCACCCACGGTTGATGACTTGAAGTTCTCTAAAGAAGCCATTCTGATTATGGATGCACAAGCAGCTTATACATCCTTTAACGACCTCACCACAGACCCGTGGTATGTTAAAAAAGAAGATATTCCTGCAAACTGGACACAAGCTTCAGCAGCTGATGTTGCAGCACGTGTCAACGGTAAAACCCCTGTTCAACTTTGGGAAATGGCGAATGTACCATATGATGATGTCAGATGGGATCTCTTCATTAACCAATTAACGTGGACAGAAATGCAAACTTTAATCAATAACTCTGCACAAAACGCTTTAAGTTCGATTGGTCGTCCAGCATCTGCAAACGCTGATGGTCCTGGTGCATTCCCCAACAGCCAAAACGGTGGTTCTGGTGGCGGTATCGGTACACACTGGTGCGCAGCAGCAAACATTGCAGCAACCTTTGATGTGAAGAATGCTGAAGCCATTGGTCGTAAAGAAGGCGAACACTCCTTATGGAATGGTGCACAGGGTTGGTATGGTCCAGGTCTACAAATGCACCGTGGACAAACCGGTGGTAGAAACTTTGAATACTTCTCACAAGACCCACTCTTAACAGGTTTAATGGGTGCATATCAAGTGAAGGGTGCAACCTCAACTGGTACGATCGTCTACATGAAGCACTTATTCTTGAACGAACAAGAAACATCCCGTTATACCCTGCATACGTTTGCTGATGAACAAACATCACGCGAAATTTACATTCGTGCATTCGAATGGGCAATCAAGTATGGTAATGCTAACTCCACCATGAGTGCATATCCAAGCTCTGGTCTTGTTCATCCAACAGCAAACTACTATCTCTATGAAAAACTCCTTCATGATGAATGGGGATTCAAGGGATATTCAATTACTGACTATTTCAATAACGATAATACGTTAACAACAGCAAACATGTCAGCACGTTCAAATCAAGTACCCCTCAACTCATGGCAAACCAACTTTGGACGCAGTATGGATGGCGTTTGGGATGAAACAAAGAATGTCTTAGTTGTGACCATGCCAACATTTACAACCTACAACCCACAAAACGTTAACGCTGGCGCATCACGTGCTTATAAGCATGCTGAAACCGGTGCACCTGCATCGAAGATGTATGCAAATAGCGAAGCTGCATTAGCTGATGGATATGTTCCATATGTTTCTGGAGATACCATTGAAGCTTACACACAATGGGCATCCTATCGTAAACTCATTCATCGCATACTTTATACTACTGTGAATTCGAACGTGATGAAGAATGGTTTGGTTGCTTCTCCATGGAGTGTCACCACAGCGGCAACACTTTATACACCACTCAATATGGCAAGCACATTGTCAGTTGCCGGTGATCAAGTTCCCGTTGGTTTAAATGTTAACTATATGTTGAAGTCTGGTACTCTTCCAGCTGGATTGACGTTGAACCCCAATGGTACATTAACAGGTACAGCAACGACACAAGGCGTATATTCCTTCGTCGTCGTTGGATATCTTGCAGATACCAACTGGGTGGGTACTGGTGGCGGTAACAACACCTATCAACGTACATTCAATGTCAACGTTGAACCTTATTTAACCTACAGTGGTGAAACAGCAATGGTTGTTGGACAACCCTTTACTGCAACATTCACGGTTAACCCCAACTTCTTACCACTTCCAACCTTAACAGTTGCAAACAACACGAACTGGGGTGTAGCATTCTCAGCAACCGCAACAACCTCAACGAACCTCAACCACTCGACGACTGCACTTCCCACAGGTATTACGTTAACTGCTCCAACAGTAGCAAACGGATTCTACGATCCTGCAAGCCCCAATTATGGTAAATTCACCATCTCGGGTACACCAACTACACCTGTTGCTAGCAAAACTGCATATATTTATTTCGGTACAGGAAGCTCAACTGCAGGTACTAACGTTCGTACACGTTATGCAACATTTGTGATCAACTTCACCGTTGCAGGTAACTACATCCTCGATTTGAACTATACAGACAGTGTGGATTCAACCGTAAGCTTTATCCCGGGTGCAAACTTAACACTTTCTAATCCAGCACGCGATGGTTACATTTTTGCAGGTTGGTACACCGATGAACTTACAACAACGAAGTCAAACCTTATTGCAGGAACGAGTGCTTCAACAACGCTTTATGCACGTTGGATTGACATCAATAACACTCAAGCAGCGCTTGCTGAACTCGCACAACAAGCATCAAGCTTACTCGACAGCCATTATGCTGATCAAGCAGCGCTCAATGCACAAGTTGCAAGCTTAACTGCACAGATTAACACCATACTAAGCCGCTTAACAACTGCTGAAACATCAGTTGCTCAAATTCCTGCTATTCAATCATCCATCACCGCTATCACTCAGTCACTTGTTGCTCTTACTGGCGATGTGGATGCAGAGTTTGCAGCACTTGCAGATTTACTCGATGATAAGTTCTATGAAATCGATCTACGTTTTGGTGCTGCAACCAGTGCCCTTGATGCTGCACGTACAGCTTTAGAATCTGCGATTACTGCAGGCGATCAAGCAGCTCAAGCAGCATTAACAAGCGCTATCGATACTCTACAAGCCGCAATTACTGCAGGTGATGCAACACTAGCAACCTCTGTAGCAACACACGTTGACTCACTCACAGCATTGATCACTGCAGCAAACGGTCGTATTGATACGAACCAAGCCGCGATTGCAAACCTTCTCAGCCAACTTACAGCTGCACAAAGCGCACTCAGCGATCTTGAAGACCAACTCGGTGATACAGATGCCGCACTCGCAGCAGCTAAAGCTAGAATTGATGCTCTCGAAGCAGCACTCGCAGCCGCACAAGCCGCGATTGAAGAATTACAAATTGTTCCTGAAACAGGATGTGGCTCTGCAATCAACGCCTCAAGCACACTTTTCATCACGCTAAGCATTCTATTAGGCGCCGCATTGATTGTGTTCTTTAAGAAAAGAAGTTAGTTCTATACACTCAACTGTTTAAATTATTTTGTATCATCACCTAAGTACTCTCCTCATTGTTCTACCCGTATTCACACAACGAATACGGGTAGGCCTTAGGTGTATATCGAAAAATGTTTAAATGATCACTTTTCATGTTGCACATGCCTAGAGGAGTGATCATTTAAAACCTTTTCACACGTATTACGCGCATTTTACCTTCAAAAGGAGACACACTATGAAATATAAAGACTTGATTCGTCAGATGTCGGTCGAAGAAAAAGCGTCATTAATGTCTGGTAAAGATTTTTGGCAGACACAAAACATTGATCACTTAAACATACCTAGCATCTTTTTAGCGGATGGACCCAACGGTCTTAGAAAACAAAAAGCTGCCGCAGACCATCTTGGTCTTAATGAAGCGGTTAAATCCACATGTTTTCCAACCTCTGCAACGATTGCAAACTCTTGGAATCCATTGCTTGTTGAAACTGTCGGTACAATGATCGGTGCTGAAGCTGTTGCTGAAAAGGTATCCGTTGTCTTAGGGCCAGGCATCAATATCAAACGTAATCCTCTTGGAGGAAGAAATTTTGAATATTATTCAGAAGATCCCTATCTAGCCGGTAAACTTGCATCAGGTTTCATTCGTGGTGTACAAAATCATGGTATCGCTGCATCGGTAAAACACTTTGCAGCCAATAACCAAGAATTGAGAAGAATGTCCATTGATTCAGTCGTCGATGAACGCGCACTTCGTGAAATCTATCTAACCGCATTTGAAATGGCTGTCAAAGAAGGAAAAACGAAGACCGTGATGGCATCGTACAACTTGCTCAATGGTGTGTATACCAATGAAAACCCTCATCTTCTTCAAGACATTCTTCGAAAAGAATGGGGATTTAAAGGTGTTGTTGTATCAGATTGGGGCGGCATCAACGATCGTGTTGAAGCATTGAAGGCGTCATCAGAACTTGAAATGCCAGGCTCTGGTGGTGATACTAATCAAGAAATCATTCGTGCGATAAAAAATGGAACACTCAAAGAGGATGTTTTGGATGAAGCTGTTGATCGTCTACTGACGTTAATCTTTGATACCAGTGAATCAATTAATGATAGTGATGCAAAAATGGATATGGATTTGCATCATATGGTCGCACAAACTGCAGCAGAAGAATCAATGGTTTTACTTAAAAATGATACCAAGATTTTACCCATTAAAAACGGTCAGAAAATAGGTATTATTGGTGACTTTGCACGTCTGCAACGCTTCCAAGGGGCGGGCTCATCAGGGGTTAACCCAACCAGACTTGATTCAGTGCTTGATGAAATCAAGAATCTTGACTGGACATGTGTTGGATATGAACCTGGGTTCCATCGTTATGGTAAAAAAAGAAATCAGTTGATGAGAAAAGCGCAAAAATTAGCTCAACAATCTGATGTTGTTGTCTTATTTTTGGGACTTGATGAATATTCAGAAACTGAAGGCTTGGATCGCCAAACACTTCAGTTGCCACAAAATCAAATTGATGTCTTAAAAGCAATTCACGCAATTAATAAAGATATAGTTGTTGTGCTATCGTGTGGATCGGTTATCGATATGTCATGGGATATCCATGCAAAAGCTGTTTTACATAGCTACCTCCCCGGTCAAGCTGGAGCAAAAGCCATTTTAAACATCTTATCGGGCAAAGTCAGTCCATCGGGTAAACTTGCAGAAACGTATCCATTGAATTATCAAGATACGCCATCAGCGCCTTATTTTCCAGGAAAAGAAAATACCGTTGAATATCGCGAAAGTATTTTTGTAGGATATCGTTATTTTGATTCTGCAAAACAAGACGTGAAGTATCCTTTTGGTTATGGATTATCCTATGCATCTTTTTCATATGAGAACCTTGAAGTCAACGATCAGGGTGTATCCTTTACGATTAAGAATAATGGAACCATAGAAGCCAAAGAAGTTGCACAACTCTATGTTGGCAAAAAACAAAGTTCAATCTTGAGACCTGAAAAAGAACTCAAAGGATTTATCAAAGAACGCTTTGAAGTTGGAGAATGTAAACAACTCTTTATTCCGTTTGATGAATATACATTTCGCTATTTCAATACAAAAACCAATCAATGGGAAGTTGAAGAAGGCGAGTATGATCTCTACATTGGATCATCTTCAATCCATATTCAACTGAAGGGTTCTATTGTTAAAAGGGGAACAACTAAAAAGATACCCTACGACATAAAGACTCTCCCAAGTTATCGAAATTATGCGATTCATAAGATTCCGGATCAAGAATTTGAGCACTTAATTGAGCGCTCCATTCCCAATTCACACTTTGTTTTCTATAAGAAAAACCGCATGAATGTTGATTATAACACGACGGTTCAACAATTACGATACTCAAGAGGTTGGGCAGGTCGTTTCTTCTCATGGGGTGTACGTTTCGGTTATCGACTCATGGTCATTATCGGCAATCGAAAAGTAGCCAACATCATGCAAATGGCACTCTACCATAATCCGATGAGAAATATTTCACGACTCACAGGTGGAGCGGTGACATGGGGACAACTCGATGGCATGATTCTTATGTTTAATGGTCGATTCTTCAAAGGTTTAGGCAAGTTCTTCAAATCTGGCAAAAAAAACAAAAAGAAGTAGGTAAATGACATGGAACATCAACAACACATCAAAAAAGACAATCCACTGATTAAGTTTGGTAAATGGTTTGCACAAAAATGGAAGAATTTCGATCAAAAGCATCACACATTGGCGCAATTTGTGGTATTCTTTGTTTTGAGCAATGGCGTCACCGTTTTGCAACTCATTTTGATGCCCGTCTTTAAAGAGATATTTCAACAAACCAATTTGATCAACACGAATTTCCAAATTTGGCAACTTGGATCAAATTTTGATGGATCACCGTATTACATCTTTGACTATGCTGCAGGTTTACTCGCGCAAGGTGGCGGGGGTGGTTTGGCTTATTTCTTAGCTGTTCAAATCACATTAGCAATCGCTCAAATTATTAATTTCTTCGCACAACGAAACATCACATTCAAGTCAAACACAAACCCGTGGATTGCAGCGATGTGGTATGTCATTGCATACATTGCCATCACCTTTATTGCAGCTGCTGCACAGGGCTTCTATAAAGCCCCCATTTATAATCTTCTCATCAATACATGGGCTTGGGGAAGCTTTGGTGAAACGGTTGCAGATGTCATCACCATGATCATCTATTCTGCAATATCTTTCTGGGTCTTCTTCCCCATCTTTAAAATCATCTTTAAACAAAAAAAGGAAACCGTTCAAACTGAACAATAACACACAAACCACATGAAATATATGACATTTGCTGTTCCAGCATACAACTCACAAGATTATCTTCATCATTGCATCGATTCACTTTTAGTAGCTGGAGAAGAATGCGAAATTATCATCATCAATGATGGTTCTAAAGATAAAACACTCTCGATTGCACAAGACTACCAACTCAAATATCCGACCATTGTTAAGGTGATTGATAAGCCAAACGGCGGTCACGGATCTGGGGTTAATGCAGGCATAGCACATGCAACAGGTTTGTTTTTTAAAGTGGTTGATTCTGATGATTGGCTTGAAGAAAATGCTTTAAAAACGATACTATCAACCATAAAAGATCATCACAAACATCGGCTTATCATCGACATGTATATTACAAATTTTACATATGCTCACCAGTATGAATCTCACGTCATTAGAGATTATAGTCGTCAATTTCCCCATGAAAAAGTCTTTTCTTGGGACGAAGTCAAAGATTTTAAGTATTCATTGACCCTCATGATGCATGCCATCATCTATCGAACAGAGGCTTTAAGATTGAGTCGTGTAGAACTCCCGCACCACACGTTTTATGTGGATAACATCTTCGTCTATGATCCACTTCCCTACATGAATCATCTTTACTATGCACCTGTTTCGCTCTATCAATACTATATTGGTCGGGCTGATCAATCGGTCACATTCGCCAATATTTCTGCGCGATATCAGCAACAAATTCTCGTGATGAAGCATTTAGTTGAGAAATACAGTTACAGCGAATTGATGTTATTTCCAAAGGGACTGAGACGATATATGCTTCATCATTTAAATGCCATCATGGCCATCACACAAATGTTTACAGTGAGTCAAGATAGCAACGAAAGACGTGAGCACTTGAAATCACTATGGGAAGATTTGAAAAAGAAAGATATACGCATTTATCGTTATTTGCGTTATCATTCGGACAACAAATGGATTAATTTTCTGCCATGGAAAATGAAAAGTTACGTCATGGTTAAAGGTTATTTGTACTTGAAAAAAAAGTATCGATTAGGTTAACATCAAAGGGGGCTTATCTATTCATGATATCTCCCTTTTAAGTCGTTTAAGGAGGATTGCATATGCATTATGATTACCTGATTGTAGGTGCGGGTTTGTATGGTTCTATTTTTGCTTATGAAGCAAGCAAACGAGGTAAAAAAGTATTAATCATTGATAAAAAAGATCACGTTGGAGGAAATGTCTACACTGAAAAACGTGAAAATATCAACGTCCATGTGTATGGTGCACATATTTTTCACACATCCAATCAATCCGTTTGGCATTATATGAATCAGTTTGCACGATTTAACCACTTTATCAATGCTCCACTCGCCTATTATCAAGGTCATATCTACAATCTACCCTTTAATATGAATACATTTCACCAATTGTGGGGTGTCATTACACCAGAAGAAGCACAAGCTAAAATAGCTGAACAACAAGCACTATCAAAGGTGGATCATCCTAAAAATCTTGAAGAACAAGCCATCAATTTGGTGGGTTACGAAATATACGAGAAGTTGATCAAGGGTTACACCGAAAAACAGTGGGGACGCGATTGTAAAAATCTTCCTGCATTCATTATTCGCAGACTTCCTGTACGGTTTACCTATGATAATAATTATTTTAGCGATATTTATCAAGGTATACCCGTGGGAGGGTATACACCAATCATTGAGAAAATGCTAGAACATGTGGATGTCATGTTAAATACAGATTATTTTAAACATAGAGAATCGTTGGATGCTATGGCTAAGCGTGTCCTCTACACCGGTCCCATTGATCAATTTTATAATTACCAACATGGCGTACTTGAGTATCGATCACTTCGTTTTGAGCATGAATTGTTAAATATGCCCAATTACCAAGGTAATGCGGTGATTAACTTCACAGAACGAAACATTCCCTATACCCGCATCATCGAACATAAGCATTTTGAATTTGGGCAACAACCACAAACCATCATCACCAAAGAATACCCAGATCCATGGAGTCTAGGAAAAGATCCATATTATCCAATAAACGATGATGTCAACCAGACTATTTATCAACAATATCTCAAAAAAGCAGAACAAGAAAAAAAATACATTTTTGGCGGACGTCTTGCTGAATATCAATATTTTGACATGCACGTGATTGTCGAACGCGCTTTAGATCTTGTGAATAAAGAATTTTCAACAACAACAGAGTCCATTTAATCATTATTATAAATATGCGAGAAAACACTTAAAAAACATAAAAAAATATACTAAAGACAGATTTCTATTCCATGAAAACTGTCTTTTCATTTGTTTCTTATTATGTTATAATAACTTGAGGAATTATCGAGGAGGACAGAATGGGATTATATCTAACGGATCCAGTCATCGATGCGATTATCTTGAAGGAAAAGAATCGTCAAGAAGAGCACATTGAGCTGATTGCTTCTGAAAACTTTGTTTCACAAGCGGTATTGGATGCACAGGGTTCGATTCTGACCAACAAATACGCGGAAGGCTATCCCAAGAAACGTTACTATGGGGGCTGCGAGTTTGTTGATGAAATTGAAACGTTAGCAATTGAACGTTTAAAAGCTTTATTTAAAGCGCATTATGTGAATGTTCAACCTCACTCTGGATCACAAGCCAACATGGCTGTTTATATGGCACTTATGAATCCAGGTGATCGATTATTGGGTATGTCACTCGCTGAAGGTGGTCACCTTACACACGGTTTTAACTTAAATTTTTCAGGCAAGCTTTATCAATCCTTTTTCTATGGTGTTGACGAAAAAACCGAACTGATTGATTATGACAGAGTTCTTCAGATTGCAAAAGACATTCAACCTAAAATCATCGTTGCAGGCGCAAGCGCTTATTCACGTATCATCGATTTCAAGCGTTTTAGAGAAATCGCCGATGAAGTGGGAGCTTATTTACACGTTGATATGGCACATATTGCTGGGCTTGTTGCTGCTGGGTTGCACCCATCACCTATGCCATATGCACATGTTGTTACATCCACAACCCACAAAACCTTGCGTGGACCACGTGGGGGAATCATCTTGACCAATGATGAAGATATTGCTAAAAAGATTGATAAAACAGTGTTTCCAGGCATTCAAGGTGGACCACTCATGCACGTTATTGCTGCTAAAGCGGTCGCATTCTATGAAGCATTATCACCTGAATTCGTCCAATATCAACAGCAAGTTATTCAGAATGCAAAGACACTCGCAAATGAATTGATGAACTTAGGTTATCGAGTTGTGAGTGGAGGAACCGATAATCATCTGATGCTTGTCGACGTTAAAAGCAAGCACAACATGACCGGTCTCGATGCAGAAAGATTGCTACATCAAGTGGCTATTACATGTAATAAAAATGGAGTACCTTTTGATAAAGAAAAGCCCATGTATGGTTCAGGTATTCGTTTAGGAACACCTGCAGTGACCACACGCGGTTTCAAAGAATCCGAAATGAGACTCATCGCACATTGGATAGATCGCGCATTATCCCATCGACAAAACCCCGAAATTATCGCTGAAATTCGTCAGCAGGTCCTTGCGTTAACGCATCGATTTCCACTTTATAGAAAAGGAGTATAACAGATATGATTGCTAAAACGAAGTATATTCCAGATGGCAAAAAAGAACTCAAGGAATTGCCCATTTTACATTATCTTGACGCCGACTACGTTTACTATCCAGTGACCAGTGCACGTTGCCCAGAAGGCGAAACTTGCGTTCGCGGTGGACAGTTTGTCAAAGTTGGAGAAATTGTAGGAACAAGAAAAGGTGCCTTTTTCGAACAACCTATGCATGCCACAGTAAGCGGTGAAGTAGTAGGTTATGAAAAGCATATCGATAATAGCGGCAAAGTTGTCGACTGTTTAATCGTAAAAAACGATCGAAAATATGAACTTCACCCCTCTATTGTTGATAGAAGCGATGAAGAGATTGCTGCTTTACAAAAGCAAGATTTTATCCAAATCATTAAAGATGCGGGTCTTGTAGGATTAGGAGGAAGTGCATTCCCGACGTATATCAAACTTGAAACCAATGATCCCATTGATGTTGTTATCGCCAACGGTGTTGAATGCGAACCCAATTTAATTGCAGATTACTCCCTGATGATGAATAACCCACGTGAAGTGATCAAAGGCTTGATTTATGCCATGAAGGCATCAGGTGCAAAGCGTGGTGTCATTGCAATCAAAAAGAAGTACAAAGAAATTGAAGAACGTTTAAAATTTGTTTTGCAGGAATTCACTGAACATGACATCAAAGTGGAAACAGTTGGAAACTACTATCCACAAGGATGGGAACTTGCGATGATCAAAAATGCACTAGGCATCAAGATTCCACAAGGTGAACTTCTCTCAAAATATGGGGTTTTAAACTTCAACGTTTCAACACTTCAAAGTATTTACAATGCTGTTAAAAAGCGTTTACCCGTTCTTGAACGGCTCTTTACCATCAGTGGTGACGGCGTTCAAAATAAAAGTTTTAGAGCTCGTATTGGAACGCTCGTTACCGATTTAATTGAACTTGCTGGTGGCTACAAGGATGAAGAACAACCCAAAGTGATGGTCTTAGGTGGACCAATGATGGGAACAAACATTCAGCGTGATGATGTTGTCATGACACATACCACAACAAGTTTAATCGTCATGAACGAGAAAAAAGAAAAAGAAGAGCCTTGCGTGCATTGTGCATCATGTGTTTATTCGTGCCCAGTACAAATTCAACCCGTGCAGATTATGAATGCATACAAAACAAAAGATAAAGATGCACTCAAAATGCTTGAAGTCAACAAGTGCATCGAATGTGGACTTTGCTCCTATGTATGTCCTTCCAAGATTCATTTAACGGAATACATGCGTTTAGGCAAACGTCTTGCTAAGTAGGAGGATAACATGCAAACAGTTAAACAAACAAGCCCCTATATTCGTAAAGACGTCAGCACAAAGCGGATGATGATTGATGTTCTCATCGCACTCATCCCGGTTGTTGCATTTTCTATTTATCGCTTTGGATTTGATGCGATACTTCGTATATTAGTTTCTCTTATCGTTATGATTGGTCTAGAAGCACTGATTTTTGGTATCACACATAAACCTGCTAAACTCGAAAAAAGATGGGAACGTATCAAGTCACGCTATGTCGACTATACCATCAACAATATCACTGCTCCGGCAATAAGCGCGATCATATTCGCCATGATAATACCAAGTAAGTTACCCATTTATGCTGTTGTCATGGGTGCAGCCTTTGGTATCATGATTGCGAAAATGCTTTTTGGTGGATTGGGATCAAATATCTTTAACGTCGCTGCAGCGGGTCGCATTTTCATCGCACTTGCTATGACCAGCATGTTTGATGGTACTTATGTTGGTGTGGACTTAGTAGCTGGAGGAACAGCACTTACATCTCTTCGATCAGGTTTAGGATTCCCTGGCGTATTAGCCAGTTACCGACTCTCTGAACTTTTCTTTGGCTTCATCCCTGGCGCTATGGGTGAAATCAGTGCAGCAGCCATCTTGATTGGTGCTGCTTATCTTATCATACGTAAATCGGCAGATTATCGTGTCATGTTATCAACGGCCTTAACATTCACCGTACTGATGTTTTTTGCAGGATTAAAACTCTATCCCGACATGACTATTGAGTATGTTTTACTTCAACTGTTTAGTGGTGGTCTTATGTTTGGTATTGTCTTCATGGTAACTGATCCCGTCACTTCACCCATCACTCGTCCAGGTCGTTGGATATATGGTCTTCTCGTAGGTATAGTGATTGTTCTGATCCGTTTATTTGGTGCTTACCCTGAAGGGGTTGCATTTGCCATTTTATTTGCCAATATGTTTGTACCACTCATTGATTATCCAAAGTGGTCAACAAATAAAGTTAAACCAGCTTTTATTGCAGGTTTCATCGTGCTTCTTGCAATCTTTAGCTTGGTGGTATTCTTCGGTGTAGGAGGTACCGTCTAATGAAAAAGCTATTTGAAAAACCCATGTTTCACTACACCTTTGTATTAACTGTGGTTGCGATTGTATGCGGTCTATTGATTGGTGGCATGAATGCTATCACGGCACCTATCATTCAACGCAACCTTGAAGAAGCTGAACGTCGTGCTTATCAAGAAGTCTTACCAGCTGGACAAGATTTCACTAAATTGACTTTGGTAAGTGGTGTTCCAGCAAGCATCCAAGGTGCAGTTGAAGGGAAAAACGCAAGCAATCAAGTCGTCGGCTACATTTATACAGCCTCAGGAAATAACCAGCATGGTTCAATCTCTATTGTCGTTAGTGTGGATGCAACCGGAAAGATTCTAGGTGCAAGCATTCTCTCCATTAACCAGACAAAAGGTATTGCAGATACCGAAAGTAACCTCAAGAGTTTTATTGGTGCTCAAATCGGTTCATCCAACCCCCTTGGAGATATTATTTCCGGTGTCACAAACAGTTTAAATACAGTCAAGGCATTGCTCAATGACATTTCCGTTGCGCATGGTCTTCTTGCCACTGTGCCTTCAAGCCCTTATTCGGCACTATACGGAGAAGGTTATGTGTTATCTGATGATTCAACGTTTGTACCATCAGCGTATGTTGTAAAGCGTGAAATCGTCAAGAATGCATCCAATGTTGAAATCGGTTATATCTACACCTTGACAGGTGCGGGTGACTATGACAATGGACAAGAAGTTGTGAGTGGACACACCATCACCCTCAGAGTTGCATTCAACATGAATGATGATGTGTTGGGCATTATCGTTCCCGCAGAATTGTATGGCCACACTGCAGGCAGCCGATTGACCAAAATTCAAAATTATGTCAACCTGTTGGTAGGAAAGAATGCATCAGAATTTCAAGCTGCACTTTCTAACCCGGGGGATCTTGTTTCAGGTGTTACATACACGAAAGATTTAGTGGACATCTTAATCGATGCTCTGATTGATGAGGTGAACTAAGATGCGTATAAATAAACAAAATCTATGGTTGCTCATCAACACCGGTATCATCTTGATGATTGCTGCAATCTTCCTTGTTTTGCTTGAAACGGTTGTTCCAAAAGAACCTAAAGATTTTCTTTTTGGAAAAGTGATTGAACTTAGAAATGAAACCGATGTTGAACGTGCACCCCTTACGGGAGGATATGCCATCGTTGATTTTAAAGCAGAAGCTTATGCGGGTTCAACGTTTTTGGGTACAGTCTATAATGTTAAAATTAAAAACAGTTACACATACAGTGAAGATGATGATTTTGGTATGATTGAACTCCTTGTTGCTATTGATCCGGCAGGCAAAGTAGCCGTTCAAATCGTTCAACTCAATCAGTCAAATTGGACAGTAAAAGGCATTCAACGCTACATTACAGAAAAATATCAAGGAATTCTCTACACATCAGTATCATCGATTCCTTCCTTCGATGCAGCCGATCTAACCGCGGGTGTTACAGCTACCGATAGCACAAGTTCAATTAAAGCTATTATTCAAAAAGCGATTGATATTCACTTTGACCTCATCATTGATGATCCGCTTGTAACCATCTATGGCGAAGGTTATGTCATCACAGAAGATACAACATTTGTACCATCTGTTCTTGTAAAAAAACGTGAAATTGTCAAAAATGCATCCAATGTTGATATCGGTTATGTGTATACATTGACTGGTATAGGCGACTATGACAATGGACAAGAAATTGTTACTGGACATTCTATCACCTTGAAGTTTGCATTTAATGTTGATGATGAAGTTCTTGGTGTTATTATACCCGTTGAACTTTATGGACACACAGCAGGCAATCGCTTGACCAAAATTCAAAACTATGTCAATATACTGGTTGGTAAAACTGCAAGTGAATTTGCTGCAGCATTAACTAATCCCGGTGACATTGTCTCTGGTGTCACATACACCAAAGATTTAGTGGACATCTTAATTGATGCCCTTGTAGATGAGGTGAACTAACATGACTGAAGCTAAAAAGGTACCCGTAAAAAAGGTAGAACCTGTCGTTGAAAAAGAACCATCTCTATGGGACATTTTCACCAAAGGCATTTGGAAAGAAAACGGAATCTTCGTCATGGTACTAGGCTTATGTCCAGCACTCGCTGTGACATCTAGTTTCGAAGGTGCATTTGGGATGGGGATTCTCGTTATACTTGTCCTGACAATGACGAACACATCAGTATCACTTATTCGCAAGGTGGTTCCTGATACAGTGCGTATTCCGGTTTATGTCATCATTATTGCGACAGAAGTAACCATCACCAAAATGCTTGTAGATGCATTTGCTCCAGCACTTGCGACGAAACTTGGTGTATTCATTGCATTGATCACTGTCAACTGCGTCGTTTTCGGCCGTGCAGAATCGTTTGCATCGAAAAACAATGTCATCAAATCACTTCTAGACGGTGTTGGTGTTGGTGTTGGATTTGCACTATCCCTTGTCATCATTGGTTTCTTTAGAGAATTCCTTGGCACAGGTGCGATTGTCTTAGGTAAAACATTACCACTTGGTTTTGAATATACTGTATTTGAAGGCTTAGGATTGGGAAAATATGCATTTGCAGTACTAGTTCAACCTCCTGGAGCATTTATGGTGATCGGTATTATTCTTGCCATCATCACCGCTGCACGTCAGGCAAAGGGGGTTAAAAAATAATGAACTTAATTGCGATTTTAATCTCTTCAATGATTATCAATAATATTGTGTTGATGCAGTTCTTAGGACTTTGCTCGTTCTTTGGTGTCTCCACTAAGATGAAATCCGTTGTTGGTATGGGACTTGCAGTCATTACAGTTATCTTTCTATCCGCTGCGATTACTTATCCCTTATATAAATTTGTTTTAGTTGAATTAGGCATTCAATACATTGACACCATTGCGTTTATTTTAGTCATTGCATCACTTGTTCAACTTACTGAACTCATCATCAAACGTTTTAGCCAAAGCTTATATAAAGCACTCGGTGTTTATCTACCCTTGATTGCTACCAACTGCGCTGTATTGGGCGTCGCATTAACCAATGTGGCAACACCACAATCCTATCCTGAAGCACTCATGTTTGCACTTGGTTCAGGTTTAGGTTATGCATTTATCATCATTACCTTTACCGCGATTCGTCTTCGCCTTGACTCTGCTAACGTACCTAAAGCGATGAAAGGTCTACCCATTGCATTCATTACCGCTAGTCTCATGGCGATGGCATTTATGGGTTTATCAGGTATCATCTAATGCAATACTTCATTGTTGTTGGTGTCATTGCAGCTTTCATCGCATTATACATGGGTGCGATGTATCTGAATTCTAAAGTTGCTATCCCAGAATCTTGTAAACAAGCATATCTTGAAGCACAGTCATGTGAATCATGTGCATCTAAAAGCGGTCGTGCATCGTGTAGTTTTAATGATGCACTCGAATTTATGAAGGAGGTCAAACTATAATGGACGCCTTACTGCCTTTTCTCATCTTGGGTGGTCTTGGTATTTTGCTTGGGATTATCCTATCACTCGCCAATCAATATCTCCAAGTTCAAGAAGATCCAAGAATTGATGGTGTTGAAAAACTGCTACCCAATTATAACTGTGGTGCATGTGGAACACCTGGTTGTCGCGCATTTGCTACAGGTATTTTAAATGGCGAAGTTAAAAACCTTTCTCGCTGTAAACCTGGTAAAGCAGAAAAACATTTCAATCCTATTCTTGCTTACCTTAAAGATCATCCAAATACCGATGGATCGATCGTTGATGTGAAGATTTAGGACATTCATTGTCCTTTTCTTTACTTTATACAATCACAATTTGAATTGAGGAGATACCCATGAAAAAGGGGTTATTATTGGTTTTACTCATCCTTTTTGCTGTTTTTGCTACATCGTGCACAAAACCAAAGGGATACAACTATAATTTTTATGATTATATGGATACATTCATCAGTATCAGTCTTTTTGCTGAAAACGATGAACAAGCTAATCAGTATAAAAGCGATATCGAAAATATTTATCGCAAATATCATGAACTATCCAACAATTATGCACCGCTATCTGTGAACTCAGGCTATAAAGAAAATCTTTTTAGCATTAACGGGCGAATCCAAGAAACGATTGAAATTGATCGCGAACTCTTTGAATTATTGAAGAGAGCTGAAGAAATTAAAGAATTAACAAATGGTTATTTTGATATTTCAATCGGTAAAATGGTGGATATATGGAAAGATGTTATTTTGAATGATGTTGATCATTATATGCACAATGAAATACCCGAAGCAGTCTTCAGTAAAATCTTGGAAGATCTTGAAAAAATCGATGTAGTGGAAGAACCTTTTGTCTTAACTGAAACTGATGGAAAATACTACATTCGTTTAACACATGAAGATGTAAAACTTGATTTAGGAGCTTTATCAAAAGGTTATGCAACACAACTAGTCTACGATTACTTGATCGAAGAAGGTGTTGAATATTTTTCCATCACAGCTGGAAGTAGTTCCATTTCAGTCGCTCAAAATTATAATAGAAATACAAGATTATACCATGTGTCTTTGGCGAATCCCGTTGCACCAACGGGTGTATATGGTATGATTTATGTGAAAAATGTCGCGATCAATACAAGTGGAAATTTTGAACAATATGCACTCTATCAAGGATTACGATATCATCATGTTATTTCACCCAAAACGAAAATGCCAGCCCATTATTATCATACGGTAACAGTTATAGGAAGCGATGCCGGCCTTTTGGATGCACTCTCTACAGCGCTGTTTTCCATGCCGGTTGCAGAATTTGATTCCTTTTTAACATCACTGCAAGCAACGAGTAATCTTGAAGTTATTCGATTCAATTACGATGAAACAGTTACGTCATTTCTAAAAGATACCGTCTTTGAGGAGTACGATCGATGATGCAAGCATCAAAGCAAAAGAAAAGAGATCTCATCTTAGTAGGGCTTCTATTCATCCTTTTAGGAGGAGCTTTTCTGATGTTTCGATTACTTGCGTTTCGCGATGATGCAGCATTGGCAAACATTTATTATGGGACATCAAGCGACCCCATTGTGACCATTGATTTTACAAAACAAAAGATAACAAGACATCACGATCAATCGCTTCCTGATGGGATTTCCGAGAGTTATCCAATCATTGATGAAGAACAAAGAACCATCACTTTATTAGGTGATTACACCATCAATGGTGTGCGCCAAATAGTTGTCATAAGCTATGATTATGGACGACGCAGTGTTCAAATTATCGAAGAAAAAAGCCCCAACAACATTTGTAGTAGAGAAGGAGAATCAACTGGATTTCCGCTGATTTGTCTACCCAATCGCATACGCGTTGAGTTTGTCACGGATCAGGGTGATTTCACAGTTTAATAGACCATGAAGAAAACCCGGAAGATGACGTTAATGGCTAATTTTTTAGCTATTGCAATTGTCTTGAATATAATTGAATCAGCGATTCCCGTCATTCCCGTTCCGGGAGCAAAATTAGGGTTTGCCAATGTGGTAACTTTGATAGTTCTTTATGTCTATTCTTTTAAAGATGCATCCTTATTAACAATCGCGCGCGTAATACTTGTCTCACTTCTTACAGGGAAGCTCTTAGGCCCTGTCTTTTATATGAGCATGAGTGGCGCTATACTTTCAATACTTGCCATGGGATTTTTCAAAAAGACGAATTTTTTTGGAGTACTTGGTGTCAGCGTTCTCGGTTCTGTATTTCACTGTATCGGTCAAATCATTGGGGGCTATTTCGTCATTGGTAGTACAGCGATTGTTCTCTATTTACCTATTATGCTTTTCCTGAGCATTCCCGCGGGTGTTGTCACGGGTATAATTACACAGCGTTTTCTAAAAATTTGGCAAACATGGAATCGTGACTTGATTTAATAAGTAAATTCATTTTTATGACTTGATTATTCCTATGTTGGATGATATAATGATTGCGCAAAACTTACTATGACACGTTGTCATGGCGGAAGGAGAAAACATATGAAACCAGGAATTCACCCCAAGTTTTACGTCAATAAGGTTAAATGTGCTACATGTGGAACGGAATATGAAGTGGGAACAACAGCGAATAATCTTCGCATCGATACATGTTCACACTGCCACCCATTCTACACCGGTCAACAAACCTTTGTACAAGCAGCTGGGCGCGTAGAAAAATTTAATAAGCGCTATGGTTTGAACGAAAAGAAGTAAAACAAACAACGTGATCATACGTCACGTTTTTTATTAGACATGTGCCATGAAAGGGGATTTTGACATGTATCATACATACAAAAATGGATTCATCGAAGTGGTTTGTGGGCCTATGTTTGCTGGCAAGACAGAAGAATTGATACGGCGTATTAGACGATTAGAATATGCAAAACAAAATGTTCTTGTTTTCAAACCTAAAATAGACACACGTTATGCGGTTGAAGAAATCGTTTCACATAACATGAGCAAAAAACCCTCCATCATTATTGAAAAGAGTATGGAAATTATGCAATATGTGAAATCAGATACAGATGCTGTTGTCATTGATGAAGTTCAATTTTTTGATGATGCAATTGTTGAAATTGCTGAAAGTCTCGCCGATCGCGGCATTCGTGTTATTGTTGGTGGACTTGATCGTGACTTTCGAGGAGAACCTTTTGGTCCCATGCCAGAACTTCTAGCCCGTGCTGAATTTGTTACAAAGCTAACAGCAATCTGTGTTAAGAGTGGACTTCCAGCGACACGCACACAGCGAATCATCGATGGAAAACCCGCACATTATTCTGATCCAACCATTCTTGTTGGAGCCAATGAATCTTATGAGCCAAGATCAAGACATTATCATGAAGTCCCCGGAAAACCTAAAAAAGTATAAGTTTATGCGGGCTGCATTGCGCGAAGCAGCAAAAGCAGAAATCAAAGATGAAGTGCCAGTTGGTGCTGTTGTAGTCTATCAAGATAAAATCATCGCACGTGCCCACAATTTAAGGGAAAAGAATCAAGCTTTCCATGCACATGCGGAATTTCTTGCGATGATAAAAGCATCAAAAAAAATTGGAAGCTGGCGTTTGGAGGATTGTGACGTCTATGTTACAATGGAACCGTGCTCCATGTGTGCTGGCGCGATGATTCAGTCACGCATAAAAAATCTTTACTATGGAACCACAGATCCCAAAGCGGGTGCAGTTGAGAGTGTCACACGTTTACTTGATATTCCATTTAATCACTCGATTCATGTTGAATCGGGCTTGCTTGCAAATGAGTGTCAGCAGATTATTAAATCTTTCTTTAAGAAATTACGCGAAAAATAATCCGAATTCCCCATCAAGCATCATCATTCAATAGTCGCATGTGAACCTGGTCAGGTCTTGATTGAAGCAGCCATAAGCTTGTTGACTATGTGGGTGATGATGCTTGATGGGGATTTTCAATGTTTCACATATTCTATGAAACATCTTGAGTGATGATATAATAAAAATAATGGAGGTAATAACCGATGAAATTAAACTTAAAAGTATACCGTCAATTGACCAGTGAACCTTTCTTAACACAAGAGATTGATGGTAAAGTGATAGAATTTCACTACATGAACGATACACCCTTTTTATTCCAATATGCAAGTCGTGGACGTTTTGCCATTTGGACTTCAGACGGACAGAATTACCGTGTTTTAATCGAGAAGAAGTATTATGAAGCACTTCAACCATTCTACGAAGCAGAAGTCAATAAAATTTGGCTCAATTTTCTAGAAAACGTCAGTGGCATCAGCCGCAAAATTAACATGTATTTTATCATACCAACCCTATTTTTATATGTAGTCATTGCGGGACTTGCGACATTCCTTTTTAAAGATTATACCCTACAAATATTGCTGGGTATGATTGTTTTAGTCGTTATTTCCAACATGGTTCAAGGGCGTATTGTCAATAAGAAGGTTCGCGATGAAAATTTGCGAGCTCAAGATTTAATTCGCGCCCACATGGGAAACGAAAACTTTGAAACACTTGTCAAGGCTCAAGAAGACCATTATCATGATTATTTCAAATTTCAAGATGAAACAGCTCAAGATGTTACACAGCCAGAACAAGAGCATCAACAAATAGATGCGAAAGAGGATAAGAAAGATGATTCAAACACAAGCAATTAATGCTATTCGCATCTTAGGAGTTGACGCAATTAACCAAGCCAATAGTGGTCATCCAGGCATCGTCTTAGGTGCTGCACCAATGGCATATCAGCTTTTTACTGAGCACCTGAATGTAAACGTCAAAGATACCTCATGGATTAACCGTGATCGCTTTATTTTGTCTGCGGGACACGGTTCAATGTTGCTTTATGCACTCAATCATTTCATCGGATATAAAATCAGCATGGATGATTTAAAGCGTTTCCGCCAAATCGGTAATACACCGGGTCATCCCGAATATGGTCACACAGAAGGTGTCGAAACCACAAGCGGTCCTCTTGGCCAAGGCATTTCGAATGCAGTTGGTATGGCAATCGCTGAATCGCATCTCGCAGCTCGCTTTAATAAAGAGAATTTCCCCATTTTTGATCACTACACATATGTGATTTGTGGAGATGGCGACCTTCAAGAAGGTGTTGCTATGGAAGCTATGAGTCTAGCAGGTCATTTAGGACTCGGAAAACTCATTGTTCTCTTCGATTCAAATGATATACAACTTGATGGTAAAGTATCACTTGCATATAGTGAAAATCATCAAAAGAAATTTGAAGCTATGGGTTGGCATTACCAACGTGTTAATGATGGACAAGACCTTACATCAATTAATCGTGCGATTAATAAAGCGAAAAAAGCAATGGATCAACCTTCAATTATTGAAGTCAAAACGATCATTGGTTTTGGAACATCAGTTCAAGGTACAAGCAAAGTTCATGGTGCGCCGATTGGTATTGAAGAAGCCAAAAAACTACGCGAAAACTTAGGTTGGAATGAAGTACCTTTCAGTATTCCTCAAGAAATCTATGATCATTTTAGAAAAAAAGTTACTTTACGAGGACAACGCGCTTATAGAAAGTGGAACGAGTTACTGAAAAAATATCAAGAAATCTACCCTAATGAATCTACACTTCTCAACTCATTTATCAATCAAGACATTCACATCAATGTCGAGGATTATCAGCAAGAAATACAGGGTCCAAAAGAAGCAACACGCAATGTTAGCGGAAAAATTCTTGCAAAATTATCATCAAAATATCCAAATCTTATTGGAGGTTCAGCTGATTTAACAGCATCAACCAAAGCCAAAGGCGCTGATGGACATTACGACAAACTCAATCGTTTAGGACGAAACATCAATTTTGGTGTTAGAGAACATGCCATGGGGGCTATCATTAATGGTATGGTATTGCACGGTGGACTAAAAGCTTTTGGAGGAGCTTTCTTCGTTTTTAGCGATTACATGAAGCCAACTCTACGATTAGCTGCAATTATGCAAATTCCTTCCATTTTTGTTTTCTCTCATGATACGATTGCTGTAGGTGAAGATGGGCCTACCCATCAACCCATTGAGCAACTCGCGGGTTTGCGTGCAATCCCCAATCTCAACACGATACGTCCCGCAGATGCAAATGAAACATTTGCGGCATGGAAAATTGCAATGGAATCCCAATCTACTCCGACAGTTATCATCTTGACCCGTCAAAATGTCAATAATTATTCAACGACGAGTGTCGATGGTGTTTCAAGAGGAGCCTATATCGTATCGCGAGAAACATCGAAATTGGATGGCATATTATTGGCGAGTGGATCTGAAGTCGATCTTGCAATCCAAACGCAAGCTCTTCTTAAACAGAAGGGTCTTGATGTTCGCGTTGTCAGCATGCCTTCACATTTCTTATTTGAAAAGCAAACGAAAAAGTATCAAAAAGATATTTTACCCAAGCGTTCAAAAATTATTGCAGTTGAGATGGGCTCAAGTTTATCATGGTATAAATATACACAAATGGTTTATGGATTAGACCAATTTGGTATCAGTGCACCCCTTGAACAAACGCTTGATCATTTCGGTTTTAATCAAGAAAAACTGGCTAACTTTGTTATGAAAAAACTTGCATAGAGAAGTGATATATCGTGTATGATGGTATTGTCGTAGGCGGAGGGCACGCAGGAATTGAAGCTGCTCTATCTATGGCTCGAATGAACAAAAAAACAATACTTATCACCGGCAACCTTAATAAGGTTGCTTCTTTGCCTTGTAATCCATCGATAGGCGGGCCTGCAAAAGGTATTGTCGTCAGAGAAATTGATGCATTAGGTGGTCAAATGGCAAAAAGTGCCGATGAAGGACAAATTCAGATTAAAATGCTTAACGCATCCAAAGGTCCAGCTGTTCGCGCACTCCGTGCACAAATTGATAAACTCAAATACCCAAAGATCATGTTGCGCATTCTTAAAGAAACACCGAATTTGGACTTATTAGAAGCCTTAGTTGATCATCTCATCATCGAAGATCAAACGGTTAAAGGCATTGTTCTTCAATCTGGAGAAACAATCTACGGGCACACAGTCATTTTAACGACTGGAACATATCTTGCGAGCAATATTTTGATTGGTAAAGAGAAAACGACAAGTGGTCCATCTGGTGACCCCACTACATTTGGTATCAGTAAGCAATTGAAAGATTTAGGTTTTGAGGTTATTCGACTCAAAACAGGTACACCTCCTCGCATCGCAAAAAACAGTATTGATTATTCAAAAATGATTCCGCAACCAGGAGACCCTATCAAACATACTTTTAGTTATGATGAGAAATATTATGATGAGAACCCTCAAGAATACTGCTACTTAACACACACTTCTCTTCAAACACACAGCATCATTCAGCTTAACTTAAACGAATCTGCCATGTATGGTGGAATGGTCGAAGGTGTTGGTCCTCGTTATTGTCCATCCATCGAGGACAAAGTTGTCCGTTTTAGTGATAAGGAGCGGCATCAAATTTTTATTGAACCAGAAAGCCTAGAAATTGATGAAATGTATGTTCAAGGGTTTTCAACGAGTCTTCCAAGACATATTCAAGAAAAAATGATTCGAACCATTCCTGGACTAGAAAACGTTAAAATCATCCGATATGCTTATGCGATTGAATATGATGCGATCAATCCAGTTCAACTTTATCCAACACTTGAAACAAAACGTATAAAAAATCTATATTGTGCCGGACAAATCAATGGAACTAGTGGTTATGAAGAAGCCGCTGGTCAAGGGCTCATGGCAGGCATTAATGCTGCACTTAAATTATCTCATCAAGAACCCTTGATACTCCAACGACATGAAGCATACATTGGTGTATTAATTGATGATTTAGTCACTAAAGGTGTTCTTGATCCTTATCGACTGTTAACCTCACGTGCCGAGCACCGTCTTTTACTACGCAACGATAATGCCGATTTACGCTTACGTGAATACGGTTATCGTATTGGATTAGTAGATGACATCACATATAACAAATTTCTTCTCAAAAAAGAAGAATTTAACGATTTGATCAAGAAGGCAGAATCTATGCGAATTATGCCAAACGACATCAACAACAACTATTTATTGAGTCGACAATCGGCACCTATCTATGAAGCAATATCGATGGCTGATCTTCTTAAAAGACCCGAAATAGGTATCGAAGATCTATGGCATTTCCTAGGTAATACTCATTCTGAAGATTTACTTGAACAACTTGAAATAAGAATTAAATACGAAGGATACATTCAAAAAGCGCTTCGTGAGGCCGAAAAAATGCAACGATTAGAGAATAAAACAATTCCCGAGTCTATCGACTATTCACGCATAAAAAATATATCGTCTGAAGCTCGTGAAAAACTTAATCGTGTACGCCCTCAGACGGTGGGACAAGCTTCTCGAATTTCTGGTGTCAATCCGGCAGATATATCTGTTCTATTGGTATTTCTTGAATCAGGAGTGATGAAACGTGAACTTTAAGCACGATGTGGAAGTACTCCTCGGCCAATCATTAAGTCAAGAACAAATAGTTCAATTTGAGGTATATTATCAATTTTTGATTGAATATAATCAGATCACCAATTTAACACGAATAACTGAAAAAAATGAGGTCTATTACAAACACTTTTTTGACTCGTTGTCGCTTATAAATATTTGTGATTTTAACCGTGTATTCTCTCTTTGCGATATGGGAGCAGGTGCAGGTTTTCCAAGTTTACCATTAAAAATCTTATATCCTCATCTCGAAGTAACAATCGTTGATTCGCTCGGGAAAAGGATTACTTTTTTAACAAAACTCATTAAGATACTTAATATGCAGCAGGTGAATCTCGTACATGATCGAGTTGAGGTTTTTGCTAAATCACATCAACAAATTTTCGATGTTGTGACCGCTAGAGCTTTAGGGCATCTATCAATGATATGTGAAATGGGTTTACCAATGGTTAAACAGAATGGTTATTTTCTTGCACCAAAAGGCGTAAATTATGAGGTAGAAATCGAAGAAGCCAAGAAATCAATCACAAGATTAGGCGGATCGATCATACAAATCAAAGCATTCGATTTACCTCATGAATATGGGCATCGTGCAAATATTCTCATACAAAAAAACAAACATATTCAAGGATATCCACGCTCTTATGCACTCATGAGCAGCAAACCGTTATAAAATAAAAAAGAGAGAAGGTGACTCATGGGGAAAATTATTGCAATTTCCAATCAAAAAGGTGGTGTAGGTAAAACGACCACCAGCGTCAATCTTTCAGCCGCTCTTGCTCAACATGATAAACGTGTTCTTTTAGTCGACTTTGATCCTCAAGCGAGCACAACAACAAGCTTAGGGATCAACAGAAGCATGCTGTACTCATCAATTTATGATGTTCTCCTTGAACAAAAATCGATTGGTGAAACAGTCATACATCTTCCGGAAATTCAACTTGACGTTATACCATCGACGATTGAACTTGCTCACGTCGAAGTAAGGCTAGATCACGAAGATCGCGAATATGTACTAAGTCACAAACTTGCTGAAATTTCAGATAACTATGATTTTATTCTCATTGATTGCCCACCTAGCTTAGGTTTATTAACGATTAGTGCTCTTTATGCATCAAATTCAGTACTAATCCCTGTGCAATGCCAGTTTCTTGCAATTGATGGATTAACACAATTGCTTAATACTATTCGCATTGTTCAAAAGAAAATGAAAATTAATAATAGATCTCTTGAAATTGAAGGCGTCTTATTAACAATGCTCGATAAACGAACGAAGGCTGGATGGGAAATCGTTCACGAAATCAAAGATTATTTCAAAGATGGTGTATTCGATACCATTATCACAAGTAATGTTGCAGCACAAGTAGCACCTACTTATGGACTTCCAGTCTTGACTTTTGCTCCAAAGTCACCCGCTGCAAAACTTTATAAAATGCTTGCAAAGGAGATTGTAACCAACAATGAACGAAGAAAAGAAAGCTAGAACATTTACAGATCTTCTTCAAGAACACCATGTTGATGATGTTCTCGAAGGTGAAATCATTGAAGAAATACTTCTTGCAGAAATTAAACCCAACCCATTTCAACCACGGCGAATATTTGATGAAGAAAAAATTAATGAGCTTGCCCAATCCATTAAAGAACATGGTGTATTTCAACCCATCATTTTAAAAAAAGTCAAACAAGGGTACATCATTGTTTCAGGTGAAAGACGTTATCGTGCAGCGCTTAAAGTTGGACTTAAAACAATTCCTTCGATTATACGCCAATATGAAGAATCAAAAGTTGCTGAAATCGCATTAGCAGAAAATTTACAGCGTGAAAATTTAACCCCTATCGAAGAAGCAGAAGCTTATAAAATTGTCATGAAAAGTCTCAATTTAACACAGACTGAATTAGCAGAAAAAGTCGGAAAAAGCCGTTCGCATGTCACCAATACGTTGGGGTTACTCAACCTCCCTCAAGAGGTACAACAACTCCTGCTGACTAATGCCATCAGTATGGGCCATGCAAGAGCACTTAGCAAACTTGAAAATGATCAACAAATCATTATGCTTGCGCACCGAATCATTGAAAAACAACTTAGTGTTCGCCAAATTGAAGAATTGACACAAATTGAAGAGAAGACAAATAAGATTGAACGCAAAAAAACCACTAAATACAGCACGCAAGAAAAAAGACTTACTCAATCATTAGGACACAAAGTGAAAATTGATGATAAAAAAATTGTCATTTACTTTAAAGAAGATAGTCCTGAATCACTCATTGAAAGATTGATGAAAAAATGAAGTACAACATAGGTGATCGCATCATTACAAGGAAAAAACATGTATGCGGAAGCGACACATGGATTGTTGAGCGTATGGGTGCTGAAGTGAGAATTAAGTGTGCAAAATGTGGTAGGGAAGTCATGATGCTCAAAATGGAACTCGATAGAAAGATTAAGGAAGTTCATTCTGAAACACCATGAAATATGGCACATAAAATATCTACAAAGCTGAAATGATGCTTTAGGCAGGCTAACAACCGTCATCATTCAGCTTTTTATTTTGTATCAAAAAATGTTATCATTGAAAATGAGAATTTTGTAATAAAAGTGGTTGCTTTTTTCTAAATGATACGATAGAATATAAAAGCAAGCCCAAAAATGGAGGGGTAGCGAAGTGGCTAAACGCGGTAGACTGTAAATCTACTCCCTACGGGTTCGGCAGTTCGAATCTGCCCCCCTCCACCACTTATAATACGACCTTGTGGACAAGAGTTATAAAACTCTCCAAAGATATTGACAAGGTCATTTTATAATGATAGAATTATTAAGCACGCCCGACGAGGGAGAGTGCGAGAAGGTCTTTGAAAACTGAATGATGATGAGTGTATCGAGATTAAAGAGAAGTAAAAAAAGAAGAGCTATAACAAACAAAACATAACTTTATGGAGAGTTTGATCCTGGCTCAGGATGAACGCTGGCGGCGTGCCTAATACATGCAAGTCGAACGCACCGGTTTACCGGTGAGTGGCGAACGGGTGAGTAACACGTGGGTAACCCGCCCTCAAGACGAGGATAACCGTTGGAAACGACGGCTAAGACTGGATAGGAACCTTGGAGGCATCTCCGAGGTTTTAAAGGACCCGCAAGGGTACGCTTGAGGAGGGGCCTGCGGCGCATTAGTTAGTTGGCGGGGTGAAGGCCCACCAAGACGATGATGCGTAGCCGGACTGAGAGGTTGAACGGCCACATTGGGACTGAGAGACGGCCCAAACTCCTACGGGAGGCAGCAGTAGGGAATTTTCGGCAATGGGGGAAACCCTGACCGAGCAACGCCGCGTGAACGACGAAGTACTTCGGTATGTAAAGTTCTTTTAAGAGGGAAGAATGGCTGGCGGAAAAGCCAGATTGACGGTACCTTTTGAATAAGCCCCGGCTAACTATGTGCCAGCAGCCGCGGTAATACATAGGGGGCGAGCGTTATCCGGAATTATTGGGCGTAAAGGGTGCGTAGGTGGCCCGTTAAGTCTTTGGTGTAAGTGCAGCGCTCAACGCTGTGATGCTAAAGAAACTGGCGGGCTTGAGTGTGGTAGAGGCAAGTGGAATTCCATGTGTAGCGGTAAAATGCGTAAATATATGGAGGAACACCGGTGGCGAAGGCGGCTTGCTGGGCCACAACTGACACTGAGGCACGAAAGCGTGGGGAGCAAACAGGATTAGATACCCTGGTAGTCCACGCCGTAAACGATGAGCACTAAGTGTAGGGGAAACCCTGTGCTGTAGTTAACGCAATAAGTGCTCCGCCTGAGTAGTACGTACGCAAGTATGAAACTCAAAGGAATTGACGGGACCCCGCACAAGCGGTGGATCATGTTGTTTAATTCGATGATACGCGAAGAACCTTACCAGGTCTTGACATCCCCCGCAATGCTCTGGAGACAGAGCGGAGGTATCCGGGGAGACAGGTGGTGCATGGTTGTCGTCAGCTCGTGTCGTGAGATGTTGGGTTAAGTCCCGCAACGAGCGCAACCCTTATTGCTAGTTACCATCATTGAGTTGGGGACTCTAGCGAGACTGCCAGCGATAAGCTGGAGGAAGGTGGGGATGACGTCAAATCATCATGCCCCTTATGACCTGGGCTACAAACGTGATACAATGGCTGGAACAAAGGGAGGCGAAGGGGTGACCTGGAGCGAAACCCAAAAATACAGTCTCAGTTCGGATTGAAGTCTGCAACTCGACTTCATGAAGTCGGAATCGCTAGTAATCGCGGATCAGAACGCCGCGGTGAATACGTTCTCGGGGTTTGTACACACCGCCCGTCAAACCACGAAAGTCTACAATACCCAAAGCCGGTGGCCTAACCGCAAGGAGGGAGCCGTTTAAGGTAGGGTCGATGATTGGGGTTAAGTCGTAACAAGGTATCCCTACGGGAACGTGGGGATGGATCACCTCCTTTCTAAGGAGAAAGGCGATGCAGCGATGCATCAAAACCTATCCCATCACTCATCATATTCAGTTTTGAAAGACCTTGTTTTTTTGGTCTTTTAGATAAGTAAGGTTTGATCTTTGAAAAGTAGATAAATTTGTCGTAAACAAAAGAAATGTAAGGTTAAGGAAACAAGGGCACACAGTGAATGCCTTGGCACCAAGAGCCGAAGAAGGACGCAACTAACGGCGAAACGCCACGGGGAGCGGTAAGTGCGCGACGATCCGTGGGAGTCCGAATGGGGGAACCCACCTCATGGAAGATGAGGTATCCAGAAATGGAAGGAAAACGCGGGGAACTGAAATATCTAAGTACCCGCAGGAAAAGAAAGTAAGAACGATTCCGCAAGTAGCGACGAGCGAACGCGGAGGAGCCTGACACCAGGACAGTTACAAAACCACATTTTAGGCGAGCGGCGTGGGAAAGCCGGCCAGAGAGGGTGAGAGCCCCGTAGCCGAAAGGGTGTGGACTGGGGTGTCGAGAAGTACGGCGGGACACGAGGAATCCTGTCGGAAGAGGCGAGGACCATCTCGCAAGGCTAAATACTCCTTGGTGACCGATAGTGAACCAGTACCGTGAGGGAAAGGTGAAAAGAACCCCGGGAGGGGAGTGAAAGAGAACCTGAAACTGTGTGCTTACAAGTAGTCAGAGGCCGTTGATGGCTGATGGCATGCCTTTTGTAGAATGAACCGGCGAGTTACGGCGTCTGGCAAGGTTAAGCCTGAAGGGGTGGAGCCGAAGCGAAAGCGAGTCTGAATAGGGCGAATGAGTCAGGCGCTGTAGACCCGAAACTGGGTGAGCTAGCCATGAGCAGGCTGAAGTTTGGGTAAGACCAAATGGAGGGCCGAACCAGGGATTGTTAAAAAAATCTTGGATGACTTGTGGCTAGGGGTGAAATTCCAATCGAACTCAGAGATAGCTGGTTCTCCCCGAAATAGCTTTAGGGCTAGCGTTGACGAAAAAAGGTTTATCGAAGGTAGAGCACTGAATGTGTGATGGCCCCACCTCGGGGTACTGAGCCCAATCAAACTTCGAATGTCGGTAAAGTGAGTCAGCAGTCAGACTGTGGGTGATAAGGTTCATGGTCAAAAGGGAAAGAGCCCAGACCGCCAGATAAGGTCCCAAAGTGGATGCTAAGTGGAAAAGGAAGTGGGGATGCACAAACAACTAGGAGGTTGGCTTAGAAGCAGCCACCCTTTAAAGAGTGCGTAAAAGCTCACTAGTCGAGTGATCCCGCGCCGAAAATGTACCGGGGCTAAGCATCACACCGAATCTGCGGATTTATGGATATTCCATGAGTGGTAGGGGAGCGTTCCAACAGCGGTGAAGCATGATCGGGAGGACATGTGGAGCGGTTGGAAGTGAGAATGCCGGTGTAAGTAACGAAAAGACAGGTGAGAATCCTGTCCGTCGAAAGCCCAAGGTTTCCAGGGGAAGGTTCGTCCGCCCTGGGTAAGTCGGGGCCTAAGGTGAGGCTCAAGAGCGTAGCCGATGGACAGCAGGTGGAGATTCCTGCACTGGTCTTTGGACCGATGGAGTGACAGAGGAGGCTAGCGCCCGCCCCTTCAGTGGATTGGGGACGAGGGACCGAGGCTGGAGCACAGGCAAATCCGTGCTTCGCAAGGCTGGGGTCCGGTAGGTAAAGGGCGACGACGTCAGGCTCTCGAGAAAAGCTTCTAGGGATAATCCAGGGACCACCCGTACCGTAAACCGACACAGGTGGGTGGGTAGAGCATACTAAGACGCGCGAGAAAACCCTTGTTAAGGAACTCGGCAAAATGACTCCGTAACTTCGGGATAAGGAGGACTTTTAATGAAAAAGAAAAGTCGCAGAGAATAGGCCCAAGCGACTGTTTATCAAAAACACAGGTCTCTGCAAAACCGCAAGGTGAAGTATAGGGGCTGACGCCTGCCCGGTGCTGGAAGATTAAGAGGAGATGTCAGGAAACGAAGCATTGAATTGAAGTCCCAGTAAACGGCGGCCGTAACTATAACGGTCCTAAGGTAGCGAAATTCCTTGTCGGGTAAGTTCCGACCCGCACGAAAGGCGTAACGATTTGGGCACTGTCTCAACAAGGGACTCGGTGAAATCAAGCTGCCGGTGAAAACGCCGGCTACCCGCGACAGGACGAAAAGACCCCATGGAGCTTTACTGTAGCTTGATATTGACATCGGGTGTAGGATGTACAGGATAGGTGGGAGACTGAGAGTCTAGGACGCTAGTCTTGGAGGAGTCGTCCTTGGGATACCACCCTTCGTGCATCTGATGTCTAACCCGCGGGAGTGGATCCCGGGGGACAGTGTCTGGTGGGCAGTTTGACTGGGGCGGTCGCCTCCCAAAGAGTAACGGAGGCGCCCAAAGGTACCCTCAGAATGGTTGGAAATCATTCGAAGAGCGCAAAAGCATAAGGGTGCTTGACTGCGAGACCAACAAGTCGAGCAGGGACGAAAGTCGGGTTTAGTGATCTTCCGGTTCCGCATGGAAGGGCCGGGACTCAACGGATAAAAGCTACCCTGGGGATAACAGGCTTATCGCTTCCAAGCGTTCACAGCGACGAAGCGGTTTGGCACCTCGATGTCGGCTCGTCGCATCCTGGAGCTGGAGAAGGTTCCAAGGGTTGGGCTGTTCGCCCATTAAAGCGGCACGCGAGCTGGGTTCAGAACGTCGTGAGACAGTTCGGTCTCTATCCGTCGTGGGCGTTGGAGATTTGAAGGGAGCTGCCCCTAGTATGAGAAGACCGGGGTGGACGCACCACTGGTGCACCAGTTGGCCTGCCAGGGCCACAGCTGGGTAGCTATGTGCGGGAGGGATAAACGCTGAAAGCATCTAAGCGTGAAGCCCACCTTGAGATGAGATCTCCCAATTTTAGTAAGACCCCTTATAGACGATGAGGTTGATAGGCCGGGTGTGGAAGCGCAGCGATGCGCGGAGCTGACCGGTACTAATAGGTCGAGGACTTAACCTTGCAGTTTACGATGATTTATCTAGTTTTGAGAGATGTCTGGTGACGATGGCGAAGTGGTCACACCTGTTCCCATCCCGAACACAGAAGTTAAGCACTTCAGCGCCGACGATAGTTCCAAGGAGCGAAAATAGGTCGTTGCCAGGCAGTTCTCTAAATAATGGGAGTTTAGCTCAGTTGGGAGAGCATCTGCCTTACAAGCAGAGGGTCAGCGGTTCGAGCCCGTTAACTCCCACCATTACTATTTGCCTTTTTGGCCGAAATAGCTCAACTGGTAGAGCAACTGACTTGTAATCAGTAGGTTGCGGGTTCAAGTCCTGTTTTCGGCACCATGAGACCCGTTAGCTCAGTCGGTAGAGCACTTGACTTTTAATCAAGGTGTCGTAAGTTCGATTCTTACACGGGTCACCACTTTTCAATGCCTCGATGGTGAAATAGGTAGACACGTGGGACTTAAAATCCCATGGATGATGAATCCGTGCCGGTTCAAGTCCGGCTCGAGGTACCATTATGGCTTATCTGATATGGGGCTTTAGCTCAGCTGGGAGAGCGCCTGTTTTGCACGCAGGAGGTCAGGGGTTCGATCCCCCTAAGCTCCACCAACCATTTGGTATTGGCATTGATGCTTGGATTCAAACGTAGTACACTGATATATGTGTTAAATGGCGGCGTAGCTCAGCTGGCTAGAGCGTACGGTTCATACCCGTAAGGTCGTGGGTTCGATCCCCCCCGCCGCTACCAGTTTGGACCCGTAGCTCAGTTGGTTAGAGCTACCGGCTCATAACCGGTTGGCCGTAGGTTCGAGTCCTACCGGGTCCACCAACTAACCAACTATACAAACGTTTTGAAACATGTTATAATGTTGGAGGAATACCCAAGCTGGCTGAAGGGATCGGTCTTGAAAACCGACAGGCTGTAAAAGGCGCGGGGGTTCGAATCCCTCTTCCTCCGCCACGAGTAGTCTAATAAAATTGATATATTTAATATCGCGGGATAGAGCAGTCTGGTAGCTCGTCGGGCTCATAACCCGGAGGTCGTAGGTTCAAATCCTTCTCCCGCAACCAATCATAAGGTCCGGTGGTGTAGGGGTCAACATGCCTGCCTGTCACGCAGGAGATCGCGGGTTCAAATCCCGTCCGGACCGCCATTATTAGGCTCTGTAGCTCAGTTGGTAGAGCAAAGGACTGAAAATCCTTGTGTCGGCAGTTCAATTCTGCCCGGAGCCACCATCCATACCTTTGCGAAGCCAATCAGTTGGGCTTTTTTTTATTTTTAAAGTAATTTCACTAGATATCAATTACTATAATATGAGGTGAAAATATGTCCATAAAGTGTATGTATCAATTTGACAGTATGATGATTTTCAACAGTTTTACAGAAACAATAGAAAAGTTAAATTGGAAAATAGAAAAACAATTGCTTAAGGATAGGGTAGAAACCTATCGACATAATTCATTTTATAAACAACTTAAAACTCAATTTGAACAAGAAAAATTAACAATATGGCCACTAAAAGAAGAAGAAATAATTACATGGATTGATACGCTATTCATCATGAGAAGATGTATGATGCAACTATTCAAAAAAGGAATATATGGAGATAAATTGAAAGTCATAATGGAGTATCCTTTAGTATATGGTAATCACATGCGAACGGATTATCTCTTAATTTATGATCGCTTAATAATAGTATTAGAATTTGGAATGTTTAATCAAGATGAAAAAAGAAGCGAAGAAAGATATACTAAAAAACTTCAAGATTCAATTACCCATCGACAAGTTTTACAAAATATGATTGATCGTGATGTTAAAATTGTAAATTATGTGATGATTTATCGTCCAGAATATGATAGAATTCTTCAAGTAAAATTTATGGATAATGTCCGCTATAATGATCAAGAGATTCTTATGTTGACAAACTTCATTATGGAACATATCAAGAAACAAGATGATTTATCAGCCATGAATCAACTTGTAGCCATCAATATTTTTACATAAATTATCATTACACTTGAAATATTCATCCTTTATGTTATCATAGGATTAGCATCATAATTTGAAGTTCAAATAATTTGAAGGAGAAAATAATAAATGAGTGAAAAAATTGGATTAGTTGTGTGTGGTAATTCAGGTGTAGATTACATGAAGTTAGATTATCCAGTCAAAATGATTCGTTCTACATTGAATCTCGGTGGTAAAGAATATGAGGATTATGTTGATATCCAAGCGAAAGAGTTCTATGACATTATTCAAGCGAACCCAGATATCGACGTGTCAACATCTCAAACATCAACAGGTAAGATTGCGAGCGTTTATGAAGAATTAAAAGATGAAGGTTATACAGACGTTATTGCTGTTGTCATTTCTTCTAAGCTTAGTGGTACTTATCAAGGCGCTGTATTAGCAAAAGATATGGTTCCAGGTATTAATGTTTATGTAATTGATTCGAGAAGTGTTTCTTATGGCGAAGCTTTCTTGGTACTTGAAGCAATTAAAATGATTAAAGCTGGGCATAAAACAAGAGATATCATTGATAAATTAGAAAAAATAAGAGATAATGTATATATCTATGTTTTAGTGGATACACTTAAGTTTTTGGTCAAAAACGGACGCCTCTCTGCAACGAGCGGTTTCTTAGGTACGCTTCTCAAGATTAAACCATTACTTCACGTTCAGCGCGATGGAAGTCTTGTCCCATTTGAGAAGATCAGAACGACAAGCAAGGCACAACATCGTTTACTTGAAGTTGTTCGTCATGATGTAGATGGCAAAAATGTTATTATGTTTATTGCCTACACTAATAATCAGGATAAAGCAGCTGAAATTAAAAAGGAAATCTTGGCATTCCGTCCAGACATTACAGTTGAACTTGTTCCGCTAACACCGGTAGTCGGTGCCCATGCAGGACCTGGAACACTTGGTGTAGGATATATAGTTTTATAAAAAAGGTGGTTGTTAGAGTGGTTTCACCTAAAGAAGTCATAAACGAATTATTGGTGGATGTGTTTAATCATATTCTAAGCATTGAAGCCGATATTTTGAGACAAAAAGGTGTTCGGTTATCGATGACTGAAGTACACGTTCTTGAAGCGGTTCGCAATGTAGAAACGCCTACTATGGGAAACGTTGCACACAAACTTCGAGTGACATTGGGTACTTTAACAACATCAGTGAATGTCTTAGTAAAAAAAGGACATATCATTCGCGAGCGTGATGAATCTGATCGACGAAAGGTTTATCTCAAACTTACAGATACCGCGCATCATGTTTTAAAAATTCACGATGATTTCCATGATGATATGGTTGACTCTCTCTTCAAGGATTTGCAACTTGAAAAAGATGAAGTTCTCATGAAATCATTAGAAAATATTAGCCAATATTTTAAGCAAAGATATTAAAAAAATTCAAAATTAAAAGAACACTTAGTGTTCTTTTTTTATTATGTACTGAGTTATCATACTAAGTGCAACGCCTGACAAAATAAAAATCACAGTATTCCCATTGTATAATAGAGTTACCACACAATACATACAAGGGAGAATACTATGATCTACTTACATCTTACCAT
>Ga0074195_1000226_pt2 | contig 88912 bp, 88 predicted proteins | sample EPASupsiteHSE623_FD_64525 | JGI IMG/M metagenome (GOLD analysis project Ga0074195, IMG submission 64525) | Bioremediated contaminated groundwater from EPA Superfund site, New Mexico - Sample HSE6-23 | ecosystem: Environmental > Aquatic > Deep subsurface > Groundwater > Contaminated ...
GCGCCCGTGGGCGACGATGTCTACGGCGACGATCCTACCGTGAACGAGCTCGAAACGCTCGCGGCCAAGCTCGTCGGCAAGGAAGCCGCCCTTTTTGTCCCGACAGGGACCTTCGGCAACCAGTTGGCCCTCTTTACCTGGTGCCCCAGGGGCAGCGAAGTGATTCTGGGAGAGCAGTGCCATATCATCCAGCACGAGGCGGGGGCGGCCTCCATCATCGCCGGCGTCCAGACCCGTCCCGTCGACGCTCCCAAGGGAATCATTCCGCCCGAAGCCATCGAAGCGCGCATTCGCGGCGACGATATACATTATCCTCCCACCTCGCTTATCTGCCTCGAGAACGCCCATTCATCCGGAAGAGTCATTCCCATTTCATATATGAAGGAGATTTCCTCCCTCGCCCTGGCGAAGGGCTTGCCCGTCCATCTCGACGGCGCGAGGCTTTTCAACGCGGCCGCCTCCCTGGGCGCGTCCGCCGCCGCCATCGCCGCCCATGTCGATTCGGTGATGTTCTGCCTGTCCAAGGGGTTGTGCGCTCCCGTCGGGTCGATGCTCGCCGGTCCGAAAACCTTTATAGACAGGGCGCGCCGCAAAAGAAAGATAATGGGCGGCGGCATGAGGCAGGCCGGCATCCTCGCCGCGGCAGGCATCATCGCGCTGCGGGAGATGACGGCGCGCCTTGGGGAAGACCACGAAAACGCGCGCTACATGGCCGCGAAACTGGCCGGCCTGCCCGGTTTCAGCGTCGAGGAGGATGCCCTCGACATCAACATGGTCTTCTTCAGGCTGCCTTCCTGGGTGGACGGCAAGGCTTTGGCTTCCTACATGGAGGGGGAGGGCGTCAGGATCAGCCCCCCGGAGGGCGGACTGGCCCGTTTTGTCGCCCACTACTGGATAAAAAAGGAACATATTGATAAGGTGATTTCGCTTCTGGCCTCTTTCTGCGCCGAAAGCCGCAGGTCTTGATGGGCATAGGGGCGGCCGGACCGGCCGGTCCGGCCGCCCAAGCCGACCCGGCGCTTTTTCCGAAGGAACACGATGTCCGAAATTGACGATAATCAGAAGGCGAGCGACTCAGGCGAGGAAAAGCAGATGGTGAGGGACGCCGGCATGCTCTCCGTCCTCACCATGGTTTCCAGAGTCCTGGGCCTGGTGCGGGAGATGACCAAGGCTGTCTTCCTCGGCACGGGCGTCCTTTCCGACGCCTTCTCCGTTTCTTTCATGATCCCCAACTTCATGCGCCGCCTCTTCGCCGAAAATTCCATCTCGGTGGCCTTCATTCCGACATTCAAAGGCTATCTCCACGATAAAGACGAAAAGGCGACGAAACAGTTCCTCTCCTCGAGCCTCACCGTCCTCCTCATCCTCGTGGGAAGCGTCGTGGCCCTGGGCATAGCCGCGACGCCCTGGATTGTGAAGGCTTTCGGCTCCGATCCGGCTGAGACCATCGTGCTGACGAGGATCATGTTTCCCTTCCTCGCCCTTGTCTCCATCGCGGCGCTCTTCCAGGGCATTCTCAATTCCTTCGGCGTATTCGCCCCTTCCGGCTTTGCCCCCATCCTCTTCAACGTCTGTTTCATCGTCGTTCCCTGGGCCATTTCCCGCTGGATGCCCAACCCAGCGCGCGCCATGGCCATCGGCGTCGTGACCGGCGGCATGGCCCAGGCCCTGTGGCAACTTCCCGCGGTGCTGAAAACCGGAATCCGCTTCGGCTTCATCTCGCCTCGCGCGGCCTTCAGGGATCCAGGCATGCGGAAGGTGTTCGCCCTTATAGGCCCCACCATCGTCGGCATGGCCGCGTACCAGCTGAACGACCTCGTGAGCACGGCCTTCGCCTCGCGGGCGGGGACGGGCATAGCCTCCAGCCTCCAGTATTCGATACGGCTCCAGGAGCTTATCCTCGGCGTCTTCGCCGTATCGGCCGGCACCGTCCTTCTCCCCGGCCTGACCGACGCCGTGAAGCGCGGCGACTGGGCGCTCTATTCCTCGCGCATCGGAAAGACGCTCCAGACCTTGCTGATCGCCACCATCCCCGTCGCCGTCTTTTCCATGATCACGGGCGAGCAGATCGTCACCCTGCTTTTCAAGCGCGGCGGCTTCACCGACGAATCGGTGCGGCTCACCGCCTCGGCCTTTTTCTGGCATCAGACGGGGCTCGCCTTCATCGCCGCCAACAGGGTCATAGCTCCAGCGTTCTACGCGAGATCCGATTCCAAGACGCCAGCCCTGGCGGGAATCGCCAGCTTCGCCGTCAACATCGCCCTCGTCGCCCTTCTCGCCTTTCCCTTCAAGGGGCCGGGGATCGCCTTCGCGCTCTCGTTTTCCAGCGCCGTGAACACCGCCATCCTTGTCGCCGTCCTGCTGAAGGGCAAAACCCGGGGGTTGAGCGAAGCCTTGGGGCGCTGCGCCGTCTATGCCCTGAAGCTTCTGGCTTATTCTCTCGTCGCCTCCATTCCCGTGCTTTTCCTCAAGGCCCCGCTCATTCGCGCCTTCGCCTCGTCGAAATCCGGCGTTGTGGCGGCCGGCCTGCCCTTCGTCATTCTCGCCCTGCTTTTCGGCGCTATAGGCGTCGCAATCCTCGTCATCACCAAGGATTCTGTGGCTTATTCCCTGGCTTCGGCCATCGGAAACCGACGTTCCCGGAAGCAGTCCTGATGCCAAGCTTCGTGGAATATCGATTCCACGCTATTGACATCACCCTGTATAAATGATAAATTCCCGATGCTCTAACCCTCGCCCCTGTAGCTCAGACGGCAGAGCATATCCATGGTAAGGATAAGGTCAACGGTTCGATTCCGTTCGGGGGCTTTTACATATTTTTAGCATTCAGGCGCGGGGCATTTTAAGTCGCGCCACGAAAGGATAATACGATGGCTGCAAAGAAACAGACGGTAGAGATAATCGCCCTGCAGTGCACTGAGTGCAAGCGCCGAAACTATACCACGACGAAAAACCGCAAGACCATGCAGGAAAAGCTCGAGCTGATGAAGTACTGCAAGTGGGACAAGAAGCACACGCTCCACAAAGAGACCAAGGTCAAATAAGGCTGGCCCTCAGGGGTTTTGTCTTTTTGGGATAATGGTATCGCGAAGCCTCTGGCTTCGTGATTCACCCTAGGCCAGTAGCTCTAATGGTAGAGCGCCGGTCTCCAAAACCGGATGTTGAGGGTTCGAGTCCTTCCTGGCCTGTCGCCAGCGTTTTTTATCGTATCAAGGAGCCGTCATGAAGAAGATCGTTCAGTTCTTCAAAGATAGTTACGCAGAGCTGGCCAAAGTCGTTTGGCCGAGCAGGGAAGATGTCATCTCCTCTACCAAAGTAGTCGTGATCTCGACGGTAGCGATGGCCCTTCTGCTTGGTTTGATCGACTTTCTCCTCGTACTGGGCATTGAAATTGTCTTCCGTTAAGGCGGAGTGAGGATGGCAAAATCCTGGTATATTCTTCATGTCTACTCTGGGTATGAAAACAAGATAGAGAAAACTATCCGCATGATGATCGACGCGGGTGATCTATCCCATGAAATCGTGTCCGACATAAAGGTTCCGACCGAAGAGGTAACCGATGTCAAGGACGGCAAGAAAAAGACGGTGACGAGAAAGATTCTCCCCGGCTATATTCTTGTGGAAATGGATCTCCCCGACAACGGCTGGAAAGCCACCTGTTCCGGGATACGGAAGATCACCGGCGTGACCGGTTTTGTCGGCTCCAACGTGAGCAACAAGCCGCAGCCCATCCCCAATGAGGAAGTCAGGCGCATTCTTCAGCGTTCCGGCGAGCTCAAGGGCGATCGTCAGATAAGAATGAAACAGACCTACTCTCAGGGAGAGCAGGTGAAGATAATAGAAGGACCTTTCGAGTCCTTCTCCGGCACCATCGAAGAGGTGAATGTCGAGAAGAATCGCCTCAAGGTGATGGTGGGCATATTCGGCAGATCCACGCCCGTGGAAGTCGATATGACCCAGGTAGAGAAGACCTGATAACCCGAACGCCCTCTTTGCGGGCGTAAAGGCGTTTCAGGGGGATGGTTGTCGCTCGCGGCTTCCGATCCTTCGTTCTTTTGAAAAGCGGTTGCGCCAAAGTCCTTTAGGACTTTGGTGAGACTTCTCAGATAGGGGTTTTAAACTCCACAAGATGGGAGTTCCGCCTACGCGCGGAACGCTACCCCGGGCGCTTATGCGGCCGGGTACACCACAAAAGGAGAACGGCTATGGCCAAAAAGAAGATTACTGCGATCGTAAAGTTGCAGTGCCCCGCCGGCAAGGCGACTCCGGCGCCGCCCGTTGGTCCTGCTCTCGGCCCTCATGGCGTTTCGGCGCCCATGTTCTGCCAGCAGTTCAACGAGCGCACCAAGAGCATGGAGCCCGGCCTCGTGATTCCGGCGATCATCACTGTCTACCAGGACAAGTCCTTCACTTTCATCCTGAAGACTCCTCCGGCAAGCGTGCTCATCAAGAAAGCCTGCGGCATCGAAAAAGGTTCCGCGATTCCTCAGAAAGACAAGGTCGCCAAGCTTACGCTCGACAAGCTCGAGGGTATCGCGAAGCAGAAAATGCCGGACCTTAACGCCAACGACATCCATGCGGCAATGCGCATCATCGCTGGAACCGCCCGTTCCATGGGCGTAGAGACGGAGCTGAAGAAATGAAGCACGGAAAAAAATATATCGAAGCCGCTAAGAAAGTGGATCCCGCTCAGGAATACGATCTGGCCTCGGCCTGCGCTCTCGTGAAGGAAGCGAAATTCGCCAAATTCGACGAGACCGTGGAGATCCACGTCAGGCTCAATCTTAAGAAGAGCCAGTCGGTGCGCGACACGGTCGTGCTTCCCAACCAGTTCCGCGGCGAGAAGAAAGTCCTTGTGTTCTGCAAGCCCGAACGCGTCAAGGAAGCCCTGGAGTACGGAGCCGCCTATGCGGGCGAAGCCGAACTCATCGAGAAGATCAAGGGCGGCTGGACGGACTTCGATGTCGCCGTCGCTACCCCCGATATGATGAAGGACGTCGGCAAGCTCGGTATGGTCCTGGGCCGCAAGGGCCTCATGCCCAACCCGAAGACCGGCACCGTCACCAACGATCTCAAGGCCGCTCTCGCGGAACTCAGGAAGGGACGCACCGAATTCAGGTCCGACAAGACCAATATCGTCCATCTCGCCATCGGAAAGGTTTCCATGGAAGCCGCCCAGATCGCCGAGAACGTCGCCGTCCTCATCGACGAGATCAACAGGAAACGCCCCGCCGACGCGAAAGGCGACTTCATGGGCTCCGTATATTTGGCTTCCACCATGGGGCCGAGCGTACGCGTCGTAATTGCCAAGAACGAGAAGAGGTAACCCTATGGCGATGAGAGCTAACAAAATACAGTCCTCCAAAGCCGAAGCCATCGACGCGCTGAAAAGCATGATCAATGGTTCCAGCGACTTCGTATTCGCCGAATACCGCGGACTCACGGTCGAGCAGATCACCAATCTTCGCCACCAGCTGCGCGAGAAGGGAGCCGAGCTGCACGTCGTCAAGAACAATTTCGCGCGAATCGCCTTCGAGGAACTGGGATATACTAACGATGTGGATCCGGTACTCTCCGGACCCACGGCCGTCACCTTCGTGAAGTCCGATTCCAACGAGGTCGCCAAGGTTCTCCTTGGTTTCGCCAAGGAAGTCCCCAATCTCAAGATCAAGGGCGCCGTGGTGGACAAGAGCTTCATGGACCTCGCCCAGGTCGAGGCTTTCTCGAAACTCCCCGGCCGCGGCCAGCTCATCGCGATGTTGATGTCGGCGATGAACGGTCCCGCACAGAATCTCGTCTATGTCCTCAACGCGATTCCCACCAAGCTGGTGCGCGTACTCAAGGCCATCGAGGAAAAAAAGGCCGCAGAGGCTTAATCAAAATCCGCTCAAGCGGATTTTGATTTTCGGGTTTCGCGCAGGACGCGAAACCCGTGATCAAGTGAATTTGACCGTCAGGCTTCGGATTGCTGCCGTTCCTGTCGGTCTTGATTATGATTGCCCGTATGGGTGATCCAGCGTTTTTACCAGGAGAAGATAATATGGCAGCGCTTACCAAAGAGCAGATTATCGACGCAGTAGCCTCCATGACGGTCCTCGAGATCGCCGATCTCGTCAAGGCCATGGAAGAGAAGTTCGGCGTCACCGCCGCGGCCCCCGTAGCCGCAGCAGCCGGCCCCGCAGCCGCGGCCGCGGCCCCCGTCGAGGAAAAGACCGAGTTCACGGTCGTCCTCAAGGGCAACGTTCCCGCAGACAAGAAAATTTCCATCATCAAGGCCGTTCGCGCCATCACCGGTCTCGGCCTCAAAGAGGCGAAAGACCTCGTCGAAGCCGGAGACAAGGCTCTCAAGGAGAACGTCTCCAAGGAAGAAGCCGAAAAGGTCAAGGCGGCGATCGTCGAAGCCGGCGGAGCAGTCGAAGTCAAATAAGGCATCGCGATCCTCCGAAGCCGTGTCGGGAGGCGGGCCTGTTGGCTTGCCTCCCGGTGCGCGCCTTTCAGGCGCCTTCGGGACGGTCCACAGTTTCTACCATGCGCTTCCTTTTCGGATGCGGCGCGCTGCGCCGCGTCGGGAAAGGAAGCGCGGTTTTCCGGAGACACTTGGCGAGTGCCTCGGGATGACCGCAAGTTTCTTATGTATTGCTGCGCTTCATTGCGAGGTGCCGCGCGTTCAGTCAGCGCGGCGACGTTCCGGCGCAGACCGAATGACCCGCGCGCTTCGACAGCGTGCTTCAGGAGGGGTAACGGATGGCATATACCGAAAACAAGATCCAGCGCCGCTATATTGGCAAGGATTTCCAGGAGGCGATGGAGCTCCCCGACCTAATCGACATTCAGCTTTCTTCCTTTGAGCGCTTCCTTCAAAGAGACAAGCTGATTCAGGGTCTCGCTCCGGATGAACTGGGCCTTCAGGAAGTCTTCAGGGGAACCTTCCCCATAGAGAGCCAGAATGGCGACATGGTGATCGAGTTTGAGCATTACAGCCTGGACGAGAGCGCGATGAAATACAGCGAGCTCGAGTGCAAGCAGAAGGGCCTCACCTATTCGATCCCTCTCAAGGCCACCGTGAATCTCGTTTTCCAGAGGACAGGAGAAATCCGTCAGAAGGAAATCTATCTCGGCGACATTCCCCTCATGACCGACAGGGGAACCTTCATCATCAACGGCGCGGAACGCGTCGTCGTCTCTCAGATCCACCGCTCTCCGGGCGTCGTTTTTAGCCATGAGAAGGGCGTTTTCTCCGCCCGCCTCATTCCCTACCGGGGCAGCTGGCTCGAATTCGAGATCGACCAGAAAAAAGAACTGATCTTCACCAAGATCGACCGCAAAAAGAAATTCCTCGGCACGCTCTTTCTGCGCGCCATTGGCTTCCAGAACCGCGAAGAGATCATCGAGGCCTTCTACAAGACCACGAACATAGAGCTGGGCGATAGCGCCGACTCCAGGGAACAGGTCGTGGGCAAGGTGCTGGCCAAAGCCATCTATATAGAAGTGGACGGCGACAAGAAAAAGCTTTTCCGCGCGGGAGAAAAGCTCCATCTCCATGAAATCGACGAGCTGGCCAACCTCGGCATCGACAGCATAGAGATCATCGATTTCGAACACCCCGATTCCATGCACAACGAGATGATTCTCCACTGCTTCAACAGGGAAGACGTCAAGCTCGAGAAGGAAACGGTCGAGCAGGACGAGCCCCTGAAGGCCGATGCTCTCGCCGCCGTCTATTCGACCCTCCAGCCCGGCGAGCCCATCACCGTGGAAGGCGCAGAAAAAGATCTCAACTCCATGTTCTTCTCCCCGAGGAAGTACGATCTCGGCAAGGTCGGCCGCTACAAGCTCAACAAGAAATTCAACTACGCCACGCCCTTCTCCGAATTCACGCTCACGAAGACCGACATCGTGGCCACCATGAAGCATCTCATGGACGTGTACTACGGCGAAGCCTACGTCGACGATATCGACCACCTCGGCAACAGGCGCGTCCGCTCCGTGGGCGAGCTTCTCGCCAACGTGATGAAGAGCGCCTTCGCCCGCATGGAGCGCATCGCCAAGGAACGCATGGCCCTCAAGGAGACCGAGACCGTCAGGCCTCAGGATCTCGTGTCGATCAAACCGATCGTCGCCGCCATCAAGGAATTCTTCGGTTCGTCCCAGCTCTCCCAGTTCATGGACCAGGTCAACCCGCTCGCCGAGCTGACCCACAAGCGCAGGCTCAACGCCCTCGGCCCGGGAGGCCTCTCCCGCGACCGCGCCGGATTCGAGGTCCGCGACGTCCACTATACCCACTACGGCCGCATGTGCCCGATCGAGACGCCTGAAGGCCCGAACATCGGCCTCATCGTGTCGCTCGCCACCTACACGACGGTGAACGACTACGGCTTCCTCGAGACGCCCTACCGCAAGGTGAAGAACGGTCTTGTCACCCACGAGATCGAATACCTTTCGGCCATCGACGAGGACAGGTACTACATCGCCCAGGCCTCGGCCCGCATCAACAAGGCCGGCGACTTCCTCGACGATTCCATCTCCTGCAGGCACCAGGGCGACTACACCATGCGCCCCGCCCAGGAACTTCAGTACATGGACGTTTCCCCGAAACAGATCATATCGGTTTCGGCCTCCCTGATTCCCTTCCTGGAGCACGACGACGCCAACCGCGCCCTCATGGGTTCGAACATGCAGCGCCAGGCCGTTCCCCTCGTCTTCCCCGAGCCGCCCAGAGTCGGCACGGGCATGGAGTGGAAGACCGCCTACGATTCAGGCGTCCTGCTCAAGGCCAAGAGGGCCGGCGTCGTCGAATTCGTGGACGCTTCCAGGGTCGTCATCGCGCCGGACGGCGCCGATGTCACCGACAGGGACACCTATCTCCTCGTCAAATATCAGCGGACCAACCAGGATACCTGCTACAACCAGAGACCCATCGTCAAGCTGGGCGAAAAGATTATGAAAGGCCAGGTAGTGGCCGACGGCCCCGCCACCTACAACGGCGAGCTGGCCCTCGGACGGAACATACTGGCCGGCTTCGTGCCCTGGAACGGCTACAACTATGAGGACGCCATCCTCATCTCCGAACGCGTGGTCAAGGAGGACATGTTCACCTCCATCCATATCAAGGAATTCCAGACCGAAGTCCGCGAGACTAAGCTGGGACCTGAACGCATCACGCGCGACATTCCCAACACGAGCGAGAAAATCCTCGACAACCTCGATTCCGAAGGCATCATACGCGTCGGCGCCAAGGTTAAGGCCGGAGATATTCTCGTCGGCAAGGTGACGCCCAAGAGCGATACCGATACGACCCCTGAGTTCAAGCTTCTCAACTCCATATTCGGCGAAAAAGCCAAGGACGTGCGCGATTCATCCCTGCGCGTCCCCCACGGCATCGAAGGAACGATCATCGACGTGCAGCGCCTGAAGCGCTCGACGAACGACGATCTCTCCCCCGGCGTCGAGGAAGTCGTGAAGGTTCTGATCGCCGCCAAGCGCAAGCTCAAGGAAGGCGACAAAATGGCGGGTCGCCACGGCAACAAGGGCGTCGTCGCCCGCGTTCTGCCGATCGAGGAAATGCCTTACCTAGACGACGGCACCCCCCTCGACATCTGCCTCAACCCCCTGGGCGTTCCCTCGCGAATGAACATCGGCCAGATTATGGAGACGGAACTCGGCTGGGCGGCCAGCACGCTGAACGAGTGGTTCTCCTGCCACGTTTTCCAGTCGCCCTCCCAGGAGCAGATCGAAGCCAAGCTCGAGGAAGCCAAGCTTCCCGGAAGCTGCAAGACCACCGTGCGCGACGGCAGGACAGGCGAACCGTTCAAGAATCTCGTCACGGTCGGCGTCGTTTACTTCATGAAATTGCACCACCTTGTCGACGACAAGATGCATGCCCGCTCGACGGGGCCCTATTCCCTCGTCACCCAGCAGCCCTTGGGCGGCAAGGCCCAGTTCGGCGGCCAGCGCCTCGGCGAAATGGAAGTTTGGGCCCTCGAAGCCTATGGCGCGGCCAACACCCTGCAGGAACTCCTGACCATCAAGTCGGACGACATGACGGGCAGGGCCAAGGTCTACGAGGCGATAGTGAAGGGAGAGCCGCACACCGCGGCCGGCATTCCCGAAGCTTTCAATGTAATGGTACAGGAACTGCGCGGACTCGCGCTCGATATCCGGGTTTTCGATGCCAAGGGCAAGCAGATCGCGCTTACCGAACGCGACGATGACATCATCAACAAGAATTCCGGTGCGTTTTAACCTTTAGGGGGAAGCATGAGAGATATCCAGGATTTTGACAGTATTGCGATCCGCTTGGCCAGCCCGGAAATGATCAGGGCTTGGTCATACGGTGAGGTCAAGAAACCTGAAACCATCAACTACCGCACGCTCCGCCCCGAGAGGGACGGCCTTTTCTGCGAGCGGATTTTCGGAACCACGAAGGAATGGGAATGCTATTGCGGCAAGTTTAAGTCCATCCGCTACAAGGGCGTCATCTGCGACCGCTGCGGCGTCGAAGTCACGCACTTCAGGGTACGCCGCGAACGCATGGGCCATATCGAACTGGCATGCCCTGTCTCCCATATCTGGTTCTACCGATCGGTGCCCAGCCGGATGGGACTTCTTCTCGACCTGCCGGTGGCGGCGCTGCGCTCCATTCTCTACTACGAAAAGTTCATCGTCATAGATCCGGGCGAAACCGAGCTCAAGAAGATGCAGCTCCTCACCGAGGAAGAGTACAACGCGGCCCAGGACCGCTTCGGCGGCGCCTTCACCGCGGGCATGGGTGCGGAAGCCATCAGATCCCTCCTCGAAACCCTCGATCTCGACGCCCTCGCCGCCGAGCTGCGCGAGAAAATGATAGCCAAGGGCCCCAAGGCCGACAAACGCCTGCTCAAACGCATCGAAATCGTCGAATCCTTCAGGAATTCCAGCAACAAGCCAGAATGGATGATACTTTCCGTGGTCCCCGTCATTCCTCCCGAACTGCGCCCCATGGTCCAGCTGGACGGCGGACGCTTCGCGACGAGCGACCTCAACGATCTCTACCGCCGCGTCATCAACCGCAACAACCGCCTGAAGAGACTGCAGAACCTCAACGCTCCCGAAATCATCATCCGCAACGAAAAGCGAATGCTCCAGGAAGCGGTGGACGCCCTCTTCGACAACACCAAAAAGAAGAGAGTGGTGAAGGGCGCCTCCAACAGGCCGCTCAAATCCCTCTCCGACATGCTCAAGGGCAAGCAGGGCCGTTTCCGCCAGAACCTCCTCGGCAAGCGCGTCGACTACTCCGGCCGTTCGGTCATCGTCGTCGGCCCCGAGCTCAAGATGTGGCAGTGCGGACTCCCCACCAAGATGGCCCTCGAACTCTTCAAGCCCTTCATCATGAAGAAGCTTGTGGAGAAGGACGTCGTCTACAACATCAAGAAAGCCAAGATGCTCGTCGAATCGGAGACCCCTGAAGTCTTCGCCGTCCTGGACGAGGTCGTCAAGGAACATCCGGTTCTGCTGAACCGCGCCCCGACCCTGCACCGCCTCGGCATCCAGGCCTTCGAGCCCGTCCTTGTCGAGGGCAAGGCCATAAAGCTGCACCCCCTCGTCTGCAAGGCATTCAACGCCGACTTCGACGGCGACCAGATGGCCGTCCACGTCCCGCTCACCAACGCCGCCCAGGCGGAGTGCTGGACCCTCATGCTCTCCAGCCGCAACCTTCTCGACCCCGCGAACGGCAAGACCATCGTCTACCCCTCGCAGGACATGGTTCTCGGCATCAACTTCCTCTCCAGACCCAAGCATGGAGTGAAGGGAGAAGGCAAGCGCTACTCATCCTCCAACGAGCTCATCCTGGCATGCGAAGCCGACGCCTGCGACTATCAGGCCGAGGTAATCGTGCCCGCCACCAAGGACATCGTCTGGAGCAAGGTCGGCAAGGCCCAGGACCTTCCGGCGAACCGCACGATCAAGACGACGGCCGGCCGGATGCTTCTCAACGAAGCCCTGCCTCCCGAAGTGCCCTACGTAAACTACTCGCTTACCGATAAAGACATCCGAAATCTCATCGAGCACGTCTACAAGTTCAACGGACCCTACACGACGGTCCTGATGCTCGACGCGATCAAGGCCATGGGCTTCCGCTACGCAACCTTCTTCGGCGCCACCATCGGCATGGACGACATCATCGTCCCCGCCGAAAAGCCCAAGATGATAGCCGACGCCAACAAGCAGGTCGATTCGATCCAGAACCAGTACCTGGCCGGCCATATCACCCAGGATGAGCGCTACAACCGCGTCGTCGAGGTTTGGTCCAAGACGAACGAGGAACTCACCGGCGTCATGATGAAAACCCTGGAGAAAGACAGGGACGGCTTCAACAACATCTACATGATGGCCTATTCCGGCGCTCGAGGAAGCCGCAACCAGATCCGCCAGCTGGCGGGTATGCGCGGCCTTATGGCCAAACCGTCGGGCGACATCATCGAACTCCCGATCAAGGCTAACTTCCGCGAAGGCCTGTCGGTCATCGAATTCTTCATCTCGACCAACGGCGCCCGAAAGGGTCTCGCCGATACTGCCCTCAAGACCGCCGACGCAGGCTATCTCACCAGAAGGCTCGTCGATATAGCCCAGGACATGGTCGTCAACGTCGACGACTGCGGCACCATCAACGGCGCCATCCATACGGCTATCAAGGACGGCGAGGAAGTCATCGAGCCGCTGCGCGAGCGCATCATAGGCCGCTTCACGCTCGACCCGATCCGCCATCCCATCACGGGAGAGGTAATCGTCGATTCGAACGAGGAAATCACCGAGGAAATAGCGGGCGCCATCGAGGCGGCCGGTATCGAGGAAGTGACGGTACGAACCGTCCTCACCTGCGAAGCGCGCTACGGCGTCTGCCGCAAATGCTACGGACGCAACCTGGCCACGGGCCGCACCGTCGACATCGGCGAGGCAGTCGGCATCATCGCCGCCCAGTCCATCGGCCAGCCTGGTACCCAGCTGACGATGCGTACCTTCCATATCGGCGGCGCGGCGACCAAGGCTTCCGAGGAAAACCGCATCTATCTGAAATACCCCGTCCTCGTCACCAAGATCCAGGGCACCTACGTCACGACGAAGGAAGGTCACTTCCTGTTCACCAGGAAGGGCTACCTCTATGTCTGCAAGATCTTCTCGGCCTTCGACCTTTCAAAGGGCGACAAGGTCCTGGTGGAAGACGGCGCCAGGGTACTGAAAACATCGGCCATCATAAAGAAGGCCGACGGCACCGAAATCCTCTCCAGCGATATTTCCTACGCCAAAGTGCTGAAGAACAAGCTCCTGCTGATAGCCCAGGAACAGAAGCTGGAAGTCAGGAACGGCTCTGAGCTCACGGTCAAGGAAGGCCAGATGGCCATCGCGAACGAAACCCTGGCCACCTTCGACCCCTTCGCCGACCCGATCATCTCCGAGTACGACGGCTATGCCCGTTTCGAGGACATCATCCCCGGCTCGACCCTCAAGGAAGAGATCAACGAGGAAACCGGCAACGTCGACAAGAAAATCACCGAGTTCGCGGCCGAACGCGATTCCAAGCAGCCGCGCATCATCATCACCGATGAGGCGGGCAACGAAATCTTCGCCTACCTCCTCCCCGGCGGCGCCTACCTCAACATCGAGGACGGCGAGGTCATCAAGGCCGGCCGCACGATCGCGAAGATCCTCAAGGAAAGCGCCAAGGCCATGGACATCACGGGCGGCCTTCCCAGGGTCGGCGAGCTCTTCGAGGCGCGCAAACCCAAGAACCCGGCCATCCTGGCCATGGTTTCAGGCAAGGTCTTCATCAAGGGCAACATCAAGAACAAGCGCGTCATCATCGTGACCGACAGGTTCGGCAAGGAATACAAGCATCTCGTCCCGATGGGCAGACGCCTTCTTGTCCGCGACAACGACCAGGTCGAAGCCGGCGAGCTTCTCTGCGACGGCAACAGAAACCCTCACGACATCCTCAATATCCTGGGCGAGCAGGCCTGCCAGGCCTACCTCATGGACGAAGTCCAGCAGGTGTACCGCCTCCAGGGCGTCACGATCAACGACAAGCATATCGGCGTCATCATCCGCCAGATGATGAAGAAAGTGGAAATCGTCAGTCCCGGCGATACCCGTTTCATCTACGGACAGCAGGTGGACAAGTACAGGTTCCACGAAGAGAACGACAGGGTCATCAAGGAAGGCGGACAGCCCGCCGTCGCCCGCCCGATGCTTCTCGGCATCACGAGGGCTTCCCTCAAGATCGACTCCTTCTTCTCCGCCGCCTCCTTCCAGGAAACGACGAAGGTTCTCACCGACGCGGCGATCGCCGGTTCCGTAGACAGCCTGCGCGGCCTGAAGGAAAACGTCATCATCGGCCATCTGATTCCCGCCGGTACCGGCATGAGAATCTACAAGAACATCAAGCTTTCGGACAGCGAGCATGAGGACCTCGACGGTTTCGTCGACGAAATCCTCGAAAAGCGCAAGCTGGAGAAGGAAATGGCGCCGATTCCCGCGCTCGAGGACAGAGCCGATTCGTCGGCGGCCTTCGAGGAGGAAACGGTGTTCGAAAACGATCCGGGCTTCGAGGCAGTTACCGAAGAGTAAATTTGTCCCCCTCGGGACGTATGGGTTTTAGGATCCGGCATCCGGAAATCGATCGGGTGCCGGTATTGACAATGATTGATCTATAGGGGTATCTTGGATCGCCTGGGAAGCGCCACCGCACTTTCCGGCTTTCCGAACCCGCGATTAATGAAACTGGTCCGCGCGATGCTGACGCGCAAGCGACCACATAAGGGAGTCTAGAGCATATATGCCGACGATCAACCAGCTTATCCGCAATGGCAGAAAGACAAACACATGGCGGACCAAAGCCCCGGCACTGAATGAGTGCCCACAGCGTCGCGGCGTCTGCACCCGCGTCATGACCGTTACGCCCAAGAAGCCTAACTCGGCTTTGCGAAAAGTCGCGCGCGTGCGCTTAACGAACGGTATCGAAGTTACCGCTTATATCCCGGGTGTAGGCCACAACCTTCAGGAACACTCCGTCGTGCTCGTCAGGGGAGGCCGCGTGAAGGACCTTCCTGGTGTGCGCTACCACATCATCCGCGGTGCCAAAGATACGCTCGGCGTCGAAGACCGCAAGAAGGCTCGTTCCAAATACGGTGCCAAAAAGCCCAAGGCGTAAGGAAAGAGGCGAAATAAATGGGCAGAAAAAAGAAATCCATCGATCGCGGCCACGCGCCCGACACGAAGTACAATTCCGTCAGCATCACCAAGTTCGTCTGCAGAATGATGATTCAGGGCAAGAAATCCACTTGCACGCGCATCATGTACGACGCTCTCGAAATCATGCAGCAGAAAGCCGGCGTTCCGGCGCTCGACGTTTTCACCAAGGCGCTCGAGAATGCCAAGCCCGCCGTCGAGGTAAAGTCCCGACGCGTCGGTGGAGCGACCTACCAGGTCCCCATTGAGATTCGCGACTCCAGGCGCGAGGCTCTGGCCATGCGCTGGCTCATCAACGCCAGCCGCGCCCGCAGCGGCAAGGCCATGCCTGAAAAGCTCGCCGATGAGATGCTCGATGCCTTCAACGGCACCGGCACCGCCATCAAGAAGAAAGAAGACATGCACAAGATGGCTGAAGCCAATAAAGCTTTCGCCCACTACAAGTGGTAAGTCTCGCTTTTTGATAACTAAAGCCCCAGCTACGCTGGGGCTTTTTTATAATCTAGTGGCAAAACTTTATTGGCTCTCGCGCGCTACCGCGCGCGTTGCTATAGGCAAGCGTTGGCTATAGGCGCTGCAAGCGCGCGTGGCCAAAGGCGCCGCAGTTGAGCGTTGGCCAAAGGCGCCACCCCGTGCAAGCAGTACAAGCCGTCCATCGGGCGGCTTTTTTATTGGGTACATTCGATCTATACTAAAACATCATGAACGCTTCGCCGCCTTCCACCGCTGGCATGGAGAGCATAAGAAACATAGGCGTTCTCGCCCATGTCGACGCAGGGAAAACCTCCATCACGGAAAAAATGCTTTTCCTCGCGGGCTTGAGAAGGGAAGCGGGCGCCGTGGATGACGGAACCACGGCCACAGACTATCTTGCCGTCGAAAGGCTTCATGGAATAACGGTAAAGTCGGCAGCCGTGCGCTTCGACTGGAGGGGGAGGGCTGTCCACCTCATCGATACTCCCGGCCATGTGGATTTCGGAAACGAAGTCGATAGGGCGCTCAGGATTCTCGACGGCGCCGTCATTGCCCTCTGCGCCGTGTCTGGCGTGCAGGCCCGCACCGAAGTCATCGCGAAGGCAGCCGCCGACAGAAAACTTCCGCGCCTCTATTTCATCAACAAAATGGACAGGACAGGCGCCGACTTTTCGAGCGTTGTCCAGGATCTTCGCGCCATGCTCGAGCCCGATGCCGTCGCCATCCAGAGCCCGATCTTCGAGGGGCGCACATGGCTCGGCATCGTCGATCTGATCAGCATGGAACCCCATTACTTTAGCGGCGAGGAGAATCTCGAGACGGCGGACTGCAGCGATACGCTGCCCCTCGCCCAAGCTGCCCTCTCCGCTTCTTCGAAGACTGCAGCTCTCGCGGCGCGCGCCCTCCTCCTTGAAAAACTCGCGGAGCGGGACGAAGAAATCCTCGCCCTCTACGCCTCCAACCAGGAAGTCCCGCCCGAACTGCTCGCGCGCGCCGCTGCCCGCGCGGTGAAGACCTGCGGCATCGTTCCCGTCCTCTGCGGCTCCGCCTTCGTCGACTGCTCCGTAAGCTTCCTCCTGGACGCGGTAATCGCCCTTCTGCCCTCGCCGGCCGAGGCGAAAGTACCAGCGGGAACCGATCCCGGAACCCAAGCCGCGCTGACGATACAGCCCGACGAAAATACCCACCTCGCCGCCTTCGTATTCAAGACGCTGCGCGACAGCGCGGGCGACAACTACGCCTGGACGAGAATATGGTCGGGCACCCTCCATGCCGGCCGCAAAGTGTTCGAAGCCCGCTCGTCCAAGGACATAACCATAAAAAAAATATTCGGCATACACGCCGAATCGCTCACCGAACTCAAAGAGGCCGGGGCGGGGGAAGTCGTGGCGCTGAAGACGGCGGGACTGGAACCGGGCGCCAGCCTCTGCGAACGCACCTTCCCGATACTCTTCGAGCCCCTGGAAATCCCTGAACCCGTCGTCAGCCAGATCATGGAACCCAACAGCGCCCAGGACGTCGCCGCGATCCGGCAGGCCCTGGAATCCCTGGCTGTCGAGGATCTATCCCTCGGCGTCAGGGAGGAGAGGGAAACCGGCCGGTTCGAGGTCTCCGGCCAGGGGGAACTGCACCTGGACATCGTCGCCGAAAGACTGAGGCGCGAATTCGGCCTCAAGATAAGGACGGGCAATCCGCGGGTCAACTGCCGGGAAAGACTCGTCAGACAGGCCTCCGTAAAGGAAGATTTCGATCACGATTTCGGCGGCGAAAGAATAAGAGTATCGGTTGAAATCATCGTCCGGTCCGGGGGGGACGGGACGGAAAACGAAGTGACCAGCGCCCCGGGACTGAGGCTTCAGCCCCAGTTCATGGCCGCTGCCCGCCGCGGGGCCGAATCGGCCATATCGGCGGGACCGCTGCAGGGCTGGCCGATGGAAGCGGTGCGCGTCGTCATCGTCAACCTGGCTCCGCCATCGGGCGGCACCGGCCGAAACGGGGAGACCGCGGTGGAGGCGGCCACGGCCATGGCCGCGCGGCGGGCCCTGCTCGAAGCCGGCTCCGAAATACTGGAACCAATCATGCAAATCGACATAGAATGCCCCGAGGAACACTTCGGCCCCGTCCTCAACGCCGTCTCCACCAGAGGCGGACGAATAGAATCGGTGGAGGACGGGATAGGGCGTAAAACGATCTCGGCTCAGGCGCCAATGCGCGGTCTTTTCGGTTTCGCTGGCGAATTGAGGTCCATGAGCAGGGGGCGGGCGCAGTTCCAAGCGCGCTTTAAAAGCTACGAAGCTCTGCGGCAACCCTTTTAGCCATTAAAAAATAGGGAAAAACCGCCAATCTCAACGGTAGCCTCTTGATCACCGTTGGAAGTTCTTTTATAATCCGAAAGCCTTAACAAAAGAATATTCATGGCATTAGGATCCGGCGGCTTTGATGCCGGCGGACTATCTTCATGCGGCATCCGCGTTTTTGCGTGAAGAGCCGGTGACGAAGCCAAGGAGGAATTAGATATGGCCAAAGAGAAATTCGAACGTACCAAGCCGCACATGAACGTCGGTACGATCGGACACATCGACCACGGAAAGACGACCCTGAGCGCAGCCATCACCATGTACTGCGGCCACAAATTCGGCGACAAGGTGATGAAGTACGATGATATCGACAATGCGCCCGAGGAAAAAGCACGTGGTATCACCATCAATACTCGACACCTCGAGTATCAGTCCCAGAAGCGCCACTATGCGCATATCGACTGCCCGGGACACGCCGACTACATTAAGAACATGATCACCGGCGCCGCGCAGATGGACGGCGCTATCCTGGTCGTTTCCGCGCCGGACTCGGTAATGCCCCAGACTCGCGAGCACGTCCTGCTCGCCCGCCAGGTCGGCGTTCCTTCCGTCCTCGTGTTCCTCAACAAGGTCGACCTCGTTGACGATCCCGAACTGATCGAGCTGGTCGAGGAAGAAGTCCGCGATCTTCTCAATTTCTACGGATTCCCCGGCGACACGACCCCGATCGTCAAAGGTTCCGCCTTCAAGGCCATGACCGAGCCCGACAATCCCGAAGTCACCGGCTGCATCCAGGAACTTCTCGACGCCATGGACACCTTCTTCCCTGACCCTGTGCGCCTTACCGACAAGCCCTTCCTGATGCCCATTGAGGACGTCTTCTCCATTTCCGGTCGTGGTACCGTCGTCACCGGCCGTATCGAACGCGGAATCGTCAAGCTCAACGACACCGTAGACATCGTCGGCATCAAACCGAACAAGTCCACCGTCGTAACCGGCATTGAAATGTTCAACAAGCTTCTCGACGAAGGCCGCGCTGGCGACAACGTCGGCACCCTGCTTCGCGGCGTGGACAAGAAAGAAGTCGAGCGCGGACAGGTTCTCGCCAAGCCGGGCACCATCCACCCGCACACCAAGTTCACTGGCCAGGTCTACGTACTGAACCAGGCTGAAGGCGGACGCCATAGCCCCTTCTTCTCCGGTTACAGACCCCAGTTCTACTTCAGGACGACCGATATCACCGGCACCGTGACCCTGCCCGAAGGCAAGGAAATGGTCATGCCTGGCGACAACACGCCGATCAACGTAGAGCTGATCTACCCGATCGCCATGGAAAAGGGACTGAAGTTCGCCATCCGCGAGGGCGGCCACACGGTCGCTTCCGGACAGGTAGTCGAAGTTGCTGTCTGATTAGTCTTTAAATGGGCTGTCCTTCCCCTTTGGGTACTGGACAGCCCATTTGTATTCTGCGATAATAACCTGCTCGCGTGATGTTTTTCCGCGAGCGGGAATTTTGACCGTGTGGGCTGAAAACCCGCGGTCAGCGAGGCTCTTGTGCCTCGCCGCACATAGAATCGAGCGCGCCCGCCAGGGTACGGCCCGGAATCGTATGTGCAAGAGATCTTTGGAGGACACATGAAAGACAGAATCCGTGTAAGGCTGAGAGGCTTCGATGTGCGCCTTGTCGATGACAGCGCGAGCGGTATCGTGAAGACGGTCCAGGGCGCCGGCGCGCGCGTTTCGGGCCCAATTCCCCTTCCGACGAAAATCAGTAAGTATACCGTGCTGAGATCGCCGCATGTGCACAAGAAGAGCAGGGAGCAGTTTGAGATGAGGACGCACAAGCGCCTGATCGACATTCTGGAACCCACTCCCGAAGTCATGGACGCCCTGATGAAGCTTGAACTTCCCGCGGGTGTGGATGTCGAGATCAAACAGTGAGCGAATTCGCTCACTGAAATGCAGAAACGCCCGGCTTAGTGCCGGCCGCGTTCAACGCAGGAGAACCGAATGATCGGAATAATCGGTAAAAAGCTTGGGATGACCCAGGTGTTCGACGATACGGGGAAACTTATTCCTGTAACGGTCGTGCAGGTCGTGCCCAACGTCGTCGTTGGAAAGAAAACCACCGACAAGGATGGCTACGACGCGATCGTCGTCGGCGTCTATGAGAAGAAGAAGACGAGGGTCACGAAGCCCTACGGCGGACAGTTCGCCGAAGGCATCGCTCCCACCAGGATTCTTCGCGAGATGCGCGATTTCGAGAAAGACGTGCAGGTCGGCGAAAAGCTGGATGTGGCCCTTCTCGAAGGCATCCGCTATGTCGACGTAACGGCCACTTCCAAAGGTAAGGGATTTCAGGGCGTCATGAAGCGCTGGAATTTCGCCGGCGGCCGCAGCACTCACGGATCCAAGTTCCACAGAGAGCCGGGTTCCACCGGCCAGAGTACCTACCCCCACAAGAGCTTCAAGAATATCAAGCTCCCGGGAAGGATGGGACGCGAGCGCGTGACGGTCTTGAACCTCAGGGTTGTCCGTGTCGACGCCGAGAAAGGTTTTGTTTTGGTACGCGGTGCTCTTCCGGGCCCGCGCAATTGCGATGTTCTTGTTCGTAAAGCGATCAAGAAGAACTGAAGGCGGAGGACCCAATGGAAAGTAAAGTTGTTTCCACCGAGGGGAAGGAGCTCAGGACTCTTGAGCTTTCCGAAGCCGTCTTCGGGCTTCCCATCAATGAAGATGTAATCTATTACGCCATCAACAACGAGCTCGCCAACATGAGGCTCGGAACGGCAAGCACCAAGGACAGGAGCGAAGTTCACGGTACCAACAGAAGGCCTTACAGCCAGAAAGGCACCGGACGCGCCCGCCACGGCGACACGAAATCCAACGTGTACGTGGGCGGCGGTATCTCGTTCGGCCCCAAGCCGCGCGACTTCTCCTACATGATGCCCCGCAAGGCGAAGCGCCTGGCGATGAAGACGATTCTCAGCATGAAAGCCCAGGACGGCACTCTGGCGGTAGTCGAAGATTTCACCGTCGAGTCGGGAAGAACCAAGGATCTCATCAAGGCGCTCTCGCCCTTCGTGGATGCCAAGGCTCCCCAGAGAACGGTCATCATCCTCAAGGATGATGATCCCATGCTCAAGAGAGCCGCGCGGAACATCCCGTGGCTGAGTTACCTCTCGTTCAACAGGCTTAGAGCGCACGATATTTTCTATGGAAGAAAAATCGTGGTTCTGGAGTCGGCCGCGAAGCAGCTCAACGAGTTCTACGCGAACTGATAAGGAGCACCGAAAATGGTATATGAGTCGATTTTGATCGAGCCGGTGCTCTCCGAAAAGAGCAATCTCATGCGTGAGACTGGCCAGTATGTTTTCAAGGTAGATTCGCGAGCCGACAAGCTCATGGTGATGGAAGCCGTGCGGAGGATCTTCAAGGTCAATCCCGTCAGCTGCAACATCATCAATGTCGCTTCCAAGCCGAAGCGTCTCAGGGGTCGGCCCGGAAACACCGCCGAATGGAAAAAAGCGATCGTCAGGCTCCAGAAGGGCGAGACGATCCGTGTTTTTGAAGGCGCGTAAGGAAGTAAGGGGAATATATGGGTATTAAGACTTTCAGACCCTTAACGCCGGGTCTGCGTCACCGGGTACAGGTGACGAACGAAGAAATTACCGAGAATCGGAGCAATCCCGAAAAATCCCTTACCAAGGGTAAGTCGAGCAGGGGCGGACGCGCTTCAAACGGGCGCATCTCCGTTCGACATCAGGGCGGCGGTCATAAGCAGAAGTACAGGATCATAGATTTCAAACGCGACAAGTTTGGAATCCCCGGCACTGTCTCCAGCATCGAGTATGATCCCAACCGAAGCTCCAACATCGCCCTCGTTGTCTATGCGGACGGCGAGAAGCGCTACATCATCAGCCCGAAAGGACTCAAGGTCGGACAGAAGATCATGTCCGGCCCGACGGCCGCTCTAGAGGTAGGCAACGCGCTTCCTTTGGAGAACATCCCGTTGGGTTTCACGGTGCATAACGTCGAGCTCACCCTCGGCAAGGGCGGGCAGCTTGCCCGTTCAGCCGGAGCCAACGCTCTCCTGGCAGGTGTCGAAGGCGATTATATCGTCCTCAGGCTGCCTTCCGGCGAGCTTCGCATGGTGTTCAAGAAATGCATCGCCACCATCGGAACCGTCGGCAACGAAGAGCACATGAACGAGCGCGTCGGCAAGGCCGGCCGTAACAGGTGGAGGGGCATCAGGCCCACGGTCCGCGGTACGGTCATGAACCCTGTCGATCACCCGCATGGCGGTGGTGAGGGTCGTGGTAAGGGATTCAAGCAGCCTGTGTCTCCATGGGGACAGCCGGCGAAAGGTTACAAGACGCGCGATACGCACAAGCCGTCTGGCCGCTTCATCACGAAGCGCCGCAAGTAAGAGGAGCACACTCGTGTCAAGGTCCGTAAAGAAGGGGCCCTTCATCGAGAAGAGCCTGTACAAGAAAGTGACTGAGGGAAGCAAGTCCGGAGACAAGAAAATGGTGAAGACCTATTCCAGGACTTCGACGATCATTCCTGAAATGGTCGGACAGACAATCTCAGTATATAACGGCAAGACGTGGGTCCCGGTCTATGTGACCGAGAACCTGGTCGGTCACAAGCTCGGCGAGTTCGCTCCCACCAGGATTTTCCGCGGTCATGCGGGAAGCGACAAAAAAGCCGAGAAGAAATAGGGGTGTGACCATGATTGAAAAGACCGGTTACCGAGCAACGGCAAAATGGCTCATGGGATCGCCTTTCAAGATTCGCCCAGTGGCGGATCTTATAAGGGAGAAGCCCTACACCGATGCCATAGCCATTCTCGACAATATGCCGCAGAAGGGCGCCAGGCTCATCAAGAAAGTTATGGTATCTGCCGCGTCCAACGCGCTCAACAAAAACCGCAAGCTCGGCGAAGACATGCTTTACGTCAAGGAGCTGAGGATCGACGAAGGTCCGAAGATGCGCAGGGTTTGGTTCCGCGCTCGCGGCAGGGCTGATATGCTCATCAAGAGGATGTGCCATATTACCTGCGTAGTCGAAGAAATCGGCAAGAAGTCGGAGGCGTAAGGTGGGCAATAAAGTAAATCCAATCGGACTGCGCATCGGAATCAACAAAGACTGGAGTTCCAGGTGGTATGTTGAGCCGCGCGATTATGCCAAGACCCTCCATGAGGATCTTCATATCCGCAAGCGCATTCTTGAACTGCCCGAGGTAAAGGGCGCCGACGTGGCCGAAATCGAGATCATTCGCCATCCGCAGCGCATTACCGTCATTATTCATACCGCGAGACCTGGTGTGCTTATTGGCATCAAGGGCGCGAACATAGAAAGAATCGGACTCGAGATCCAGAAGATCGCCTCCAAAAAGGTTCAGATAAAGATCAAGGAAATCAAGAAAACCGATACGAACGCACAGATCGTCGCGCAGAACATCGCCCGCCAGCTCGAGGGACGCGGCTCCTTCCGCAAGGCGCTCAAGATGTCCATCTCCAACGCGATCAAGGGCGGAGCCCAGGGCTGCAAGATCCGCGTTTCCGGCCGCTTGGGCGGCGCGGACATGTCCAGAACTGAGGAACTCAAGGAAGGGCGCATTCCCCTCCATACCCTCCGCGCCGACATCGACTATGGTTTCGCGGAATCGCAGACCACCTTCGGCAAGATTGGCGTGAAGGTCTGGATCTATCAGGGCATGGTGTACTCAGCCGACAAGAACGAAGATGCCGGCATGCTTGCGCGCAAAGCCAGGAGAGAACCGGCCGGCGCTTCGGCGGAACCGAGGGGCGAGAGAAGGGAAGGCGGAGATCGCCGACCGCGGCGCCCCGCTGCTCCCCGCGGCGATGCTCCCAGAACTGACGATAGGGCAAGGAGCTAAGGTATGCTTTTACCCAAGAGAGTAAAATACAGAAAGCAGCAGCGCGGAAGAGTGAATGGAAACGCGCAGCGCGGTAACACCATAGCGTTTGGCGAATACGGCCTTATCTGCCTCGAGCCCGAATGGCTCACCAATAGGCAGATCGAAGCGGCCCGTGTAGCCTTGAACCGCTACATCAAGAGGGGCGGCAAGCTCTGGGTAAGGATTTTCCCGGACAAGCCATTTTCCAAGCACCCCTTGGAAACCCGTATGGGAAAAGGAAAGCCGGGACCAGAATACTGGGTCGCGGTCGTTCGCCCGGGAACCGTTCTCTTTGAACTTTCCGGCGTGGAGCCCAAAATCGCCGAAGAAGCGATGAGGCTTGCCGGATCTAAGCTTCCGGTCAAGACCAGATTTGCCATGCGCGCGGAAACGGAGTAAGACGATGAAAAATTCGTTTAAAGAGCTGAAATTCGAGGAGCTTCTCGCCAAGCGCGAGGATCTCAGGAAGAAGTATTTCGACCTCCGCTTCCAAATGGTGGTGGGACATGTCGAAAACCCGCTCGCAAAGAGGAATCTCCGCCGCCAGATAGCGCGCGTGGAGACCCTCATTAACCAGGCGAAGCGCACACCCGCTGTCGGCGAACAGGCGTAAGGGCCCGAGGAGAATATCGTGGATACCGACGTTCAGAATGAGAAAAAAGGAAAGCTGGTGTTTCAGGGTGTCGTGAAGTCCGACAAGATGGATAAAACCATCGTTGTCGAAGTCATGATGCGCAAGCTTCACCCGCTGTACAAGAAGTACGTGACCAGGTCCAAGAAGGTGAAGGCGCACGACGAAAAGAACGAAGCTCATATCGGTGATATGGTCAGGGTTGAGGAGTGCAGACCCCTTTCCCGCGACAAACACTGGAGATTGATCGAAATCGTCGAGCGGGCGAAATAGGCGAACGGGAGACATATATGATTCAAGTGGAAAGCATGCTCACGGTCGCTGACAACTCGGGCGCGAAGACTGTCCAGTGCATTAAAGTGCTGGGTGGTACGCGTCGCAGGTACGCCTCAGTCGGCGACATCATCGTCGTGGCCGTAAAATCTGCCCTCCCCAATTCTTCCATAAAGAAGGGCACGATCGAGAAGGCGGTAATTGTAAGGACGCACAAAGAATACAGGCGCCCTGATGGTACGTATATTCGTTTCGACGACAACGCCTGCGTGGTCATCGATGCGAACAAAAATCCGAAAGGCAAACGCATCTTCGGACCGGTTGCCCGAGAGCTCAGGGAAAAAGATTATATGAAAATCGTTTCTCTGGCCCCCGAGGTCCTGTAAGGAGAGGATATGGCCGACGTTAAGTACAAGCTCCGGAAAGAGGACCTTGTCCAGGTCATAACCGGCAAGGACAAGGGAAAGCAGGGCAAGATCCTGAAGATTGACCGCGAGAAGGGTAGAGTCATCGTGGCCGGTCTCAACATGATCAAAAAAGCCATGAAGAAGAAGAACCAGCAGGATCGCGGCGGCATCGCCGAGATCGAGGCGGCCGTCGACATTTCCAATGTCATGATCGTCTGCAAGAAGTGTGGTCCCGTGAAAATCGGATACAAGATCGACGGCGACACCAAGAAAAGGGTGTGCCGGAAATGCGGGGAGGTGCTCTGATGGCTGAAGAGAAAGACAAGGCTGAAACTTTAGCTAAGGCCAAGGCCGAAGGCAAAGCCAAGGCTGATGCCAAAGCCAAGGCGAAGGCCCAGCCCAAAGCCAAGGATGAGCCCAAGACCACCGAGAAAGCCACCCCGCCCAGACTCAAGAAGATCTACAAGGAAAAGGTAGCTCCCGAACTCTTCAAGGAGATGGGCTATGAATCCTTCATGCAGGTTCCGAGAGTCGTCAAGGTAATCGTCTCGATGGGTGTAGGCGAAGCGAAGGAGAACAAGAAGATTCTCGACGCCGCCGTCGCCGATCTGGAAATCATCACGGGCCAGCATGCCGTGAAGACGAAGGCCAGGAAGGCAATCGCGAACTTCAAGATCAGGCAGGGTCAGGAAATCGGCTGCCGCGTTACCCTCAGGGGCGCCTATATGTGGGAATTCCTCGACAGACTCATGAATGTCGCGCTTCCTCGCGTTAAGGACTTCAGGGGTGTCAATGCGAACGCGTTCGATGGCCATGGAAACTATTCGCTCGGACTCAACGAGCAGATTATTTTCCCGGAGATCGACTTTGACAAGATCGAAAAGGTGATGGGACTCAATATCGCGATCGTCACGACCGCGAAGACCGACAGGGAGGCGAAAAGCCTTCTCGGCATGTTGGGCATGCCCTTCAGAAAGTAAGGAAGGCGTACATGGCTCGTAAGGCGATGATTCTTAAGGCTGAAAAAAAGCCGAAGTACATGACCCGTTTAGTTCGACGCTGCAACATCTGCGGAAGGGCGAGGGGTTATATGAGAAAATTCGACATGTGCCGAATTTGCTTCAGGAAGCTTGCTTCCGAAGGCAAGATTCCGGGCGTGACGAAGTCGAGCTGGTAGGAGGTAGCGATGAGCGTTTCTGATCCCATCGCGGACATGCTGACAAAGATCCGCAACGCAAGTGCGGCCCGTCATGAGAAGGTCGATATTATGGCCTCCAAACTCAAGCTTGAAATCGTCAAGATACTCAAGACTGAGGGCTATATAAAGAATTTCAAGAAGATTCAAGCTGACGGCTACAACATTATCAGGATATTCCTCAAGTACGATGAAGGAAATGATCCCGTTCTCCACGGCATGAACAAAGTGTCCAAGCCGGGCAGGCGAGTCTATTCCGGGTACAAGGAACTTCCACGTGTTTTCAACGGTTACGGCACCCTGATAATTTCCACTTCCGGCGGAATTATCACCGGAAGGAAAGCCGTCGAGAAGCAGATGGGCGGTGAGCTTATCTGCACGGTCTGGTAATTCTAGGGGAACAGCTATGTCGAGAATCGGAATACGGCCGGTCCAGATACCGCAGGGAGTTAAAGTCAATATTACTCCCACCAATGTGACGGTAGAGGGGCCGAAGGGAAAACTTTCTCAGGAGTATCTTCCTGAAGTCGAAATCGTCGTTGAGGATGGAGCCATCATTGTCAAGAAGCTGCATGAATCCAAGCAGGCGGGAGCCTACCACGGACTCTATCGCAGCCTCCTGAACAACATGGTGACTGGCGTATCCCAGGGCTTCAAGAAAGCCCTGATCGTAAACGGCGTCGGCTACCGTGCCGAAGTGCAGGGCAATTTCCTCGTCATGAGCCTCGGCTATTCGAACGATTTCATGGTGATGATCCCGCAGGGACTCTCCGTGACGATCGAGGCGAACGGCCAGAAGGTGCTCATTGCGGGCGCCGACTTTGCTCTCCTTGGCAAGTTTGCCAGCGAGGTGAGGTCCCTCAGGAGACCTGAGCCTTACAAAGGCAAGGGCATCAGGTACGAGGACGAGAAGATTCGCAGGAAGGTCGGAAAGACCGGTGTGAAGTGAGGCGCAGGTAATGAGCGTAAAAGAACTTGACGACAAATTGAGAAAGCGCGCGAAGCGCAAGGTATCGGTCCGGAAGTCCATTTCCGGAACAACGGAAAGGCCGCGCATGAGCGTGTTCAAGTCGAACGTCCACATGTACGTGCAGGTGATCGACGACTCCGTCGGAAACACCATCGCATGCGCATCCACCGTCGAGAAGTCCCTCAAGGAAATCGCGAGGAACGTCGAAGGCGCCGGCAAACTGGGCGAGGAAATCGGCAAAAGGCTCCTTGAGAAAGGAATCAAGACTGTCGTGTTCGACAGGAATGGTTACAAGTATCACGGGATTATCAAGGCGATCGCCGATGGTGCCCGCAAAGCCGGGATTACATTCTAGGGGGCTTCCGTGGACAGAAACAGAAGAGAAGACTCGCAGCCACGCGATAATTTTACGGAGAAGCTGGTCCAGCTGAACAGGACGGCGAAAGTCGTCAAGGGCGGCAGGCGCTTCTCATTCTCGGCGCTCACCGTGGTTGGTGATCACCAGGGCAATGTGGGCTTCGGCTTCGGAAAGGCCAACGACGTAACGGAAGCTATCCGCAAGTCGGTCGACAAAGCCAAGAGGGCCATCGTCCATGTGCCCGTCAAGAACGGCACGCTTCCCCACGAGATCGTTGGGAAGTACAAGGCGACCGAAGTGCTCATCAAGCCGGCGGTTTCCGGTTCGGGCGTCATCGCTGGCGGTCCCGTACGCGCCATAATGGAAGCGGCGGGTTACACCGACGTCATCTCCAAGTGCATCGGTTCCAGAAACTCGATGAACATCGTCCGTGCCGTATTCAACGGGGCGGAGAACTTGCTGGACGCGAAGACCGTGGCTAAAAACCGCGGCAAGTCGCTCAAGGATATGTGGGGCTAATCATGGCAAAGATACAAATAACCCTTGTTCGAAGCACCATCCATCAGAAGCCGGTCATGAGGGCAACCGTTAGGTCCCTCGGCCTGCGGAAGATCGGGTCTTCGACCATCAAGGAAGCGACACCTGCCATACTCGGCATGGTCAACACGGTACACCATCTCGTTTCGGCGAAGGAGGTAGAGTGATGTCCGATTATCTGCTCCACGCGCCGGAAGGTGCCAACAAGAAGAAGAGAATCATTGGACGAGGCACGGGCTCCGGCAGGGGAACGACGGCTGGACGAGGCAACAAAGGCCAGCAGTCGCGCTCCGGCGGCAAGACCTATCCCGGTTTCGAGGGCGGCCAGATGCCTCTCTATAGGCGGCTTCCTCACCGCGGGTTCTCCAATTATCCTTTCAGGAAGGAATGGCAGATCGTCAATATCGAAGATCTGGTCCTTAAATTCAAGACGGGAGAGACGGTGGATGCCGTTTCCCTTCTGCTGAAAGGCCTTATCAGGAAACCCGAGCAGCTCATCAAAGTGCTCGGCAACGGAAGCATATCCATCGCGCTGAACGTAAGCGTCGATGCCATCTCAGCCGGTGCCAAAGCTAAAATCGAAGCGGCCGGCGGAAAAGTCGAAACACCCACCGCAATGGGTTCGGCTACGGAAGCCTGAAGGCTCCGGTAAAGGCAGGAATGCATGGCAGGGAACCCGCTTACAGACATTTTCCGGATAAAAGAACTCAAGGATAGGATACTATTCACACTTTTCTGGCTGTTCGTGTTTCGACTCGGCGCTTACCTGCCCATTCCGGGCATCAATGCCAGCGCGCTTCAGTCCTACTTCGCCAGCCAGGCCGGAGGATCGAGCGGAATTACTGATTATCTGGACTTTTTCTCGGGCGGCGCTTTCAAGAACTTCTCCCTCTTCATGATGGGAGTCATGCCCTACATCAGTACGCAGATTATCATTCAGCTCCTTCTCATCGTCTTCCCGAAGATGAAGAACATCGCCGAGGAAGACGGCGGCCGCAAGAAAATAGCGCGCTGGACCAAGATCGGCACCCTCGTGGTGTGCGCGATCCAAGGCTATTCCAGTACGGTATACGCCGACAGAATACCGGACGCCATCGTGATGTCCAACAGACTGGCCTATACGCTAATCGCCATTCTGACGGTGACTACGGGAACGATGTTCCTGGTGTGGATGGGCGAGCAGATCACCAAGCGCGGTATCGGCAACGGTATCTCGATCCTGATCTTCGCGGGCATCGTCGCAAGGCTTCCTAACGCCAGCTTCGAGCTCATAAAGAAGATCCAGGCCGGTGAGCTCAACGCGGTCTACGCGATCGTCGTCCTCATCATGTTCGTAGGCATCGTGGCCCTCGTTGTTCTTGAACAGCAGGGACAGAGAAAGATTCCGGTCAATTACGCCAAACGTGTCGTGGGACGAAAGATGTACGGTGCGCAGAACACCTACATCCCCTTCAAAATCAACCCGTCTGGCGTCATTCCAGTAATTTTCGCGTCGAGCCTTCTTACATTCCCCCTGCAGATCGCCCAGAGTTTCGGTGTGCAGGCCAAGTGGCTCAGGGACTTCTCCTATTGGCTCAGGCCAAGCGGATTCTGGTACAACCTCCTCTACGTTGTGCTGATCATCTTCTTCGCTTACTTCTACACGCAGGTTTCGCTGAATCCCCAGGAAATCTCCAAGAACATCCGCGAGAATGGCGGCTCCATTCCCGGCATCAGAAGCGAGAAGATGGAAGAGTATCTTTCCAGGATACTGAACAGGATAATCCTGCCCGGTTCGCTGTATCTCGCGCTTATCGCCTTGATACCGAGCCTGGTCCAGCAGCTGTTCAAGTTCCCGAGCGAGCTGGCATACCTTCTCGGAGGTACCTCGCTTCTGATCCTGGTGGGCGTCGATCTCGACACCATGTCCCAGGTGGAAGGCCTGCTCAAGATGCATCACCATGATGGGCTGGTCCGAAAAGGCCATATCAAGGCCAGGAACCTGTAGAATTTTTTTGGAATATGGTATTTAATTGCGTGTCCGCGCTTTGCGCGAGCGTATAAGGGGAACCTATGAAGGTCAGGACGAGCGTCAAGAAAATATGCGACAAGTGCAAGGTCATTCGCAGGAATGGCATTGTCAGGATCGTTTGCGAAAACCCGAAGCACAAACAGAAGCAAGGCTGAAGGGCAGGAGGAATCTCATGGCACGTATAGCGGGAATTGACCTCCCCAACAAGCATGTCGAAATTGCCCTAACATATATTTATGGTTTGGGCAGGACAAGCGCTAGAAAAATTTGCGAAACCACCGGTATTGATCCCAACAAGAAGATCAATGAGCTTTCGAACGAAGAGATCAACGAGCTTCGTAAGGTAATTGAGAATGATTTCAAGGTCGAAGGTCGTCTTCGCACCGAAATCGCCCTCAACATCAAGAGGCTCATGGATATCGGATGCTACCGTGGCCTAAGGCACAGGAAGGGACTTCCTGTCAACGGACAGAGGACCAGGACGAATGCGCGCACCAGAAAGGGCAAGCGCAAGACTGTCGCCAACAAGAAAAAGGCTGCATAACTAAAGGGGCGCCAAAGTGGCAGTTACTACGAAGAAAAGAAAAGAGAAGAAGAGTGTTTACGAAGGCAACGTCTATATCCAGGCGACTTTCAACAACACGATCATCACGATCACGGACTTGAATGGCAATACCATCGCTTGGTCCAGTTCGGGCACGCATCAGTTCAGAGGGGCGAAAAAATCTACCCCCTTTGCCGCTCAGACTGTTGCGGAAACTGTTGTGCAGAAAGCCATGAACAGTGGCCTCCGCGAAGTTCATGTCTTCGTGAAGGGCCCTGGTATCGGACGCGAATCTGCGATTCGTCAGTTGGGTGCGCTTGGACTTAAGGTGAAAACCATAAGCGACGTAACACCCATTCCCCATAATGGTTGCAGGCCTAGAAAGGCTCGCCGTATCTGACAGGGGGTTAGAAAAACATATGGCACGTTATATTGGACCCGTGTGCAGGCTTTGCCGCACCGAGCAGAAGAAACTTTTCCTCAAGGGCGATCGCTGCAAGAGCGACAAATGCCCCGTGAACCGCAAACGCCTCCCCCCCGGGAAGGCCCCGAAAGCCAGGATGGGCAAGAAGTCGGAATACGCCGTTCAGCTCCGCGAGAAGCAGACGCTCAAGAGAGCCTATGGTCTCATGGAAACGCAGTTCCGCAATTCCTTCGAAAAAGCCCTCTCCATGCCCGGGAAGACCGGCGAGAACCTTTTCATATTGCTCGAGCGCAGGCTCGACAATGTGGTCTATAGAATGCACCTCGCCACCTCCCGCGCTCAGGCCCGCCAGCTCGTCAGCCATGGCCATATAGCCGTGAACGGCAAGAGGGTCAACATCTCGTCCTTCTCCGTAAAAGCGGGGGACAAGGTTTCGGTGGTTGAACAGGCGAAGAAGCTGGATATGATCAAGAACGCTCTGCAGGAAGTCGGCAAGTCCGGCACCATGCCCTGGATCGAGATCAATCCTGACGACATGGCCGGCCGCCTTGTCGCTTACCCACATCGCCAGGATATCACCGATATGGCAGATATTCGCGAGCAGCTCGTCGTCGAGCTTTACTCGAAATAAGGAGCCGAAATGGCGCGGAAGAACCTTCTCAAGGGTTTCAAGAGGCCGAAGGGCATTACCTACGAGCAAAGCGAATCAGGGCCGTCGTACGGAAAGTTCATCGCCTATCCTTTCGAGCCTGGATATGGAACAACGGTTGGAAACACCCTGCGCCGCATTCTGCTTTCGTCCATCCAGGGCTACGCGATCACCGCGGTCAGGATTGTGCGTTACGATGACGAGGGTGCCCAGCATATCGTCACCAGCGAATTCGAGACCATCCCTGGCGTGGTGGAAGACACTATAGAGTTCCTGAACAGCCTCAAGCAGCTGAGAGTGCGCCTGCCCAACGACCAGGAACAGGGCACTTTCCTCTACGAGGTACAGGGCATCGAGGAGATCCGCGGATCTTTCTTCTCGGCCGACAAACCGATTGAAGTATTGAATCCAGAGATCAAGATCGCGACCCTGGATAAGGATGTCCACCTCGATATAGAAATCCAGGTTGACTTGGGAAGGGGCTACGTGCCCGCCGAAGTCAACGAACGGTATATAGAAATCGTGGGCACCATTCCGATGGACGCGATTTTTACACCGGTAACCAAGGTGAAGTATTCGATCGAACCCACCAGGGTCGGTCAGCGCTCGGACTACGATAAACTGAACCTGGAGATCTGGACCGACGGCACTACCCGCCCCGAGGACGCTCTCGGCGAGGCGGCCAAGATCGCCAAGGACCATTTCTCGATCTTCATCAATTTCGATGAGGATGAAGCTTCGGGCGACGAGCAGAACGATGAGATAGAAGAAAGGGTGCGGCAGATTCTCAACACCCCCGTCGAGGAACTGGAGCTCTCCGTGAGATCCTCCAATTGCCTCAAGAACGCCAATATCAAGACCATTGGCGATCTGACAAGGAAGACTGAGGAAGAAATCACCAAAACCCGGAATTTCGGCAAGAAATCCCTCCTGGAGATCAAGGCGAAACTCGGCGAATGGAATCTTAGCCTGGGCATGACGGATTACACGCCCCTGAGAAACTATCTAAAACTCAGCATGAAGAAGGAAGAGACTGATGAAGCATAAAATCGGGTTTAACAAACTGAACAGGGTATCGGCCCACCGAAAAGCCCTTCTCAGGAATATGGCGACGGTCCTCTTCAAGCACGAGCGCATCGAGACCACCCGTGCCAAGGCTATCGAGACCCGCCGTCTCGCCGAAAAGATGATCACCAGGGCAAAGGAAGACTCGGTCCACAATCGCAGGATCATCGGCCGCAAGATCACCGATGAGGCGATTCTCGCCAAGCTTTTCACCGACATCGGTCCCCGTTTCAAGGATAGGGCCGGCGGCTACACCAGGATCCTCAGGATTGGTGCTCGCGCCAACGACGGCGCCGATATGGTGATCCTCGAGCTGGTAGACAGGAAAGAGGACGACAAGAAGGCGGAACGCGAAAAGCGCAAGGCCGAAAAGAAAGCCAAGGCAACAGCCGCCAAGAAAGCCGACTGAAGTCCAGGAGGATAACATGTCCAAAGCGCATAGAGGGAAAGGCCTTGCCGAGACGGTAGCCCACGGCCGCGGCACTTGCCCCATCTGCAAGAGGGAATCCGTAAAGGTTCTCTACGAGCAGGAAATCGAAGGCAAGAAGACCAAGATCTGCAAAACCTGCAAAGCAACCCTCGCCAACAAGAAATAAGCTAAACATACTATGTCGAAAGGCCCCGTGGAATTCCGCGGGGCCTTTTTTATTTATAGCAGAGATAAAGAAATGGACAGGATTTACATGATATCGCGCCGAGGCGAATAAAAAAGAAAGGCTGTCCTCGATACGCTACGGACAGCCTTTCTTTACGCATTGTCTTATGAAACCAGTATGCGCGCTATGTTACTTTCCATTCGCCGCGGAAGTACCCGCGATCCGGCCTGATACGAGGATTTCCATCACAGCGTTGCCGCCAAGTCGATTCCCGGCGAAGAAACCGCCGGTAACCTCACCAGCGGCATAGAGGCCAGGGATGACCTTGTTTTTCGCGTTCAGAACGTGACGGCTTGTATCCACGACGAGCCCGCCCATCGTGTGGTGTGTCGATGGCGCCATCCAGCGAACCATAACCTTATCGATCTTGTACGTATCGATGAGGTAATTCCCCTTGGCGTCCTTTTCGCAGCTGCCGATCGTGCCGCGGTATGCGGTCTTGTTGGGAACCGGTTTCTTGTCGGTAGAGCCGATGATGAAGGCGTCGTAGTCCGAGATTGTTTTCTTCAGGACCGCGGCATCGATCTTCAGCATCGCGGCGGCTTCGTCCAAAGTCCCGATGAAGACTCTCCCGGGGATGTTGGCGCTGCTAGTCGCCGCCCCAGGGACTCCCGCCGAACTGGCAAGGGTTCCCGGATTGCTCAGTTCTATATACTGCCCGCCGTCGGTGCCGAAATCGAAGGCGCCCTGGCTGAGCACATCGCGCTCGGCCGCTTCGTCCACATAGCGTTTGCCGATGTTTGGAGTGCCAGCGGGGCTGATGTAGATGACGTTCTCGCCGGTACCGCCCGCGAGATTCCCGTTATCGATCCAGCCAAGAGGCATGAGCTGAGTCCAACCCATGCCGGTGACAGCCGCGCCCGCGGCCTTGCCCATCGTGATTCCTTCGCCCTGGGCGAGGTTGCGGTTGGTGGTCTTGATATTCGCTGTAAGGAACTTCGAGTCCCAATACTCATTCGTGTCCATGACCATTTTTATGTTGGCGCCGTAGCCGCCCGTGGCGAGGATGACGCCCTTGGTCGCCGTAACCTCGACTTCGGTGCCGTCAAACCTCTTGGCCTTGACGCCGGTTACTCGACCCTGCTTGGTCAGCAAGGATGTCGCCGTTGTCCGGTACATGATTTTGTTCTTCGGGTTCGCCTTGAGAAGGGTGTTCTCGGGAACCTTGAAATAAGCGCCCCATTTTCCGGAATACTTGACTCCGTCCACGACGCCGCCCTGCACGGGGTTGATTCGCTGCCACAGGCAGCCGATCAAGGTCCTCTGGGCGTTGTCTATGATGGCGCCCTGCTTTTCGAGCCATGGCCTGATGTTGTAGGCCTGGCGGCAGATCTGGTCCACCAGGGCGAACTCGTTCGTGATCCACTTATCTTTGGCCTTGTCCAGGCGAAGCCCACCGTAGTAGGTCTGGAAGACGAAAAGTTCAGGGGTTGAGAACACGGTGAGATCGGTTTCCTTCTGCCCCATCGCGAAGTGCTTGTCGGCGTAGGCGATGTATTCTTTGATCTGCCCCTTCAGCGTGAGGAGGGTGGGAAGGTAATCGGGGTGGACGCCGCGGGATGGCAGGTTGTAGCTGTCGACGTCCTTTATCGCGGCTTTGTCCTGTATCGTACCGTCAAACGGTTTCTCGCTCCAGTTCAGTATGGTCTTGAGCGTGGCGAGGCGTCCCACATCGCTCTTGAACTTCGGAACGACGGTGTTTGTGGGCTCGTAGACGCCCGTGGTGGCCTCGGGATTCTTCGGATCCCAGACCATCGAAGGCTGGACAGCCTGATACGCGCCGCCCGATACGAGGGTGTTGCCCCCCATCTCCACGGCTTTCTCGATGACGAGGACGGTGACGCCTTCCTGCGCTGCCTGGGCGGCGGCGGCCATGCCCGCGCCTCCCGCGCCCACGATCACGATGTCGTAATTCTCGACGATCTTCGGTCCGGGGGTAAGAATGAAGGGTTTCGCTCCTTTGCGGAGAGCAGCCAGGTCGCAGCCGGCCTGCTTCGCGGCGTCCTCCACGGCGAGCAGAGAGGCCCGGCTCGTGAAGGTGGCTCCCGAAACGATATCCACGCCCGTGGAGGTGAAGTCCTTGATATCCTTGAGGATAATGGGATAGGCGGAGTCGCCGACGTGTTCGGTTTCCTTGGATTTGTCCACGGCGATATCGGCGATCGACGTCTCGGTAAAGGTTACTTTCAGGACCACGTCTCCATTGTAGCCTTTCGCTTTTCCGAAATATGTCCCAGGCTTGAAGGCGATCGGCGCCGTGATGGCAATGTTGCCTTTAGCCTTGCCCAAAGCGCCGTTCAGGCCTTCGAAGATTGCCGCGGAAGTGAAGGAAGCCCCCGCTATGGCGTCAACCTTACCGTTGGCTGCCACGATCATCGCCGGGAGTTCGTCGATTGCCCTGGAGCCGATTCCCTTGGTCTCCTTGTCTCCCAGGACCTTGACCGCCGTAATCTTCTTCGTATCCACGGTGACCGTCACATCTACCATGCCGCCATAGCCTTTTCCGGACGCCGTATAGGTCCCTGGCGTATATATACCCGCGGTTCCCTGATCCGATGGCGCATTCGTGCATGCCGAAAGGACCAGCAGTAGCGCCATTAGCGCTGCGGCTAAAATTCTTGAACGCTTCATGAGTCTTTTTCCCCCTAATAATGCTTTTTGAATCGATAATAATGGGATTATCGTTCAAGAGAATTTAGCACCAATCGGCTTGTTCCGCAAGAAAAATATCGTCCTTTTGGATAGAAACCGGCATGGGTATCGGGCCGCTTTTTCGTCCTGAATCCTTGTCAGGTTTAGTCGGGAAAAAAGGAAAAAAAAGCTAAAGAAGGAGGAGAACTAGATCTTCTCCTCTTTCTTTAGCTATATCTTTTTCCTGTCGATCATCGCGATCCTGTGATCCTGTCTGCTTTTTATACTCCCAGATACGCTTCCCTGACGCGCGGATCGGCGGCGATATCCTTGGCCGAGCCGCTGATCGTCGTGTAGCCGACTTCCAGGACATAGGCGAAATCGGCTATGTCGAGGGCTTCCGCGGCGTTCTGCTCCACCAGCAGTATGGTGGTGCCCCGCTTGTTGATGGCAACGATCTGCTCGAAGATTTCGTCGACGAGGACGGGAGCCAGACCCATTGAAGGTTCATCCAGGAGAAGAAGCTTCCCTCCCGTCACGAGAGCCCTGCCTACCGCCAGCATCTGCTGCTCGCCGCCGGAAAGCGTCCCGCCCAGCTGGCCGGCCCTTTCCTTTACGCGCGGGAATATTTCGAAAACTTCCTCCATGCGCTGCTTTACGAGCTTCTTGTCCTTGATCGTCCATCCGGCCAGCTCGAGGTTTTCGCGAACCGTCAGGGTGGGGAATATCTTGCGGCCTTCGGGGACATGGCTGATCCCCAAGGGGACGAGCTTATGGGCGTCCACGTTGGCGATTTCCTTGCCGTCGAAGAGGATGCTTCCGCCCGAACATTTCTCCAGACCGGAGAGGGCGCGGAGGGTGGTGGTCTTGCCCGCGCCGTTGGCGCCGATGAGGGTGACGATCTTTCCGTCGGGGACTTCGAAGGATACATCCTTTATCGCTTCTATCTTACCGTAGTTCACTTTGAGGTTTTTAACGACAAGCATTACGCGCCCCTCTTTCCGAGATAGGCTTCCAGGACTTTTGGGTCCTTGCCGACGAGATCGGGAATGCCTTCGGCTATGGTTTCGCCGAAATCGATGACCTTGATGTATTCGCAGATTCCCATGACGACCTTCATATGATGTTCGATGAGAAAGATCGTGACCTTGAACTCATCGCGGATCCGGACGATGAGGCTCATGAGCTCCTCTACTTCCTTGGGATTCATGCCCGCGGCCGGTTCGTCCAGGAGGATCAGCTTGGGCTTGGTGGCGAGGGCGCGCGCGATCTCCAGCCGGCGAAGTTCGCCATAGGGGAGGTTCTTGGCCTCCTCGTTTGCCCTGCTTGAGAGGTGCATCAAGTCGAGGAGAGCGGCAGATTCTCGCTTTACCGTCTTCTCCTCGTTCATGAAGGAAGGAAGGCGGAGAATCGAGGAGGCTATTCCCGATTTCGTCGTATAGTGCCGGGCAATCCGAATATTGTCGAGAGCGGTGAGATTCGAGAATATCCTGAGGTTCTGGAAAGTTCTCGCTATGCCGCTGCGCACTATTTTGTAGGGCTTCATCCCGGTGATATCCTTGCCTTCGAAGAGGACCTTGCCTTCGGTGGGGTTGTAGATGCCGGTGATGAGGTTGAATGTCGTCGTCTTTCCCGAGCCGTTGGGGCCTATGAGACCGTAAATGGCTCCCTGGGGGACGTCGAAGCTGAAATTGGATACGGCGCGCAGTCCGCCGAAGTAGTGTGTCATTCCCTGGATGCTGAGCTGGGCGGACATCAGTCGGCCTCCCCGATTTTGATTAGGCGGGATTCCTTCGTTCCCATGAGTCCTTCGGTTCTGAAGAGCATTATGAAGATGAGCAGCAGCGAGTAGATGACCATTCTCCATTCGCCGCCGATCGGAAGGCCGGTGGTGTCCGCCACGAAGCGGATGCCGAGCCTGAGGCCTTCGGAAAGGAAGGTGAGGGCGAAGGCGGCGACCGTGGAACCGGTGATGGAGCCCACGCCGCCGGCATAGATCATTATCAACACTTCCACCGATTTGATGAAGCCGAACTGCGTGGGGTGCGCGAGCTGGAGGAGATGGGCGAAGAGGCCGCCCGCGATTCCGGCGAAGAAAGCGCCGATGCTAAAGGCGAGAACCTTGTACTTCGTGGTATCGATGCCGACGAGTTCGGCGGCCAGCTCGTTCTCTCGTATGGAGAGCATGGCCCTTCCATGCGAGGACTCGATGAGATTGCGTATGATGACGATGGTCAGGAAGGCGGCGACGAAGATAACGGTGAAGTTGGAAAATTTCGGGATGCCGAGGAGGCCGCGCGGCCCGCCGACATAGTCTATGTTATTGAAGACCGTCCTGATGATCTCGCCGAAACCGAGGGTGACGATGGCCAGATAGTCGCCCTTGAGCCTGAGCGAGGGGAAGCCGATGAGAAAACCGATGATGGCGGCGGCTATGCCTCCCGCGACGATGCTCGCGATGAAGACCAGCATCCCGCCCGGGGCCGAGGGGCTGAGCTTGAAAATGAGGGTCGTCAAAGTACCCGATACATAGGCGCCCACGCCGGCGAATCCCATGTGCCCGAGGGAGAACTGGCCCGTGATGCCGTTGATGAGGTTGAGGCTGACCGCGAGAATCACGTAGATGAGCGACTGATTTATGATATGGAGGATATAGCCGTTCATCAGGTCGGTCTTATATAGAATTTCTATCGCGGCATAGAGAACGGCCGCGAATATGAGCAGTTTTGGCAGTTTTATCGTCTTGAGATTTGGCATCGCGCGCTCCTAAATCTTGTCGGCGGTCTTTTCGCCGAGTAGGCCTCTGGGCCTGATGAGAAGGACGAGGATGAGAATCGCGAAAGCGATTCCCTCGCCGATGAGGGAGTTGTAGGCCGAGGCGAAGGTTTCGGCAAGACCCATGATATAAGCCCCGAGCACTGCTCCAGGTATGCTGCCTATGCCGCCGAGAACGGCCGCGATGAAGGCCTTGAGGCCTGGCTGGATGCCCATGTAGGGGAAAATCCTGGGATAGGTCATCCCGGCCAGAAGCCCCGCGACGCCGGCGAAGGCTCCGCCTATCATAAAGGTATAGCCGATGACTTTTTCGATGTCGATGCCCATCAGTCGTGCGGCGTCCTTGTCCTGGGAGACGGCGCGCATCGCCTTTCCGAGGACGGAGTAGCGGACGAGGATGGTGAGCCCCACCATGAGGACGGCGGCGACGGCGATATCGATGATGACATAATTGGATATCGTGGCGATGCCCAGGTTGATCTCCACCCTCGGCAGTATGTCGGGAAAGGATCGGTAGGAAGGGCCGATCATGGGAAGGGCGGAGAAGAAATACTCGAGGAACATGGAGACGCCGATGGCGGTGATGAGGGAGGAGAGCTTAGGCTTGTAGCGCAGCGGCCTGTACGCGAGACGGTTGGCGAGCATCGCTATCAGGCCGCCCGCGAGCATGGAAGCCACGAGGACGATGAAGGCGAGTATTCCTGTCTTGCCGGCGAAAAACGCGTTGAACAGGAAAAATGCCCCGTACGAAGCGTATGCCCCGATCATATAGAAATCGCCGTGCGCGAAGTTGATGAGCCTCACGATGCCATAGACCATCGTATAGCCCAAGGCGATAAGCGCGTAGATCGAGCCTACTTGCAGGCCATTAACGATTTGTTGGGCGTTGAAGATCGATCCCATTCTGGTTGTCCCTTTCCGCGCGATGGATTTTCTGGATCCTCCGGCGTTTTTTTCTGAATTTGCCCTATAAGACCTTACCCATTAAATATGGATGAGGCCGCTCTGTCCAGAGCGGGACAGGCGGCCTAGAGAAAAAAGCCGCCGGCGAGGGCGAAGCCCCGGCCGGCACTTGATTCCGTCAAGGATTGACGGTGGTCTTGTAAACCTGTTTCCCGTCCTTCATCTCAATGATGACGGCCGATTTGATCGGGTTCCTGTTCGCGTCGAAGGTAACCTTGCCGGAAACCGTGTCGAGCGAAGTCTTGACCAGAGCGTCGCGAATCGCGGTTCCCTTGGTCGAACCGGCGCGCTTTATGGCGTCGAGCATGATGTATGCCGCGTCATAGGCGAGAGCGGCCAGAGCGTCGGGCTCAGCTCCGAATTTGGCTGTGTACTTCTTGACGAAATCCTGGACTATAGGGCGCTTGTCCGCGGGGGAATAGTGGTTGGTGAAGAATCCATTCTCCACGGCCGTTCCGCCGATCTTGACGAGTTCGGGCGAATCCCATCCGTCGCCGCCGACCATCGGGCCTTTGAATCCGAGTTCCCTGGCCTGCTTGGCTATGAGGCCGACGTCATTGTAGTAATCGGGAACATAGATGACATCGGGCTTGGCCATGACGATCTTGGTCAGCTGGGCTTTGAAATCCGTGGCGCCGGAGGGGTGTCCCTCATAGGCGACCACCGAATTTTTTCCGGCCAGTTTCTCGAAGGTAGCCTTGAAGTTTTCGGCAAGGCCTTTCGTATAATCGTTGCCAAGATCAAAGATCGCCGCCGCTTTCTTGGCTTTGAGGTCCTTGAAGGCGAAACTCGCTCCTACCGTTCCCTGGAAAGGATCGATGAAGCAGGCGCGGAAGATATAGTCGCCGACGAGGGTGACTTTCTCGTTCGTGGAAGTCGGGCTGATCATCGGTACGCCGGCAGCCTGAGCGATCGGCGCTCCGGCAAGGGTAACCTTCGACATGACCGTTCCGATGATGGCGACGACGTTGTCCTGCTGGATGAGCTTGGTGTAGACCGTGGCGCCTTCTGCCGGGTCGCCTTTGTCATCTTCGAAGATAAGCTTGGCTTTTCTTCCGCCGAATATGCCGCCTTTCGCGTTCCACTCCTCGACGGCCATGACTATGCCATTCTTCGTGGAAACGCCGAACGTCGCGGCATCGCCGGTCACGGGACCCACTCCTCCGATCTTGATGTCCTGTGCCATGGCGGCGGACGCTGCCAGCGCGATGAGAGCAAGTACGAGAGCAAAACGTTTCATGTTGCCTCCTTGAAACTATGGGCCGCCATGCGGCTCCTTTGCCGGTCTGTACTTATTGATAGAAACCTACCTCGGCGATGAAGTCAATCTTTATTCAAAAAAATTTGACAGAATATTCGTTGGATGATATAATCCCGCTTTATTTTTTACATCTTTCGTTTCATCTGGCAAAATAATTGACATATCGCATGCAAGGCTCGACTGAATCGTCGTTTGGGCATTATTATGCAGCCATGCAAATGAACGAAAAAAACGCCAGGGCATCGCGCGGAGGCACGCTGGCCGCCTTCGCGGCTTATGGCATGTGGGGGCTTTTCCCTCTTTTCTGGAAACAGCTGTCCTCGGTGGAACCTCTGCAGATCCTGATGCACAGGATTTTTTGGGCCGCGATATTCTGCCTGCTGCTCATAGCCGCCAAAGGCCGTCTCCCCGAAATCCTGGGGCTCTTCAAGAATAGAAAAAAATTGCTGATGGCCTTTGGGGCTTCGGCCATGGTTACCGCGAACTGGGGCCTGTACATATGGGCCATCAATTCGGGCAGGGTCATGGAATCAGCTCTTGGCTACTATATAAATCCTCTGCTCTCCGTCATCCTGGGCGCTCTCTTGTTCAGGGAGGAAACGGATCGCTGGACGAGGGCAGCCGTGCTGATAGCGACAGCTGGGATAGTGGGAGCGGCCATCGCCTATGGGTCGGTGCCTTGGGTGAGCATCTTGCTGGGCCTGAGTTTCGCTCTCTACGGGGCGATGAAAAAGCGTCTGGGGTTCGAGCCCCTGCTCGGCCTTACCGTTGAAACGCTCATAGCCCTTCCCTTCGCCTTGGTATTCCTGATCGCCAGGCACAGGGCGGGAGCTGGCTCATACTGGAACTCGGGAGTCTATATAACCCTGCTCCTGACGGTCGCCGGCGTCATCACCGCCGTGCCCCTGCTTTTCTTCGCGAAAGCGGCGAATTCCATCACGCTCCAGAGGATGGGATTCATACAATATGTTTCCCCGACTTCCCAGCTTTTTCTCGGCGTCGTGGTCTTCGGCGAAAGGCCTTCTTCCGCCCTCATCGTCGCCTTCGCGGGGGTGCTGATCGCGGTATGCCTCTATGTTTTTTCGAGGAAGAAGGCTCGATGACTCGCGATTTCCCCGTCCTTGATCGTCTGCGCGACGAGATTCATGCCCGCGTGGTAGGCGAGGTGTTCGGCCGTTGGGGCGTCCAGGAGGAGAAAGTCCGCCGCCTTGCCGGGCTCGATGGAGCCGCGTGTCTCAGCCAGGCCGAGGGCCGCGGCGCCGTTGAGGGTGAGGGCGGTGAGCGTTTCCGCGAAACTGAGCTTCATATAGAGCGTCGCGAGGGCGAAGATCAGCGGAATGGACTGGCTGTAACATGAGCCCGGATTGAGGTCGGAGGCGAGGGCGAGGGCGAGGCCTGAATCTATCATGGCGCGGGCGTCGGCGTAGGGTTCCCTCAGGGTGAAGGCGGTGAGGGGGAGGCAGGTGGCGATGACGCCGGCCGCGCCCATGGCGGCGAGATCCTCCCTGGAGGCCTTGAGAAGGTGGTCGGCGCTCGTGGCCCCGAGTTCGGCGGCGAGGCCGGCGCCCCCTATGCGCACTATCTCGTCGGCGTGCAGCTTGAGGCCGAGGCCGGCGGCGCGCGCGGCTAATAGGTAGCGCCGCGAATCCTCGATGCCGAAGACTCCTTCCTCGCAGAAAACGTCGGCGAATGCGGCGAGCCCGCGGCTTCCCACCTCGGGCAGCACTTTCTCTATGACGAAGTCGATGTAGTCGGACGGCCGCCCCGCGAACTCGGGGGGGATCGAATGCGCTCCCATGTACGTGGGGACGATGTCGACGGGCTGGGTCCGATCGAGGGCGGCCATGGCTTCCAGTTGGCGGATCTCGGTGTCGCGGTCGAGGCCGTAGCCCGATTTGCCTTCGACCGTCGTCACGCCCAGGCCTAGCATCGTTTCGAGGCGCGCATTGCCGAGGGCGAGCAGGTCTTCGAGGGAGGAGCCGCGCGTCGCGTCCATGGTCCGGCGGATTCCGCCTCCCCGCCGGTGAATCTCCATATAGGGTAAACCTTCAGCGCGCCAGAAGAACTCATCGGCGCGGAATCCGCCGAAGATGAAGTGCGTATGGCTGTCGACGAAGCCGGGGACGCAGGCGCGGCCCTTCGCGTCCATCCACGATGCGTTTCCGGAGCGCGCCCTGGCGAGAGCTGTCTCGCCTTCGGGGCTGTTCCTCGAGCCTGCATAGAGGATTTTTCCTTCTTCGGCGACGATTATGGCGTTCTTTACCACATGGAGCATGCCCATTTCGGCGCCGCGCCTGGCCCGACCGCCGAGGGGGGTTGTCAGTTCGCCGATATTCACGACAACTAAAGTGCCATTCATTCGCTCAAGCCTCCCAGCCTCGTGGACGCGATCCATCGCCTCAGACGAACAGCCCGTCCTTGCCGATGGATCCGCTTACGAATTCCAGATAATCCTTCGTCATAAGCTGCTCCAGGCGCTCTTTGGCCTTTGTCAGTTCCACTTGGGCGCGCCGGGCGGAGAGGCTCTTCGGCTCGGCCTTTTCCGCGAGGTAGTTGCGAATATAGACGATGGATTTTTCGATATAGGCGACTTCCTGCCCCCTGTAGTCGACGAGCCTCTTTTTATACCAGTCAGAGGCAAGGACATAGTCCCTGTCGAAAAGACGCCGCACCTCGGGATCGTGAATGCTCTTGCCATCGATGGAGCCTGTCGCCATCACCGAAAGCACCGCCTTGAGAGGCGGGATGGCGGCTTCTATGGATCCGTCTTCCAGATAGGCTTTGGCGGATTTTTCCATCGCCTCGGCGATATTCTCGATGCCATCCACGAATTCGGGAAGGGACTGCAGTTCGGGGCGCAGCATTTCCTCGGGGAAAACCGAAGCCGGCGTATCGAAGAGCCTTCCCAGGTAAGTGGCCGCGAAAAGCGGGGTGATTCTCCACCCCAGGCGCGACGCTGGTACCATTCTGTCTTCGTAGCCGAAGTCCTCCACTCTTTCGAGATAGCCATGTTCCTTGAGGAAGTCGGGATCACGCTCTTCGGGGGAAAGGCGCGCCCAAAGCTCGGGTATGAGAAGGGAAATGTCGTGATCCACCCTGTACTGTCGGCCTATGTAGCCGGCGGCCGTCGTGAAGCCCGCGTATCCCGTCAGGATGAAGGCCAGCAGGGCGTTGTTGAGGTCGGTCGTGGGCACGAGGGGATTGAAGGGGCCTTTCGTGAGCGCTCCCTCGCTTCCCGCTCCCGTCGTGGAGGGGCTTTTTCCCGTGAGCGAGCAGACGAAATCCATGAAAAGCTCGGGCAAGTCCTGGTAATGGATGGGGCCATAGACGGCGAGCGGCCTGATGCCGGCCTTGGGATCGGCGGGATTGTTCCTGCGGCCAGGAAGCACGGCGCCCACCGGATGAAGGAGGGGCTTGTCGGCTTCCACTCTGCGGTAGAGCCTCGGTCCCAGATCGGCTAGATAGCGGGCCTGGGGATTCGTATAGTTCGGATCCAGCTGGAGATAGCGCGGATTCTTGGAAGGAGAGCCGTTTACAAGCCTTGGGTTGTCCGAAGCCACGAAGTATTCGAAATGCGGATCAGCCTCCGCCGCTTCGATGAAGAAGCGCATCGCGTCGGTGTATTCGGAGAACTGGACCGTCTTTTCGATGAACCGCGCGGCGTGAGCCCTGGTCAGCGGCTCGAAATTGCTTATGAAATTGTCCTGGCGCGACATATCCTTCTCGGCCTGCTTGTCGTAGCCGCGGATGACGGCATCGTCCGGTCTTTGGAAGAAACGGGCTTCCGCGTTCCGGCAGAACTTCAGGCTGGAATAGCGTTCCGCCCAGGCGGGAAGATTTTTCAGCGCCTTGGTGGGCACGACCACGGAAGCGGTGATATCGTCCTCCCACTGTCTCTTTTCAGCAGGCATGTAATCCTGGCGCAGCTTGAACGTCCTGCGCAGGCCATGGGGGTCCCTTCCGACGCGCAGGTATGAGCCGAGCACCGGCCTGCCCTCGAATTTCAGGATGTTGCCGGTGGTGCCGTTGACGACGTCGACGGAAAAATGCGACATCCAGTCGTCGCCCCAATCGGGGGTATAGAATCGCTTGACGAGGAAAACGAGGCTCTTGATCCGTTCGGGAAGGGATTTCAGCCAGGCGTTGTATTCGTCCTTGTAGAGAGGCGAGGGCGAGAGCAGCTTTATCACCGAGCCAAGGGAGCGTTGCGGCGAGAAAATCTGCCGGGAATCCTTGCCGTGATTTTCGTTTTCGTCCTTGAACCTGTTGCCGTAATCCTTTTCGATGATGGCCTTCACCGCTTTCATGTCTTCGTGGAAATCGGCGATGGTGATGGGCGAATAGGTTATGGCGTCGGTTATCGACTTGGCGATCTCCGATTTTCCCCCTCCCGACACCGTGCAGGGTTTGTGGCAGAGCAGGCCTTCCGCCGTCGTGCCGATAAGCCTCCAGGCGCCCGAACCGGGATGGCGTTCCATGTGGACTCGATAGCCTGTCGGGTGGACGTACACTTCGCCGGGAAGGATTCGCAGGGATTGTTCCTTGCCTTCCCAGGTCCAGTGGGCCTTCTGGTCCTCAAGGGATATGTAGGCGTTCTCGGGAACATAGACGATATTGGGATAGGTGAGGTCGACGGCATAGCCTTCGGGCTTTTCCTCTATCCTCCCCCTCATGAGATCGAATACGTTCTGGATGTTGTGGCCGCGGGAGTTGAGGTTGGTGTCGGGGACGAAGCGGGTACCATGATTATAGGAGGGGAAAACCAGGGCTCCGCCGGCGTGTTCCTCTTCGGCGAGGCCCAGGAGGTTGGCCGAGTAGGAGATATGCGCCTTGATTTCCTTTTTGGAATAGCCGAAGTAATTGTCGGCGATTATGGATACGATCACGCCCCTGGCGTCGCGGGCGCAGATCTTGAAGGGTTTGCCGTCGTTGTATCGTTCCGTCGGTTCGTTCCAGCACATGCCGTCGCGCTTCTGGCGTTCGGTGGCTTTGTCGTAATGGGGTAATCCGAGATCCTTCTTCAGGAGGGTAGTGAGGTGGGTGGCGAGGATGACGCAGCCCGTGGTTCCGCTCCAGCGCATGGGGTCGAGGGCGGCGTCGTTGTCGGGGATCAGTGGGTCGCCTGAATTGCCGAAAATGCTCTCGACGAAATCGAGGCTGGCGGCCAGGGAGCCGGGCGCGAAAAAACGCACTTCCATCGAGCGTTCTTCGCAGTAGCCATGGACTTCGGGCCGGACAACGGGGCGCATCAGCAGAGAAATCATCGTCCTGGCCTTTTCGCTTTCATCGGCGGTAAAGGGAAGTTCCAACATTTCGGCCGGCGGGTTGAAGGCCGCTTCGAGGAGGCGGGCGAAGACTATCTTGGGAACGGCCTTCTTGTCGGGCGGAATGGGCAGACCGCCTTCCGCGATATGGAAGACGCCTTCAGTGGTGCGTTTATCGTTGGTTGGGTTGTGGAGCACGCCGTTGCGCACGCGATAGGAGGTCAACGTGGGCGATACATGCTTGTGCCCGCCGGGGGGGAGGGATATCTCCCTCGACATGCCGTAGCGGTCCAGGACGAGGGTCATGGAAGGCAGGGTCGGAATCCTGGCCATTCCCAGATCTCCCAGGTAGGAATCCAGAAAGTCCTGAATCCTCCTGTCCACGGGGGAAAGGTAGCCGGCCAGCAGCTTATCCTTCTGCCTGAAGCTTTCGAGCATGTCAGAGGCCAATTCCACGAAACCCGTGCCTTCCTTGGAATAGACCGGAAGCCCGAGGCTGGAAAGCTTGATATTTATATAGGAAATGAGTTTTCCCCGTTCCTGCGGCGAAAGCCTGTTGAGGCGTAGTCCGAAATCCCGTTTCACTGCCACTTTGATCCTCCCGAAGGCAAGAGTGCAAAAAGAATAACGTATATCAAAATTTAGTGCTACTGGTGAGACTTTTCAAAATTGATGGGAAAGGGAAGGCTAATCGAAGCACTCGGCGATGATGCCGTCGGCGACAAGGGTATAGATCGCGTCGAGGTCGGGGTACATCACTCTGTCGCCGTCGAGGCGCGAGACCACGGAACGGATCACGGCGTAGGCGCCGGCAGTCTTGGGAGAGAGCCGGGGCTCTATCGTCGGGATGCCCATCTGGATGGCGCGTAGGTCGAGGGCCTGACAGGCCGCCGCCAGTTCCATGGCTATCACGCGCTGGGCGTTCTCCACAATGGCGTCAGCCTTGCGAGCGGCTATCGTCCCCATCGAGACATGGTCTTCCTGGTTGGCGCTGGAGGGAATGGAGTCGACGCTGGCGGGGTGGGCGAGGACCTTGTTTTCCGATACGAGGGCGGCCGCCGCGTACTGGACTATCATGAAACCGGAATTGATGCCGCCCGATGTCGTGAGAAAGGCGGGCAAGCCCTCGGAGAGCGCCGGATTGACGAGACGCTCGATCCGCCGCTCGCCGATGTTGGCCAGTTCGGCGCAGGCGATGGCGAGGAAATCCATGGCGAGGGCGATGGGCTGGCCGTGGAAGTTGCCGCCGGAGATGATGTCGCCGGGATCACCCGCCTCCGCGCCCTGACCCTTTCCCGCGCCCGGGGCCGATTTTTCGGGACCCTTGTCCACGTTGGGGAAAATGAGCGGGTTGTCGGTGACAGCGTTGAGTTCGTTCTCGATAATGTTTCGCACGTAGCCGATGGCGTCGAGGCTGGCGCCGTGGACCTGCGGTATGCAGCGCAGGACATAGGCATCCTGGACGCGCTGTTCGCCCTGCCTCGTGGTCAGGGCCGATGCTTCGACGAGGCGCCTCATGTCAGCGGCGCAGGTTTTCTGCCCGATCTGGCGTCTCAGTTCATGGATGCGCGGGTCGAAGGCGTCGATGATGCCCCTAAGGGCCTGGAAACTGAGCGCCGACGCGATGGAAGCGGTTTTATATAGATTGACGGCGTCGTAGACGGCGAGCGCGCCCACGGCCGTCATGGCCTGGGTGCCGTTTATCAGCGCCAAGCCTTCCTTGGCTTCGAGACTTACAGGGTGGAGGCCGCCGAGGGCCAGCGCCTTGAGGCCGGGCATGCGTTCGCCTTTGTAGAAGGCCTCGCCCATGCCGATGATGACGAGGGCCATGTGGGCGAGGGGCGCAAGGTCGCCCGAAGCGCCGAGCGAGCCCTTTTCAGGCACCACGGGAACGATGTCGGCATTGATCATGTCGATGAGGTGCTGTACCACCTTGGGCCTTATGCCTGAATTGCCGACGGCCAGGGCATTGGCCCTGAGCGTCATCATCGCCCTCACGGCCTCTTTGGGCAGGGGCTGTCCCTGGCCGCAGGCATGGCTCATGATCAGGTTTTTCTGGAGAATCGTATTGTCTTCTTTGGATATGACCACATTGCAGAATTTGCCGAATCCGGTGGTGATGCCGTAGCGCACGAGCTGTTCTTCGACGCAGCGCTCCACGACAGCCCGCGATGCCTGCATCCGGACTATCGCGTCTTCGTCGAGGCGCACGTTCGCGCCGCCGCGGGAGATCGCCACGAGTTGATCGAGGGTGAGGGAACAGCCGTCCAGTCGTACTTCGTCCATACGAAAATTATAGCATGAAAGCGTCGACGCGGACAGGATGGATCGTTTGATTGAGGTATGGACAGACCCTGTTCTCAAGGGTATACAGTAGCGCAATGAAGAAAAAAAGCTCTCTTGCCCCTCTAGCCGGCGTCGCCGTGGCCGTCATCTGGGGTTTGACTTTTCTGTCGACGAAAGTGATCGTCGACGAGGTTAGGCCGATGACCCTGGCCCTCCTGCGCTTCGTCATCGCCACGCTCCTACTGCCGCCGATAGCCTGGATGACGAAAACGACGCTCACCATACGCTGGAAGGATATTCCGCTGATCGCCGCCAGCGGCTTCGTGGGCATCTCGCTCTATTTCTTTTTCGAAAACAACGGGATCATGAGGCTCTCGGCCTCCGAATCATCCATCATCGTGGGCACGATTCCCATCCTTACCCTGCTTGTCGACATGGTGTTTTTCCGCAGGAAGATCACTTTTGCCGTGTCGGCCGGTATAGTGCTGTCTTTCGTGGGCGTCGCCCTGATCGTGATCCGTTCCGAAGCGGCGCGATCTTCGCCCGATGGATACTTTTTCATGATCGGGGCCGCCGTGTCCTGGGTAGCCTACACCTTCATCACCAAGCCGATAGCCGGAAAATACTCGCTTCTTTCGATCACCTTCTGGCAGATATTTTTCGGGATGGTGGGCTGCGTTCCCTTTGTCTTCGCGGAGGGACCGAGCGATCTGCGGCTTTCATTCCCCGTGGTGATGAATGTGCTCTTTCTCGGCGTCCTCGCCTCGGCGATCGGCTATTGGCTTTATGTCATCGTCCTGGACGAGCTGGGGACGAGCCGCTCGAGCGTTTTCGTCAACCTCGTCCCCGTCGTTTCCGTCATTGCCTCATTCTTGATCCTGGGCGAACGGCTCGCCCCCCTCCAGCTGGCGGGAGGGGCAGCGGCGATAGCGGGGGTCTATCTGGCGACTTCGAAATAGAATTTCAGCCGGCGGTCAGTATCTCGAAGACTTCCTGGTCGGTTTCGGTGGCGATGAGGCGACGCCTCGTGTCGTCGTCGCCCAATACAGCGCCCAGGCTGGCCAGAATCTGCATGTGCGGCGCCTCGTCGTCGGCAGGGCTGGCGATCAGGGCGATGATTCTGCCCGGCGTGCCGTCTATAGTGCCGAAATCGATGCCTTCCTTGTGGATTCCGATGGCCAAGGTCTGCGTCGTGATGCCATAGGTCCTCGCATGGGGTAGGGCTATGCCATGTTCCATGCCGGTGCTCATCCTGGCTTCGCGCTCCATGATATCCTTAAGGATCATGTTCCTGTCCTTGATATAGCCCGCTTTATCCAGCATTCCTATCAATTCCTCGATCACTTCCTGTTTGGTAGTCCCCTTGAGCGACGATGTCACGCAGCGGGGGTTGAGAAGGCGTCTGAACGTCGTGTCCTTGCGCCCGGATTCGACATGGATGTCGGTGCGGAATTTTTCCGGGTCGTAGATTTCCTTGAGCTTGTCGAAATTAGCGTCCAGCTTCACGAGGGTTTCGTAGAGGGCCGCCTTGGCGAAGGACATGTCCTCGGGCGCCGTTTCGAGGGTTATTTCGTTCCTGTTCGTCACGAGGGATATGGCGACATCGCCCTTGCGGATGTGGCTGATTTCGTCCCTGATGCTCATGAGCTGGACAAAGAAGCCCTCTCGCTGCAGGTCCCTGAGAAAGGTTGAGGATACCAGCTCGGTGATTTCATTGCCGGGAAGCTGGATGCTGATGGATTCGGTTTTCGCGCCCTTGGCTGGCTTGCGCGTCCCGGCTCCTCCGCTGGAGATGCTCGCGCTGAACAGAGGCGGCGCCGCTATGCTCGTGACCATGATCATGAGGATGGCCACCCCGAAAATCGAGGGATCGAGGATGCCGCCCGAAAGGCCTATACCGGCGACGATGAGCGCCACTTCGCCGCGGGGCACCATGCCGATGCCAATGCGCAGCGAGCCCCTCATGTTGAAGCCGAGGAAGAGGGCGGGAAGGCCGCAGCCGAGGACCTTCGCGAGAACGGCGGCCACCGTGTAGGCTAGTCCGAATATAAGGACGGTGGGGTTGAGGATCTGCCTGACATCGACAAGCATGCCCATGATGGCGAAGAATATGGGGACGAAGAAATCGTAGAGCGGCTTCGTCTTGTCCTGTATGAGATAGGCGATGTCAGTCTTCGATAGGCTGATGCCGACGATGTAGGCGCCGATGATCATCGCGAGACCCTGCATTTCGAAGAAGCCGGCGAGCAGAAGGGCAATACCCAAGGCGAGGACCGAATACGTGGCCTCGCCTCCCAGTTTTTTAAGGAATGCGGAAATCTTTTTCCCGAACACAAGGCCGAGCGCCGTGAATCCCAGCCAGATCCCGAAGGCCTTGAGGGCTATGCCCACGATGCTCATCGTGGACAGTCCTTCCTCCGCGTGGCCCGTCATGGCCGCGACGATTCCCATCACGACGGCCAGGCATACGATGCCGAGTACGTCGTCGAAGACAGCAGCCGCGAGAATCGTCACGCCCTCGGGCGAATCCATCTTTTTCCTGTCGGAGAGTATCCTCGCGGTGATGCCCACCGAGGTGGCTGTGCTCATTATGCCAAGGAACATGGCCGCCGGCGAGAAAAAGGATTGGTGAAGGAGAAGGGCTCCAACGCCGGCGCCTAGTCCGAAGGAGGCGATGACGCCGCCCAGGCCGACGACGCTGCCGGCGAGAGAGTAATGAATGAGCATGTCCATGTCCGTCTCGAGGCCTGACGAGAAGAGCAGGATAATTGACGCTACTGTGGAAAAGGCATAGAGCACGGGACTGATGGCGAATCCCGACGTAAGCGGGAAGAGCCCATCGATGAAGCCCGGCAGGGGAAGGGCTCCGAGGGCGTAGGGTCCTATGAGGACGCCGGCCAGGAGTTCCCCTATAACCGAGGGGAGCTTGAGCAGCTGGGCGAGGGCCCCGCCTCCCCTCACCGCGAATATCAGAATGGCGAGCTGAAGCACGAGGATGGTCATCTGCGATGTCAGGTCAGCCTCTTTCGCCTCTCCCGCCCAGGCTAAAGCCCCGGCGGCGAACAGCAGCACGAACAACAAGATAAAACGACGTGTTTTCATCTAAGCCTCTTGTTTTAAAATGTAATGAAACCGGACTAAATGCGCAATACAGTACTATACAGTAATATAAGCAAAATACTGTTCTATGGATACTATCAGCAGGCCCCGCTTTTCCTTCTTGTCCCCAGCGACGCCGAATACCCGATCGATTATAGGTTATACGCTTGCAAATTGCCCGGCATCTCCGGTACGCTTGTCGTTGATGATCCCAATCCTTTTCGAGAATGACGAAATCCTCATTGTCGACAAACCCGCCGGACTGCCGGCTCAGCCGGGCGAACGCGTCGGAAGTTCGGTGATTTCAGTCGTGGAAAGCAAGCTGGGTTTCAGCCCTTTTCCCCTCCACCGCCTGGATAAGGAAACCGCCGGCTGCATGATGCTGGCCAAGAACGCTTCCGCGGCCGCGCGCTGGTCGATTCTTCTCGGCGAACGAAGCATCGGCAAATTCTATCGCGCCATCTGTTTTGGATCTCCCTCCCGCGACAGGGGAAGCTATGCCGACGACCTCTCCATCGGAGGGAAAAACCTGAGCGCACTGACCCGCTATGCCTGCCTCGCTCGATTCGGCGTGACGCAGGCTGCCGCGGCGCCCGGTACCGAGGCAAACGCGGCGCCCGCCTATTCCCTGCTTGAACTGGAATTGGGCAGCGGGCGCACTCATCAGATCAGGCGGCATACAGCCATGCACGGGCATCCCATCCTCGGCGACGACAAGTATGGCAATTTCTCCCTGAACAGGCAACTGAAAAAGACAATGGGCGTAAAGCATCTTCTCCTTTGGGCATGCAGATTGGAGATTCCGGGATACCCGCCGCTGCTCTCCTCCCTTCCTCCGCATTTTTCCGATTTTCTCGGGCGCTGCCCCGACGCCCCGGCCATATCCGACACTCTAGCGATATCCAATGATTCCCCGATGATCGATATCAAAACAAGAGAGGCGCGCTGATGGCTCCCACCAAACTTTACGACCTGGCCCATGGGGCTTCGTGGATCCTGCCCGACGGCAGGGTCATCAAAATTCCGGGTTTCCACAGCTCCTGGATATCTTCCCATCCAGCCATCGCTTCTGGCGCGACGAACACCGCCGAATTCGTCAAGAAAACGGGATGGATCTCCGCCGTCCTTCACGAAGGCGGCTACCTGGAGCTCATCGTCAGGACCATAGAGGAAGAAAGGGGCAGGGATTGTCTCTGGAACCTCCTTTCGCTGAATTCCGAAGCGCTGGACCGCGTCGTCCTCATGGTGCTCGGCATGGAAGGCTGCCTGATTTTTCGCAAGGAGAATCTCGGATCGCGCGAAAGCTTCGACAAATGCCTGAACACACCCCAACTCATGCCTGAATGAAAAGTTCCTTAATGAGGGCGATCAGGGCGCGGGCGTTCTTTACCGCGTTCCCTCTCGCGTGATTGTTGAAAGCGACGAAAACCTGTTCCGATTTCTGCGCGATGGCGATGAGCGAACGGGCCCTTTCCTTGAGCTCCTGGGCCGAGTAGTCGTAGTCGTAGCGGGAGGTGGCGTTTCCGGTCCACCACTGATCGGCGTTTCTTCCATGAAGACGATAATAGGCCGTGCTTGAGGTGTGAATCTGCGATTCGGGGGGAAGCCCCGGAAGATCGGGCCTGTCCAGCATGGCGAGCGTTATGTTCCTTTTCGCGAGCTCGTCGAACACTCTCTGCTGGTACCAGACCTCGTTCCTGAATTCGACGACAAGGGGAAAAGCCGAAAGCGCCGAACACAGCTCGCCCAGATATCTTCTGTTGTCCGCCGTATAGGAGAAGCGGAAGGGAAGCTGAATGAGGATGGAGGCGAGCCTCCCCTGCGATGCCAGGACATTCACCGCCGTCGCGAACTGATCGGCGCTCTTCTGCCATTCTTCGCCGATCTCATGGGTCAGGCTTTTATGCGCCTTGAGCGAAAAAAGAAAGTCGGGATTGGTCTGCCTGGCCATGGCTTCGAGATTCTCCGGCTTGGGCATCGCGTACCAGGAGAAGTCCAGTTCGACGAAGGGAAACACGAGGGAGTAGAAGCGCAGGAATTCCGTCTGGCGCAGGTCCTTGGGATAGAACACTTCGCGCCAGTCTTCGTAGGAATAGCCGCATGTGCCGATGTAGAAGCGGTTCCCTTCCATTCAGCCTCTCCCTTGACCGATTCTACCATGCTTCGGAGCGTTTTGAAACAGTTGCTCAAATGCGGGATTGTGTATATCTTTTAACGAAACTGTTTCCGCCTTGGGCGGGAATTTTCCCGCGGCGCGGAATGATCGCGGCCGACACTTTTTTCGGAGGCTTGCTCAATGCTTCTCAGCATCATCGCGAAAATTTTGGGAGCGGTAACCTCCCTGTATATGCTTCTCTGCGCGCTGCGCGTCTTCATGGCCTGGGCGCCAGGCCTGAATATGGGAAGGGCGGGAGACCTGCTCGCTTCCATCGTCGATCCCTTCCTGAGGGTGTTTTCGGGAATAGAGCTGTTCAGGACGGAACGATTCGATTTTAGCCCCATCGCGGCTCTGGCTGTTCTTTCCGTGGCCAACAACATGTTCACCACCATCGCCTTCTCGGGCAAAATCACTTTTGGCTTCTTTCTCAGTCTCATCCTCGGCGCCGGCTGGTCAGCCCTCTCCTTTGTCCTTTCCTTCGTGTCCGCCTGCGCCCTCGTCAGAACCATCGTATTCGTCGCCCGCTGGAACAGCCTCCATCCCGTATGGGTAGTCGTGGACGCCATCCTCAATCCCATACTCTATCGCATCAATAAAGTCATATATCGCAACAAGGCCATCGATTACCTGCAGGGCCTCATCACCGGCTTCCTCGTCCTGATCCTTTTCAGAGCGGCGGGCGGCGCCTTGGTGAAGATACTCGGCTCCCTGCTTCTTTCCCTGCCTTTCTGACATGGAGGAACCCATATGTTGAGCACCAAGCAACGAAGCTATCTCGCCGGAATGGCGTCCACGGACGCGGTTGTAACTCACCTCGGCAAAGGCGGACCCACCGCGGCCTTTGTCCAGCAACTTGCCGCGCTCCTCGCGCAGCACGAACTCATCAAAGTGAAATTCATGGATTTCAAGGAAGAGAAGAAGACGATAGCGGCCGAACTGGCCGTCTCGACCAAGAGCGAACTCGTGCGGATTATCGGCAATACGGCGATTTTCTACAAACAGAATCCCGATCCCGAAAAGCGAGCCATAGAGCTCGCCTGATTTCCCTTATCGGTCTCAGGGCCCCCTATGCTTGACGAAGAGAGGATAGGCGGCCGCGAGAAACCTTCCCCCGCCGTAGCATAGCTGAGGTTCGAGCATAGCCTCCCCGAGCACGACTTCCGTCCGGGGATCATTTCCTGTCCTGACGATAAACGCGGCGATCTTCCTTCCGTCCGGTTCCACGGGATCGAAAATCCTCGTTACCCCTTCCTTCCATTCTTTCATCGTCCTTTCGTCGACGATGATATCCCGTGCCGTGGATTCCAGGAGGGCCAATCCCTGAGCCTCATCCTCTATAAACATCGAGTAGAGCGGATAGAATTCCTTCATGATGCCCATGATGCTGGCCATGGCCAGTATTATCTCGTCGGAGACGAAGGCCGGCGGGTCGTCCCTGCTCAGGCTCGACACGAGGACGGGCAGGGAAGCCCTGGACTGCATCAGCTCCAGGGCTACGACGGCCGAGATCTTCACGCGCGGGTTCCTGGTCCTCGTCAGGATGGATTCGATGAGGGGGATGGAGTCGACGTCGCCGATTCTGGCCAGCGCGATCATCGCCGTTCCCTGGAGCATATAGTCTTCGGCCTCCATCGCTTTGCGGAGCGTGGGTATGGCGTCGGGGCTCTGACTTTTGCCCAGTATCCTGGCGGCGACATAGGAAGTCGTGAAGGTGTGCGTTTCCGCTTCCCTCATGAGGGAGCGGATAACCTTGGGCGAAAGATGCGGCATGGTTTCGAAGGCGAGAAGGGCTTCCATCCGCACCTCGAAGCGCGGCGAACGGAGATAGTCGATCAGCTCATCCTGGGAAAGCATGGACATGGAGTGGCCCAGCTCCTGGATAAGCTTTATCTCCTGGTTGGGATTCTCGCTGCGGTCCAGCCTTGCCAGAAGATCGAAGGCCTTCAGGTCGCGAGGCGAGAGCATGACGCCGAGGGACTGGCTGACGCTTCTCGATCCCAGACGCTTCAGCTTCTGCATAGAAAAGAGAGCGACGACGAGAATGACGCACAGAAGGGCGTAGAGCAGGCGGTACGAACCCGGCGCGTTCAGGCCCAGCGCGATGAACCCATCCAGAATGAGACCGCCCACGCCTGAGCCGATCGCTCCCCCCAGGCCATAGGCAAAATAATAGACCACCGAGAGGTCGAGGGTTTTCTCCTTGGGAACGAGGGTGAAATAGTAGGTTTGCGCGGAATTCTCCTCTCCGGCGAAACCGAAATTGGCGACAAAGTGGATGAAGGCCAGAAAGAGGGCCGTGACCGTGCTGGAGGCGATGAAGGCGCCGCCGGGCAGCATGGCGATCGGGATGAAGCTGAAGAGCCCGATGGCGGAGAAGATTATGAACAGAGGCTTGGAACCCAGCCTGTCGACGACCAGCCTGCTTATGAGTCCCATCACGACCGACCCGATGCTCGCCATGAGGGCATAGAGCATGACGGCGTCGTCGCCCTGGGCGAAGACTTCCTTGGCGTAGACGGGCAGGAAGGACCTGCCCATGCCCGAAACGAAGGCCAGCGCCATGAAGATGATGATGAAGCGCCGGAAAGGCTCTTCCTTTATGGCCTCCCTGGCGGTTTCCATGAGCGAACTGGACTTTTCCGGTGAATAGTCGGTGGGTTCCGGCGTCTGAAGGAGCAGTATGCATCCGGCGTATCCTGTCGCTATGCCGATGCCCACGCCCAACGCGTATACCCAGGGATTGGCCTGCTCGCCGAGGAAGAGCGAGACGAGAAGACCGCCTATCATGCTAGCCAGGGAATTGATGATGGAATTGGAGACCATGTACTCGCCGCGGTCTGAGCGGGGTTTCTCGCCGCCGCCTGAAGCGAGGAATCCTACGACGGGGTTGTTGCCGATGAGAGCCACTCCCCTGAAGAAGGAAAAACCCGCGGCTCCGGCGATGAGGAGGCCGATGGCCGCGCCTTTGTGCCCCCGCGCGGCGAAGATCGGGGCGAAAAGTATGGGCACAAGGGCCGTATAGCGCGCTACCCAGGCCCAGCCGAAAATCCATACGATGGGTTTTTTATGGACGAGGCGTTTGCCGATGGGCATCATGAAAAAAGTGGAATAGGCGATGGCGTTCAGGATGCCGACAATGGCGTTGGACGCTCCCATGCGGATGGCGAAAAGGGTGATGAAGGAACCCGATACGAACACGAACGAAAATGAATTGAGGAAGTTGAATATATTGAAGCTATGCCTGGCGGATCTAAGCCGGTTAGGCGACAGAGGTGCTGCCATGGATTCAGTATAATATGTATTGAACGTCGAGGGAATTGATCGCGGCCCCGCGCGGGCTTCATTCCTCCGAAATCGGAAGGCCTCGCTTTACGATGCTCTTGTTTTTCCAGCGTCCCGAAAGATAATACCAGGAAGAAAAAACGAAGCCCACCGCCCATCCGGCGGGAATGGACCACCAGATGCCGTCGGTGCCCATGTGGAAGACTCTCGTGAAGAGGAGGGCGCAGGGCACCCTGACGATCCAGAGCGCGAGGAGGCTGCTGATCATCGGGATGAACACGTCGCCGGCTCCCCTCATGACGCCGTTGTTGATGAACATTATCCCGAAGACCGCGTAGAAAATACCCACGATGAGAAGGTACTCGGCTCCTATCGCGACAACGGCCGGGTCGGTCGAAAAAATCCCCATCAGCTGGCGGCCGAACAAGACTACGCAGAGTGTCATCGCGAGCGAGATGGCCGTGTTGACGGCGATCGCCGAAAGATGCCCGCGGCGCACCCGCTCCGTCTTCCCCGCGCCGATGTTCTGGCCAGCGAAGGTGGTCACCGCCTGAGAGAGATTCATCGCGGGCATCATGGCGAAGGAATCGATGCGCGAAGCCGCCGTGTAGGCGGCCATCGCGTTGGGGCCGAATTCGTTGACGATCCTGGACAGCACCATCATGCCGACGGAAACCAGTGTCTGCTGGATGCCCGTGGGCAGGCCGATCCTGAGAATCTGCGCGAAGATAGCCTTGTCCCACCTCAGGTTCGCGAAGTCCAGTTTGGCGTACTGGTTCCGCTTGTCCAGGATGACGAGGGCCCCAACGAACGAGATCGCCTGCGAGATGATGGTCGCCCAGGCAGCGCCCGCCACGCCCCATTTGAAGACGATGACGAAGACGAGATCGAGGACGATGTTGATGAGGGTCGAGGCGATGAGGACATAGAGCGGAGTCTTCGAGTCCCCGAGGCCCCTGAGCATGGCCGCCACGGCGTTGTAGCCGAAGATGGCGAGCATGCCGATGAAGGTAATCCGCAGGTAGGCCGATGCCTCGGGCATTATCTCGTCGGGCACGGCGAGAAGCCTGAGGATGAAGTCCGTCGAGAGGACGCCGAAGACAGTCAGCCCAAGCCCGGCGACGAAAAGGAAAATATAGCTGGTGGAGATGACTTTCTTGAGGCTGCTTTCGTCTTTGGCGCCGAAAAACTGCGAGATGAGGACCGAAGAGCCCATCGTCACGCCCAATATCAGGGCAATCATGAAGAAAATTATGGGAAAGGCCGTGCCCACGGCGGCCAAGGCCGTGGTGCCGAGGAAGCGGCCCACCACGAAGCTGTCCACCATGTTGTAGAACTGCTGGAATATATTGCCCAGGAGCATGGGGATGGCGAAGTCGATGAGCTGTCTGGTTTCGTTGCCTTTCGTCAGATCTTTCATGGCCTTGAGCTTTCCCTTCGCCCCGAGGGCTGCCTGATCATCGTCCTTCCTTCGCTTCTTCCCAGAAAAAGTCCATTTTTTCCATATGCTCGCGGTCCATGGGCAGGTTTTCCTCTTTCATGCGCTTCTCGACATGCCTGAAGCGCAGGGCGAACTTGTCGTTCGTGCGCTGGAGGGCGATGGCCGGGTCTATCCCGTTGAAGCGAGAGAGATTGATGACTGAATAGAGCAGGTCTCCGATCTCGGCCTCGAGTTCTTCCGCGTCCTTCGCGTCGAAGGCTTCCCTGGATTCCCTGAGCTCCTCTTCCACCTTGTCCCAGACCGAGTCGAGGCGCGTCCAGTCGAAGCCGGCTTTGGAGGCTTTTTTCTGTATCTTGAAGGCACGCTCGAGGGGGGGCAGATGGCGGGGCACCTCGTCGAGAAGGGAATCTTTCTTGCGGCGTCCTTCCTTCGTTTCCTTGATCCTGTTCCACTGCTCGACCACGGCCTCGGGCGTCCCCGCGTCGGACTCGCCGAAGACGTGGGGATGCCTTCGGACGAGCTTTTCCGATACGGAATCCAGCGCCTCGGCCACGGAAAAGCTCTTTTCCTGCTCGAACATGTAAGCCACCATGGTGGCGAGCATGAAAAGGTCGCCCGACTCCTCGCGGATATGGGCCGGATCTTTTTCGTTGATGGCCTCGACGAGTTCATAGGCCTCCTCGACGATGTTGTTCCGGATGGATGAAGGTGACTGTTCGCGGTCCCAGGGGCAGCCGTCCTGGGCGCGCAGCCTCGCGATGATGGTGAATAAGGTGGCGAAACTGTCGGCGGCTTTCGCCGAAGCCGGCAAGATCGTATCGGCATTATGTCCGGCCAGTTCGCCGGGACCGAGGGTGAAACTGTGCATGTAAACCTCTGTTGGAGATTAAAATAAGGAATCTGGGCTAAAGATACAATAGGAAGGGCGCGCTCTCAATCCACTATGGAATAGTTTTCGCATTTCGCCATGAGCGTCGACTTGTCCTGCACGTCGAATTTTCTGTAGACACGGGCGAGGGTATTCCTGACCGTGGATTCCTTGACGCCGCCGTCTATCGCTATTTCCTTGATCGAGCGGCCCGCGAGCAGGGCCTTGAGGTACTCGGCTTCCCTTTTCGTGATTTTCATGGCCGAGAGGGAGAGAATCGGCTTCGGCGCGTTGAGGTAGACGATCCAGTTGCTCCCGTACACGATCATGAGAAAGGCCAGGAAGGCGGTCATGTAGGCGATGGGCGCCACGACTTCCATGAACCGCGCCCCGGAGGAAACGCCTATCAGTATTTCGCAGGTATAGAAATACGCTATCGAGACCAGAAACTTGGCCAATTTTTTATGCTCGAAAAAGCCGAGGCGATAGAGAAGGATTTCTGCCGCGATGAAGCTCCCCAGACTGAACATCGAGTAGCTGTGCTGAAACATGGGCAGGGGCGTCATCACGAGAAAGATGAGAGGCTGAAGCCAATTCAGCGATGGCTTCAGGGCGCTGAGCACGAAAAGAACGAAACAGACGCCCAGGAAGATCAGGAAGGGTTGTCCGGGACTCACCGAGCTAAGCGGACTTTTCTCGAATATCGCCAACGCGGCCTGGAAAAGCAGATATATTCCCGTAATGCCAGAAAAGAGCAAGCCCGTTTTCCGGAACAGTGAGGGAGGCGAGAGACTTTCAACGTTCGGCTTTTTCATGGTCGCCCTTTTGGAAAAAGCTTGGTCGGCTTTCATACAGACTAACCCGAAAAATCGGCAGTAGACAATTGTCTACAAGGTTTGTATTGATTTTCGCTTGCAAAACCCTCTGCCGCTGGTAATGATATAGATGAAACATGAGCATGTCTATGTTTCATAGGTAATAATGTGATGTAAAAAAAATATAAATTTCAGGCGAAAGGAAGGTGTTACGAAAGCGGCGTTTCTTCGGAAACGCCGCTGCTTTTATGCGCCTGCCTATATTCGCTAAGCCTTCCGCGATCCCGTTCCCAGCCTCGTCGCCAGGAATGCCGCGGCGGCTCCCCCCGCGTCGAATGCCATATCCAGGAATTCAAAGTGCCTTGAGCTCGTGAGCAGCTGCAGCAGCTCCGATGTCACGATGAAGATGAGGACGAAGATGACGGAGTGGAGGATGCCGGGGAGTCTCCTGTTGTAATGCCTGAACTCGAGGGTGTAGGAAAGGGTGAAGAGAAGAAAGAGGAAGAAATGGGCGATCTTGTCTATTCCGAAAAACTTCGGCATCGAGGAAAAATTGGAAGAAGGAAGGAGAAGGGCCACAAGGATAAGGACAGCTGAAATGACGGTAAACTTATATGCCGCTATTTTTTTCATAGAGTAGGCTAAAAATAACGGAGCGGCGGCCTGCGGTCAATCCCTCTCCTCAGTCCACCTGGAAACAGGTCGGTTCCGTCGCCTCCACGAGGACGAGCTTGCGGTTAGGTATGTTCATGGCTCTGTGCGCTCCGAGAATATAGTCTTTGTGGTCATTCTGTATGGTGACCCACAGCGAGCCGTTCGTCACAAGGAGCCTTCGGTCGGATTCCAGGTTCAGCTCGAGCAGATCGCTCGTATCGATGCAGCGGGGAACCGCATCCCCCGTGGAATGGCCTGGATTTGGAATATGCATGGAAATGACGTTTTTATTGACCATAGCAACCTCCCACGTTCGTGGCCGGGAAATCTTACTATTTTAATATATTCATAAAACTTAATAAAGAAAAGCGAAGCGCGGGCGCATAAAAAAAGGGTGACCTCGGGGTCACCCTTTTTTGTCGCGAAGCCTCAGGATCCTAGAAGGTCCTGTCGGCTATGTACCTGTATTCCTTGTAGCGGCGCTCTATGAGGGAGCGCTGCTTGGCCAGGAGGGTCGCGGCCCTTTCGGGATTGGCTTCCCTCAGAGACTTGAATCTCACTTCGGCGTACATGTAGCTTTCGAGCTTGGAGAAGTCCGGTTCCTTGGAATCGAGCTGGAAGGGATTCTTGCCCTCGGCCTTGAGTCTCGGGTCGTAGCGGTAGAGGGGCCAGACGCCAGAATCCACGGCCGCCTTCTGCTGGTTCATGCCCTTCGTCATGTTGATTCCCTGGTTGATGCAGTGCGAATACGCGATGATGATCGACGGGCCGTTATAGCTCTCGGCTTCCCTGAAGGCCTTGATCGTCTGGGCCATATTGCTTCCCATGGCGATCTGGGCCACATAGACGTAGCCATAGCTCATGGCGATCATGCCGAGGTCTTTCTTCATCGTTTCCTTGCCCGCGGTGGCGAACTTGGCGATGGCGCCGACGGGCGTGGACTTGGATGCCTGGCCGCCGGTATTGGAATAGACTTCGGTGTCAAGCACTAGGATGTTGAGGTTCTTGCCCGAGGCGATCACGTGATCCAGTCCGCCGAATCCAATGTCGTAAGCCCATCCGTCGCCGCCGATGATCCACTGCGATTTCTTGATCAGGGCGCCCGCTACGTTGGTGAGTTCCTTGGCCCATTCGGCCTTGACGCCGGCGATGGCCGCCTTGAGTTCCTCGATCGAGGCGCGCTGCGCTTCGATGGCTTCGTCGCTGTCCATCGTATTGGCGAGGAGCTTGTCGGCGAGCTCGGCGGAAACGCCCTTGCCCTTGGCCGCGGCGAGGAGTTCGCGCGCGTATTCTGTCTTCTTCTCGGTGGTGAGCCTCATGCCCATGCCGAATTCGGCCGCGTCCTCGAAGAGGCTGTTGGACCACGCCGGGCCTTTTCCGTCGGGGCGGGTGGTGTAGGGCGTCGTGGGGAGGTTGCCGCCGTAGATGGAGGAGCAGCCCGTGGCGTTGGCGCAGAGGGCGCGGTCGCCGAAGAGCTGGCTCATGAGTTTGAGATAGGGGGTTTCGCCGCAGCCCGCGCAGGCGCCGGAGAACTCGAAGAGGGGTCGCTTCATCGCGATGCCCTTGGGGAACGCGAGGTTGAGATACTTGGCGGGCGTGTCGGGAATGGCCATGAAGAAGTCCCAGTTGGCCGCTTCGGGCTCGCGCAGGGGCGCTTGCGCCTCGAGATTGATGGCCTTGCGTCCTTCATTGACCTTGTCGTTGACCGGGCAGATGTTCACGCAGGCGCCGCAGCCGGTGCAGTCCTCGGGAGCGACCTGGAGGGTAGCCTTGAGGCCGGCGAGTTCCTTGCCCTTGGCGTCGACGCTCTTGAAGGTGGCGGGAGCTCCCTCGGCGTACTTGGGCTCGTAAGCCTTGAGCCTGATGACGGCGTGGGGGCAGACCATGGTGCAGTTGCCGCACTGGATGCAGATATCGGAATTCCATACGGGAATCTTCTCGGCGATGTTGCGCTTCTCGTACTTGGTCGTTCCGGTGGGGAAGGTGCCGTCGTCGGGGAGCTTGGACACGGGGAGTTTTTCACCGCGCATGGCGATCATCTCGCCGAGGGTTTCCTTGACGAACTTCGGGGCGTAGGCGGGAACCGGAGCGAGCATGTGCTTGGTCGAATTCGCCTTGCCGACCTGAACCTTGTGCGTGGCGTTGAGGGCCATGTCGATAGCGACGAGGTTCTTCTGGACGATATCGGCGCCTTTTCTGTGGTAGGTCTTCTCGGTGTACTTCTTGATCATGGCGACGGCTTCTTCCTCGGGCAGTACGCCGGAGATCTTGAAGAATGCTGTCTGCATGATGGTGTTGATGCGGCCGCCCATGCCCGAGGCCTCGGCGATGGCCACGCCGTCGATCACGTAGAAACGCAGCTGCTTGTCTATGATGCGCTGCTGGACCTCGACGGGGAGCTCATCCCAGACCTTGTCGGCGGGGAAGGGGCTGTTGAGGAGGAATATGCCGCCCTTCTTGGCGTTGGCGAGCATGTCCAGCTTCTCGACGAAGGCGAACTTATGGCAGGCGATAAAGCCGGCCTGGTTGATCAGGTAGGGCTTCTTGATAGCCTTGGGGCCGAAGCGCAGGTGGCTGATCGTATAGCTTCCGGCCTTCTTCGAATCGTAGAAGAAGTAGCCCTGGGCCGAGTTCGGGGTTTCGTCGCCGATGATCTTGATGGAGTTCTTGTTGGCGCCGACCGTGCCGTCGGAACCGAGGCCGTAGAAGAGGCATTCCTTCACGCCGTCGTCGTCGAGGGTGAATTCCTCGTCATAGGCGATGCTGGTGAAGGTCACGTCGTCGTTGATGCCGATCGTGAAGTGGTTCTTGGGCTCTTTCGCCTTGAGGTTGTCGAAGACAGCCTTGGCCATGGCCGGGGTGAACTCGAAGGAACCGAGGCCGTATCTGCCGCCGACGACGGTGGGCCAGCTCTTGAAGTTGGATTTTCCGGCGCCCATGGCTTCGCCGATGGCCGTGCGGACGTCTTCGTAGAGCGGTTCGCCGATGGCGCCCGGCTCCTTGGTCCTGTCGAGGACGGCGATGGACTTGACGGTGGCGGGAATCGCGGAGATGAAGCTTTCGACGGAGAAGGGGCGGAAGAGGTGCACCTTGATCGCGCCGACTTTCTCGCCGTGGGCCACGAGATAGTTGACGGTCTCCTCGACGGTGTCCGCTCCGGAACCCATGACGATGGCGATGCGGTCGGCGTCGGGCGCTCCGACATAATCGAAGAGCTTGTAGCCGCGTCCGGTGAGTTTCTCGAATTCCTTCATGGTCTCTTCGACGATTCCAGGCGTGGCGTCATAGAACTTGTTGACGGCTTCGCGTCCCGCGAAGTAGACGTCGGGGTTCTGGCTGGTGCCGCGGATGAAGGGCGTCTCGGGCGTGAGACCGCGGGCGCGGTGCGCGCGGACAAGGTCTTCGGAGATCATTTTCTTCATCGTCGCTGTGGTGAGTTCCTCGACCTTCTGCACTTCGTGGGAAGTCCTGAAGCCGTCAAAGAAATGGACGAAGGGCACCCTGGTCTTGAGGGTGGCGGCGTGGGCGATGAGGGCGAAGTCCATCACTTCCTGGACGTTGTTGGAGGCGAGGAGGGCCCATCCCGTCTGGCGGGCCGCCATGACGTCCTGGTGGTCTCCGAAAATGGAGAGGGCCTGAGCGGCTACGGCGCGCGCGGCGATATGGAAGACGGTGGAGATCGCCTCGCCGGCGATCTTGTACATGTTGGGGATCATGAGGAGGAGACCTTGTGAAGCGGTGAAGGTGGTGGAAAGCGCTCCCGCCGTCAGGGCTCCGTGCACCGCTCCGGCCGCTCCGGCTTCGGACTGCATTTCCGTGACTTGCGGTATGGTCCCCCAGAGGTTCTTTCTGCCCATGGCGGAAAACTCGTCGGCGAGTTCTCCCATAGGTGAGGATGGAGTGATGGGGTAGATCGCGATCACTTCGGAGCAGGCATGTGCCACATAAGCTGCCGCGGCGTTTCCGTCGATCATCACCATGTTCTTGGAATCAGCCATTGTAGTTCCTTATTTGGGGATGGGGATTAATGGGCTTTTCGGGTCAAGAGCACCCCATGTGGGCACCGCTCGCTGTAAAAAGAAGAATGTGGAGACTGTGATGCTGCAATGCGGAGATCCGCCTGAAAAGCCCCATTAGCGTACAATGAATTCCTGAAATTTTCAATAGACAGTACAGGACTCGCTGACAAATTGTCGCCGGCGAGCGAAGAGCCTTTCAAATTCTGCGCTGCGGTGATTGACCAACGAAACGCCCTGACTATAGTGGAGGTATGAAATTAGCGATTCTCGCGGCGGGACTGGGTTCCCGTTTCGGCGGCGTGAAGCAATTGGCGGCGATCGGCTCCGCAGGGGAAACCCTGCTTGAATATAACGTCTACAACGCGCTTGAGGCAGGCTTCGACAGCGTCGTTTTCCTTATCAGGAAGGATATTGAACAGGATTTTAGGACCCATGTGCTCTCGCGCCTGCCGCGGACCCTGCCCGTGGAATTGGCCTTCCAGTCGCCCGATACGGCGATTCCCGAAAAGTTCGGGGCCGATTTATCCCGGAATGGAAGGACAAAACCCTGGGGCACCGGCCACGCCCTACTCTGCGCCCGCCCTTTGCTCGAAGACGGCCCTTTCGCCGTGATAAACGCTGACGACTTCTACGGCAAACAGGGCTTTAAGGCCGTCCATGGCTTCCTTTCCGGAAGCGCTCCGACGCGATTCTGCCTTGCGGGATACAGGCTGGGCAACGTCGTCCCGGGCTCCGGATCGGTCTCCAGGGCCATCTGCGCCATCGATACCGAGGGCTGGCTGAAAAAAATAGTGGAGCATACCAAAGTCGAGATCAGGTCGGGGACTATCTATTCCATCCAGTCCGATGGATCGGCGGAGGCTCTTTCGCCCGAACTGCCCATATCGATGAATCTCTGGGGGCTGACCCCCGCCGTATTCCCCGCCGCCGAGCGGCTTTTTTCGGAGTTTCTCTCCGATTCCGCCCACTGGGGCCGGTCTGAATTCTACCTGCCCATGGTGATCGGCGGCATGATGGATGAAGGCGCGGCAAAGGTCATGGCTCTGCCCGTGACCGAGGAGTATTTCGGCCTCACCAATCCCGACGACATTCTGGATGCCAGGAAGGCTATAGCCGAGCGTACCGGGCGCGGGGAATACCCCGAGCCATTGTGGAACGAATACGGAAAAGAGGGGAGGAAACCGCGATGAGCCAGATCATGAAACGATGGGAGGGATTGCCGGCCCTCTTCGATCCGTCGGCGACCGCCCACGCGAGGCTATTCGCCTATCTCGATCTGCCCTGGGAGGCGCTTTCCGCCCTCGATGCCTATCTCGACATGCTTCTGTCCGAGGATCCCTTCGCCGGCAGCGAAGCTTCGGCGAAGGACAACCCGCTGATAACGGGCGATCTCCGGATAGGCCCGCGGACGCGCATCGAACAGGGCGTTCACATCGAAGGCAGCGTGCACATCGGCGCCGACTGCGTCATCGAGACGGGCGCCTACATAAGAGGACCGGCCTGGATCGGCGACCGCTGCGAAATACGGCAAGGAGCCTATTTGCGCGGGACCGTGCTCGCGGCCGACGGCGCCGTGCTCGGCCATGCCTGCGAATTCAAGCGCTGCGTCATGCTCGAAGGGGCGCAGGCGCCGCATTTCAACTATGTGGGCGACTCCATCCTGGGCGTAAAGGCTCATATCGGCGCGGGCGTCATACTCTCCAACGTGCGGCTGGATAAGCGTCACGTGAGGGCCGCCCTTCTCGGCAAGGAAGCGGCAGAGGGGCAGGCAGTCACAGGCCAGGCAGCCATAGGCCTAGGCGGCGCCGATGCCCGGGAAAGGCCAACCCTTCTCGATACGGGTCTGGAAAAGTTCGGCGCGCTGCTCGGCGATGCCTGCGAGGTGGGATGCAACAGCGTCCTGAATCCGGGAAGCATCCTGGGGGCCCGCTGCAGGGTGGCTCCGCTCTCGAGGGTAAAGGGCACCTGGCCTGAGGATGCCCTCATCTCGTGATGAAATGCGCCGGCGCCTCTTCAACTATCGTCGAAGAAATGTCATACTGAAAATAATCGTCAACGCGGGCACGATCCGCAAAAGGGACGCCAATGCACGGTGAACACAAAATACTCTCCAAACGAAAGCTTTCCGATGAAGTATACAGGATGGAAATAGAGGCGCCCCTCGTGGCCAGGGAGCGCAAAGCCGGCCAGTTCGTCATCGTCCAGTGCGACGAGAACTACGCCGAACGGATACCCCTCACGATAGCCGACGCGAATCCGGAAGCCGGATCCGTGACGATAATTTTTCAGACCGTCGGCGCGAGCACGCACAAGCTCGCGCTCAAGGAACCGGGCGACGGCGTCGTCCTTCTCGGCCCTCTGGGCAATCCCACTCATATAGAAAAATTCGGCTGGGCGGTCTGCGTGGGAGGCGGCATAGGCCTCGCCCCCCTGCACCCCATCGTCAAGGCGCTGAAAGCCGCTGGCAACAGGGTCACGGTTATTTCGGGAGCCCGCACCGCCGAGCTTCTCATCATGCAGGACGAGATGAACGCGCTGGCCGACGAGAATATCGTCGTCACGGACGACGGGACGGCGGGAAGAAAAGCCCTCGTCACCGAACCGCTCGGCGAACTCTGCGGCCGGACGCCCCCGCCCGACATCGTCGTGACGGTGGGACCGCCCGTCATGATGAAATTCTGCGCCGCGACGACCAAACCCTTCGGCGTCAAAACCCTCGCCTCGCTCAATACCATAATGATCGACGGGACGGGCATGTGCGGCGGATGCAGGGTGTCGGTGGGCGGGCAGACGAAATTCGTCTGCGTCGACGGCCCCGAATTCGACGCGCACGAGGTGGACTGGGCGCAGATGATAACGAGGCTGGGCGCCTACAAAAGCCTCGAACAGGCCGACCACGACCGATGCCACCTGGAAATGTCGATAGAAAACCTCGAGGCGAAAAACACCGGCGCGGCGGGGACTGCAGGGAAGGCCGCGAAATGAGCCACATGGACACCATATACAACGAGAATAACGCGAGACTCGAACTCGACAGGATCCGATCGATGACGCTGACGCCCAGGGACAGGATGGCGATTCCCGTGCAGGAGATGCCCAACCAGAACCCAGACCTGCGGCGGAGCAATATGGACGAGGTCGCCACCGGCTATACGCCCGATCAGGCCATGGTGGAGGCGGAGCGCTGCCTCCAGTGCAAGAACGCGCCCTGCGTCGCCGGCTGCCCCGTCCGCGTCGACATCCCCGGATTCATAGGGAAGGTCAGGGAAGGGGACTTCGCTGGAGCGGCTTCGGTGATCAAGCGCACAAACCTCCTGCCCTCGATCTGCGGAAGAGTCTGTCCCCAGGAAAAGCAGTGCCAGCTGCCCTGTACTCTCGGCAAGGCGCTCAAGAGCGTCGAAAAAGGCGTCCAGATCGGCAGGATCGAACGATTCGTGGCCGATTACGAGCGGAACTCAGGCCTCCTCGCGCCGCCTCCGGCAGCCGCCTCGACCGGCAAGAAAGTGGCCATCGTGGGCGCCGGCCCCGCCGGACTCACCTGCGCCGTGGACGTGAGAAGACAGGGACACGAGGTCGTCGTCTTCGAAGCCTTCCACAAGGCCGGCGGCGTCATGGTGTACGGAATTCCGGAATTCAGGCTGCCCAAAGCCCTCGTCGCCTCGGAGGCTGGCGTCCTCGAATCCATGGGCGTCAGCTTCGAGATGAGCTACCTCGTCGGACGGACCCGCAAGCTCTCAGCCCTCCTCGCGGAAGACGGCTTCAGCGCCGCCTTCATCGGCACGGGCGCGGGCCTGCCCAAATTCATGGACATACCCGGCGAAAACCTCGTCGGCGTCTTCAGCGCCAACGAATACCTCACCCGGACCAACCTCATGAAAGCCTACAGGAAAGGAGAGGCCGCGACGCCCCTCTATCCTTCGCGGCGGGTGGCCGTCCTCGGCGGCGGCAACGTCGCCATGGACTCGGCGCGCATGGCCATGAGGCTGGGCGCCGAGGAAGTCCATATCCTCTACCGCCGGACGAGGGAAGAAATGCCGGCCAGAGGCGAGGAAGTGATCCACGCCATGGAAGAGGGCATCATCTTCGATTTCCTGCGCAGCCCGGCGAGGGTCCTCGGCGACCAGAACGGAAGGGTCATCGGCCTGGAAGTGACGGCCTTCGAACTCGGCGAGGCCGACGCCTCGGGAAGGCGCAGCCCCGTGGCCATACGCGGAAGCGAGACGGTCGTTCCCTTCGACACCGTGATCGTGGCCGTGGGCAACGAATCCAACCCCCTCATATCCAGGACGACGCCCGAACTCAAGGTGGATAGGCGGGGCCATATCATCGTCGACGAAAAACAGAAGACGAGCATCGACCGCGTCTACGCGGGCGGCGACATCGTGCTTGGGGCGGCCACCGTCATTCTCGCCATGGGCGAGGGGAGACGCGCCGCCGCCGCAATAAATGAAGTTTTACAATAATGGCAACTCGAAGGCGGCGGCGAGCTGCGGCTATTAACGAGGTACTACAATGATTGGGAAAAGAGCGCGGCGGCGAGCTGCCGCGGCAATCAATGAGGTTTTGCAATAATGGTTACTCGAAGGCGGCGGCGCGCATTGCCGCCTAAATCCACGCTGGTCTGCCTGGTCCTGGCCTTCGCGGCCGCCACCGCCTCCTATGGCCAAGGCAGGCAGGAAGTGCCCGAAGCGAACGTCACGAGCGCGACTACGACCACAATCACGGCAGCGCCGAAGCTGGTGGCTCCAGCGGCGGCGCCAAACCCAGCAGCCGCGCCGAAGCCGGCGCCCTCTGGCTCCTCCTACCAGACGGCGACCCAACTTTATCAGCGAGGACGCCAGCTCCAGATGGCCGGCAGGGAAGCCGAAGCGGACAAGGTTTTCTCCTCCTCGCTCGCTATGATCGAGAAACTCCTTCCCTCAGACTCCGCCAACCCTGACTTTATCAGCCTCCAGTGCTGGAACCTTTTTCGCTTGGATCGCCACAAGGAAGTCGTGACCATAGGCCAGAAGGCGCTCCAGACCGTCCAGGATTTCAGGATTATGGAGACTTTGGCCGAATCGCTCTACTTCCTCGACCGCAACGAGGAAGCGCTTCAATATTTCGCGGATTATTTCGCGCGGGCCCCCGAGCGCGAGGAAAGAATGTCCAGCGCCTATTATTACGTGGGCGAATGCTACATGAGGCTCAAGAAGTACGAACACGCCGACATAGCCTTTTCAACAGCCGTCACGATGGAAAAGAACATGTACTACTGGTGGTACAGGCTGGGCGCCGTGAAGGAAATACTTGGCCAGTACAAACGCGCCTATGAAATCTACGGAAAGGCACTGGAACTCAACGCGGGTTTCCAGTTCGCCAAGGATGGACGCAGTCGCGTGAAGGCTAAGGCCGGTCTCTGAACTCTCGATACCCAAAGGTTGTACGATGAAGAAGATCAATGCTCTCCAGAACGCTCAAACGATCGCGGCGCCGGCCTTGGCCGCGGTCCCGTCCGCAACAATGTCCGCGGCCGCGGAAATAGCCGAATTCGTCGCGCGCCACGGCGCCGAATACGACGCGATCTCGCGCGACATCTGGGAACATCCCGAAGTCGCCTTCCACGAGGAGCGCTCTTCGGCCATCTATGAAAAGCGCCTCGCCTCCAAAGGCTTCTCGGTGACCGAGTACCCCGAGATGAAGCATTCCTTCGTCGCCGAACGCGGTTCGGGGGGACCCATCATCGCCTTCATGGGCGAATATGACGCGCTGCCTGGCATGTCCCAGGTCTGCGGCATCGAAAAAAAGCCCGCGAACGAGGGAGCCCCGGGGCACGCCTGCGGGCACAATCTTCTCGGAGCTGGCTCTCTCGCCGCCGCCGAGACCCTCGCCCACATTCTCGAAGCGCGGGGCATCCCCGGAAGAGTCAGATATTACGGCTGCCCGGCCGAGGAATCGCTCGGGCGCATTCCCATGGTGAAGGCCGGCCGCTTCAGCGACGCCGACGCCATCATGACCTGGCACGGCGCCGACGTGAACACGCCGCACCGCTATACCTCGAGCGCCAACCTGAGCCTCGTCTTTTCCTTCAAAGGCAGGGCGAGCCACGCCGGCATGGCGCCTCAGGCGGGAAGATCGGCCCTCGACGCCGTCCAGCTCTTCAATCTTTCGCTCGAATTCATGCGCGAGCATCTCAGCCCCGGCATCCTTCTGCACTACGTGATCAGCGACGGCGGCGACAGGCCCAACATCGTGCCGGCGCACGCCGCGACCTTTCTCTATGTTCGCGCCCCGACGGCCGATATCGTTCCCCTCGTCATGAAGCGCATAATGAAGGCGGCGCAGGGCGCGGCCCTCATGACGGAGACGAGTTTCACGTCGGAGATAAAAGCCGGAAAGTGCGATTACAGGCCGAACTACGCCATCCAGGATCTTCTGTACAGGGCGATGGGTAGCCTGCCCCTGCCCGTGCCTACGCCCGAGGAACTCGCCTTCGCGAAAAGCCTCCAGGCGACCGTGGAAAAAGACGACAGGAAGGCGACCCTCGCGCCGATCGGCGCCCCGCTCGAGTTATTAAAATCGCCCATCCATAGAACGTTGGGCGATTTTGGTGAAGGGAAAAGGATAGGCGGTTCTCTCGATACGGGCGACGTGTCCTATGTCGTCCCGGTGGGGCAGATGAACGCGGCCACCTGGCCTCTCGGCATCGGCGCCCACACCTGGCAGTCCTGCGCGGCCTCCGGTTCTACATGGGCCTTCAAGGCCATGCGCTGGGCGGGCTCCTGCATGGCGCTCGCGGGCTTCGGGCTCGTCACCGAGCCGGAAATCCTCGCCGCAGCCAAAGCCGAGTTCAAGGCGAGCGCCAGGCCGTACCGATCGACGATGGATCTTTGACGAGGCAAGATACGGGGGAACGCGCGGGCTGAGGTTTTCTTGTCATTGAAAAAGACGGGCGATGTCTTCGACAATCCGCGGATCGATGAGGTTTTTCCTCGCCATCGTCCGCAGGGCTGTAACGGCTGACTCGTGGTCCATCGCTTTTCGGTATGGCCTTTCCTCCGTCAATGCCTGATAAATGTCCAGACAGGTCAGCAATCTGGAATTAAAGTCCAGGCTTTCGCCCTTTAGCCCTTGCGGATATCCCGATCCATCGAGTTTCTCGTGATGCTGATAAATCCATTGGACGATTGACTCAAACCCCTTTATCTCTTCGAGGCAAACTCTGGCTACTCCGGGATGGGTTTTTATCTTGTCGAATTCCGCGGCGGTCAGAACGCCAGGTTGTCCAGGATCGCGTTGCTGACCGCCATCTTTCCGAGATCATGGAGATCAGCCGCGATCAGCATCTGTTGGGCGGTGTCTTCGTCAAAACCATAGTAGGCCGCCATCTTTTCGACTTTATCCGCGAGTCCGCTTGAATGGAGCTCGGTGAACGCCGATTTCGCGTCGATGATTTTCGAAAAAGTCCTGGTAATTTCCCTTATTTCGCCATACGAGTAGTCCATGGAAAAATCGGGCGTATATCTCAATAAAGCCCGAGAAATTGTCGCGTCGGTCAGCTCGTTCCAGAATGATTCCTGTTCAGCGAGAAGAAGAAAAACATCGGCGGTCTCGGGCGAAAAATATGTTCCTCTATACCGCTTAACGTAGGCGGTGACGCGGCCTCGCTCCGAAGCGTTATCGGCGGCGTTCTTTATGCCGCAATCCAGATCCAGCTTATCAGCCAGATGGATGATGCGCGACATAAGAGGAATCTCGTTGCCTCGTTTGCCGAAAAAGCCTGTCCCGTCGTGATTTTCATGATGGTACAGGATGATATTCAAAGGGGATGTCATGAAACAGAAGCTGGCGACATTCCGTTCCCCGATGACGCAATGCTGCTGCAGGCTCTCAGCCAGATTCTGTTTTTCGAGCATACTTGCCCTTTGGCTGTCTTGAAGCAGCTTTATGCTCGCGCCGTTATCATGGAGCAAAGCCAAGGCTGTAAGGTCAAACAGCTCTTCAGAGGACATATTCATTTCCTGGCCAAGCCGCACCGCGATCAGCGCGATTCTTTTCGAGTGGTTGGTGGGAAGACCGAACAAGTCCTCTTCTATGAAGTCCAGAGCTTTGGATATTCCTCGCAAAAAATTGGCCAGGTTGAATTGCATTATTTTCTTACTATTGCATGGATTGAATCCGCGTTCAACCGTCGGCCAGCCTCGCGGCGATATCGGCGATGAAGGCCGAACAGTTGCCCTTTATCTTCATCATTTCCGCCATCGCCTCATCCTGGTCGAAGCCCGTCATCCTGCGCCCCTCCACGATCTGTCTGCCCTCCACGAAGACGGACTCGACGTTGTGCGGCCTCATCGCGTAGACGACCGTCGAATACCAGTCGTAGACCGGCTGCATGTTGAAGTCGTTCAGGTCGACGAGGATGAAGTCGGCGCGCTTGCCCGCTTCGAGCGATCCGATCCTGTCGGATAAATGGAGAGCTTCGGCGCCGCCCAACGTGGCGGCGCGCAGGGCTTCCCTGGCGGTCAGGATTTCGCGCCTGCCTTCCCTCACCTTCTGCATCTTGGGGAAGAGGCCGAGCACGCCCTCCATGTCCATGCCGTTTCCGGAAAGGGGGCCGTCGGTGGCGAGACCCAGGGGGACGCCGGCCTTCGCGAGGCGCCAGGCCGGGCAGATGAGGCGGCCCGATTTGGCGTTGGAGGCCGGGCAGTGCGCGACGCGCATGCCGCGTTTCGCCGCGAGAGCAATGTCCTCGTCGTCCACGTAGAGCATGTGGGCCGCGAGGAAGCGCGGGGAGAGAAGGCCTTCTATCGAATCGAGATAGCGCAGCACCGAACCGTGGCTCTCCGAAAACTGCTTGTTCTCGAAATCCATCTCGGCCACGTGGATCATGATGTCGGTATCGAGGCGCTCGGCCTCGTCGCGCAGCAGTTCCAGGTGGGCGCGGTCCACGGTATAGGGAGCGTGCGGGGCGAAGCAGGGATCGATGAGCCCGTCTTTCTTCCATTCGGCGATGAAGTCCTTCGCGTAGTCGATGCCGCCATAGGCCTGGGCCGCGTCAGGCGCGGCCTGGCCGAGGACGGTCTCCCCGAGGAGGGCGCGCATACCGGCCTTTTTCGTCGCCTTGGCGACTTCATCCTCGAAATAGTACATGTCCGCGAAGGTAGTCGTGCCCGATCGCGCCATCTCGGTGAGGCAGTAGAGCGTCGACCAGTAGACGAGCTCCGGCCGCACGAGGTCGCGCTCGAGGGGGAAGAGGAAGCGGATCAGCCTGTCCTTGACGTCTTCGCAGGCGCCGCGGAAGGCCGACATGGGAACGTGGGTGTGGGTGTTGACGAAGCCTGGCATGAGAAGCTTGCCCGCGGCGTCGACGCGACGCTTGGCCTGGATGGCCGCGCCCTCTTCGGCTGGTCCCACGGCAATGATCCGGCCGTCGCGCGTCGCGAGGTAGCCAGGCTCGAAGACGCGCCATGCCGGATCCAGGCAGAGGATGACGGCGCCCTCGACGATGAAATCGGCGAGGGCGACCGGTGCGGCTGAATCCCTCATACCGGCGTCGCTCCGCCCGCGTCCGAGCCCGTCATGACGGGCTTCAGCCCGCCTTTCGGCAGCTTGCCCTCGAAGAGCTTCTTCTTGCGGATGGACTCGCGCCTGTCGCGGATCAGGGTCACGACGATGAAGCCGAGAATGGTCACGAAATAAGGCAGGGCCTGGATGAGTTCGGGCGGCAGGCCGACGTTCTGCAGGTAGGTGGCCATGGCGTCGGTGAGGCCGAAGATCAGGGAGGCGAAGATCGCTCCCACGGCGGTCCCGCCCGCGACGACCTGGGCTGCGTTGGCCACATAGCCGCGGCCTGCCGCTATTCCTGAGGTGAAGTTGGAGGTGTATCCCATGCTGAGGAAGCATCCGGCGATGCCCGCGAGGACGCCCGAGACGATGAGGGTAAAGAACTTGATGTGATCGGGGTCGATGCCCGCCGCCTTGGCCGCTTCCACGTTTTCGCCGGTCGCCTTGATTCTCCGTCCGATTGTGGCTTTGTTCATGATGAAATGGACGACGACCACGGCCGCTATCGCGAGCCAGATAACCACGTTCTGTCCCGATATCACCTTGCCCAGCCAGGGAATATCCTGGATGAAGGGAATCTTGATGAAGGGGAGGGTTTTGCTCGCCAGCGAAGAGGAAATTCCCTTGTCGCCCGTGAGGGAGAAGAGGACGAATACCGTGCCGCCCGTCGAGAAGAGGTTGAGGGCGACGCCGCAGAGCACGGCGTTGGCGTCCAGCTTGAGGGCGAAGAGCCCCAGGGTAAGGGCGATGGCCACCGCGGCGAGGATGCCCCCGAGGAGGCCCAGCCAGGCGCTGCCCGTCCAGGAGCTGACGATGACGCCGACAAGGGCTGCCCAGAGCATTGATCCTTCGAGCGCCATATTTTTGATGCCCGCGGATTCAGTGATAACGGCGCCCAGGGTGACGAGGAGAATCGGCGCCGTGGAACGCAGCACGATGAACCAATAATTGGCCGAGGTAAATACGTTTACGATGAATTCGATCATGCCTGGCCTCCTTGCGCCGCCGCGGCGTTAGCCGAAGATTCGGCGAGAAGGGCATTCCTGCGCAGTCTGCGCGCCTTGAAGTAGTTAAGGATTTTATCCGAGGCGAGGATGAGGATGATCATGCCCTGGAGGAGTGTTATGAACTCGAAAGCCACGTCGCCGCGCCTGGACATGAAGTCGGCGCCCACCCTCAGGTAGGCGAGGAAAAACGCCGAGAGGGGCACGAATTTCGGGTTCTTTCGCGCGAGCATCGCGACGATGACGCCATCCATGGCATAGGACGGATTCATCTGCCAGATAAAGGCCCTGTAGAGCCCTGACATTTCCACGGCGCCGCCGAGGCCGCCGATGAAGCCCGCGACAAAGTGGGCATAGAGGGCGACCGTCGCGACGGGAATGCCGGCATAGGCCGCGAATTTAGGATTCGCGCCGGCTATCCTGATCTCGAAACCCCAGCGCGTCCGGAACAGGAAAATCGACACGATGACGACGAAGACCGCGGCGATGATGAAACCGGCGTGCAGCTGCGTGTTCTCGACGAGCTTGGGAAGGTTGAAGCTCTTCTGGAAGGGCAGGGAGGCGAGAATCGTCTGGTCCCTGTCGCGCAGGTAGTAGAGGATGATGAAGCTTCCGATGAAGTAGAAGATGTAGTTGAACATCAGCGAGGAGACAAGCTCGTTGGCCCTCCACTTTATCTTGAGGATGGCGGGCAGAAGGCCGATGAGGCCTCCGACGAGCCCGGCGGCTATCATCGCCACCGCGGGATGAATCCCTGGCGGCAGGCTGAGCTTGACGCCGATGGCCGTGGCGACGACAGCGCCGATGTAGAAGCTCGAGTCGACGATCAGGCTCATATACCTCAGTTTATAGATGATGCACATGGCCAGGCCCGTGAAGGTGATGGGCACCATGGCGATCATGAGGTAATAGAAGTTATAAGTCCTTAAAACCGGCCCGAGAAGGAAATTCTTCGTCGATGTGACGGGATCCTTGCTGACGATGAAGATGAGCCCCACGCCCATCAGTATGGAGAAAGCGCCGGCAAGAATGGTGATGAGGGCTGGCTCGAGCTTGTCCCTGTCGGTGAAGAAAAGACGTATCGAACCGAAAAATCCCGGTCTTTTCGTTTTTTTGCTATTCATGGAGCACTCTCCCGATTTCTTCAGGGCTCTGTCTCTTCAGCCCGAGCATATACAGTCCGAGTTCCTTGTCGGTCGTCGCCGAGGCGTCCTCGAAATAGGCGACGATCTTGCCGGAATTCATGACCACGAGGCTGTCCGAAAGGGACATCACTTCCTGCAGATCCGACGAGACGAGAAGAATGGCCTTGCCCGCGTCGCGCATCGTTATGATTCTTTTATGGATGAACTCGATGGCGCCGACATCGACGCCGCGCGTCGGCTGGGCGATCACGAGGATTTCCGCCTTCGCGGTGAACTCCCTTCCGATGACCACTTTCTGCATGTTGCCGCCGGAGAGGCTGGCCACCAGCTGACCCGGGGAATTGCAGCGAATGTCGAAGGAAGAGACGATCTCGGCCGCCGCCTTCGATATGGCTTCCGTTTTGAGGAAGCCGGCGCCGCCCGTGAATTCGGGGGAGAGATATCGGTCGGCCAGGAGATTGTCCTCGATGCTGGCCGGCTGCGCCGTCCCCACCGTCATCCTGTCTTCGGCGATATGGGCGAGGCCCGCCTTTCTGATCTCTCCCGGCCTTTTGTTGGTGACGTCCTGGCCGAGGACGATGACGGAGCCCGAAAGGGTTTTCGTCGATCCCGTGAGGATGCGCACAAGCTCGGACTGTCCGTTGCCGTCCACCCCCACGACGCCCAGGATTTCACCCTTCCGCAGCGCGAAGGAGAGGTGGTCGACGGCGGTGATGCCGAAGTCGTCGATATAGGAGAGGTCTTTGGCGGTGAGAACCTTCTCGCCGGGCTTGGCCTTCTTCTTCTCGACCGTCAGAAGGACTTCGCGTCCCACCATCTCGTTGGAAATCGTCTGGCTGTCCACTTCGGAAACCTTGTGGGTTCCGATCATGCGGCCGTCGCGCATCACGCTCACCCTGTCGCAAAGCTTGAATATTTCATTGAGCTTGTGGCTGATGAAGATGATGGTGTGTCCATGTTTCCGGAGTTGCTCGAGTTCGACGAAGAGTTCGTCCGTTTCCTGCGGCGTGAGCACCGCGGTGGGTTCGTCCAGGATGAGAATCTTGGCGCCGCGATACAGGGCTTTCAGGATCTCGAGCTTCTGCCTCATGGAGACCGAAACGTCAACCACGCGGGCGCGGGCGAAAATCTTGAAGTTGTATTTCTCGGCCAACTCCTCGGTGATCGCGACCGCCTTGTCGAGATCGAAGATGTTGGATCTTCCCTTGTGCGGTTCCTGTCCGAGCACCAGGTTTTCGGCGAGCGAAAGACTGGGCACGAGCATGAAATGCTGGTGCACCATGCCGATCCCCGCCTTGATGGCCTCCTGCGAGGAGGCGAATGATACAGGCTTCCCTTCCAGGAATATCTTGCCCGAGGAGGGACTCTCCTCGCCGTACAGCATTTTCATGAGCGTGGATTTTCCCGCTCCGTTTTCGCCCACGAGGCCGAGGATCTCGCCGGGAGCCACGCCGAAACTCACTTGTTTGTTGGCCAGGGTGCCGTTGGGATACACCTTGCTAAGGCCTTCCGTTTTCAGTATGAAATCCACCGCCGCCTCCTTCGAAACCCGCGATTGCCGGGATAAATTAGAAAAATGCCCACTCCTCGCAAGAGGCGTGGGCACCGTTTATGTGCAAACAGCTTTGCGGGATTTAATCAGTTCTTGGCCGCGTTCACGGCGTCGCGCATCGCGTTGATCTGGTCAGCGCTCATCGTGAAGGCGGAGGGAATCTTTACGGAACCGGCCTTGATCTCGGCCTGGACCTTTTCGAGGTCCTTCTGGACGGCGGCGGGAATAGCCTTGTTGAAGCCGGAATAAGCGATCGCGCCTTCAGCGGCGCCGATGTACACTTTCTGTCCGCCGAGCTTCTCGCCGTCCATGAAGCGGCTTACCGCCTGGAAGAGGGTGAGGTCGACGCGCTTCATCGTGGAGGTGAGAATCTGGGCTGCCTTGGCGGGTTCGCTGCCGAAGAGCGAAGCCTGGTCGGTATCGACGCCGATGGCGTACTTGCCGGTTTCGGCAGCCGCGTCGAAGAGTCCGAGGCCGGCGCGTCCGGCGGCATGGTAGATCACGTCGGCTTTGTAGGTCCTGATCTGGATCAAAGCCTGGTCCTTGGCCTTGGCGGTGTCGGTGAAGGAGTTGACGTAGTTGTAGATGATCTTGACGGAGGGAGAGACTTTCTGGGCGCCGGCGATGTAGCCGACGAAAAAGTCGTTGATGCCGGTGATGTCGCGTCCGCCGATGAAGCCGATGACGTTCTCGGCGTTGATCTGGGCATTGCCCTTGGTACTGGTCATGAGGCCAGCGAGGGCTCCGGCGAGGTATCCGGCTTCGGAGTTCTTGAACTGCACGGAGTAGACGTTGGCGATGTCGTCCTTGGTCCAGCCGTCGTACATGATGTAGAGGGTCTTGGGATACCTGGCGGCGACTTCCATGACAGCGTTGTTGAAGTTGTTGGAGCAGAGCACGACTTCGTAGCCTTCGGCGCCGGCGTCTTCCAGGGCGGGAGAGTACTTGGCAGCGTCCGATCCGAGTTCGGTGTATTTGGTGGTCACGCGGTCGCCGAACTTGGCCTTGATCATGTCGAGACCGGCTTTGGCGGAATCGTTGAATCCCTTGTCGCCGAGCGATCCGGAGATGAGAAGGAATATGTCCGCTTTCGCCGGGCCCGCAGCCGCGACTGGCAAAGCCATCGCGCAGGCAAGTACGATGCTAAGAACTAGAATGATCTTTTTCATGCAAAGTCTCCTTGTTTCGACGGTTTCGTCGAAATTGTTAACTATCTGAATACCATTATAACGCTTTTCAGTAAAGGCGTGGACTCCCGGTTTTTCGACGAAACACGGCCGGAGGGCTTGGATTTGCGGCATTCGCGGCCGCGAAAAGGGTTCTGGATCCTTGTTGAGGCATTTCCCGGCGGGTATTATATTTTCATGAAAGAAATCCTTGAAACGGCGCTTCGGCGCCTTGAAAGCGATAAGGAATGGCTCTTCGGCCTGGCCGAAAAGCTGCGGACGACGCCGGAACTCGGCTTTTTCGAGCATAAAACGGCCGATATCCTCGCGGGCGAGCTGGAGGCAACGGGCGCGCGGGTGACAAGGGATCTGGCCCTCACGGGAATCAGGGCTGAACTGGGGCCGCCCGGCGCCCCCGCCATCGTGTTCCTCGCCGATATGGACGCCCTGCTCACCCAGGGGGCGCCGGGCGGCGTGGCGCACTCCTGCGGCCACCATGCCCAGATGGCCGTGATGCTGGCTGCCTTCAAGGCCCTGGCGGCCGCGGGACTGCCGGAGCGTGAAAAGGCGCGCATTCTCTTCGTCGGCGCCCCCGCCGAGGAATACGTCGACCTCGACCGCAGGATGGCGCTCCGCGAAAAAGGCGTCTTGCGCTATCTCTCGGGCAAGCAGGAACTTATCCGCCTCGGCGTTTTTGAGGACGCGAGCGTCGTCCTCAAGTATCATTCCATGTCCGACTCTGCCGAACGCCAGGCCACGGTCAACGGCACCCTCAACGGCTTCATGGCCAAGCGTGCCGAGTTCATCGGCCAGGCGGCTCACGCTGGTGCCCATCCGGAAGACGGCATCAACGCCCTCGGCGCGGCGACGATCGCTCTCCACGCCATCCACGCGCAGCGCGAAACCTTCGTCGATTCCGACCACATCCGCGTCCACCCCATCCTCAGCGAGGGCGGAACCACCATCAATTCGGTGCCCTCCCGCGCCCTCCTCGAAACCTATATCAGGGGAGCCTCCCACGACGCGATCGTCGCCGTGGCGGAAAAGGTGGACAGGGCCTTCTGCGCGGGAGCCCTCGCGATGGGCGCCTCGGTGAGAATCAGGAACACGCCCGGATATCAGGCCTTCCATCCATCCCCGGCCATGGGCAAAGTTCTGGGCGAGGCCGCCCTCGCGGTTCTTGAAAGAGGCAGCATCGATTTCGGGGACAGTTCCTTCGCTTCGGACGATATCGGGGATGTCGCCAGCCTCGTTCCCACCTGTCAGCTGGGCTTTTCGGGGTTCAGCGGAATCATCCACGGCGCCGATTTCGCCCCCTCCAGTCCGGAGCGGGCCTATCTCGCGCCAGCGGGGATTCTTCTTCGCGCCGCGTTCGCGCTAGCGGAGAATGACGGCGCCAAGGCCGCTTCTATAAAGGAAGAATTCGTTCCGTCGTTTTCAAGGGAGGCTTATCTGGCGTCGCTCGACGCCATGTTCACGGAGTCTTCGTTTTCGGGGGCTCGGTTCCGCCCGTAGGCTTCCTGAACCGCGTCCTAATGTAGAGGAGCTCGACCTTTTCGCGCGCCCAGGGCGTCCGGCGCAGGAAAATCAAGCTGGATTTGATGCTCGGATCCAGTTCGAAGCAGCGGATGGTGATGCGCCTGGCCAGGCTTTCCCATCCGTAGTGCTCGACGAGGCGGGTGAGAATGTACTCCAGCGTGAGTCCGTGGAGGGGGTTGTTCGGTTGTTCTTCCGACATGCCTTATAGTACGATGAAAAAGCGGCCCTATGGAATGGGCCGAACCGAAAAAGCTGAGGCGCCCATGCCGCCGCCTTGCCCGGTTTATTTAAAAGGGGAAGCGATGTATAAAGCCGTAGTTTTCGATTTTGGCAATGTCCTCTGCGGGCTGGACAGGATGGCCTTCGCCCGCGCCGCGTCGGTCCATTCTCGTCTTTCGGCCGAGGAATTCGATCGCGCGGTCTGGGATGGAAGCCTCGAACATGAACATGAAACCGGAGTCCTGGATTCGCGCGCCTACTTCAGGCGGATCGGAGAAATTACGGGCCTCAATCCTGGCTACGGCTTCGAGCGTTTCGTCGAGGATTACCTGAAGATCATCCTCCCCAATCCCGACGGAGAGGCCGCTCTCGTCAGGGCAAGGGAACTCGGCGCCAGAACCTTTGTCCTCTCGAACACTTCCTGGCTCCACGCCCGCATGATATTCAACAACGAAATTCTGGCCTCTGTTCCCGAGCTCCATATACTTTCCTATAAAGTAGGCTTCATGAAGCCCGATCCCCGGATCTGGATGAAGCTTCTCGAGTACTCGGGACTAAAGGCCGGCGACTGTCTCTACATCGACGATGTGCGCGCATACTGCGACGCGGCCTCGTCGCTCGGCTTCGGCTCATTTTGTTATGATAAAAATGAGCATAATCTCTCCCATATCATGGAAAATATGTTAAAATAGAAGTGCAAGGTTTTTAGCGGCGCCCTCATCGGCGCCACATGATCCAATGTTATGGAGGTTTCTATGAAGAGATTCGTTCTCGTGGCGTTCTGCGCCCTTCTGGCTTTTTCCGCCTTCGCGGCTTCCAACGAGGTAGTGGTCTACACGGCCCATGAGGAATCCATCATCAACGCCCTGGTTCCGATGTTCGAGAAGGAAACCGGGATCAAGGTCAATTACGTCAAGCTCGCCTCTGGCGATGTCATCAAGAGGGCGAAGGCCGAAGCGGCCAATCCCCAGGCCGATATCATCTGGTCCATCGGCGGCGAGCAGCTGGAAGCCGAGAACCAGATCCTTCAGTCCTATATCCCCAAGGATTGGGACAAGATCGTTCCCGTCTACAAGGTCGGCACCAACTGGCTTCCCTACACCGGCATCATGAACGTCTTCGTCGTCAACACGAAGATGCTCAAGCCGGCCCAGTATCCCCAGAAGTGGACGGACCTGACCGACGCTCGTTTCAAGAAGCTCATCTCCTCGGCTCCCGCCGACAAGTCCGGCTCGGCCTACATGCAGCTGGCCAACGTCATCGCCATCTACGGCGACAAGGGCTGGGACGTGTATAAGGGGATCATGAAGAACATGGTGATCTCTACCTCTTCCGGCGCCGTTCCCAAGTTCGTCAACGACGGCGAGCAGGCGGTGGGTCTCACCCTGGAAGACAACGCCTTCAGGTATGTTGAAGGCGGCGGCCCGGTGGCCATCGTCTATCCGACTGACGGCACGGTAGCGGCCCCTGACGGCATGGCGATTCTCAAGGGAGCGCCGAATCTCGCGAACGCGAAGATCTTCACCGACTGGTGCCTGTCCAAGCCGGTACAGGAGTACCTGGTGAACGCGATGAAACGCAGGCCGGTGCGCACCGACGTGGCGAGCCCGAAAGGTCTGCCCGCCATGACCGAGATCAAGGGCATTCCCTATGACTTCGGTTGGGCAGCCAAGAGCAAGACCGAATTCGTCAAGAAATTCACCGAAATCAAGATGGACCTCGGCCTCTAAAACTTCATTTTCCGCGCGATTAGCCCGAAGACCTTCTGTCTTCGGGCTTTTTTATACTGGGAAAACGGGGCTATACTGTATCGGCAATGCTGTCCATCAATAGAAAAACGCGCTTGCTAGGCGCCGTGGTTTCGCTGCTCGCACTCTCGGTCGCGGCCGCTGTCTTCCTCCTTGTGTTGCCGGCGAAAAACGACAGTCTGGATGATTCCTCTGAACTTGTCATCTTTTCCCCCCACCCAGTCGATATGACCGAGTACATAGTGCGGGAATTCAGGCAACGCACGGGAATCAAGGTCGAAGTCGTCACCGGCGGCACAGGCAATCTCATCGCCAAGCTTCGAAATCCCACCAATACGCAGAAGGCCGATCTTTTCTGGGGAGGCGGAATAGAGTCTCTTGAGACGATAACCGATCTTTTCCAGGAGTACACAAGTTCAGAGCAAGGGGCTATCGAGAGCGACTATATTTCTTCCCATCGGCTCTGGTCGCCTTTTTCAGTCTTGCCTATAGTCATCATCTATAACACAAAGCTCGTTTCCCGCGACTTTATTCCCAACTCCTGGTCAAGGCTTCTCGATCCATATTTCCGCGATCATCTGCTCTTCGCCAATCCTGTCACCACGGGCTCGGGGTTTACAAGCCTGGTCACCATACTTCAAACGATGGCTGAGCCAGGAGCTCCCGAAGGGGAGGGATGGCCTTTTGTCCGCCGATTCATGTCCCAGCTCGGTACAGTGGGCTTGATAGCAAGCTCGACGGCCGTATACAAATCGGTCTCCGAGGGCGCCTTTTATGCGGGCGTTACCTTCGAGAATTCCGCCCTTTCGCTGAAGATGGCGGGAAAAGATATAGATTTCTGCTACCCGACCGAGGGAACAAGCGCCGTGCCCGATGGAATTGCCCTCCTCAAAGACGCGCCCCATCCTGATGAGGCGAAGCGGTTCATCGACTTTGTGTTGGGGCGAGACGTTCAGTCAATCTTGATGAGCAAATGGTTCAGGCGTAGCGTACGCACGGATATTCCCTCTTACCAGACTGGCCTGGCCGACCTGAACATCATCGACTATCCGATAGCCGAGTCCGCGGCTAAACGAACTCAAATCCTTTCTCGCTGGACGCAGGAATACTCACGATTCCATCCTTGAACTCGCGCGGCGTTACGCCCGCGATTTTCTTGAACACCTGGGCAAAATAGCGGGCGTCCAGGTAGCCGACCAGATCGGCTGCTTCATACACCTTGACCCCTGGATCCCTCAGAAGTTCCATTGCCCGCTTTATGCGCACGTGGGTGAGGTAGTCTACAAAGGTGTAGCCGGTTCCCCTTTTGAATATCCTGCTCAAGTGCCCTGCCGAGAGCCCCAGTTCTCCCGCCGCTTCCTCGATCGAAATTCCCTGAATATAGCGTTCGCCGATGATACGGATCGCTTCGTCCACATAGCTCAGGCATTCCTCATCGAACTGTTTCCGCTCGCTTTCGGCGAAGAATAGCAGTTCCGCCTTGTGGTGCGGGGAACGGGCTCGTATTTTTGCGGCTTTTCTAAGGAGCGACGCTTCCAGCGCGTCATCCTCGACAGGTTTCAGGAGGTACTCGTCGACACCGAATCGCATGGCGCGTCGCGCGTACTCGAACTCCGAGTAGCCGGAGAGAATGATGACTTCCGGGGCTGCCGCGGCCTTCTCGGCCGCTTTCTTGACCAGCGTCTCGATGAAGGAGAGGCCGTCCATCCCAGGCATTCGTATGTCGGTGACGATGATGTCAGGGGCTTTAGCCTCAACGAGGGCGAGGCCTTCGGCGCCGTCGGCGGCCTCGCCCGCGCAGACCATCCCATACTTATCCCAGGGAGTGAGAAGGACGAGCTCGCGTCGGGCGGCCGGTTCGTCCTCCAGGACGATTACCTTGAGCAAGGCTCCCCTCCTTCGGGGGAATAGGGGAGGCGAAGCGTCACGGTCGTGCCCGCTCCGGCGGCGGAGAGGATGGTCAAGCCGTAGCCTTTGCCATAGATAAGGCACAGTCGGCGGTGAGTGTTGAGGAGACCTATCCCGCTGCCTCCGTTTCGCTCGCTGATCGTTTTCAGGGCGGCGGGACTCTCCTGCGCCAGATCGACCGAAAAGTCCAGGGCGCCCTGTTCGGCCTTGGCGAGGTTTTCCTTTATAGACGCGAGTTTTTCCCCATCGATGCCTATCCCATCGTCAGCGATTACGATGGAGAGATCCCCGCCGTCGAGCTTCGCCTCTATCTTCAAGGTTCCGTGGCCCGACTTTCCCTCGAGACCGTGCGAGAGAGCGTTCTCGACGAGGGGTTGCACGATGAGGCGGGGTATCTTCGCTTCGAGGAGAGCCGGTTCGATGGACAGCTCCAGCCTGAACCGTCCCGGCCAGCGCCAGTCCTCGATCGCGAAATAGTCCTTCGCCAGATTTATGCTGTGTCCGAGGCTACAGTAATTGGAGCCCGACCCCGAACCCTCGCGCAGGATACGGGCGAGGCTCGTCGAGATGTAGGCCAGCTCGCTGTCGCCCTTGAGCTTGGCGACTGAGCGTATCGAGTTGAGGGTGTTGTAGATGAAATGGGGATTTATCTGGGCTTGGAGAGCCTTCAGTTCGGCGAAGCGCTGGTTGCGCTCCTGTTCGACCTTGCTGTCCACCAACTCGTTCACGCGCGCTATCATCTTGTTGAACTGGAGGATGAGCGTGGCTACTTCGTCATCCTTGCTCGCTTTCGCCACCTCTGGGCATGATACATCCAGCCTTCCATTCGCGACATCCTTCATGGTGAGCGTGAGAAGGTGGATGGGGCGCGATGTGGTTTTCGCGAGCCAGAGCGCGACGGCGAAAAAGATGAAGGCGCTGACTGACGCGACGCCTAAAGCCATGGCGATTATGCGTTGGGCATAATCCTGCACTGCTTTTCTCGGGAAAAACCCCAGCGCGTCGATGCCCATGGCTACCGTCTTTCTCGGCGCGAAATACTGCTTCTGCGCGACGGACTCAGGGTCGAAGAATGAGGCTTCCTTGCGCGAGTCGGCCATATCGTAGATGACGCAGTCCGTCCTGTCGATGAAGATGAGTTCCGTCAGCGCTCCTCCCGATTTGGCCGCGAGCCCCACTTTCTCCTCGATAAGTTTATGCTCTATATCGAAAATCAGGTATCCTATCTTCCCGTCTTTGCCCTCTACGATAGTGCCGATGGCGATCGGGACAAGTCTTTCCCCGAGAGGATGGGGCTGAGCGAAATACAGCGTGGATTCAGGGTCGAGGCTGCGCGATAGTTCCCCGAGGATGCCCCATCCTCCGTGGCTCGACAGGACATATTCTTCGGGGAGAGCGGTACGGAACAGCGGGGCCGCCCCATCGGCGGGAATCACGTAGGGCAGGACGCCAGAGCCGCCGGTTACCGATGCCAGAAGCCTGTTGACGTCGGATATGATCGCCGAATCTCTCGATGTTCCTTGGCAATACGCCACCACCGCCGGTTCCGCCGCGAGCGCATGGGCGGTCTTGGCCGTATCGGAGAGCAGGGAACGGAACATTTGGGCCGACATCTCCACCGCCTCGGCCGCTCGATCTCCATAGGTTCGCTCGAGCACTCGCCTCGTCATGAAAACAAAAAGCATGGAGAGGCAGAGGAAGGGGATAAACCCTCCCAGGAAGAAGGCGGTGAGAAGTCTGCCGAAGAAAGACCCTTTTCGGAATTTCATGATCGGAATCTTCTTCGGCCAATTTCGCGGCGATACCTCATGTCGGTGAACATCATAATCCCCTCCGTCAGCCCATGCAAATCATTTAATGGCCGGAATCCCGCCAGGAGCGGGAGAAACGCAGAATTGTCCACATTTTGTCAGAATCGTCATGTTGTGGGCCTGCCGAATCGGCTGGATAAAAGATGGAAGGCTTTTGGCGACCGGCTGCGTAGGCATGCCGCCCCAGGGCCGAGGAGGAGGCGCATCGAACAGTGCGCTGGCTCCGGAAGAATAAGGAGGTTTCTATGAAACGTGAAGGGAAAGGGGTTTGGCAGGCGATCGCCGTCCTGACGCTCGTGGCCCTGTTGGGACTCACGAGCTGCGCCGATCTGTTTTCGTTCATCAACCCGCCGACAGCGACGACGACGACGACGACGGTCACCGAGGTCAAGTACTATAACTTCAGCGAATACACCTACACCGAGGACGGAAAGTCCGGGGCCGTGCTCGCCGATGGCGTGACGCAGTCTAAGTATTCACTCACGAAGACGGCGGATTCCAAGCTGAACAAGCTCTACGTTATTGACGTGGATCCGAGCAAGAACGCCAACATGACGCTCAGGGTCGGGAGGCCGAACGGCTATGTCAACGGTTTGGCGACCGTCGCTCAGATGGCCAACACCATCGACACGACGACCAACCTTACCGTTCTAGGCGGCATCAACGCCGATTTTTTCGACATTATCGAAGCGACCGGCGGCGTTGGCGGCTATACGATGTCCGAAGGACGATGGCTTACGACGGGCGAATTCGGCGTTGAGGGGACCTATACAAGCGGCGCGAATACCTATACCAAACACAAGGGCTGGGCATTCGGAATCAAGGCTGACGGCAGTCCGGTGATTAGCCAGCCGAACGTAACGATGGCCTTCGATTCCTTTACCGGGGCCGCTCAGGATCATGACGACACGGTCATCAGCATCCTGAACCAGCCTCGCGCCGATATCCTCGCGGCGAATACGAACCCCGCCAATCTAAAAAGGGAACGCTTGGATAACACGATAGTGCTCTATACGCCCGATTATGCAGCCTCGACCAAGACGGTCGCCAACGGCATCGACGTGACGTTCAGCACAAGCGACACGGTGAGATCCAATGGCGTGATCAACGGAACGGTCACCGACATCTCCACCGCCGGCGATGCCCCCCTGGCGGCAGGTACAATGGTTCTTTCCGGTTCCTCTGGCGACGGGGTGACGGCTCTCTCCGATCTCGCCGTCGGCGATACGATCAGGATCAGCGTTACTGTCGATGCCGAATGGGCCGATGTGGTGGAAAGCGTCGGCGGCGGCCGGCCTGACGGCGGACCTCTCCTTGTCCAGGGCGGGTCGCTCGCGAAAGCCGACGGAACGCTCGTGAGTACGCTCGCGACTACCGACTATAGCGCCTATGAAGAGTACTCTTCCTGGTACGGCGATAATCCTCGCACCGCAATTGGGTATAGGGCCGACGGCAGCTACTTTTTCATGGTCGTGGACGGCAGGCAAACCGGTATCAGCGCCGGCGCCACGATACCTGAGCTTGCCCAGTTCGCTCTGGATCTCGGCGCCGTAGAGGCGATCAATATGGATGGAGGTAGATCCTCGACGATGATCACGGGAACCGGCGTCGATGGAACCTATACGGTCTATAACACTCCCTCCGCGACTTTCACGGCCGGCTGGGGCGCTACCGATTACGGAAAAGAGCGATCGGACGGCAACGGAATATTTGTCGTGGCGAAATAAAACGTCAATAAGCCAGAGGCGCTCGCGTCCCTGGCTTTCAGGCCCAGCGTGATATCAAACCATGCTGGCCTCAATTCATATAGGGAGGTTCTATGAAACGTCTTCTGCTGGCGCTGTTCTGTGTCCTCGCCGCGGCTTCCGCATTCGGAGCCGGCGAAGTGGTGGTCTACACGGCCCATGAGGAATCCATCATCAACGCCCTGGTACCGATGTTCGAGAAGGAAACCGGGATCAAGGTCAATTACGTCAAGCTCGCCTCTGGCGATGTCATTAAGAGGGCGAAGGCCGAAGCGGCCAATCCCCAGGCCGATATCATCTGGTCCATCGGCGGCGAGCAGCTGGAAGCCGAGAACCAGATCCTTCAGTCCTATATCCCCAAGGATTGGGACAAGATC
>Ga0074195_1000408_pt1 | contig 88721 bp, 68 predicted proteins | sample EPASupsiteHSE623_FD_64525 | JGI IMG/M metagenome (GOLD analysis project Ga0074195, IMG submission 64525) | Bioremediated contaminated groundwater from EPA Superfund site, New Mexico - Sample HSE6-23 | ecosystem: Environmental > Aquatic > Deep subsurface > Groundwater > Contaminated ...
TCGCTCATGTCCAGGAAAATCTCTCATGAGAAGCCTTCAGAAGGCTACTGGTTTCTGCTGTCGCCTCACTCCGCCAGAATTACGTAGGACTTTGCTTTGACCCTGAGACGAAACGGAACGAGCTTGAAGCCTTACTCAGAGATTCGATTGCTCGGCAAGGGCCTGGTGATGGTCTTCTCCGGGTTTGAAGGTTGTCATGATCCGTCAATCTGACTCGACTCGGTACGGAGACCGTGGCTTGGAAAGGATGCCCGTCTCCTGTCGGGCCATCCTGAGGATCAAGGGTGGTGTTTGCGATGGGAGCGACCGTGCTGCAGCGGATTGAAGAGGTGCTGGCCCGACATATCGCCGATGGGGCCCAGCTTGCCAAGATAATGGAAGGCCGGCCATTGAAGAATCACTCCGCGATCGATTCAATAGTTCTTCTCAATATCATGCTGGATCTAGAGAAGGAATTCCAGATAGCGTTCGACGTCGAGACCTTCGAGGAGGCCTTCGTTGATGTCCGATCGCTCGAGAAGATCTGCGCCGATAGGAGCCAGCAGCCCTGATACCGCAGTTGCGGAACACCGCCCGCGACACCATCTCTACGAAGACAATCCTCGAAGCCTTTGGCGGAATACTCGCGCTCTTCGCAGGAAGCGAGCCCGGAAGACTGTTTCCACATAGCTTCTTGTCCAGGTGAGGGGGATCTGAAACTTCCCGTTTTCCGGCTGCAGCGCGTTGACGACATCGACACAGGCCCGAAGCGCTTCTTCGTCCGAGAGTTTGGCGGGATCTATCGCTGGCCCGAAAACCACTTTGATCGTTCGAGGGTCGATCCAGTAGGAGCAACAGGGGAGGACAGCCGCTCCCGCCAAGCGGGTTGCCACAAAGAGTCCTCTGGCGAACAGAAGCTCGAGTCCCAGCAACTTCCCCGGAAGAACGAGATCCCCGTCGTATCCGTCGAACGCCGCGATGATGGGTACGCCCTTTCGCAAGTTCAACAGCATCAGACTGACCGCCTGTTGGGGCCCTGCCATATTGATCTCGAAGCTGGACCAAGATGATGTCGCGTAACCAAAAACAACGGAGTCAGGCAGGAGTTTGTGCAGAAAGTAAAGCTGAAATCGCGTTACCGAGTAATGGGAGATGGCGAGGGCGCATCTTTTGCCTCTTGAGCGCAGCACATCGAGCTCCTTGAGATTCTCATACTCACAGGAGTAGAGAGCCTCGTAATCCTCCGGTGTGTATTTCACACCGTCCGCTGGAGCGGGTATCGTGTTGACCGGGTTGGTCCGAGCCTGCTCGTAAAAGTACAGACCGCTCACATCCGGAGCCAGATGTCGCTTCATCGAAAAGAGGAAAGGATAGTGACGCTCTCGGACAATCTCACGGGTCAACCGAAACGCCCTGGAGCAGCGCTTCAGATCCCGTTGGAGGAGAGCACAGATGAATTCCCAAAAGAACACGGCTCCGGTATGCAGGAGATAGGGCGCTGTCAAGAGTATGAATGGGACTTGAAGAAGTCGACCTAAGTACGCCTGCAATCTAAAAAGATTTGCAGGTGCCTTCCATTGCATCGAAACACAGATCCTATGCCCGAACCCTACCCAGGACTTGGGACCGTACGAAGTGCAGGCTTGGATGAAAAGGATGACGCATGGCTTGGCCGAAGCAGGAAGGCAAAGGCAACCGAGTACTTTGATAGCTTGGCTTCATGGATGGAACATGTCACGGAGAAAAACTTCTACAGGCTGGTCAGCCTGCGTGATGATTTGCCCGGCCTCAGCTAGTTTGGCTCTCGTTCGAGTTTTCGAGGATCATGCAGACGAAGAAGCCTGACCCGCGCAACGCATTTGCACTGTGGTGAAGCTTTGCAGGAATCCAGATCGCAGAAGGGGAGGAAACCTTGTACAATTCATTACCTAGGCCTATTTCGTAAACCAACCCATCCTCTTCTCCGATGATGATGTTGATCTCAGCGTAGTCATGGGCGTGCAGTTCCGCATAGCAAACGGGAGCGCCACAGACGTTGAGAACGCGATGAACAGCCAAGTGTACTGGAAAGCCAGTCCAGCCAACACGTTCAATCATCTGTCTGTTCAAGTGAAAAGGAACACCGAGAAGAGGCGCATCCTGTCCGCGAAAAACCAGGTGGGCATATTGTCCCAAACCATCGTCATGATCCGCAGAGTTGTGACTTTGCATGAGTTTCGATGCCAGACCCCGTGCCGGTAGTTCTGTGGCGGGTAGGCGGGCCCTGTCTTCGTTCAGGTCACACTCGGTCTGTACCTGATTCCATTGTAACCGATAACTCGATGGGTAGCACGGGGTTTTCTCTTCAACCTCGGAAGTCTTGCACGACAAGAAGCTCGATGAGTATCTGAGGGGAACATGACCTTAAGCGGTGGAAACGTCGACGTCAGCGTCGAGGCAGGGAACTACGGAAAGACGAAGTTGTTCAAGATCCAGGATTCCAGCAACGCGATCAACGGTCGGTTCACGTCGGCCACGGACAACCCCGCCAACCACAGCTCGGTCCTGGACTACGATCGAGACCCCACCGAGAAGAACACTTTTGTTTCTGTGCGTGCTTCGCTCCCTGGACCCACCACACCACGGACATGCACCCGCTCTCATCGTGGCGCTCGACAAGCGGAAATGACATGTTGTAGCATCCTTCTGCAAGACGCTCAATCCTTCTCCTGGCCCGGGTGGTCCGTGATTCCGATGCGGTCCATCTGCACGATGTGTACTTGATGGGTCTTCTGCGAGAGTACTTCGGCGACGAGAGCCGTCTGGCCAGGGCAAGTGAAAAAGCCTACTCCAGGGACCAGGTTCGTCACTGGCGAGACTCCGGCTCCTGCCCGCTTCTGGGGGCTCGTTTGCTCGTTCACCGCGCCGGAGTTCGACGATTCATCGTGAACTCCAGATCGGCCGCCGAGTGTCTCCGGAGTGACCTCGGTGACGACGCCTCAAAGGTGGTGATCGAAGAGCTCTTCCTTCCTGTTCTTCCCGTCCGGCAGCCCTTGCCCGAACGGGTCCCTCTGAAGATGTACTACGATCACTTGCACGAACAAATCCCTGGAACCTGGATCAAACCGCATGGTGGACCCGAGTGATTTCCTTTTCCAGGCTGGGCCAGATGGGACGCCTCGGCAATCAGCTCTTCCAGTATGCCTTTCTCAGGACGTATGCCAGGACGTTGGGACGACGGTTCTTCTGTCCAAAGTGGCTTGGAGATGAGATCTTTCTGCTCAACGAGGGAGCAAAGAGGGGCCTGACTTCCGAGGGGATCGTCGACACTTATCAGGAGCCTGAGGATCACACCGGATACAACGCCGAGGTGCTCGAGGCTGGAGACGGCACGGAATTTCGGGGGTTCTTCCAGACGGCAAAGTACTTTGACGCGGATCTGGTGAAGAAATGGTACACCTTCAACGATAGGATCCGCTCAGTCCGCGAGAAGTATCGGCACCTCGATTTTGCGGAGAGCGTCGGTCTTCATGTGCGTTTCGGCGACATGGTGTCCTATCCGGTTGCGCAGGCGCTGTTCTATCTCCCGGAGAATGGCTTCTACGCTCGGGCCCTGGAGAGAGTGACCCACAAGGACCATGTTCTTGTCTTCTCGGACGAGCCACGCGCGGCGGAGCAACACCTCAGCGGGGTCGGGGGGAACTTCGTGTTCATCGAAGGGAATCATGATTTCGAGGATCTGTACCTGATGACTCTATGTCATGATTTCGTCTGCTCGGCCTCGACATTCAGTTGGTGGGGAGCGTTCCTGAATCGGCATGAAAGCAGAACCATCATTGCCCCACGAGAAGGTCCCTTCAGACCAGGGGCCCCCGTCCACAATGAGGACTACTGGCCCGAAGAGTGGGTTCTTCTTGAGTCCTTGACCCGTGGACGCAAGGATACCTATCGAAGCGTCTTGTACCGCAACCTCAGGGCGATCTGGAAGGAACGGGGCAGCCGGTCTGTCCTCATGCTTCTATTGGGAAGTCCGCCGAATCAGGACTCGTTCATCCGGTGGACGCTCGGAGGCCTGAGGCGGAGATTGCGATGCATCCGCAACAAGAGTGCACGAGCTCAGAGCTGATGAACCCATCCAGTCGCATCATCTTGTTGTGGCTCCGCAGGATCCCGGATAACATGTCCTCGTCCGTATACGAAGCACGCTCTCGCTTGCGGGCTGGTGCCAAAAACGGAAGACCGGGGCCCTTAAGAAGCGACCGGGAAACCTGGGGAGGGCGGTCCATTGTGAGCACTCTCATCATCTCCCATCTGATCCAGCGACGACCCGCGCATCATGGCCTGGCCCTGGGAAGCCCTCCACGACCCACCGCGAGGCTTCCTCGCCCTGCAATGCCACCTCGAGCGCAAGCTCAACACCCCCTCTGACCCGCTTCCGCAACCCGACCTGACCAAAGACCGCGTCAACGTCCTGCTGGTCGTGGCCCGGCCGTTTCAGAACGACGTGAGCTACGGATCCATCGCCCGCCCGTTGGTCGATCTGATTGGCTCTCAGCGCCTGCCGCGATGTATCGGGGCCTTCAGCGGAGGCTTCCAGGCTACGAGGTCTTGTTGTGGCCCAGGCGCGAGTTTCTGACTCGCGGGGCCTCCTGCACGAAAGCCCCGGCGACGCCTTTCCCGAAAGTCATTACCAAGCCCCGAAATTCCCCTCCAACGCCGATTCTGGAACCACTTTCAGGAGTTGCTGCCCCCAAATGACGGGTATCCGCTTTCATGGTCCGACCGGTTGGCGGCAAATCCGGACGACTTTGTCCGTGGCCCTGCCGCAGCAGCAGAGCCGCGCGCAAGAGTCATTCGAGCTGCCGGCCCAATTATTCCTTGTTATTCAACGCTCAGGCGCGGTACCGTCAGCAAAACTTCGTATGCTCCGGTTCGAATGATTCTGTGAGGTTTCTCGCGCCGGCATGAAGGAGCAAGCATGATTTCCAGTCAGCCCGCGCAGTCCTCCGCCGCAGACGGCGGCCTGAAAACCGCCTCAGCGCCAAACCCTTTTCCCGCCAGATTGGAGGAAGCGCAGCGCTTCCTGGATGCTTTTGCCGACCGCGCCGCCCGGGATTTTTCGGCTGAGATGATGGCGAAAAACTACGCTGAGGGCGTAATGACTTACCATCCGGAGCCCGCGTCATTGGAAGCCCACCGGGTGGAAACGCTTTGCCGGAAGCTGGTGGGGAGTATCTTTACCGCGATCGCGGACCTCCGGGGACGCGCGGAAGGTGTTTTCCCCTTGCTGCTCGAGTACTCAAGGGGCAGTAAAAACCCGCTGCCCATCTGGTTTCCCGAGTATCTGTCGGCCTATCAGAATTATAAGCACGACCGCAAGCTTCAGAACAGGCACGCCACACTGAAGCCCTACCTGAAAGGAGAGAGTTTTTGCGACGTGGGTTGCGGCGGCGGAGACCTGGTCTATTATCTGAAACAGCATCATCCGGCTTTCAAAGTTCTGGCCGGAATTGACATTCTAGACTGGCGCACGGCCGCCATTCGGGATCAGATCGGCTTTCAAGAGCTCGACTTCACCAAGCCCGGAGTAAAGAGCCGGACGCGCTATGACACCGTTACCTGCCTGGCGGTGCTCCATCATGTCGGCAACACGCCCGCGCAGCTGGGAACCTTTATTGAAGGCATGGGATCTGCCGTTGCCCCCGGCGGACGAGCCGTCGTGGAGGAAGATGTAATAATCTCCGCCGCGGAGGCTGCGGTCCTGGGCTTGACGCCGCAACTTGAGGAGGCTGCGCGGACTCAACCCCTTCTTAAAAAGTTTGTCGAGTCCGGCCTCGAGCCCCAAAGAGATATCCTGCGAATAACCGACGTGATCACAAACGCGCTGTCCGTGGGCGTTCCGGAAATGCCATTTCCGTGCGGCTTTCAAACGCTTTGCGAATGGAAAGCGACCTTCGAGCAACATGGATTTTCTGTCAGCGACATCAAGATCAAGGGCTTCGTGCGGGGCAATTTCAACCAGTCTTCCCACGTGTGGTTCATACTGGAAAAGGCATAGCCTCGAAATAGCACGAACCCGGTTCGGGTTCGATGGGCCGCGAGTAGAGCTTTCGGAGGTCAAGCCTTTCATCCCTCCCCCGAGAAGTCGCGGCCACGCTCGCCTAAGACCTCGCGCGGCGTGGTTTTCCGGTACACCACGCCGTCTCGGATCTCCAACAACTCATCCGCGTCGGCCAGCGTCGAGAATCGATGAGCCACGACCAGACTCGTGCGCCCACGGGTCAGCTCCAGCAGACCCCTTCGGATGGCCTCTTCTGTCTGGGCGTCGACCCAGCTCGTGGCCTCGTCCAGAGCGAGGATCGGCGGATCGTACGCGAGCGCGCGGGCGAAATTCAAGAGCTGTCGCTGACCCGCCGAGATCGTCGCCCCGCCCCGGCCCAAATTCTGGGAATACCCTTCCGGAAGCCTCTCGACAAAACCCCGGGCCTGGGCCCGCTCACAGGCGAGGTCGACCCTCTCCCGGGTGATCGAGTTCTCCCAGAGCCGCACATTCTCGAGGACCGTATCGTTGAACAGGAACACATCCTGCATCACCGTGACAATCTGCCGGCGGACAAAGAGAGGATCGAGCGAGGCGATGTCTCGACCATCGAGGAGGATCACCCCTTTCTGGGGTCGATAAAGCGCCCCGGCCAGGTTCAGGATCGTCGTTTTTCCCGATCCGGTTGGCCCGGCAATGGCGATCCTCTGGCCGGGCCGCGCACGAAACGACACTCCCTTCAGAACCCATTCGCCCTCCCGGTAGGCGAACCACACGTCCCGAAACTCGAGCTCCCCCAAGGCCCGCGTTTGCCCGCCGATGGGTGCAGGTCTGGTGGATGGCGACTCTTGCGAAGTGGAAGTGGAACCGGAACGGATCGACGTGGCACTCGGTCCGTCGACTGTCGACGTTGTCCGTGTCACAAAGTCGTCTTCGGGCTGATCGAGGAACGAAAAAATCCGCTCGAGCGAGGCCAACGCCACTTGGAGCGATTGGACGCGTTCCATCGCCTCCTGCAAGGGCCAGCTGAACATATTCATGTAGAGAAGAAACGCGATCAGCTCCCCGATGGAAAGTGTCCCTGCGCTCACCATCGTTCCGCCGCAAAGGACGACCAAGGCCATGCCGAATCCAAACGCCCCCTGCAAGAAGGGATTGAACACCGATCGAAGGACCATCGCCCATTGACTCGCGGTTCTCAGATCCGTGTTAGCGGCGCCGACCTCCGCGGCGCACCGCTCCTCCTGATCGAGAAGAACGATGGTGGAGTGCCCCGAGAGATTCTCCTCCATCCGGACTGATAGATCAGAGAGCCTCGCGCGAACGTCGCGAACCGCTTGGCGCATGGTGGATCTGAAGATCAGCCCGACCCCGATGACGCATGGCACCGCGACGAACCCCACGAGAGCCAAACGCCAGCTCGTCACGAGCATGGCGATGGCAACGGCCAGCACGAGGAGGCTGTTTCCGACAAACGATACAAAACCGTTCTGCAACAGCCCTTCCAGAGCGTCAGGGTCGTTGACAAGCCTGGAGACGATCTTTCCGGTCGGAGTCCGGTCGAGGAGATCGAGAGGAAGACGCAAGAATCGTTCATAGAGAGCGGATCGCATCGAGGCCACCAACCGCTGAGTGGTGGCTTCCGAAAGATACGCGCGCACGAACTCGAAGACCGCTCCGGTCACAGTGACCGCCACGAGCGAGAGAAACAAGAATCGGACCCTGTGGAGGTCATCGGCCCCCCCCCAGTTCGCGGCGATTTCCGCGAAAATCCGCGGCCAGAGAACCTGGGTCGCGACGGTGACCACGGCCGAGAGAGCGACGAGAACCAGAGCTCTCGCATGGGGTCTCAGGAACGGCAACATTCTCCGGATGATCCAAAGAACCGGCATCCCGAGGCGCTCGAGATCCTCTCCAGATCCACTGTTCATACTGGTCGCGCTCCCATCATCCGGAGCGGCCCCACCCCTGTCTTGTCTCGAACAGTTCCTGAAAGGAGAACGTGCGGGCGTAAAAGCCGCGTCGATCCAGGAGTTCCTGGTGTGGGGCGCACTCGGAAATGCGACCGTTCTCGAGAACGGCGATCCGATCGCATCGACGCAGAACGCTCACTCGATGGCTGACGACGACGACCGTACGCCCTGCCATCGAAGCGAGGAGCGATCCGAAAACGGTCTCTTCCGTTTCACTGTCCACGGCGCTGAACACGTCATCGAGAAGCAGCACTCGAGGCCTCGCCAAGACAGCTCGCGCGATCGCCACGCGAAGCTTCTGGCCACCCGACAACCGTATGCCCCGGTCGCCTACGAGCGTGTCCAGACCGCTGTCGAATCTGGAAAGGTCGGGTGCGAGGCCGGCGATCAGGGAGGCCTCCGACACCTCCTGCGGCGTCGCGTCCGGCCTGGCAAAGGCCACGTTCTCCCTCAGGGTTCGGCTGAACAGATACGGAGCCTGTTCGACGAGCGCGACAAAACGCCGCAATCGTCCGGGGGCGATCTCGCGCACGTCCTTTTGATCGAGGAACACGGTCTTCTCGGGCGGCTCGGCCAATCCCACCACCAGAGAAAGGAGAGTACTCTTTCCGCTTCCCGTCGGTCCGGTGAGTCCGAGGATCTGCCCCGCTGGAATCTCGAGGTCGAGATGGTCGAGAACGGGGCTTCCGTTCCACCCGAAGGTCAGTCCGCGAAACGACAACTCTCCAGCCCCATCGTCCGCGCGAGCCGGGAGGCCCCCACACCTTGCATCGAACCGCAATCCATCCACGGAGGCCGAGATTTCGAGCAAAGACCGCCCCCCCTCCGCGTGGTCACTCCCACCCGCGATGGCCGACCGCCGTCGCGCCGGGACCGCGAACACCTCCACGAGACGTTCGAGGGATGAGTCGAGTCTTCGGATGAGCGCCATGCTCCAGCCCACACCGAAGGTGGGCCAAGAGAGAATTCCCAGGTACCACTGGAATGCCACCAGCTCTCCGGTCGTGCACCGACCGGGAAAGGCCCATGAGATTCCAAGACCGACGAGAAGGAGCATCGAGACCTGCGGGATGAACTGGAAATAAGGGCCGATGAGACCTTGCCAGCGAGAGACCCCGAGGAGTCCCTCACAGACCCGCTGGTTCAGAGTGGCGAAGTTTGCTAGCGCGAGATGCTCCCGGGCGTAGCTCTTGAGCACGCGGATCCCCGTGACGTCCTCCTGGACTCGGGCACTCAACAGTCCGAGAGCGTCTTGGCTCCGACGGTAGGCGCGCGACAGCCGACCCATGATGATGCTCGAGAGGAATGGGCCCAAAAGAATGGGAGCGGCTGTGATCACGGCAATCTCGAGGTCCATCCGCGCCATCAGGAACAACGTCACCGGGATGACGAACAGGATGTCAAAGAGAGTGACCGTCCCCGACGCGACGAATCGCTGAACCACGCCCACGTCGCTGGTCGCCCGACTCATCAAGTCGCCCACGGGATGGTGGTGGAAGTAGGACGGATCGAGACTCTGAAGATGCAGCAGGAGATCGCGCCGAAGCTCCCGTTCGATGCGCAGTGACACCGGCCAGATCACACAGCGCCAGGCCATTCGGAACACAGAGGTGACCAGAGTCAAACCGACCATGATCACGGCTGCTCTCACGAAGTCGCCCGTCCGGATGGGTTGACCCGCATTAGGAGCCTGTCGGGTTAAGACCCCTCCTGGCGCAAGGCCGGATGATCCACGATTGCCCACGATCGATGGACATGAGGTGGGCCGGCGAAGCGAGTCTATCGCGGATTGGATATAGACGGGGGCCGCGATCTGGGTGGCGTCGGTGATCGCCAGAAACGCGAGCCCGATCAGGATCGGCAGCAGATGGGGCCGGAGATAGGCGAGTAGCAAAGATCGCGAGGAAACACGAACACCCGGTCGTGGGTAGCGGGCCTCCGGCGGTTTTGTTTTCTCTTCCATCGGTCGGTCTGAAACGCGAACGTCGCGGGCCCCAAAGGAGCGGAGTCTACCACGGCCGGGAGAGATTGCTCGAGATCCAGCTTGACCTTTGTCCCTCGGATTCCGCATCATGCACGCCCGTAAGGAGTCTTTCGAATGGTCGAACCAACGGTCGAGCCTGGCCCGTCGATCACTTCTTCTCCAGACAGATCTTTTCCAGACAGATTCCCGGCCCATCCGTCCGAGGCCTCGCGACCCGACCTGGAAAAGCGACCGGCCTTCCGAGCCATCTTCTCCCACGAACTCTGCGCAGGGCAAATCGTGACCGGACGCCACGGGATCCTGAAGAACAGAGAGATCTCCCGGTCGCTGATCGCGGAAAGCGGTCCACGACCGCACGGTCTCGCTCCGCTGATCGACCGACCCGGTTGGTTCGCGCACATCACGCGGATAGCGAACAGTCACGTTTACACACTCTCCCGTTCCGACGCTCTCCACATCGAGTACAATCCGACGCTCACCCTCCGGTCGTCCGCGAATTCGTTCTGGACCGTCGTGGAAATCGAACAGAAGTTCGACCTCGAATCTCGACTGGACGCTCCGGAAGACCTCTTTTCCACGATGATTCTTCCTGGGTTCGACGTAGGAGACCCGACCACGGAAACCACTTTCGAGCGCTATTGCGAAGCGACGCTCGGAACCAGACGAGCCCATCTCGTTCTTCTGGGTAAGCGCGGCTGGCGGCGTCCTCCGGCCATCAAGTACAAGGTGAGAGTCCCCGGACAGATCCTGAGTCGCCGCGTCACGATCGAGCCTCTGGAGCAGGACCGAATCCATGGGGCTCTTCGAGAGATGCTGGGCCCGGATGGGGACCGAGCCACTCTCCGTTCCCTTCCCGCGTATTTCAAGCGCAAGACCCGAAGTGTCTGTGTGGATACGGCTTCCGGATGCGTGTTCGGGGTCAGCTATGGTCTGGCGACTCCCCTCTCGAAAAGAGTGAGCCCCTTCGCTCAAGCGGAAATCGAGTATTGGAGCCGGATCGTTCCCGGATCCGATCGTGACGCACGACAGAACGACACAGAGCTCATGTGGACGAGCTTCCACAGACTGATCCAAGCGTTTTCCGGCGTTCTGCGCGCCCGAGGAATCGGATTCGACCTTGCGTCCACGACGAAGATCGATTGGCTGAGCTCTCTCCGATGCGCGGCTTGAAGAGCCATATCGACCGCACCGACTGGCAGTTCGGTGCCAGGAACGAGGATGACGATTTTCACACCGACGTGGTGTTCCTGCGAGTGTCGACGGACCAGATCCGACAGACCGCGGGAATCGCCCACCGCACCGCGCTCCTGCGATACAGAGGTTACACGGGCGAGTTCTACTACCCGTTGGCCGACACCAGAGAGATCTGCACCCATCTGATCGACAGACTGCTGCGGGAGGAAAAGTGGGCGATGGAGCTCAACTCCTCGATCCGGAAGGCTTCCGACGACTTGGCTCGAGTCTTCGCCCCCTGGGGTCCTTCGCCGGACTTCTCTCTTGCTCCTTTGAAGAGTCTGTTGGCCCTCTACCAGAGGCAGCTAAAAGCTCAGATCTCGCTCTACAAAGTCGCCTGGATCGCGGAGATCCTCCAGGCGGAAGACGTCGGGCTGACCACCTACCTGTACCGTTACCTCGGCTCGAGACTGGGAAACGAGGAGAAGACCCAGGCCGCGTTCTTCGCGCTCACGGCCAGCAAGAGCCCTTCGGTCTTCCGGCTCGAGGCCACCGGGATCCTCGATCTTGCGAAGAGAATCGTCCGGAACCGTGAGCTCAAGAACGTTTTTTCTCGTCCGCTGAAGGAGCTTCGGCTTGCCCTGCCACACGACATCCGGCAACGGATCGAAAAGCTGGCCGGCACCTACGGGTTCTTCGGTTACCACGGCTATGGGACGAGACAGAAGGCGAACGCAGACTCTTACCTCCTCCGCGTTCAGGAACTCGTCCTATCACCTGAGAAGCTGTCGACGCTCGACGCTCACCTGTCCGGGCTCGACGCTGCGGTCCTCGACGCTCGGAAGCTCGCCCGCGAACTCAAGATCGACAGAGAGCATCGCCGGCTGTTTCGGGTCTACTCCGACTTCGCGCCCACCAAGGCCGCCAGAAGGCTGGCACAGCTCACGAACTTCTTCTATCTGGACAAGCTTTTGGCCGAGTTCGCCAGAAGGCTCGAGGTCCCCGAATCCTGGCTTCGGTTCATGACTCCAGAGGAGATCGTTCTCGCGGGCCGTACCCGCAAGTTCCCAGCGAACGCCCAGGCACGGACGCAAGCGATGCTCTACGTTCGATGGGAATCCAAGGAGTACGTGACGACCGCGCCCTGGATCCGGACACTGAGACTCCCCGGCCCTGAGGGCACACGCAAGGGAGAATCGACCACGGTCCTCCGCGGCCTCTGCGCGAGCCCTGGTCACGCGATTGGACGGGCCCGGATCGTCCGACGAGGTGATGACCGGGAGCTGGACGGGATCGACGCCCAGACCATTCTCGTCTCGATCGAAGCGGATCCGGATCTCGTGGAGGCGATCTCCAGGGCGGGTGCTGTCGTCACCGACCAAGGCGGGATCACCTGCCACGTTGCCGTGATCGCACGCGAACTGAACACGCCGTGCGTGACAGGGACTCGGGTTGCCACGGCCACGATCCGATCCGGCGATCTCGTCGAGGTCGACGCAAACGCCGGAATCGTCAAGATCCTGGAACGAGCGCCGAATGACCCGGACGCCGGGAAGTCCTCTCCTCGCGGTCGTTGACTCAAGCGCGTCGGACCCGGGACTCCTCTCGTCGCCTCAGACGGCCGCGTCTTTGGGAATGGCCCGCGATCCGTTCACCATTGAGAGTACGGAAGCCCTGACAGACCGATCCCGCGACTCGTGGAGGAGATGTCGACGATGCCGGTCAGATTGACGGTTTTGCCATCACCGACCGTGAACGAGCGCGAGAGGTACTTCAGTGTCCAGGTGGCCTTTTCCGAGGGCTTCTCGGACAGCGGATCTCGAGGAATGTGCGGCAGGTAGCCCCGGGTCACCAGGTCCTCGAGCTTGGCCGGCAAGAAGGGAGGGCCATCCTCGTCGACCCGCCCATCCCAATCGTCGTCGGAAAGACCGTCTCCATCGGGATCACCCACCCCGTCTTCCCCTCGAACTCCGTCCTGATCGAGGTCCTGGGGATGGGTCGTAGCATCGTACGTCTCGTTGTACGCGTAACTGTCGATGGCCGTACGGATCTTCAGAAGTGCGATCTTGAGCTCGATCTCCACCTGGCGATCCTTGACCGTCTGAGCGTAGGGCGCCCCCATCACAGAGAGAATTGACAGGATGACCGCCGTGGCCAACAGTTCGATGAGGCTGAAGCTCAGGCGGAGACCACGTTTCCCGATGACCTGTGTTCCCTCGCGGAACGAATGGGCGGCCATCGGTCGTGAACCCCCGAGATTGTGGGGTTCGCCGGCCCATCGTCCGTTCCCTGCGGCCTCTGGCCTGTCGTTCATTCTTCCTCTCCCGGGTTCGTGTCACCAGCTCGAGTAGGACGTAATGGCGGAAGACTCCAGGCTGTTCAAGCTCCGGATGTCGACCAGTTCCGGTGCGTCCTCGTCGATGAGCCCGTCGTTGTCGTCGTCGATCCCGTTTCTGGGATCCTCATTGATCAGCGCCCTCAGGGCGTCCCCGTCCCGGAAAGTCACGGGGGGATTGCCCTGGAACAGGATACGGGAGGCGGTCGTGGAAAAGGTAGAGTCGCTCGACCCAGGGGTGGACATCGACTGGACAACCGGATCGATTCCCGGTCGAAAAGTCTCGATCGACTTGAGAGTGTAGTCGGAATCGTTGTTGATGTTGGCGAAAACCATGGACCAGGCGGCTTGGCCGGTGGTCGGATCGACCGGAACCTCCTTGCGAAGGATCGGCATCTTGGCGGCCAGCTCGTTGAGATCTCCGGGAAACGCCTCCTCGTCGATGATTCCATCCTCGTCGTCATCCGCCCGGCACTTCCAGTCGTACGAAGGGTTAGGCTTTCCATCCGGCAGAAACGGAAGTCTGTTCGCCCAGTCCTCGTCGACGAGAAGATCCAGATCGTCGTCGACTCCGCGGATGCCGGGGAACCCGTCGTGGTTCGCGTCTCCTCGGGGATCTTCATCGACGCGTCCATCTCGATCCTCGTCGATGCCGTTGTATCGGAAATCGGCGATCGCGCTGCGCAGAGCCGCCAAATTTTCGCGAAGGAGGTCCTCTCTCTGGCGGGCAAAGAGGCTCGACGCGGTGGGAACCGCGGCTGTTACGAGAATCGCCAGGATGGCCACCACCGTGACCAGCTCAATGACGGAAAAACCGAGACGACCGAAGCTCTTCACACTCAGAATGATACGACTCCCGGGAGAAATCTCCCGAATTCGAAGCCTCTCGAGGGGATGACGTGGGGGACCGAGGACTCTTTTCACGGGGTCACGGCGCAGCGGAACCCGCAGTCGGGGCGCGCCAGATCGATAGGACGGACCTCGCGAGAAACGGTGAGCATCAAAAGCTCCGCTGGCGAGTTGAAGGCCGCCCCCCTCACCGTCGACGATCGACCATCCCGCTCCGAAGTCCATTCCCAGACGTTTCCCGTCAGGTCCATGGCGCCAAAGGCCGATCGTCCTTCCGGATAGCTCCCCACGGGACATGGATCCTTTCTGAATCCGCAAAAGAGCCTGGCAGGGTCGGGTTTCTGGGCCCCCCACGGGTAGGGCCTACGATCGGTCCAGCGAGCTGCGTACTCCCATTCCATCGAAGTAGGAAGCCGCCTGTGAATCCACCCGCAAAAGGCCATTGCGTCGCCGTACGTCACGTTGCGGACAGGGTAGGAATCCGTGCCCGACGGTGCCGTGCTTCGCCACGGTCCCTGGGCCTGGTATCGGGTCGCTGTGATGAATTGGGCGAACTGGCCGTTCGTCACCTCGGTCCTGTCGATCCAGAACCCTTTCATGGATCGCGGCGCCTCCTGGCCGAATTCGTCGGAGAGAATCACCTCGGCAGGAGGAACGTACACCATGGACGGCTCACCGGCACGACCAACGGCCGACCCTCCCGACGAGGGGGAAGAAGACGTTCCTTTGGAGGGAAGACCGCCTTCTCCGGAAGGGAGGAACCAAAGGGCGCCCATCGTCGCCACGATGAGGCTCACCACCACGATCCCCTGGATCAAGGATCGGTCGACGGCCCGGACAACAGGTCTCTCGTCCTTTTCCGTGTCCTGCGGCGACGGAGGAGGGCTCTGCTCCTGTGAAACGAATGCGTCGTCGCCCAATGGAAACCGGCAGACATCGAGGACCACGGGTTCGTCCGACTCGAGGCCCGCCGATCGAGTCGGTGTGATCGGCACCGACGTCGAAGGCACCGACGTCGAAGGCATCGATGTCGAAGGTATCGACGGCATCAACGGGCCAGAGTGCCTTTCAGGAGGCCCGGTCACCTCTACCCCGTCAGACCGGTTCCAGGAGGCTGGATCTTTCTCGGAGCCGTTTTTTTCAAAGGGGTCTGTCCTGGTATCAGGGCGGTCCGCGCTGATGGGATCGTTTCCGGTCTGGGGTCGAGCCGGTCTTGGCTGATGAGCCCTGGGAGATTTCACTCCTGCGGCAGCGATGAGATCGCTGATCGAAGACGCTGACGTGGACGACCCGAGCCCCGAGGGGATTTGAGTTCCTGAGGCCTCCGGAAACCCAGGAGACAAGGCTGCGGCAAAGAGAGTCTCCAGCGCTTCGTCGACACTCCGAGGTCTCTGGGCAGGGGATGCCGCGAGAAGGCTCTCCACCAAGCGGGACAGACTCCTGGAGCCGCGGGGAACCGGCGCTCGATGAGGGTGCCGTTTGTGGGCCAACAGGGCGTCCGGGGCGCAGGCCGGGAATGGCAGAGAACCGGCCAGCGCACGGTAGAGGATCGCCCCAAAGGAAAACAGGTCCGAACGGAAGTCCCCGTCGCCCGTGGCCTGTTGTTCCGGAGAGTAGAACTGGTACACCGTGGGCTCGGACGGATCCTCCATCCAGAAACCGGCGTCCGTGATTCGGAGCGGCCCCGTTCCTGGAAACACGACATTGGTCGGCTTGAGGTTCTTCACCACGACGCCCTGACGATGGATCTCTCCTAGAGCTCCGAGGAGCTCCTTTCCGATGCTCATCACCACGGGCAGCTCCGGGGTCGATGTCTCATCGAGAATCTGGGCGAGAGTCCGTCCCTCGATGAACTCACGAACGAAGAAAGCGCGGCTTCCGCCCGCATCCTTCGTGAAGCCGATCTCAAGCCAGTTCACCAGGCGCGAGCTCTTCGCGGTCATAAGCTTCCGCGCCAGAGCTTGGATCTTCGAGAGGGTCGGTGCGTCGAGGGCTCCATTCCCCAGAAGCTTGAGGACCACAGGCCGATCGCCGGAATCGGTCGCTCGGTATGTCTCAATCACCGCACTCTGGCGGAGACCGCCTACAATGCGATAGGAGCCAATCGAATGTCCGCGAGCGAGAGCCATTGGATCGACCGGCCCTCCGGGGCCTGTTTAGTGAGAGTGGCTAGGACGACGAATCGTCGGGGTCCTTGTTCTCCTTGGACTTGTCTTCGAGAAGCCCCATCTCTCGTTTGAGCTTGGACAGCTCATCCTCGATCAAAAGGGCTTCGTGGTCGACCTCGACCAGGTCGAGCTTGCTCTTGAGTTTGTCCTCGGACAACTCGAGCATCACACCGGCCTTGATCTCCATGTCTTCGATCTTTTCGGCGATGCGATCGAACTCGGAGAAGGAGTTGGGAATCTTGATGTCCGAGGCCGCCTGTGTGATCTGGCGAGTCGTCTCCACCACTTTCTTGCGGGTCAACAGCACCGACCGCTGAGCCTTGGCGCTCTCGATCTTCTTTTCCATGGCTTCCAGCGCCGAACGGAGCTGGGTCACCGCGGCCTTTTGCTTGTCTAATTCCTTGCCGCAGGCATCCGCCAGCTCGTTGGATGTCTTGTGGCGGACGAGGGCCTGCTTGGCGAGGTTCTCGTCACCTCGGCTCAAGGCGAGTTGCGCCTTCTCCCGCCAGCGGGCCGCCTCGGCCCTGGACTCAGCCACCCGACGTTCCATCTTCTTCTCGTCGACCATCGACTGGGCGACCTGGTCTTTAGCCTCCTTATAAGAATCTTTCATGTCGGCGATGATCTGGTTCAATGTCTTCTCCGGATCTTCGGCCGCATCCAGAAGGGCATTGATGTTGGCCTTGATCATCCGGGAAAGCCTGGAGAAAAGACCCATGGTCGACAAGCCTCCTTACAACAAGCGCTTCAAAGGGGATTTCCCCGTCCCGTCCACTAGCCCCAACTCTTTGACGATCACTTCGAACTCGGTAGGACTCACCCCCAGACTGATCGCTGCCTTCTCCCTGTCGGTTCCCCACTGCGAGAGGGCGCGAGAGACCACCTTGCGCCGGAAGGCGGCGATCCGCTCCACGAGAGTGAGTCCGGGAACCTCCTCGGTCTCCATCGGCCTGGGCGGTGGGAGATGCTCCGGGCCGATGATGGGCTGGTCGACCCTGTAGGCCAGACGTTCCACGTAGAACTTGAGCTCCCTGACATTGCCGGGCCAGGGATAGCCCTGGAGGACCTTGAGGGCTTCGGGCGAGAACTCTTTGGGCGCGGTTCCGCCCACCTCGGCGCAGAGGGCGTTTAAGAAATGCGTGGCCAGGACCGGAACGTCTTCCGGTCTCTCCCTGAGAGCTGGCAGCCGGATCGTCTCGAACGCCAGACGGTCGTAGAGATCCTCTCGAAAGCGACCGCGCCGCATCTCTTCTTCCAGATCAGCATTGGTGGCGGCGATGATCCGCACGTCCACCTTGATGACCTGGGATCCTCCAACCCGTTCGAACTGCTGGTACTCGATGACGCGGAGGATCTTCTGCTGGAAATCGAGCGGCATGTTGCCGACCTCGTCCAGAAACAGGGTCCCCTTGGTGGCCATCTCGAACCGACCCCTCCGGAAGGTGGCCCCCGGAAAGGCATTGTCCTCTTGGCCAAAGAGCTCGCACTCGAGGAGCCCCTCGGCCAGGGCCGCGCAGTTGACGGTGACGAACGGTCCGGTGCGCCTCGGGCTGGCCTTGTGGATGGCTGCGGCGATCAGCTCCTTGCCGGTTCCGCGCTCCCCTCGGATCAGAACCGGTCTCGGGATGGTCGCCACCTTTTCGACGAGCTCCATGAGGCCCTTGAGGTTCTGACCGACAATCGAGTAGCGACGGTAGAGCTCCTCCTGGTAGAAGTCGAGTCGTCCTTTGAGCTCTTGGTTCTCCTGCTTCAGGTTCTGGTTCTCCTGGAGGATCCCCAGAAGTCGATTGACCTTGGCAAAGGCCAGCTCGAGGTTGTCCTCGAAATCCTGGTCCTTCTCGACGAAGTCGGCTGCGCCCAGCTTCATGGCCTCCACGGCGATCGAGACCGTGCCCTGACCGGTCAAGAAGACGACCGGCAGGTCCGGAGCTTTGGATTTGATCTCCCGGAACACATCGAGACCGTTCTTGCGACGTCGGCCAAAATCGTAATCGAGGATCACCAGAGAGAACCCGGTCGGATCCTGGCTGACCTTCGAAATCGCGTCCTCTCCCCTCGAAACGCAGACCGAATCGAGGCCGTGCTGGCGACAGACATCGGCGATGCAACGGGTGACTTCGACCTGGTCGTCGGCAATGAGGATGCGCATCGGCACCGGCTCGAGAGAAACGGGTTTCAGGAACCTGTCGGAATGAGACGCAAAGGACAGGCGCGATCTTCTTCAAGTATCACCGAGGCCGGGGCAAAATTCAATTGCCGGGCGTATGAAGCTGTCAGGCCAATTCGTCAACCATGAGTGCATCAGGCTCTGAGAGAACGATGGGGCGTGCCCTGAGCCCGGTGGGGGACTCTCGGACCTCGACATCCAGCGGAAGTCGGATCGTGAAGCAGGCACCTCGGTCCTGGGGCGTCTCCATCTCGAGAACCCCGCCGTGGTCGGCCACGATCCGGCGGGTGACAGCGAGTCCTAGGCCGCTTCCCCCGGGTTTGGTCGTATAACCGGCTCGACAAACCTCCTGCAGGCTCGTGGGAGGAATGCCCGCCCCATTGTCGAAGACTCTGAGGAGGAGCTCTCTTCGGCCCGGCGCGAGCAGAGCTGAGAGAAGGATGATGCCGTCTGTTCCCGCTGACTCGCCGAACCTCTCGCTGACGGCCTCCACAGCATTCTTGAGGAGGTTGGTGACTGCATCGGCCATGCGCGTGGTGTCGAGACGAACCGGAGGCAGATGCGACTGAATCTTGATGTGAATCCTGGCGCGTCCCTTGAAACCTGCCCGTAGCCGGCCGCCAAGACGAGAAAGCCAGGTCTTCACCGGGGTCGAGACCGGCTTGAGGTGCTCCGGCCGGACAACCCGGAGTATTTCCACCAAGAGGCCGTAGAGGGCCTCCTGCTCGGTCACCACCTCCTCGAGACGCAGAGCCAGGTTCTCCCGCTCGACTTCACCCGATCGCACCGACCGGGCCAGTCTCTTGAGGCGGCTGGCCTCCATGCCGACCCGGTTCTTGATTTGATGACCTCGGCTGTAGAGATCCTCGTAGGCTTCCAGGCTCGCCAGGTTGATCAACGCCTGGGTCAACTGGAAGAGGCTCGATCCGGCAGAGGCTCCGCCTTTTCGAGCGATCCTGTCGAACAGGTCGGTCCCTTCCTTGAGGGTGAGTCGGTGGTAGAGGAGCTTGGCCAGGTTGCGATGAGCGTTGCGCAGACCGGGGTTCGCGTGCAGAGCCTGTTCGAGATGGGTCAAAGCCAGCGAGTGATCCCCCTGATGGAGATACAGAGCGCCCAGGTTGTTGTGGGCCACGGCACATCCCGGATCGAACTCCAATCCCGTCTTGTAGGCCTCGATGGCTTGGAGGTAGTGTTCGGCTTCATCATCATACAGGCTTCCCAAAAGGAACCAAGCGTGAGCCTCGAGATCGGCCGTTCGACTCGTCGAGGGAGCATCCGGCCCCTTTGGAACGTAGGAGAGAGCCTTCACCAGACTTTCGATCGCCTCGTTTCGGTGTTCCGGGATACGAGGTCGCTCGTGGCCGTGGAGCCGGGCCAGGGAAAGGGCCCCTTCCAGGTTGGAGGGATCGAGTGACAACACCCCTCGGTACTCGACGAGCGCTGCTTCCGGCTGACCGCTCTCCTCGAGAGCCTGCCCCAGCGTCAGGTGGAGTCCGGAAACGCCGGGAGCCAGATCCACGGCCTTGCGGAGGTGGAGGATCGCTTCATCGCCGTGACCCATCTCGAGAAGCGTCACGGCAAGGTCTCTCCGGGTCGTTGCGCTGTCGGAGATCTCGAGGGCTCTCCGGAGGTCCGCGAGTCGCCGATTGGCTTCGGAATACGATGGGATCGACTTTTCCGCGGGCGATGACGAAAAGTGAGAGGCGTTGATCAACGTCTACCCCTTCCCTGCGCCCTCGTTCTTTCGTGGGCGGTCCGAGGACCGAGTCTTTTTCACCCGGGTGTAGAAATTCGACTTTTTGAGACACCGGTTGCGATGGTAGGTGATCGACCGGCGCGAAAGGTCGACGCCGTATACCTTCCGGAGGATTTCCCGGATCTCGACATCGGTGAAAGGCCGGTCACGGAGGCCTTTCTCGATCTCGGTTCGCTCACGGATGGAGACGAGGTCTTCGACGGTCTTGGAGACTCGATGGAAGAAGAATTTGAGGGGGACGACCCCGTGAGGCGTGACAACGGTCTTGTCCCGGATCAAGCGGCTGACGGTCGCCTCTTCTTCGAAGATCGTTTTGGCCACGGCAGCCTGGGAAAGCGGGTAGAGGTCGAGGGGGTTTCCGGTGAGGAGGTACTTGTACTGGTAACGAAACAGGAAGACGATCAGCCGGTGGAGAACGTTCTTTCGTTGATTGATGGCCTTGAGCTGGCCCATGAACTCCTGTTCGGCTCTGGTCAGTTCTGATTCCGGTTGTCCGGGCCCGAGGTCGATGCGGTACTTGCTGGCGTAAACGCCATCGTCGACGAGATTGATCTTCATGTCCAGGCCATCGCCGACTCTGTAGAATTCGGCCACCGGACCGAACCGTTCCCTCGGTTTTCCCGAGGATGAAGATCTCGGCGGGCCGGCCTCGATGCAGAACGCGTTCAAGACCTGGATCCGGTCGACGAGGTGACGAACCCGGGCGATCTCTTCCCGCGAGCACGGGATCCGGGACAGCACGGACTCGTCGTCGACATCGCGAGACAAGAAGCAATCGACGAACGTGTCCCGAGAAATGTCGTACCTCTCCACGAACCGGGCAATCTCGAGAGAGACCGGACCCGTGTCAAAGACAGCCTCGCCGGGAATGAACTTGAGGAAGTCCTTGTCCTCGCTGTCGGTGGAGGTACAGGGGACGTCCCTCAAGACATCCCGCATGGTCGACAGAAAAGCGGTGTATCTCAGGACGGAGAGAAGCTCGCCGACCGGCACGCCATACTTCTTTGCGAGCAGGTGGCGCTTTCCAAGAGCGGAGGGCGTGAGGAAGTCGAGTTCCCAATCCGGATGCCGGGTGATGTCGTACTTTTTGAAGAACCGCACCATCTCCTCGTCCTTACACTCCTCGTAGCGGTGGTGCGGGACCTTCCCGGAGAGTCGAACCTTGCGAACGACCCCTTTGTCGACCAGGGTTTTGAACCGTGGATCGGCCTCCAGGCTCTCGATGAGGTTCCGGAACTCGGATTCCGTCTGATAGTAAGTCTCGATCAGGGATCGCGGCAAAGGCCGGGGAGCGACGGAGAGGTTTGGTTTGACCCGGATCTCGGGTCGGATGAACTTCACCATTGGGAACGCCTGCTAAAAGATAGCATGGGTACGACCGGATGAAAAGCCGCCGTTCGAACCGGGCGCACGGGTGAGACCGGAAGTTCAGGTTCCCGGGACCAATGGCCGATGGATAGAGGAGGGGAGTACAACTTTCACCTTCTTCCGTTTTGTTTTGCATGAAAATCTGGCGGGGAGAACACAGCATCGCCTCGATCCTCAAGACGAAAAGCGAGTTCGTCTCTGCCGCCGCCATCCTTTTTGGTCTCCTCATCGGGGTCGGGTGCGGGCCTCACGCTGACATCGTCACACCGGAGGCCACCGCCATGATCACGGGTGTCGTGCTCAACCCATCGCTTGCGAAGGTCCCGGCGGCCAAGGTTCAGATCGAGCCACGCGGGGCGACCCCCTGCAAGTTCGACACGTTCTCTCGGGTCGACGGAAGCTACGAGCTGGAAGGAATCTGCCCCGGGCTCTACGACGTCGTCGCGAGCGCCTTGATCGGAACGACGACGCAGAGGGTCCGACTCCGGTTTGTCCAGCTCTCGGCTGGCCAGATCTCGGCGATTCCGGATCTGGTCTTGAAAGCGCCGAGCACGGTCAGCGGACGAGTGTACCTCCAGGGATCGGCTGACCACTCCGGCGTCAGCGTGTCGCTGGTGGGAACCGACCGAACCGCGACGAGTGCCGTCACCTCGACGTTCACGATCCCGGACGTGGAGGAGGGCACCTATGCCATCAACTTCCTGAAGGAAGGGTACATTCAGGAGACGATCTCCAACTTGGCCGTTCCGGCTGGCACGGCGTTTAGTGTACCTACGGATGTCACCCTCAAGGCGTTGTATCCCGCGAGCACCGGATCGATCAGGGGACAGGTCTCTCTCGAGGCGAGGAGTGACCATTCCGGAATCGTCGTGCAGGTGGACGGGACCACCCGCAACGTTGTCACGACCTCCGGTGGGGCTTTCGTCTTTGACGGGCTGCCCGTGAGCACGTACTCGCTCACGTTTCGTAAACAGTATTTCTTCGACAAGACCGTTGGTCCTCTCACGATGGTTGCCGGGAGTTCGGGCCTGGTCGTGCCCGCGGTTCAGCTCGACAGCCATCGGATTCTCAACGCATCGGTTCAGGCGTTCGGGGTCGTCCATTCACCCAACGGAAGCCAACTCGCCTGGAGCAGCTCCTCCAGTGCCACGAATGGAGAGGTCGGTCTCACCGATCCGACGGTCCAGATCTTCCGGCAGATCATCACCAGTGGCGCACGAGTCACCCCACAAGCCGGTCTCTCTTGGGCTCCGAACGGGCAGGAGATTCTGTTCATTCGTGGATTCTCCGGCAGCGCGAACACGTCGGCCATCGGGGTCGTCGGCGCCGACGGATCCGGCATGAGGAGCGTGTTGCCGGAGGCGACTCAGTACCTTCGCCCGACCTGGTCACCCGACGGCAACTCGTTCGCGTACTTCCGCAACCCGGACATCCGGACGATCCGGGTGGATCGATCCTCCGGCTCGCTGGTGGCCACGACCTCGACCTCTCAGGTCATCGACACGATCAACGGTGTGGTGTCGATGACCGGCATGGCCTGGTCGGTGACGGGACGCGTGTACTACTCGTACGACCAGAACAGCGGAAGCGGTCTGCGCTCGGCCGGGATCTACACGGTCTATTCATCTGGCGGTGGCCGTCTCCAGATCACGCCGGCTACCTCCGAAAGCCAAGCCATTTCCGCTCCGGACTCGCCGACGATCCGTCCGGACGGCAACAGGATCGGGTTCTCTTGGAGGTATACGCCGGCCACCGGCGAACCTCCGAACGGGATCTACATCATGGATCTGGACGGCACCAATGCCACCCGGATCTCGACCGTGCCGGGGTCGAACCTCGATTGGGCTCCCAACGGGAGTCGGATCACGTTCACGAAACCGGCGACAGATTCGCGCCATCCCAGCCGGATCTGCGAGGTTCTGGTTCCGCAATAGAGAGGTGGAGGTCGACCGATCGTGTTTTTTCAATCCGCACACAAGAAAAAGGGTCCGGTTACGCGACTCAAGCTCTGTCCCTTCATCAACAACCCCTGTCTTCGAGAGGGGTGCATGATGTACCGGCGCACGATAACGACCGCCGGTTACTGTGGGCTGGCCGCCAAAGACCAAGAGGAATGCTTCAAGATGGATTTCGAGGATTCCGAGGCGGAGGGCTAGCCTCCGGACTGGGCCTGTGCGTGAGTGATGACGTCACGGTCATGACACGCAAGATCGATCACTCTTTGTCAGCCGGCCCTTGTCGCAACGAGTCTCGACTGGAGGACGCAAGGCCCAGTCGCCGGAGTTTCCGATGGAGCGAGGTTCGCGTCAACTCGAGGATCTCCGCGGCCCGAACCACGTTTCCCCCCACACTGTCCATGATCAAACGGATGTAGGCGACCTCGTGGAGAGAGAGGTACTTGGCGAGCGGCAGAGGAGCTCCTCGTCGTTCAGGAGACGGAAGATCGGCAACCGATTGGGGTAGGGACAAAGGCTCGCTGACGGGGAGAACTGCCGTGGATTGAGAAGACACGGGCTGCGATCTCTGAGACGAAAGCGGCAGACTCTGCAGAGAGATGAGATCTCCACTCTCCACGATGAAGGCCCGCTCAATCGCGTTGCGGAGCTCCCGAATGTTTCCGGGCCACGAATGAGCCTCCAGCGCCCTCATCGCGTCCGGTGCAATACCGTACAGTTTTCGGCGAAGCCGCCGATTGTTCAACATCAACATCTGATGCACCAAGGGCTCGATGTCTTCGATTCGTTCCCGGAGCGGCGGCAGTCTGATACGCACGACGTTCAATCGATAGAAGAGATCCTGTCGGAACTCCCCGCAGGCCACGGCAGCCTCCAGATCACGATGGGTGGCAGCCAGGATGCGAACGTCCGCGGACAGACTCTCGGAGCCACCCAGCCGCTCGAACGTGCGGGTCTCCAGGACTCGCAGAAGCTTTGACTGCATGTCCGGCCGCATGTCCCCCACCTCGTCGAGAACGAGTGTGCCCCCCCGAGCCATTTCCAGCCGTCCCAGGTGTCTGGAGGTCGCTCCAGTGAAGGCTCCTTTCTCGTAGCCGAAGAGCTCGGCCTCGATGAGATCGACAGGGAGAGCCGCGCAGTTCACGGCAACGAAGGGATACTGGGACCGCGGGGAAAAACGGTGGATCGTTCGAGCCACGACTTCCTTGCCGGTACCGGTCTCCCCTTGAATCAGCACGGTCACATCCGAAGGAGCGGCCCGTTGGACGAGGTCGAGAACCGGTCGCATGGCCTCACTGCGGCTGGACTGGAACAGGTCCGGGTCCTCCTCGAGCTGCATTGCGAGCCAACGCCACTGGTCACGGTCGGACACGATCTGTCGCCGTTCCTGCGCGACCCGGAGAGCTCGTCCACCAACGCGCGCCACCTGCGAAAACAGCTCCGTCTGAGAGCCAAGGAGGGACGGGCCCGTCTGTGGCGCTTCCAGATACATCGCGCCGAGCGGCCGGTCTTGGCCTCCGATGCTGTCGACCAGAGGAATTGCCGCGACGAGAGTCGCCTGTCTGAGGTATCTCAGACTCTGGATCTCCTGCTCTCCGGAAACGGACGGGTCGATCCTTCTCACCACCGGAGCGCGTGTTTCCACGGCCTCGGCACAGATCGTTCGACTGAAGGAGTCCTCGGCGGAAGGAGCCTCTCCCGTGTGAGTCAGCACCGGCGACAGGCCGGTCTCGGTGACGAGAACCACATAACCCCGAGCCGCGGCGAACAACCCCATGGTTCGCTCCAGCAGGACCTCCAGGACCGCCTTGAGGTCCGCCACACCCACGACGCTGGTGAGATTCAGAATCTCCCGAACGCTGTCACGGAAACCTCCGGGGAGTGCCGACTCCCCGGGCGCGCCAGCGGACTCCTTGGAGGAAGCCTTCCGTAGAACCAGGCGAAGGATGTACGGCCCGACCATGATCTCATCGCCCGCAGTGAGTGTGGTGGACGTGACGCGGATGCCTCGGACGAACGTTCCGGATCCGGAGGCCAGGTCCCGGATCGTCACCTTTCCGCCCTGGATCTCCAGTCGAGCATGATTTCGAGAAACGATGGCAGCATCGAGCACCAAGTCGCTGAACGGTGATCGTCCAATGGACACGTACCCGTCACTCAGTGACTGTTGCCCGACCTGTTCGCCTTGACGAAGGACTATGAGATCGTACAGGCTCATCGATCGCTATTATAACGCAAGAAACGATCCCTGTAATGACCGACACGATCGGCCGGTGCTGACACTAGGGTGGCAAGTCTCTTGATGCGGAGTGGGAGTGATCGCTCTGTCGACCGATGAAGCCTCGTCACCGAGGATCAAGGGGCTTTGGGCTGCTGTCGTGCCCGGGGCTCGACTCGACCCCTCCCTCGATCCACACGGAGGCAAAGCCCGCGGCAAACGGGCTGTCCTTGGTCGACCCAAGGGAGAGCACCAACTCGCCGCGGCCGCACCGTGTGCAGTTGTCGATCTCACCCTTGCCCGGGGAACACGAATCCCACTGATTGGTTCTTCCGGTGAGGACCGTCCGGGCGCTCTTGAGAGTACCCGATTCTTCCGGCACGCCACGGAGAGTCCGACAGTCCTGAATCAACAGGCCCCCCACCTCGACGCGGACGTCCTCTCCCGCCTCCAACACGACGCCGGTCCTCTCATACCCGGACGAAGCGTCCACGACCACCCTCCGGCCGCGCGGTTCTCGGCCTTCGCGCAAGACGCGCAGCGCGCGATCCAGAGCCTCGGTCAGAATCGGTCCATTGCCCGATCTCTTCCGGCACGCCTCCAGGACAGGACGAGCCTGGCGGTCGCCGAGGCAACCGAGCGCCTCGGCTGCCCGATAACACTCGTAAAAGGAACCACGGGCGAGCGCGCGTTCGAGCACCGGACGGGCTGCCGAAACCCGCAGAATGCCTAGAGCCCACAGAGCCTCGGCTCGGTCCAAACGGGCAAAGACATCGTTGGTGGCGGGCTCGCGCCGGGCCAAGTCGAGCAGGTGAACGCCCGCGCTCGGATCGCCTATCAGACCAAGAGCACGGGGCACACGGCCGGCGCTGCCAGGAGCGTCACCCAGATGGGCGATCAGAGAAGCCAGTGCCTTTCGGACTTTCAGACGGCCCAATCCGCACGCCGAGGCGCGGCGCACATGCGGATCGGAATCGGATAGGAGCCCGATGAGCACATCACTCGCGGGCAAGCCACCGATCTGTCCCAGAGCCTGCGCGACCCGGACACGTATTAAAGGGACGGGGGAACGGACGTGGGCGAGCACAGAGGCAACGTCGTCGGGCTGACCGATCCGACCCAGCGCTGCCAGCGCGGCGGCGAGCGCATCCTGCGGCGAGGAAGGGCCTCTCAAGGCGTCGAGCAGGCGGCAGAGCCCCCTGCGGGCGTCTTCACCTCCGGCTGCGGCAAGACCTTCCGCAGTCGGCACACCGCTCCGAACGGGGTCCACGAGCGCGAGGGCGACTGTCGTTGGGATGAGATCGGAGGCCCCTGTCTGCCCCAAGGCGGGTGCGAGCGCCAACCGATCAAGAAGCGGGGCGCTCGAGGGACGGTCTCCGACCGCTCGGAAGTGCGACAGTGCGCGGATCGGATCGCAGGTGATCAACAATGTGGCATAGGCACGGGCCGCCTGTAAAGACAGAGGGAATCGATTTCGGACCGACTGGGCGGTGATCCGCGCGAAGCTGTCCGGTTCGTGCGACTTGACGAGGAGCGAGGCGATCCGAAGTCGCTCGTCGGGAGTGGGGGCGACCTCCACCGCCCTGGCCAGAATACGCCCTGCTCGCGGGTCTCCGCTGGCGATCCACATGTTCAGAAGGGCTGACATCTGCGGATCGTCCGCCGTCTTCAGCGCGAGCGAAACAGCATCTGAATCCGGAATCGTGAGTGGGAAGGGGTAAGGCTCCGTTAGCTCAGGGCCTCGGTCGACAGGCGAGGAAGACAACCACGACGGAATCTCCCTGCGCAACATTTCAATGTACCATCGGTTCTCTGTCTGAAACGTCCACTCACTCCATTTTGGAGGGATGTAGAGCCTCGGATCCGACAGTCTCAGTCGGAGCACGTACTGAGTCTCGTGCGTAAGCCCGCCCACCACCTGGTGAAAGTGGTGAGATCCCTTCTTCAAAGCCGCAAAGAGCTCCTTCCGATCGGCCGAGCGTACGATTCTCACGTCGAGAGCCATCGGCTCCACCGACCGGACATGGACCGTCACTGCGGTATCGGACGCCAGAAGATCGACCCACAGAGGGAGAACATGTGGCATCCGGAACGTACCCACCCGTGGTCCTCCGGCAAGTCCGATTTCGTAGGTCTGTCCGGACGCCAGTCCCTGCAAGGTCGCCTTTCCACGAGCGCCTTCCACGGGGGTGCGTGAGATGACCTTTCCGGAAGCCCGGGTTTCCAGATATTGAAGCATCGATGGAGTCGGGCGAAGAGAATATTCCACCAGAGCGGAGCGGGGGGGCTGAGGAGTCACCGAGAGGAGGGTCAATGTGTAAGGGGAAGCACGACCACGGCGATCACCCAAGCCTGGATCAAGAGGTGCCGGCGCCCGGATCATCCACACGACCGTTATCGTGACCGCTGCAATTACGGAAAATCCCACGACAGAGAACGGCCATCGAGCTCGGGACACCGAAGACGCCGCCCCCCCCGGTCGCGCAGGATCAGACTCCTTGGCGCGACGAGAAGGTTTCCAGGAGGATCCGGTCGGGCCGGACGATAGCGAGGTGAGCACACGCCTCATCTCTTCCGCCGTCGAATAACGATCCTTGGGGTTCTTGGCCATGGCCGTCTGGACCACGCTGTCCAGGGCCGTGGGCAGGCCCGGCACCAAACCGCTGGGAATCGGCGGCGGAGTCATCAGGTGCTGAGCGAGAACCGTGGCTTCCTTGGTGGTCACGAAAGGGCGGACTCCCGTCACCAGCTCGAAGAACAGGGCACCCAACGCATAGATGTCGGAAGCCGGCGTCGCCTGGAGTCCCTCGATGACCTCAGGCGCGAGGTAGGCTGGAGTACCGACGATCCCACCGGTCTTTGTGCGCGACGGCATCGTCGTCCACTTGGCCAAGCCGAAGTCTCCGAGTTTGAAAAACCCGGGGGTCGATTGGAATACGTTGCCGGGTTTGACATCCCTATGGAGTATGCCGTGGTCGTGAGCTAGGGCAAGAGCCGAGGCGATCTGGACGGTCACCTCGACGGCCTCGCGCCACGGAAGCGCACCCTGGGCCATCCGAAAGCTCAGCGAGCCTCCAGGAACGTATTCGTAAGCGATCCAAGGTACGTCCTCCTCGATGCCGTGGTCGTAGATCACCACGACGTTGGGATGTCTGAGCGAGGCGGTGATCCGTGCCTCGTCGAGGAAACGCCCCCTCTCGTCGCAGTTGGGATCGAGCTCGATTCTGAGCAGCTTCAACGCCACCGGCCTCTCGAGAACGACCTGATCGGCAAGCCAAACGATCGCGTACTCACCCGCGTTCAACACGCGCCGCAGATGGAACCGAGCGGTCAGTGCCTCGGGGATCTCGAGGCCGTGGAGTTCCTGGCTCATCGTATTTTCAACTCGCTGTAATGGAGACATTATCATCGTAGTTTTCTCGAGACGAAATGTCAAAATTCCCCCAAAATGGCGGGGGGCCTGTCGGCCGGGTGTTCTCATGGGCCGTGGGCCGACAGCCGAGGCCTTTGGTACGAGATCGAGTGGATGACGGACCCGGACGGACTGCGAGGGACCGTGGTAAAATCGACCAAAAAATGCGCACATCACGACCATAACGGGAGATTGCTTTTTGCCATGACTGCCACGCTCACGCCCCGAAATTTGTTCAAATCCTGGCTTGCGGAAGGTCGCCAGCCGGTCCCCTTGGGCTGCTGGATCGCCAGCGCCAGCCCGATCCTGTCAGAAGCCATGGGGTGGGCCGGCTTCGACTTCCTGGTTCTCGACATGGAGCATTCTCCGGTCGACATCCCGCAGGCCTTGAACATCTTGCAGGCGGTCTCGGGAACGGCCACCACGGAAGTCGTGGTACGCCTTCCCTGGAACGACCAGGTCATGGTCAAGCGCGCACTGGACATCGGGGCTTTCAACCTGATGTTCCCGTATATCCAAAACGCGGAGGAAGCTCGCCGCGCCGTCAGTTACACCCGCTACCCGCCGCAGGGCCTGCGCGGAGTCGCGGCCACGCAACGGGCCAGTCGCTACGGAACCCTATCCAACTACTTCGAGAAGGCCGACGGATCGATCTGCGTGATCCTCCAGATGGAGACATCCAAGGCTCTGTCGCAGCTGGACGAGATCGTCCGGGTCGAGGGAGTGGACGCCCTGTTCGTCGGACCCGCGGATCTGTCCGCGTCGATGGGCCACCTCGGCGACATCGAGCATCCGCATGTTCAAGCGGTACTCGCCCAGACCGCCCGAACCTGTCGCGAGCTGGGAAAACCCTGCGGAATCATCGGAGGAAGCGCACAGCGGGCGCGACACTACATAGACCTCGGCTTCCGGTTCGTCGCGATCGGTTCCGACCTGAGCATGTTGATGGCTCGAGCCCGTGAGACGATCACCGCCGTTCGTACCGATGGATCGCCCAGCACCACAACGTAAGACTTCGTCAACAATAGGCCGGCGTCGAGGGTGCAGTCGGGCGGGTGGCGTAGTCTGTGGCTTCAAGTGGCCTGCTGAGGCCGGTGGAGTGACCGAGCATTACGATGAGGGATTCATCCCATGGAGGTAACATGTTCGTCTCCAAGCCGTTGTGCTGGATGAACGTCACCAGCATCTTCATCTTCTGCTGTGGGTGGCCAAGCGTTGGTATTACAGCCGCGGAGGAACCATCGAGCAACGCCCGAACAAACGGGAGGCCCGTGTACCACGGATCAGACCTGGGAGCCCGTCTGGATCCTGGCACTGGGTCGGTCCTCTTCAAACTTTTCGCTCCCTCCGCCACGGATGTGAAGGTCTTGCTCTTCGACCGACACGATCAGAACAGAGAGCTGGGCTCCAAGTCTCTGAGAAAGGGCAACCAAGGAGTGTGGGAGGTCGTTTTCGATCCTCGAGACACCCACTCCTCTGATCGCCCCCTTGCCAGTCTGGATGGGTGCTTCTACCAGTACGAAGTGGAAGTCCGCGGAAAACGCGCAAGAGTCCTCGATCCCTATGCGAGGTCCATGGCCTCATTCCGCGGCGGCAGCAACGGCGATGTCGTGGGAAAGGCCGCGATTGTGAACCTGGACGACCGATCACAGGCGGGTTCGATAACACCCGGTTTCTCCAACGGCAAGATCATGTCCAGTCGCACGGACATGATCGCGTACGAGATCCACGTTCGGGATTTCACAGTTGGCGATGGCCGCATCGATCCGGCAAGGAGAGGCACGTTTTTGGGTTTCATCCGGAGAATCCCTCACCTGAAGGAGCTGGGCGTCACTCACGTTCAACTGATGCCCGTCAACGCCTTCTACGGAGCCGATGAGAAGATCAGACACTATCAAGACAAGGACTCCAAGAATCCGAACTACAGCTGGGGTTACGATCCGCATGGCTTCTTCTCGTTGGATGGCTGGTATGCGTCCGATCCCGACGATCCCTACTCAAGGATCCGGGAGTTCAGGGCCCTGGTCAACAAGCTCCATGAAGCGGGCATCGGTGTCGTGATCGACATCGTCTACAACCATACGGCCAGGCTCGATCTTCTCGAGAGAATCGAACCGGGATACTACCACCGGAAGAAGGGCGGCACGACTCCCGTGAGCGATCCGGCTCTGGAATCACGGAATCCCATGGTCAGAAAACTGATCCTCGATTCCATGAAACACTGGGTCACTCAATACGGAGTCGATGGATTTCGCCTCGATCTCATGGCTTTCCTGGACAACACGACCTTGAGACAGGCGAGAAAGGATTTGGGGAACGAGATCCTCCTCTACGGCGAAGCCTGGAACTATACCGATTTGTCCCCCCTCGAGGCTCCCATAAAGGGAATTCTGGAGAGCTATCCCAACGAAATCGAGCTGGCCACATTCAATGACATGGCCCGCAATTCCTACATGGGCAGGATCGGGGTCGGAGGTTTCGTCCAAGGCCAGCTCTCGTCGTGTCCGAGAGTGAAGAGCTGCGTCATGGGTGGTTTGGTCGGCTTTGAGAATGGAGGTACATTCGCCGACATCGAGAGGACCAACGACGCGATCTTCGCGGTCCATCCGGCGCAGGTGGTTCAGTACGTGTCTTCGCATGATGGTCTGACCATCTGGGACAACATCAATCTGACCGTCTCAGCCGACGAACGAGGGCGAGCTCAGCTGGCAAAACAGGTCGCCGCGCTTTTGTTCACGTCGCAGGGGAGGATCTTCATCGACGGAGGAAGCGAAATCGCCAGGACCAAACCGGCCATTCGCGAAGATCCGACGTTCGATCGAACCGTCACTTCCGAACTCGTGAACGAAGACCCTGATCTGAAATCGATCAGACACTTTCACGAAAACAGTTACCGATCCAGCGACTATACGAACATGATCCGTTGGGGCAGAAAGGACAACCCGACGATCAAGGGGCTCTTCGAGTATTACAGAGGGCTGATCCGAATGAGGCGCGCCATTCCCGCCTTTCGGTATTCGACTCCCGAGATGATCAGGTCAGGGCTGAGATTCATAGGAGAAGCGCCTTTCGAGAAACTGAAACCTCCTGTCTTCTCTCGGTTCTCGCAGATGGAGAGCCTGATCGTGAAGTTCGTGAACGCGCCCAAGGGTTCGAACTACTACCTGGCGGGCGAAATCCACGGAGCGAATCCCAACCCGGCCGACGTCAATCCATTCAAGGTGGCGTTCAACGAAAAGGGCGAAGGTGCCGTTCGTTTCGAAAAGGGGCAGATCAGGAGATTCCTTCTTGCGGGATGCGGCACTCCCGAATGCTTGGACATCCGGCTCGTAAAAACGATGGGTGGATGGGATGGGCCACCCGGGGCCTATTTCCCGATGGAGTACAACAGCATCAGCCCTGCGGCGGTCGGACCGGATCGCACCGTCACGATCGACCTCGGAATTCCTTGCCATTCTCCTCGAGGCGACGAAAGACCGCAGAGACCGTTCATCGCTTACTCCCTGGACAACACTCTGGATCCGAGCGCGCTCGTCGCAAGCAAAATGCGCTACAAGAAACTCATCGTTGTCCACAACGTGAGTCCGAACTCACTGGCCCTCAAGGTCGATGACCTGACTCAGCCAGAACGTTGGCGGGTGATTCTCGATGGCAACAGCGCCGGAGTGGAGCCCATTTTGTTCTCACGGACCGACGTCAAGATTTCGTCGAATCAGATCGTCGTGCCCCCACACAGCAGTGCTGTGATCGCCAGTGAGTGATTTCCGGAGCATAGAAGACAGGCCCGTATCATCCGGTCTTCTCAAGAACAAGACCCATGAATTAGCGGATTCAGTGATCGTGCTCTCAAGAAGTCGGAATGACAAGGGCCTGTTCTTCCAACGAGCCGATTTCTGGCCCGTCCGGAGCAAAGATGATCTCCTGACGGGCCGCCGTCTGCTGATCCAAAAGCCTGTGGCTCTAGCCTTCGGAGTAGAAATCCTCCAGTTTCCGACTGCGGGTCGGGTGCCTGAGTTGGGAAAGCGCTGACGCCTCGATCTGCCGAACTCGCTCCCGGCTCACACCAAACTTGTGGCCGATCTCCTCCAGCGTCGATTCCCGACCGTTGATCAACCCAAATCGGTACTTGATGACCATCTGCTCCTTGAAGTTGAGGGTTCGTAAGACGCCCTCCACCTGCTCTCTCAAAAGCTTGTTCTTGATGATGTCATCAGGCTTGGGCACGACTCGGTTCTCGACGAACTCCCCCAGATTGGAGATTTCTTCGTCATCGAACTTGCGATACTCGAGGGAGATTGTGTCCTTGCACAGACTCAAGGCGTGCTGGATCTTGCGCCAGGAGACCTGCAGAGATTGGCTCAACTCCTGAGAGGTCGGTTTTCGGCCGAGCTTGGCGGACAGATTTCTCACCGCGCGATGGATCCTCGAGATCGTCTCGCTCATGTGAACCGGCAACCGGATGTTCCTGGACTGATTCGCGATGGCGCGCACGATCGCCTGCTTGATCCACCAGGAAGCATAGGTCGTGAAGCGGAATCCCCGGTTCGGATCGTACTTCTCGATCGCCCTCATCAAGCCGCGATTGCCCTCCTGGATGAGGTCCAGAAGCGGTATTCCGCGTTTGGCGTACTTCTTGGCTATACTGATGACCAGCCTCAGATTCGACTCGATGAGCACCCGTCGAGCCTTCTCGTCCGAGGCCTGCGCCCGCTTCGCCAGAGATCGCTCCTCTGTCGCGGTGAGCAGGCTTCGGGCTGCCACTTCCTTCAAGTAGTCGTTCAGGATGTCCCGATCGACAGCCCCCAGCTCTCGTGTCGGGACCTCCTCCTCGTCGAACGGGTCTACGTCGATTCCATCCCGGATCTCCCTGGAAACCTCGATCCGATCGTCGAGAGGAACATCACGCAAGAGATAGGCCTGGTAGTCGCGGTAGAACTTCTGCGCCAGCCGGTTGTCGTCGCGATCCTCCATCTTGTGCAGCTCCTTCAAGCCTTTGCCGTCCGTTGCATTGACCACCCAGTGAGTGATTCTGTCTTGTTATTATCCGCGGCTGCGACCAGACGCATGGTTAATTCGCTTTCTCGGGGCTTGTCAAACAGTCGACGGCTGCTTAGGATGGGCCGCAAATGGCCCAACAGCACTCGGTCGTCCTCTGTTCCGACGACGTCGATCGGCAGCCGGCAGTACTCGCGGCGCTTCAGGAAGCCGGCTATGACGTTGAGTTGTCCGGATCCACGACCCGGCTCCTTCTCCTTCCCCCCCGACCCGACCGTGTGGCCATCGTGATCGACCTCATCGGCTCCCCCATCCAGACCTTCAACCTGATCTCCCGCCTCCGCGATCAAATGGGTTCCGAGGAAGTTCCCATTCTGCTGGTAATCGACGAGCTTCGACCGAGCGAAGTGGTTCGCGGTCTTCAGGCGGGAGCGACCGACTGCATCAGCCGGAGCCTCTCGAACGATGAACTCGTCAGTGCTGTCAATCGATGCCGAACCAGAACCCCCTCGAATCCGCCACCGGAGCATCCTCAAGATCGAGTCTTGGCATCGCTCGATCGGGTCGCCTCCCCAAGAGAGGATCCAAGCATCCCGCAGGCTCCTCCAAGGTTCCGAATGGGCCAACGGGCCGTCGTTCCCTCCACAAACCCTCCGGAGTTCGGCTCTTCCGGAACCGTTTCCTTACCCGATCCGATCCGGTCGCCTTTCGCCCGCACCACTCCGCTGCCCTCAGCAGAGCCAGCGGTCATCCTTCAGACGGTCTCTCACCGGAATCTCCTGGAGGGCCCACTGAAGGACCGGATCTATCAGGAAATCCTCGGGCGGCTCGATGTCGGAGTGGTCGTCGTTTCGACCAGCCATCGGATCGACTACATCAACCGGGCGGCCCGACAGATCTTCGAAATCTGGGAGCCGGGCAGCCCCGTGTTTCCACCTCGACTCGCCGGATTAACGCGGGACACACTGTTCGAACTTTTGTTCAGAGGAGATCAAGACCCCATTGCCCTCTCCTTCGAAGGAAGCAGAGTCAAGGCGATCACCGGCTCTATGATCCCCTGTTCCGACCAGCAGGAACAGACCCTTGGGTACATCATCATGGTTTGCGAACTGAGGGAAAAACCCACGAGTCACCGCTCCCACGAGGACATCCAGCTCACCAAAGAGCTCACCGAGGGCGCGGAAAAAGCGGGTCAGAGCCTCAACGTGCTGGCCAGAATGCTCCAGACCCTCGACCGCGAGAAGGTCCTGTCAGACCCAAGGACCCTACGCTCCTTCGAACTCATGCGTCATGAAATGGAGCGACTTACGAACCTGATCCAGCAGTTGAAAGATCACAGAAGCAAGGGGAAGACAGCGTGAAGGTGCCGGCATCCAGGGTACTGGCTGCTCTTTTGCTCATCGGACTCGCGGTGCTGTCCGCGGTCCCCGCCATGGCCCGTCCGCGTCCGAGGCGCGCGTCCAGATCGTCGCCCGCCACCGCCAATGCCACGGCTACCGTGCCGATTCCTTCGGCGCTCAGCATCAGCGGTGCACCGATCCCCGAGATCAACCTCCGAGAAAAGCTCCGGCCCTATCTGAATACGCGCTCGGCCAATTATTGGGACTGGTCGGCCGATGGAAACGCGCTCTTCATCACGACTCGATTCGGAAGCACCCCCCAGCTCCACCGTCTGGACGCCCCCCTGGGCGCTCGCCATCAGCTCACGTTCTTCGAAGAACCGGTGGTCCGTGTTCGCGCGGCCTCCGGAGGGCGCGTCGGCAGGCCATTCGTGGTGCTCGCCAAAGATTCAGGAGGTGGCGAGAACTACCAGCTCTTCCGATTGGATCGTGGCGGGGAAAGGCCGATCCTGCTCACAGACGGCAAGAGCCGCAACGCGACGTTCGAGCTCTCGAGGGACGGACGGCTGCTGGCGTTTTCCTCCAACGCCCGAAACGGGAAGGACATGGACATCTACGTGATGGATCCACAGAACCCCGCGTCGCGGCGTCTCTTGATCCGGGTCAATGGGGACTTCGAGGTCAATGACCTCTCGAGAGACGCAACCCGCCTTCTGGTGACGGAAACCATCTCGGCCAACGAATCCTACATTCACGAGGTGGAGATCGCCTCCGGAAAGAGGAGAACCCTCACTCCACGAACGAGCCAAACCGAGGCCGTCCCGCGACCGGCCGCGTACCGGAGCCCTCGCTACCTCGGAGGTGATGGTTCGATCTTGGTTCTCACCGATCGCCACGGGGAGTTCCGGGAGCTCGTCCGGATGGATCCGTCCGGCGAAGAGACTTCGCTGAGCTCGCGAATGCACTGGAACGTCGATAATTTCGCGGTCTCTCCCGATGGGAGACTGGTCGCATTCGTCGTCGACGAGAACGGCATCGATCGGCTCTACCTTCTGGACACCCGGACCGTCCGGGAACTCCCCACACCACAGCTTCCCGCTGGAGTCATCGGCCGAATCCAGTTCGACCCCGACGGAGCGAGACTTGGATTCAGCCAGTCGACTCCTCGATCTCCGCAAGACGTGTTCTCTCTGGACGTGATGGGCCAGAAAATCACACGTTGGACCCAGAGCGAGGCCGGTGGTCTCGACCCATCCCAGTGGGTGCTCCCTGAGCAGATTCGTTTCCCGACGTTCGATCGAGTCGGAGACAAACCGAGGACGATTCCGGCGTTCTACTTCCTTCCCACGTCTCGTTCCGACGGGGAACGTCTACCGGTGGTCATCCTGATTCACGGAGGACCGGAGGCACAGTGGCGACCGTCATTCGATCCGTTCGTCGGATGCCTGACCAAGGAACTGAGGGTTGCTGTCCTGGCTCCCAATGTGCGGGGATCGGACGGCTACGGCAAAAGTTGCCTCCTCTTGGACAACGGAACCAAACGAGAGGACTCGATCCGGGACGTGGGTGCCCTCCTCGACTGGATCACCACCCGACCGGAACTCGATCCGTCGAGAGTCGCGGTGTACGGAGGGTCCTACGGCGGATTCATGACCCTCTCGTGCCTTTACCGCTACCCCGACCGGATCCGGGCAGGCCTCGTCATGTGCGGCATCTCCAATCTGGTGAGCTTCCTGGAAAGAACCAAGGACTACCGGAGAGACCTTCGACGGGCTGAATACGGTGACGAGAGAGATCCCGCGATGCGCAAGTATCTCGTCTCGATCTCGCCACTCAGCCACGTCGACGAATTCCGCTCACCTCTCCTCTGTTTTCAAGGCGCCAACGACCCGAGAGTCCCAGCAACAGAGGCGGAACAGATCGTGGAGGCCTTGCGCTCCCGTGGGGTGGATGCCTGGTACGTCCTGGCCCGGAACGAAGGCCACGGTTTCGCGAAGAAGGAAAACCAGGACATCGCTCTGCTCTTGAGGGTGCTCTTCTTGCAGAAGAATCTCTTGAGTACCGGGCGCTAGGAGCGTGTCGGACTATCCGTCCGACAAGGCTCCAGTCCGGAGTCCGGAGACGGTCGGAGTCTTACTCCGACAAGGCTTCTAGGCCTGGTACGTGGATGCGGCCGTCGAACCGCCGCGTCCGGTCCAGTTCGTGTGGTGATACTCTCCGCGTGGCCGGTCGACTCGTTCGTAGGTATGAGCGCCGAAGTAGTCACGCTGAGCCTGCAGCAGGTTCGTCGGAAGCCGATCGCAGCGATAGCCGTCGTAGTACGCCAGAGCGGCTGACATCGCGGGCACCGGAATCCCAAACTGCACGGCCGCGCTCATAACCCGTCGCCACGGCTCCTGTGCCCGGGAGAGCGCCTCGGAGAAGAACGGATCGAGCAGCAGATTGACCAGGGATCTGTTCCGGTCGAAAGCGTCCTTGATCCGATCCAGGAAGGCCGACCGGATGATGCAGCCGCCGCGCCACATCAATGCGATACCGCCGAAGTTCAGATCCCACCCGTACTCGCGGGCCGCGGCGCGCATGAGCTGATAGCCTTGGGCGTAGGAGACGATCTTTGACGCGTACAGAGCCTGTTCGAGATCATCCACGAAACGGGAGACGTCTCCCTGGAAGGAGCCGCGGGGCCCCGGAAGCACCCTCGATGCCGCGACGCGTTCGTCCTTCAGTCTGGAGAGGTCTCTCGCGAACACGGCTTCGCCGACCAGGGTCGCGGGCTGACCGAGTTCGAGAGAAACCGAACTCATCCACTTCCCAGTGCCCTTCTGGCCTGCGACGTCGAGGATCGAGTCGACGACCTTGTGACCCTCTTCGTCTCTGTAAGAAAAAATGTCACGCGTAATCTCCACCAGATAAGAATCGAGGACGCCGCGGTTCCACCGGGAAAAAGCCTCGTGCATCTGCTCATTGGAGAGGCCGAGGCCATTCCTCATCAGATGGTACGTCTCGCAGATCATCTGCATGTCGCCATACTCGATGCCGTTGTGTACCATCTTGACGAAGTGACCGGCTCCATTGTCTCCGACCCAGTCGCAACAAGCTTCCTCGGACGAAGTTCTTGCCGCGATCGACTGGAAGAGAGGCTTGATCTGATTCCAGGCGGCTCTCGACCCCCCTGGCATGATGGATGGACCGGTGAGAGCCCCTTCCTCCCCGCCCGAGATTCCCGTTCCCACGTAGAAGAGCCCCTTCTCCTCAAGCCGAGCCGTACGGCGGATGGTGTCCTGGAAGAAGGAGTTGCCACCGTCGATGACAATGTCCTCCGGCTCGAGGAGAGGAACCAACTGATCGATCAGCTCGTCAACCGGTTTCCCGGCCTTCACCATCATCATCACCTTGCGGGGTCTGGGAAGCGAAGCCACGAGCTCAGACAGCGAGTGGCAACCAACGATCTTGCGCCCCTTGGCCCGGCCGGCCAGGAACTCGTCGACCCGAGCCGTGGTTCGGTTGAAGCAAGCCACGGTGTACCCTCTGCTCTCCATGTTGAGCACGAGGTTCTCTCCCATCACCGCAAGACCGATCAATCCGATGTCTGCCTTCGCCATGATTCGCTCGACTCTCCTCTCGCTGGCACCATCCAGATAACGACGGAAGAAGTCTATCGCACGCGGGGGTTCGGGAAAACAGGAAACTGATGCTTGGTCAGTGACGACATCGAACAGGAGGGCCTTCGGGCCTCCGCGGAATCGAGGAATCAATGGTGGAATTGCCGCGCGTTCCGGAAGTGAGGTATTGTCAGGGAAAATCATGAGCGCCGAGGCTAGAGCATCGAACCGCCCGGGGGCGGAGCGCGCGGTGAACGGACTCATCGCCGTGTGCGCTGTCCTCGCCATCGTTCACCTGGGCCGGCTCGCATACGAAGCGGCTGCGAGGGCTCTTCAGTTCGACGACTTCATCGACTTGCACCTGGCCTGGCTCATCTCGCAGGGAGAGTTTCCCTGGACGAATCTGCTTAACCCACACGGATCACTCGAGTGCTGGCCGCTGGCCGGTCTGGTGACGCTTTGTGGCGGAGAGTTGGTGGCCCAACGCTGGGCTCTCTGGTTGTTCTTCGGCTTTGACATCGCCATCGTCCTCATCGTCGGTTGCCATTTTGCCCGACGCGGTCTCTGGGCCGAGGCCATTGTGGCAGTCTTTCTCGTGGTAGGGTCCCCCCTGTTGCGCCAGCATCTTGGAGACGTTCGCGGCGAGGTCCTGGCCGCGGTCGTCCTTTTGATGGCCGCGGAAATCGCCGGAAGTGGGGCAAGGGCCGGCCCCCTGGGGCTCCTCGTTTCCGGAGGCCTGCTCGGGGCGGGGTTCCTGATGAACCAGAAATGCCTCGTCTTCTACCCGCCGTTCGTCTTGGCTCTGTTCCTGGCCTCCGGCTGGCGACGGGGTCTTCGCGATGCCGCGACCGTGGGTGCGGGAACGATTCTCGTTCTGGGGGCGTTCGCCGCCTTTCTTCGGTCCCACGGTGTCCTGGGACCGTTCTGGCACGAGACCATCGTCGTACCGATAGAGGCCCCCATCCATCCCAGCATGCGACACAAGGTGTTGAGCTCAGAGTTCCTCGGGACTCTCATCAGCATCAACTTTTCGTTCGCCCTGTGTCTGCTCTGGGCTTTGGGCCGCGAAATCGAGCGACTATCGGGCCGTCGCCCGAGCTTGTGGACCACTGCCGAGCCAACGGTCGGCGGACCTCTCCCCTGGCCGGAGTCGGAGAGCACCGCCCGAGCCTTTGACCTCTGCCTCGCGTTGGGTTCCGTGGGGATGCTCTTCATCAACCCTTTCCCGCACCCCTACAACTACCTTTTGATCGGCCCTTTCCTGGTGCTCCTCGCGGCGCCGGCAGTGACCGGGATGATCCGGGCTTTCTTTCACAGACCTCGGTCTCTGATCGCGGCCCTTCTCATGACCGGTTTCCTGATCGCCGATGTGGGGCTCCCTTTCCGGGTCGGTCGTCACTCGCTGGACGGTTCTGCCCAGGCTGCCGAGCTCGCGCGTGTGCAGGCTCTCACAGCCGGCGACGAGCCGATCTTCGACTCCTGCTGCCGCTTCTTCCGCCCGACCGGAAGCCGGGCGGTCCCCATTGTCGAGTGGTCGGTGGAGCTCTTCCGACAGCGGATCGTGCCACCCGTCTCCGAGGAGCTTCCGGCGACTCGATGCCACGTCGTCTACTGGGACCGGATGCTCGAACAATTCTTGCCTCCATCCGACAGAGATTTCGTGCTCCGACACTACCTGATCGCCGGAGGGGCGACTCGGGTGGCCGGATGCTGGGTGCGCACGGCCAGCCCGGGCCAGCCCGCCTCTTTCGAGATCGCCATCCCCGGTCACTACTGGGTCGTCGTCTCCCCGCCGGGCCTATCGCCCGTCAAGGTGTCGATCGATGGTCGACCGGTGGGGTCCGATGGCAAAGCCCCCCTGCCCCTCGACAAGGGTGCGCACACACTCGTGACCGATGGGACTGACGGCCGTTCGGTCGCAGTGGTTGCACGACCACCCGGCCCTGATGGATTTCCGGCGTACCATCCACCGGATCGCTGATCGAATATCACCGGTTCGGAGAGCTCGTCTCACCGAGCAGATTTCGAGCGGCCGGTTCGGCCCGGTCTGGGACGTCAGCAGACCTATCATACGTCCAGAACAGGCTCCGTTTCCACGTGCGTCCGGCCGAGATTCCGCGAGCTCACGATCGCCAGAAGGGCGCTGTCAGTGGAGTTGCAGCCCGTTCGAAACGAGTCCGGAAGGCCGACCTGCATCGTCAGATAGAGAGCCAGGAACAGCGGCTTCACCGTGGGGGGAATCCCCAAGATCAATGCCATTGTATCCGCAAAGATCACAAGCTCCCCCGGGACGCCCGGCACCGCGTAGCCCAAAAGGAAGATGACGGGCAATGAAACCAGAAGCTGGATGACGCAGATCTGGGAGCCCACGAACTTGGCCAGCATCACGCCCATGACGTACACACAGATGAGCGTGCCGTTGATGCCCAGGTACGACCCGCCCGCGATGACGAACTGCCGAAGTGAGGCGGGGACCTCGGGAAACGCCACCTTCATGCGAGCCAGACTCAAGGGCACCGCCAGTGTCTCCGACGAGCTGGCCCACAACAGCGGGTACACCTTGATCCAGTACTGGGTCAAATACCGCTTCACGCTGAACCTTGGTTCGACCGCCCAGGTAAACACGACGTAGAGAGTGTGCCACGCGAAGCAGAGAGCGGCTGTCGTGCCGCCCAGAACGAAGTACATCCACACGAACGTGAACCGTTCCGGAATCCATTCGGGACGCACAACGTGGAGCAGTCCGATGATGTTCGCTCCGGCCCCAATCCCTTGCGACGAGAGAGACTCCGCGGCGTACTCCGGAAGGCGGGTGAAGAAGGCTCCGCAGGTAAGCATGAAAACGGGAGTCATGAGGACCAGGAACTGGCCTGCCGATTCGATCCAGTCTCCAAACATCACGAAACAGTGTTTCAGTCTTTTCCACCGACAAGCCACGGGAACCGTCAGAATGGCCCCGTAGACTCCGTAGAGGAATGGATTCCCGATGAGGGCATCCACGAGCTGACCCCCAACCTTCTTGAGGAGTGCGAGCGGCGTCAGGCTCGAATCCAGCGTGAATGGGATCTGAAAGACGAACGCCAGAGCGCCGATGGCGAACAAAATTGCCAGTATTCGCGCCAAGACGAACTGGAGAATGACGCGCAACACCCAACCGCTGCCGTGCCGTTCGACCAGATCGACCATCTTGACCAAGGCCGAGGAGAGCAAGAAATATAGAAGGAAAGGAACGAACAGACCGTAGGCGTTAATCCCCCAACCGACGCCGTCCGCCACGGATTGGCCGACCCGCGGCCACAAGGCGGCGAGCGTCATGCCCAGACCGAGCGACGTCAACGCGATGGCCAAAGATCGTCTCTCGACGACCGTCACCAGACGCTCGTACAGACTCCCCACCGGACACTCTTCAGGTGGGTCAACGGCTTCCCCGGAGGGCATCGCGGCAGTACCGTTCGGAGAGTCCGCATCGATCGCTGGGAGATTCTTCTTCGACATGCTACTGCCTTCCGGAACCACGGCCGAGGAACCCTCGATACGTCGTCTGGCTGTGTTACGTCTGGTGCGGTTGAGCCTCCACAAGCCTCGGGGCCGATTGCGTCTCCAACACGTCGCGGAGGTGCAGTCTCAACACCGGTCGGATCCCGTTGAAACAGGCCAACACAGCAGAGCCGTTGGAGATCATCGTCGACATCACGGGGCTCATCCACCCAAAGGCAGAGACTGCGTAGGCGAGCGAGTTCAGGACCCCCGTGATCGCGAAGTTCTGGCTGAGCAGGCGCATCGCCTCTCGAGAGGTATCGACCGCTTTCACCAGACCGTGCAGGTCCTCTTCGATCAGGACCACCCCGGCGATCTCCCGCGCGATTTCGGCCCCACCCCGGACCGAAATCCCGATGTCCGCGTACGAGAGGGCCGGCGAGTCGTTGATCCCGTCTCCCACGACAGCCACGATATGCCCTTCCGCTTTGAGTTCCTGGACGACGCGAGCCTTGTCGTCGGGCAACATCTCCGCGAAGAACCTCGTGAGTCCGAGCTCCTTCGAGACCCGGGCCGCGGCCCTCGGGTTGTCCCCCGTCAACATGACCAGGTCGTTGATGCCCCGTTCCCGCAGGGCTGCGACGACCGCCCGACCTTCGTGTCGCATCCGATCCTGATAGATCAGGGTCGCCACGTGCGTTCCATCGGCCGCCAGATAGAGAAGCGACCGAGCGTGGTCGAAATAGTCGTTCTGTTCGTCTTTGGACAGACGTAAGGGGATGCCCTGCTCCGTGAGGAAGCGGGCGCTTCCGAGGAGGATCCTTTTCCCGTGGACCGTGGCCTCCACTCCTCGACCCACATGGAACTTCGACCGGTCGCGCTTCGGGATGTCGATCTTCATCGTCTCAGCCCGTCTCATCACGGCCAGGGAGACAGGATGGGTCTGGCGCGCCGAGGCCGCCGCAGCCAGGGTGAGTGCCCGTCGAACCGAATAGTTCGCGTGGACGCGGATCTCGTCGACTTCCGGAACGCCGTGGGTGAGAGTCCCGGTCTTATCGAAAACGACGGTCGAGACCCGGGCCAGCTTCTCGATGTGAACTCCACCTTTGATCAACACCCCGTGACGGGCAGAGGCCGCCATCGCAGCCAGGATCGTGGTGGGCGCGGACACCCGTGGTCCGGTACCGAAATCCACGGTGACCAAGGCCGCGAACCGATTCATATCGAAGGCAGCCAGAGAGATGGCGGTCGACAGTGCCAGAGAAGGGCTCACCAGTCTGTCCGCCACCTTCTCCGCATAATTCTGGGCACGCGTTTCGTAGACCGGGGCGTTCTCGACCAACTCCACGACCTGGGCCGCCCTCGTGGCGCAGCCGACCTTCTCCGCCCGGATGTAGATCGTCCCTTCCTTCACCGCGGTGGCGGCAAAGACCTTGTCACTTTCGAGTTTGTTCACCGGGAGAGACTCTCCGGTCAGCATCTGCTGATCGACCGTGGCTTCCCCCTTGACCACCGTGCCGTCCACCGGGATCAGGGACCCCACATACACGACCACCACATCACCGACCACCAGATCGGTCGCCTTGATCTGGGTCTTCTTCTCGTCCCGCACGACCCACACGAGGGTCTGCTGGTACTCCAAGAGCTCGTCCATGGCCCGGCGCGATCTGGCTTTTGTGAGATCCCTGAGATAGTCGGCCAGGCAGATGAGCCAGACAATGCAGCCGGCATTCATGACGTCCCGGGTCGCCACGGCGGCCGCCACGGAAACGGCGTCGAGGCAATCCACGTTGAGCCGTCGCTCCCGCTTGATGGTATTCCAGGCTCGGACGAGGATCGGCAAGGACGTCCAGGCGACGATAGGGTACGCAGCAAGAGCCAGCGCGCCTTCGGCGAACAGACTGACCGCCGCCCCGACGCTGGAAATCCAGAGGGCCCGCTTCGAACACCCGCCGCCCTCATCGTCCGATACGGTCTGGGAAGGAACCGCCGGATTCGGTGATCGCGTCAGAATCTCCTCATCGGTCACGGTGGACAGAGCGACCAGGATCATCGGGACATCGGTCTGCCCGGCATTGAAGACAACAATGACGCTTTCGGCCAAAGGAGAGATCCGGACCGATGAGACTCCATTGATCGACGAGAGGAAGCTCTCGAGCCCCGCGGAAAACCGCTGATCGTTCCGTACCCTTTGAACGCGGAATCTGACGCGTCCGGAGAGCTTGTGGACCACCTCGACGGTGCGAACTCTCCGGGGGGGCGACATCTCACGGGTGGATGACGGACGCTTCGCTCTGGAGCTGCTCTGGATCAGTCTTTTCCGTGATCCAGTGGATTTGTCCTGTAACATGGTGATTGACACACGCCTCGGTCGCGCGAAAAGAGAACACGGCCCCCAAGTATCGGAGCACGATCCCAAGTGGACGACCTCAAAAAGGCGTGCCGCCACCCACGATCATCGTCGGTCGGAATCTGCGATTGGAAGAGAAGTGATCGGCTGCGAGCCCGCCGGCGCAGGTCTGTCTTCTTGATCCGATAGGGCTCGAGAATTCATCGCCACAAACGTCGTGAATCCAAACATAAACAGATTCATCCAGTGCGGCGTCGCAGCATGGCGGGCCGTCAAAACCTTGTAGAGCCCCCACGTCAGGAAACCAGCAGGAATGAGCACCTTCAAGCCCACGTGACCAGGCATGCAGTCAGCGGTCGCCGTGTCGGCCTCCGACAACAGCCTCACGATTCTTCTCGCCGGATCGACAGTCAGACGCTGTGGCAACGGCACGGGGTTCGAACGTCCCGCGGCCAAGAGATCGTGGACCTTCAAGGAACCCCACTCGGACAGCCGAGGGTACGCCGCCGCCAGGCGGCCGATCAGGTCCTCGAGAAGAAGGGTCTGATCGAACTCCACGACGAGACTGGCTGCCCTGGCGTTCGCACGGACCCTCAAAACCCCTGAAACGGACAGAAACTTCTCTCCGGCTCGACGCAATTCGTCGACCTCGTCGTGCAGAGGGGTCAGTCGCATTCTGACACGCCCCGGCATCGCGTGTACGATCGAAATCTGCTGTCTCACGAGAGGCCCTCTCTTCCTGCCACTCCAAAGAAAGAATCAGTTCAGCGGCGAAAAGCCTCTTGAAGCAAGGCCCGAACGAGTGGATGCCTCCACCGGCGAAGCCTTCTATTTCGCGCTCGTCTGCGATTTGCAGGACTTCAGCTCTTCACGAGCTTCGGCGATGATGTCGGAGAGCGATTCGCCCGATTCACAGACGAAACTCGAGACGGTGTCGGTCACGACCATGCCCGCCTTGATCGTGGACTTCACGACCCCACGAACGAACTTCTTCCCAAAAAGGGCCGCGCCCACGCCAATGGCCACTCCGGTGAGGAGTTCTTCCATGTTGACAGTCCTCCTGGTTTTCAGGCAGCTGCGGCTGAGCTGCCCCTTGCGGACCGCTCCCGATTTACCTGCGGTCCGGTTTCGTTGTCGTTCGAACGGACCTCCGACGCCAGAGAATCCAGCTCAACCTCGGCGATCAGGTCCGAGAAAGCCTCCTGAGCCTCTGCCGCCACGACCTGAAGGCCTTCCATCAAATTGAGGCCCGTGCGTACGATCCGCTTCGCGTGAGGTCTCAGGGCCGGAGCCAAGGTCACGGCGGCGACAGGAACAACGACGGCGGCGGCCGCTCCAAGAACGAGGAACTCAAGCGGATACTTTCGGATATGGTCAGCGGTATCTTTCACGAAGCCCATCCGGCACCCTCTCCTCGCGCCATTATCCGAACAGACCGCGAGTTCTTCTGGATTCCAGGTCGGCACCAAGGAACAACGACGATCATCATCGGGCAGTCTGCAAGAGATAAATCATACGCCCGTGTTGCCGAAGCGTCAAACGAAAACGAACTTTCCCGGATGGGAAGCCGTTCCCTGGCTCGTCAGCTCGTGGTATCATGATCTCTCCGAAATTCCCATATAGATTTCCTCACTTTCTCCAAATTCAGACAATGCGAGAGATGTCCGTGGACCAAAAAAACTCGAACGACGCACCGGCCTCGAGCGTCGCCAAAATCGCTATCGTGGGCCGCCCCAACGTGGGCAAGTCGTCGCTGTTCAACCGGTTCATCCAACGTCGGGACGCCCTGGTTCACGATCAGCCGGGAGTCACCCGGGATCGGATCTATGGTCGTGTCGAGTGGTCCGGGAAGAGCTTCGAAATCATCGACACCGGCGGACTCGAGCCGGGGACCACGGAACCGCTCAAGCACCTCGTCCAAAGACAGGTCCAGTTCGCTCTGGACGAGGCTGGGCTCATCTTGTTCGTGGTCGACGGCCCACAGGGACAGACCGCGATGGATCGATACATCTCCCAGCTTCTCCACAAGACCGGCAAACCGGTGCTTCTGGTGGTCAACAAGATCGATCAACCGAACCGGGCACCTCTCGTCGCGGACTTCTACCAGTTGGGATTTCCTGACCCGATCTGGGTTTCCGCCCAGCACGGAACCCGGATCGGAGATCTCCTGGATCTGATGATCGATCGACTCGAGCAGATCCCCAGGATCGAGAACGAACAGGCCTCGGTCGGGGTCAAGGTGACGCTCCTGGGCAAACCAAACGCCGGCAAATCGACCCTGATCAACAGCCTGTTGGGTGAAGAGCGCGTATTGGTGCACTCCGAGCCCGGAACCACGAGAGACTCGATCGTGGTTCCATTCCAATACGACGAACGTCCCTACACTCTGGTCGACACAGCCGGGATCCGAAAGAAACTCGCCAATGCCACGGCTGTCGAGAAGCTGTCCGTCATGGCCGCGAAGAAGGCGCTGGAACGCGCCGACCTGGCAGTGCTGATCCTCGACGCCGAGAGAGGGCTGGACACCCAGGACAAGCGGGTAGCGGGATTGATCCAGGAGGCGAACAAGCCCTGCGTGGTGGCGATCAACAAGTGGGACGCGATCGAAGACAAGCGAGGCGCGCGGTCCACGTGGGAGAGGAGGCTTTCCGAGGAGCTCTTCTTCCTCTCGTTCTGTCCGCACCTCTACATTTCGGGCCTTCAGGGACAGAATCTCGCGGAATTGATGAAAGCGGTCGACCGGGTCAACGCCAACCGCTCGCTCTTCATCCAGGCAAAGAAACTCACGTCCATGGTGAAGGAGGCATCCATCATCCACCAGCCCCCAAGCCACGCGGGACGAAAGCTGGCGGTCTACTACGTGAGCCAGCTCAAGAACCAAATGGCGACGTTCGTATTCAAGGTGAACGACTCCAAACTGATCCACTTCTCGTACGAACGCTACATCGAGAATACGTTCCGCCAGACCCTGGGTTTCGAGGGTATTCCCATGACCTTCGTGTTCAAGGACAAGGAGCGAAAGGGAAAGGGATCGTGAGTCCGGACGAGGCCGTTTGCATCCTGGGGGTCTTGCTCGGCGCGTATCTCATCGGCTCGATCCCCGCCAGTTACCTCATCGCGTGGTACGGCTTCGGCGTCGACCTCAAACGGGTCGGGTCTGGAAACGTCGGAGCCACAAACGCCATGAGATCGATCGGCCCCAGAGCAGGCATCCCCGCGGCCTTTCTCGACATCGCCAAGGGCACGATCGCGGTCCTGACGGCTGGATGGATTCTCCCGTCCGGCGGGCCGCTCGGGTCCCTCGGTCTGGGTGTCGCCTGCGGCGTGGCGGCCGTGCTGGGCCACACCTACACCCTCTTCCTGGGCTTCGCCGGTGGCAAGGGAGTCGCGACCGGCGCCGGGGTCTTCCTCGCCCTCGCCCCTATGCCGCTTCTCTGCTGCCTCGTCGTCTTCCTCGTGGTGACCCGGTTCACGAGGTACGTGTCGCTGGGATCCATCGTGGCCGCGCTCTCGTTACCCGGGTGGATCCTACTGTTTAGCCCCACCGATCGGACCGCCCTCGTCATCATTTCGACGGGGATGGCTCTATTCATCGTCCACAGACACCGGGCCAACATAGCAAGACTCCGGGCCGGGACCGAGGCCAAGGTCAGTTTCGGTCCGTCCCGCAATGAATCCAGCCCCACACAGAATGAATCCTACCCCACACAGTCCGAGGCTCCTCGATGAGTCCCCGAGAGTTCGTGATCCTGGGTGCCGGCAACTGGGGATTGACCATGGCGTGCGTCCTGGGAAAGAAAGGTCACTCTGTGCGGGTTTGGGACCACGATCCCGAGCGAGCGATCAAGACCGAGCTGGAACGCGAAAGCCGGGCCTATCTTCCCGGAACCAAACTCCCCATCACGGTCGGGGTCGGCGCTGACCTGGCGACCCTCATGGAAGGAGTAGGAACCGCCATCCTGGCGTTACCCATTCCGACGATCCGGCCGGTCTTAAGGACTCACCGGTCGCTCTTCAAGCCGGGCATGATCGTCCTCTCGCTGGCCAAGGGCATCGAGATCGAGACCGGCTACCGAGCCTCTCAGATCATCGAGGAGGTCTTGGGATCAGCGTTCCGCCCGTTGATCGTCGCGCTATCCGGCCCCAACCTCGCCCCGGAGATCGTCCGGGAAAGCCCCTCCAGCTCCGTGGTTGCCGGGGCCGACGAAACCTCCTGCCAACAGGTTCAGCAGGATCTGTCGACTCCGTACTTTCGGCTCTACACCTCCTGCGACGTTGTGGGGGTGGAGGTTGGGGGAGCGCTCAAGAACATCATCGCCATCGCGTGCGGAATCGTCGACGAGCTGGGCATGGGCAACAACTCGCGGGCTGCTCTGATGACTCGAGGACTGGCCGAAATCACCCGCCTGGGCGTTGCGCTCGGTGCCGATCCCCTCACGTTCATCGGTCTGTCAGGAATGGGTGACTTGATCGCCACCTGCACCTCCGAGCTGTCCAGAAACCACTCGGTTGGCCGGTACGTGGCGCGGGGACTCTCGCTCGAGGCGATCAAGAATCGGACACGGATGGTCGCGGAAGGCATTAACACGACCCGAGCCGCCCTCAGACTGGCCAGTGGACTCGGTGTATCCATGCCAATCACTCAGGAAGTCCACGAAATCCTCTTCTCCGGCAAGGATCCGCGGCATGCCGTACGGGAACTCATGACCAGAGAACTCAAGAGAGAAAACGAGCACCTGCGGAAGGGGGGCGAGTGACCTGTGAAGTCGATCACCTGTCTCGTTGTCATCGTAGGGGGCATGGTTTTGGGGCTCATTCCTGGGGTACGGGCGGCCGGAGTGGCTCGTTACTTCCCCCAGGAGCACTCGTTCGGACGGTTTGGGACCGAGTCTGGGGAGTTCCGCACCCCGACCGGTCTGGCAATCGGCCCGGACAGACACCTCTTCGTGAGCGACACCAAGAACAACACGATCCTGAAGTTCGATGACGACGGGCGGTCCGTGGGATCGGTGGCAGCGGGTGAGATGCCCTTCGAGATGCCGGTGGGCCTCGCCTTCGACTCGCAAAAGAACCTGTTCGTGGTCGAAGAACAAGGCTGCCGCGTCCGAAAATTCGGTCCGAACGGAGCAGCCCTGGCGACCTATGGTGGACATGGATCCGACACCGGTCGGTTCCTCTCTCCCCGGGGGATTGCCATCAACGGGTCCAACCAGATCTTCGTGGCCGATTCCGGAAACCACCGCATCCAGCAGTTCGACACGAACTTCACGTGGGTCCGCAACCTCCGGTTCAAGGACGTGGGTCGGAGTCCGGCGATCCCCCACGGTCTGGCTATCGACATGGAGAACCGTCTCTGGGCTTGTTATCCGAATCTACGTCGGGTGGTCCGGTTCGACGCCGATGGAAACTCCGACTTGATCTGCGGAGAGCAGGGGACCGGCCTGGGTCAGTTCGAGGATCCGCGTTTTCTGGCGTTTGACGTTCAGAACCGCTTGTTCGTGACTGACTACCGGAACGGTCGGATCCAGAGGTTCAACTCCAAGGGCGAGTTTCTCTTCTCGGTCGGGGTCCGCGGAAGCGGACGAAGTCAGTTCAAAGGACCACAGGGCGTTGCGGTCGACTCAAAAGGCAACGTGTTTGTCGCAGACTCCGACAACTTCCGAATCCAATGCCTTCTCATCAACGAGCAGCTCGCCGATCTCAACGCGGCCCAAGCCCTGTTCCGAGCGAAGGAGTACGAGAAGGCCCTCGCGCTCTATCAGGACGTCGTCAAGAAGATACCCCTTCACCGGGAGGCTCTCGACCGGATCGTCTTCATTTGCGAGAAGCTCGCCGAACAGGAGAGGGCAAAGGGTCGCGACGACAAGAGCAAGCCCTACCTCGACGAGATTCTTCGAATCCAGCCCTCGAACGTCACGGCACTCCGCCATACTCGCTACATCCTGTGGAAAAACAACAAGGGACTGTTCTACTACCTGACGCTGGGAACCGGCATCTTCTTCACGCTGATCTTCTTGGTGACGACCATGGCCCGGGTCCTCACGAGCGACGAGTAGGCGTGAACGATGACGCGTCTCGACCGATCCGCTGATTCGGCGAAGACCGGGCTGGCTCGCTCCGCGGGTCTCGTCGGCATGGCCACGAGCGCCTCGCGTGTCCTGGGTCTCGTACGCGAGCAGGTGCAGGCGTTCCTGTTCGGCGCGGGGGATGCGACCGACGCCTTCAACGTGGCCTTTCGCATTCCCAATCTCCTCCGGGATCTCTTCGCCGAGGGAGCACTCTCCTCCAGTTTCGTGCCCACGTTCACCTCCGCTCTCGAGCGCGAAGGCGTCGAGCGGGCCTTCGTGCTTGGCCGGAGGGTCGCGGGCATCCTCATCCTCGTGGTGGGGCTCCTGTGTCTGGCAGGGCTCCTCTTCACCCCGACGCTCGTGCGGTGCATTGCCCCGGGTCTGTGGGAAACCCCGGGCAAGGGTGAGCTCACCGTCCTCCTCACCCGGATCATGCTTCCCTTCCTCCTCCTCATCGCGCTGGCTGCCCAGGCCATGGGGATGCTCAACTCGCTGGGGTCGTTTGTATTGCCGGCCTTTGCTCCGGTGATGCTCAACCTGGGCTCGATCGTGGTCGGTTCCAGCCTCGCCCTGCTGGCTCCCCGGTTCTCGATACCGCCCGTCGCCGGCCTTGCCATTGGCATCATGGTAGGAGGTTTCGGACAGCTCGCCATCCAGCTCCCACCTCTCGTGCGAAAGGGTCTCTCGCTCAAGCCGGAGATCTCGTTCACCGACCCAGGGGTCCGTCAGATCGTATCTTTGATGACGCCGGCTGCCATCGGACTAGCCGCCACGCAGATCAACATCCTGGTGAATACCCAAATCGCCTCGTATCTGGTCGAGGGCTCGATCTCGTGGCTCACCTATGCCTTCCGATTGATGCAATTCCCGATCGGCTTGTTCGGAGTATCGGTGGCCACCGTGATGCTGCCGACGGTGAGCCGACTCTTGGCTGTGGGTCAGAAGACAGAGGCGGGGGAGGCGGTCCGACGCTCGATGCGGCTGGTCCTGTCGTTCGCCATTCCCGCCTCCGTGGGTCTGGCTCTCCTGGCCCATCCGATCGTAGCCCTTCTCTACCAGTACCGACGTTTTCTGCCGCAGGACACCACCCAGACGGCCAATGCTCTCCTCTTCTACGCCCTGGGATTGACCGGTTTCTCACTCGTCAAGGTTCTGGTCCCCGTCTTCTACGCCCTGGGCGAAACGCGCATTCCGGTCAGAGCCTCGTTCATCGCCGTGGGCGCAAACATCGTCTTGAACCTTCTCCTGATGCACCCCATGGGACACTTGGGCCTTGCCCTGGCAACCTCGGTCACGGGGCTGACCAACTTCGCGATCCTCGCGGTCTCCCTCGCCTCCCGTCTGGATCGATGTGTCAACCGAGAGGACCTAGTCTTCGTAGCGAAGCTCATAGGCGCGTCTTTCACCATGGGAGTCTCGGTGGAGGCGGTCTCAAGCCTCGTCATCGGGTGGCACTTCGGCGTCGTGGTCCTGGATCGTCTGGTCGCGGTCTTCGTCCCGGCGGCCCTCGGGGTGGTCGTTTTCGGAGCGACCGCGAAGCTCGTCGCCATCCCGGAGGTAGACGAAATCATCTCGATCTTCCGCAAAAAATGCCGTCGTTCCGAGTTCTCACGCGCGTGAAAGCGAAAACCTGTCGCCTAAATGGTATAGTGAAGCCGTAGGAGGCATCGGACAATGGACTCCCTTGACGTACCCACTGGGTCACGGGACGGCGGCGTACGCAAATCCCAGAGTACCCAGGAGAAACCCGTACAGCATCGGTGCCTGATTCTGATCGCTGACGACAGCCCGGACAACACGGAACTGATCCGCCAATCCATCGAGGGCGATGATATCGAAGTCTGCCTCGCCGCCGATGGCGAAGAGACTCTGGCGCAGGTGGAGAATCAGAAGCCGGATCTCCTGCTGCTCGACCTGATGCTTCCAAAGCTCGACGGGTTCGAAATCCTTCAAAGGTTACGAGCGAAGGAGAGCACTCGCGACCTGCCGGTCATCATCGTGAGCGCCCGGGTCCAGGTCGATGACATCGTTCACGGCCTCTCCCTGGGAGCCAACGACTATATCACCAAGCCGTTCCATCCCAAGATCATCCGGGCCAGGGTCATGATGCATTACCAGGCCAAACTCTCCAGAGACGAGCTTGTACGTGTCAACAAGCTCAAGGACGAATTCCTGAGCATCACGAGTCACGATCTGCAGAATCCCGTCTCGACGATCATCTCCTATTGTCGGTGGCTCTTGGATTCGGCCGCGGAGTCCTTGACCGTTCGGCAGCAGGATTCCATCTCGAGAATCCACAAGAACGCCCACTTCATGCACGAATTGATCGGAGATCTTCTCGATCTGGTCCGGTTCGAGGCCGGTCGTATGAAGCTCTACAAGGAGGAGACGGATTTGCGCTCCGCCGTCGAGGAGGCGGTCGAGCGGAACCGATTCGCCGCCACGGACAAGCAGATCTCCCTCGAGGCCGTCATCTCCGACAACCTTCCTTCGATCGTGGCCGATCCGTTGAAGATTCAGAGGATCTTGAACAACCTCATCTCCAACGGGATCAAGTTTTCCCACCCCGGGGCTTCCGTTTCGGTCTGGGTCCGATGCGTTGACACCGGGATCCAGGTCGATGTCCGGGACACCGGCCAGGGGATCCCCGCGAACGAACAGGGAAACCTGTTCCGAAAGTTCGGACAGCTCTCCGTCCGCTCCACGAAGGGAGAAAAATCGACAGGTCTGGGGTTGCTCATCGCCAAGAAGATCGTCGATCTCCATGGTGGGCAAATTTGGGTGGAGAGCGAGGCTGGCAAGGGCTCCACGTTCAGTTTCTCCCTTCCGTTGGTTCCACGAGAAAGCCCGTCAGCGGATCGATAACCGGACGCGGATGGAGGTCTCCCGGTGACGAGAACCGTCGCACCCTTCGCGCTCCTGGCCTTTGCCCTCCTTGCTTGCTGGGCCGCCTTGTTTTTCACGGCTCCCGTGGATCGCCCCTCCGGACTGTTCCGGAAAGAAACCGCCGGAGAGCCCCGTATCTCGCTGCGCCCGGGCGTGGAAGAGATCGATCTGGGCTATGAACCGCTTCAGAGTCAAGCCACGCACGTGATAGAGGTGATGCGGAGGGATCGAATCCTGGCTCGCGAGATAGAGAAGGCCCGGTCGGTTCTCCGGTTCATTCCCTATCGACGCAACATCGACATGGCAGCCGACTTCGATTGGGGCCTCGATGCGGCGATCCTGGGGGCTCTTCCGGCGGTCCAGCTGGCCGCGAAACCGGAAGCCCACGTGGTGGCTCGATTCCAGTCTGCCTGCGCGTCGTTCGTGTGCCGAGGCGCCCAAAGCCTGGATGAGTTCAAAGGTCAGCGCATCGGCTACGTCCGGGGATCGATCACCCACCAGATGCTTTTCTCCGCGTTGGCTCGCGCGAGAGTCTCGGTTTCCGATGTGATACTGGTCCCTCAATCCGGAGTCGATCCCATCGACGAGCTTCTCACGGAGAAGATGGACGCGGTCGTGGCCATGGAACCGGTCCCGACACTGGCCCTGCGTAACTTCCCCGGTCTTGCCGCCGTGGGACACGTGGACGCCAACCTCTATCTGGCCTTCTCGCGGAAGATGTTCCAAGCCCGCCAAAATTTGATCGAGAGGATCGTGGCCGCCGAGATCCGTGCCCTATTTTGGCTCAAGCTCTCGACGAAGCACCTCCACATGGCGAGCGGGTGGGTCCGTCAGACCCTGGATCCGCTGTTCATTCCCGGTCTGATTGTCGATCTGTTCGATTTCGACCGACTGGCCACGGAGTACACATCGGATATCCGTACGTTGGTGGGAGTCCTCCAGCAGGCCCGTCTGGAGACGGGCGAGCTCAGGGAAGAGTACGAGTTCGCCAAGCAGCAAGGTCTCATTCCGGGTAGCACCCCTTGGGAACGACTGCAGGGGCTTCTCCATCTGGAGATCGTGGAGAAGGTCATGGAAAGACCGGACGAATACTCCCTCCGCAGCTTCGACATGGACCCGAAGCCCGTTTTCCAGATGGAAAAGAGAGGGATGTAGGGTCCATGGAATCCTCGGGGCTCACACAGAAAATTTTCCGGTACTTCGTGGTGATGACCGTTCTTGGCATCGTCGTGACGCTCGCACTCTCCTATCAGCTCCACCTGAACTACTACCGCAGGGCGGTCGAGCACAATCTGATCGAGGAGTCCCGCAACGTCATCCGATTGGTCGATACCGGGATCTTCGCGGGGCTCCAGTACGCCCATGCACTCTCCCAGACAGCCAAGATTCCCGAGCTCCTCGCCAGATCCCCCACCAGGACAGATCCTCCTTCCTTCCTGAATCTCCGTTCGTTTCTCACGGCAAGGGTGTGGCACATCACGGTGCTCGACACCACCGGAAAGGTTCTGGAGAGTACGAAAACAGGGCCCACACCCGCCCATGAAGAAGAGTGGCTCAAGTGGACAATCTCCCACGGTAAGTGGATCGGAGAGCCCTACCGTGACCCGGGTGAGGACATCCCGCTTCTTCCGATCGCCGTGGTCGCTGAGAATCCGGAGACCGGCGGCGCCATTGGAGTCGTCCGTGTGGAGCTGAATTGGCAGAACGTCATCGACGCGGTGGGAAGCCTCGCCAAGGGAAGAAGGTCGAGATTCGCGTTCGTCGGAGATGCCCAGGGTCGGATCATCGCACTTCCGGATCTCGGGATGAATCCAAATCCCCTACGCTCCCGGGAGAATCCCGATTTGGTCCGGTACGTAGGCCGACACAACTCCGGAGTGGTCCGGACTCGCCTCGTGAGCCCCGTCTCTCGGAAAGAGGAACCCTTCTTGATGGGTTTTGCCCACTCGAGCGGAATCTACGAGTACCCGACCAAGCTCGGCTGGTGGGCCGCTGTCGCGTCCAGCGAATTTGAACTACACCGGGAGGTCTATGTTTCGATGCTGCTCGGCGTGACATTGACCTCTCTGGTGGCGGCCCTTCTATTCCTGGGTGTGTTCCTGGGAACGAGGACTCTTCTCAAGCCGTTGAATGTCATCGCGAGCCGCATGAGTCGGTTCGGGCGTGGAGACACGGATGCTCGGCTCGACATACGGACAGGTGACGAGCTGGAGCTCCTGGCCACCACGTTCAACGAGATGGCCGGCGGACTGACACAGTCTCGCGAGCAACTCGAGGCCAAGGTGAATGAACTCTTCACCGTCAACGAGAACCTGAAGGAGATGGCCAGGCTCAAGGCTCAGCTCATCGCCAACGTCTCTCACGAGCTCAGGACGCCGTTGCACTCGATCATCGGCTTCACGGAGTTGACGATCGCCAAGCTCAGAGGATCGATCCAGCCCCTCCAGGAGCAGAACCTCGAGCGTGTCCGCAAGAACGCTTACCATCTCATGGATCTCGTCAACCAGATCCTCGATTTTTCGAGAATCGAGTCGGGTACGATGATCCCGCGGATCGAGGAGTTCGAGCTTCGGGAGGAGATCTCAACCTGCTGCGAACTCGTCTCTCCTCTGGTGTCGCGGAACATAGAGCTGTGCGAGGAACAGGGGGACTCGATCCTGATTCGGTCGGATAGGTTGATGGTGCGTCAAGTTTTGGTCAACCTGCTCGCCAACGCCGCCAAGTTCACGGAGAAGGGACAGATCCGGATTGCGGCCGTCCTCGAAAAAGAGCAAGTCTCTGTATCCGTGAGCGACACTGGGGTCGGGATCGACGCCAACCACCTCGGTATCATCTTCGACGCGTTCCGCCAGGTGGACGGTTCTTCTCAGAGGCGATACGGCGGAACCGGATTGGGCCTTGCGATCGTCAAGAGGATGCTTGAGATGCTCGAGGGGGAGATCCACGTTGAAAGCCAGCTGGAAGTCGGCTCGACGTTCACGGTCATCCTGCCAAAGAGCGGTCCACGAACGAATCTCGAGACCGCCCAGCCCCCCCCTTCTCCCGAGAGCTCCACCTCTCAAAATCCCAAAGAATTTTTCGGAGATCTTTAGACCAATATCTATGAATGAGCAGTGTTGATCGGCCTTTTCCGTGTGGGCTTTCGTGGAACCGTGCCAATAAAGAAGGATTGAGAGTCCATCTTTTTGGCACGGTTCCACGTTTGGAGTCCATGGCCCTTGGTCATGGAAAAGACGAAACTGCCAGATTCAAAAGATATCACAAAAAAATCATCTCTTTTTGACCCTATCTTTTTGAAGCAGCCTCTCGTCTCTCTACTCAAGGGTAACCATATAGACTCTGGAGGCGCACGGCTATGAACACCCGAACAACTCGGCAGACCCAACGTGATCGCAGCCTTATCCCATTGATCTGTCTGAGCATGTTCTTCATGTCTTTCATGGTCATCGACCAAGGCTGCTCCATTTCGATTCCAGAGTCTCTGACGAGCGGTGTCAGCGCCACCGCAACCGCTGTCGCTGCGGCCGCAGGGACCACCCCGTCCTCGAGCGGTACCACGTCGACCACGACGGGAAGCAGCACCACGTCGACGCCGACTCCAACCCCGACAACCTCACTGACCTCGACTCCGACCCCAACGCCAGCAGCCACGACCACAACGAACACGACCACCAGTTCGACGACCACGACCGACTCGAGCCGTCCCTTGGAGATCCGCTACACATCCGTCACGCCCTCGTTGGTCGAAGGAGAAGCGAGCGACCCGGGGAGCACCTACATCGTGACCGTTGAGCTCCACCAGGCGAAGGCTGCGGCGGACATCTCGTCCTCCACGCTCATCGCCAGCCAGCAGGCTGACAAGACGGTGTCCGGCGTGACAGCGGGACACGGGTTCAGTTTCAGCCTTTCCGGGACACGGGTGAAAGCGGGCGATTACGTGGCAATCAGTGCCAGCTCCCAGAGCGGCAAATGGAGGAAGATCGTCTATCCCAATCCTGTGCAATAGGCGATCCAGCAAGCGGAACAGCGATGGCCCGGCGCCTTAACCCAGGAAGGTGCCGGGCTCGATTTTTGCGTCCGCCGAGAGCCCTGCCCGATCCGCGCGTGGGGATTCAGAAAGGAATCGGACTCAGGAGATGAGGCAACTCCGTGACCGAGCGGATCCGAGGGCAATCGACATCCTCCAGCATGAGAGGATCGATCAGGATACTCTTGAGCCCGGCCCTCCGGGCCCCGAGAACGTCGATGGCATAGATATCGCCCACGTAGACCGCCTCGTGAGGATCGACCCCGACCTGGTCAAGTGCCAGTTTGAAGATCCTGGGATCCGGCTTCTCGATCCCGACCCGGTTCGAATCGATGGCGATGTCGAGAAGGGGCAAGAGTTCGAGTCGTTCTAGAAGCTGGGCCACCCGACCGTCAGCATTGGAGATAACGCCGATCTTGAACCCTCTCTCCTTGAAGGATCGGAGCATCTCATGGGTTCCGGGGGGCACGATCCTCCAGAGCCCGAACCGCTTGTCAGCAGCCCGGAACGCGTCGAGCACCGTGGAGATCTGGTCCTCGGGGATGCGGCACCTCTTCAGGATAGCTCCGAAGTAGAGAGGTGCCCGATCAACATCGCGAATCTCGACGCCTTCCAGGATCTGTTTATTGACGGCGGCCCGGCCACCGTATTCGGCCCTCACCAAATCCTCTGCCGTAGCGGGATAGCCCAGATCGGTCAATAGCTGGGCCAGAGCTGGAAAATCGAGACCGACGAGTGTGTTTCCAGCATCCAGAAGAATCGCACGCAGTCCGTCCAGGAGGTTCTTCACAACGGGTCATTCTAGTGCCTCTGGATAAGCGCCGTCAAACGCCACGACTCACGGGGGTGCATGTCAGGCGGGTGACCCATTTGGAGAGGTGGCATGGCGTGTCCCGTAGGGATCAAAGACAGGACAGGAGCGGCTGATCACCTTAACAAAACGGATCAACGCAGAAATCGAAGAAAGTTAAAAACCTGGGGCGATCCCTCGCATATTCCTTGTGTGAGAACAAGAACGCAAGACGCCGAGGTGAAAGAGATGATCCAGAGCTTCGAAGTCATCATGACGGCCATCCTCGCTTACATGGGATATGTCGCACTCGAAGGCACTGCAGCCCCGGCCGTCTTGGGCGTTCTCATCTTCATCGAGGCACTGTTCTGGTGTCTGGATTTCCTGTTCATCCGTGGAGGGATCCAAGAAATCGATGACATGAAGCGTGTGGCCCGGAAGCTGTCAGGGGCGCTTTCCAGAGCCTGATGCTTGTGGTCCTTGCCAGGAGGAAGTCTTTGAGCCAAGACCCTCTCCTGGCCCCCGGTCCGAGCCCGGGGGTGGACCTCCCACATCCCTTGAGTCTCCCTTGAGATGCCGGCTGGCCTCGTGCCAGCCGGTCTTTGTTTTTTCCCCGATTTCCATCTTTTGGATAATTTGATGTCGTCCTTCCCTGTAGGCTACTGTATTGGGGCCGATATTCATGCTGTAATGAAGGGGGCTCACACGAGGGAACTTCTGTCACGCCAGGGGCGTCTATACAAGGACGGCTTCCTCAGGTTGATGCTATGTCTCAATCTCTCATTGGGAAGGTCTTAGGCAAGTACAAGATCATCCAGAAACTTGGTTCAGGCGGGATGGCCGATGTTTACAAAGGCATCCAGATCGGCCTGGACCGTGAAGTCGCCATCAAGGTGCTTCCCCCTGCGTTCGCTTCCGACCGAGAGATGGTCAAGCGGTTTCGACGGGAGTCTCAGGCGACCGCCAAGCTTTCCCACCCCAACATCATCACGATCTACGACTCCGGCGAGCAGGAAGGTTACTACTACTACGTGATGGAGTATCTGAAGGCCGATTCGCTCGAAGACGTCCTCGAGAAGGAGAAGCCTCTTCAACTCCAAAGAGCCCTCAAGATCACCCAAGACGTTCTGAAGGCGTTGGTCTACTGCCACGAGAAAGAGGTCCTCCACCGAGACCTCAAACCGGCCAACATCAAGTTCGACCTGAGGGAAAATGCGATCCTCACAGACTTCGGCCTCGTCAAAGAGCAGGGGGAAACCGCGATCAGCCAGAGCGGCGTCCTCCTCGGGACTCCCCAGTATCTCTCCCCTGAACAGATCAAAGGGTCAGAACCAGATGTTCGATCCGATCTGTATCAGGTTGGTGTGATCCTGTACGAGATGCTCACAGGGCGAACTCCCATCCAGGTTCCCCAGGGGGGAAACCTCTCTGCCTCGAAGCTCTTGGGGCAGAAGACCCCGGTGGCCCGCGAGCTCAACCCGGAGATCCCGGAGGATCTGGATCTTTTCCTGACGAAATCGATCCAGGAAGAAGCCACGGATCGCTTCCAGACGGCCAAGGATATGCTGGCCGAGCTGAAGAAAGTGGAGCTCAAGCAGAAAGCGAAGAAGCTGTCTACGCGCACCTCGAGTCAGATCTCACGCCCATCGTCGATGCTTTCGGCAAGCTCCTCCCAGACAGGCTCACTCTCTTCCTCGGCGCTTTCCATGAGCGCTTCGAGCGCTTCCGCCAGCGGCACCGGGTTCGTCTCCTCGCTATCGGCGATTTGGGCCAGTCCGAAGGACCGCGAGGCCTTGGTCAAACTTCTGGCAATCACGATCCCCGTCTTCCTGGTCGGTGTTCTCGGCGTCCTGTGGGCCTTCGGTCTCTTGAGCAAGGCTCCTGCCCGGCTCCTCGAACAGGCCAGGGAGGTGGAGGCCAGCCGGGCCACGATCTCCTGGAAGACAGCTCCGGAGTGCTATTCTCAGGTCGAGTACTGGCAATCGAGCAGCGCGCAGGAGAAGCTCAAAACGAAAAGGCTGTCCATGATGCAGACCGAGCACCGGCATGTCCTGCCCGATCTGAAGCCCGACACTCAATACAATTTTCGATTCCTCTTCTCGTACAGTCCCGACACCGAGGGCGACATGACGCCGAGCGAGATCTTCGACTTCGTGACCCGCCCGGAGATCCAAATCTTCAATATCCACGTGGAGGAGCACTCCACGATGGCTGTCATCACCTGGGAGACCAATCTGAGAACCGACACCACCGTCAAATACGGACAGACCGAGCAGTACGAGGATCAGAAGACCAACCCGGAACAGAAGTCCGAGACGATTCACAACCTCAACCTCGAAGGGCTCACACCAAACACGGCGTACTACTACCAGATCGTCGCCTCGGATCCACGGGGGAGAGGGCAGCCCAAGACCGTCGAGGATCGATTCCGGACCTCCAAGGAAGAGAAGGAAGAATCCTCGTCGAATCCGAACTCGGGCCTCATCAACCTCACCAAGAGTTACGTCGACAAGCTCACGCGCATGACGCCCGACGAGCGGGAGAAACTGAAGAGCTCGATCCAGAAATTCACCGATCCGAAGATCGAGTTGACCCCCACGGAGAAGAAGGAGCTCGCCGCATCGGTGACAAAACCCGACAAGGAAGATGAGTTCAACAACCGGCTCCAGAAGGCCAGGAGCTGGATCGCGGGGCTCAAGGCAAAGGGCAAGCCCATCGGGAATCACGAATCCGCAGCCAAGAGCCTTCAGGTCCTCTACTACACGAACAGACTCAAGGCCGCCAAGAGACTCGACGCCCTTTTCAAGGATCTGCTCGCTCTCGAGTAGCCGAGCTGCCCTCTGGAGTCACTCTCCAACGGGCGTCTCGCTCATGCTGCCGCCGGGGAACCCAGTAGAGCCGTCCTCCGGATCGAACGGATTCCAGACCAGCCTTTGCAAGATCGGCCTCGGCGAGCCCCAGGTAGGTCATATGAGGAAGGTCTCCGACGACGGTCGGGAACCACCCGTGACGAGCGAGAATCCGTCGCACCCGTGACTGGCCATACTCCTCGATGTCGAACGCCAGCAGCGAATGGTGCTGAGAGCCGCCCGGAGGCGCCACGGAGTGAAGAATCGTGCCGTCGAGCCTGGTGCCGAAGAAGAGGCCCTTCTTCTCCTCTTCGAGGATGGCTCTTGCCTGGCCGGGAGGATCGAGGGCTCTGATTTCCGCAGCTCTCTTCTTCGTGAGACGTCCTTTGACGACCCAATGACGGAGCCCATTCTCGACCCGTTGCCGCCAGAAGGTCAGAGCCTCCCGATACGATCTCTTGGCGGCGCTGGCCCCACCTCGGGGAGAGATCTTCACTCCCGATTTTCGAGCTTCGGCAAGGGCTTCTTGGAGCGCCGTGGCCGCCGGCTTCTGAAGCTCGACCTCGGTCGTACCCACTCTCAGGCGGACGATGGGCAATCGCTGCCAGAACTCCTTCAGCGACGCTTCCGTTTCAAACAGGGGAGAAGGGGGAAGAACCAGACCAGCCCCTCTCGCCACAAACAGAGCGCCGTATTCGGCCAGGAGCCGTTGCAGCAGAGGATCAGGGCCGAGATTGACCCCGGCACGTTTCACCGTGGCCCAATAGGAGGGGTCGAGTCGAGTCTCCTGCTCAGGCTGCGTTCGGGTCTGTGCAAGCCCGGCCAGGGCCGACGTGCAGACAAAAAGAGAGAGCCACGAGACAATCCGATTCGCACCGTGGACACGACGCATCCGGCTTGGTCTTTCCACTCAAGATCGGTGAGGTTGTTATTCGCCGACGATCGGCGCCGGATGATATCACGGCTCTGGGCCAACCGTCATCATGCCCTCCGGCCTCAACAGGCACTTGGATCAACATATTGCGCCATCCACAACACATGCACCCGAACTCCGCCGAACTCCGCACAGATCTGGCGAGAGTCCATCTGAATATGTTACCATTTGTTACTTTCTCGATGGCTTGCGCCGGCATGGGAACGGAGGATCCTCCCCTCGACCCAGGAAACAGGTCCGATCTGGCCGAAGGCGGAACTGAAGGCGGAACTCCAGGAGGACAGTCCCCATTCCGACAGATTGTTCTGCAAGGAGCGTCAATCATGCGCATCGTTCTTTCCCCAATACTGCTCACGACTCTCGCCATGGTGTCCTGGGCCGCGACTCTTCCCACCTTGTCGGTGACACTCCAGGAAAGATTCGTCGTCAATGCTCAGTACCGTGGCGCGGTCACCCAGACCTTCAAAGACATGGGCAAAGGAACCGTCACCTACCGCAAGGGTCAAGGAACGGTTTTTGGCCTCGAGATCGCCGGATCGCTCAAAAACCCCGAGACAAAGGAGTTGTGGAAAATGCAGGTGAACGGCGATTTCCAGCTCACGGGGTCGTCGATTGAACGCCTGACTCAAAAGATCGATCTGAGCAAGGAAGCCAAGCGGTACGAAGAGGTCGTGACCCACAACCTGCCGTTTGTCTATCTTGCCAGGTTCCAGCCTTTGCCCAAAGGTCCTGAGCCGGAAGAGGTCCCTTACCGCTACGAAGGTCGAGACTACGTCCTCAGATACGTGACGGTTGAAAATGTGGTCGAGGCCACCCTCTTCGAGTCGGGAGTGATGATCGGCAAGTTCTTCCTCCACGGCGACTACGGTCGTCCACCCAAGGGGCTCGTCAAGGGGCGGATGGTGAGCGCCAACCACATCGTTTTCAGTCTCGTTCTCGATCGAACGACCGGAACCGCCCGTGCGGGCGGCGACTGATTCAGAGCCCGCGTCCAAGGCCCGGTGGATGGGAACATCGACCGGGCTTCTTTTTTTCGGCCAGCGACGACAGACGCGGCCCCGTGCATCACACGATCCCCCCCCAAGCCCATCCAAATAATCTCGAGATGGGGACTTGACGCTATCACGATTTATCATCATTATTATAAAATTTTCTTTTGTAGGTTTATCTTGCGGGCAGCCCCTAGTCGTGAGATCATACTGACCTGAGCAATGAGTAGCTCCGGCTCTCTTCAAGTAGGCACAGCAGAGTACGAAGACAGGCAGTACGGAGGTAAAGTATGTTCTCCTTGGGCACCCGTTTCATCCTCGCGCTATCCTTGGCAGCTTCCCTCTCCTTCGCGTCCGCCGCCCAGGCTGACGATCCCCCCCAGAACAATCCCTCAACGACAAAAGAGTGGACGATCCTCGTCTTTCTGAACGCCGACAACAACCTGGACAGCTTCAGCGTCCAGAACATGAACCAGATGGAAAAAGTCGGCTCCAGCGACAAGGTGAACATCGTCGTTCAGCTCGACAGGGAAGGCAGCACCGGGACCTGGCGGTACTACATCCAGAAGGACAACAAGCCCAGCCAAATCACTTCTCCGAAGATCGAGACTCTCCCCGAACAGGACATGGGATCCCCTGACACGCTCAGAGCGTTTCTGAAATGGGGAATGGAGAAATATCCGGCCAAACACTACTTCGTCGACTTCTGGAATCACGGGGCTGGATGGGAGAAGAAAGGCACTCGATACGGAACCAAAGGCATCAGCTACGACGATCAGTCCGGCAATCATCTGTCAGTCGCACAAGTGGGTCAGGTGATGCGGGAGATGTCGCAGTCGCTCGGAAGAAAGGTCGATGTCGTAGGCTACGATGCGTGCTTGATGCAGATGGCCGAAGTGGCCGCAGAAGTGACCGATTCCTGCTCCTATCAGGTCGCATCCGAGGAGACCATTCCCGGAGCCGGCTGGCCCTACGACGAATGGCTCGCGAAGGTCGTGGCCGGTCCGGAGTCCGATGGCGCCCAGGTGGGACGCTGGCTCGTCGATGCCTACAAGGCAAGCTATTCTTCCAGCGGTCAGGACACCACACTTTCCTGCCTCGATCTGTCCAAGCTGGCCAGCCTGATCGAGAAACTCGATGGATTCACCCAGGCTCTTCTCGCCGATCCGGCGAGCAAGTCGGCAGCCGCAGAGGCGGCTCGGGCAGCCCAGTCCTACACTTACAGCAGCCACAAGGACCTGTATGATTTCGTCGATCGTGTCCTCAAGAAGGTCACGACCAAGCAGGTCGTCGATGCTGGCAACGCGCTCAAAGACTGCCTTAACAGCCAAGTGGTGCTGAGCAACGCTCACACCGGGTCCGGGGCCGAGGGCTCCCACGGCCTGGCTCTCTGGCTTCCCACCAGTGGTGGCCAGGACATGATGCAGCAGTATCGAGGGCTCTCCTGGGCGAGCAGTACCCAGTGGGATGAATTCTTATCGACGCTGAAATCCTCTGGTGAGGCCGTTGCCAGCGCGCTCGGATTAATCGCGAACAACGATCCGTCGATGCCGGACTTCGCCGCGCTCGCGAGCGGTCTCACAGGAACGGCCGACCTGGAAGGCGTGGCCCGGGCTGCCCGGAAGAATCACGGATCGGTCGCAGTCCGGAACCTGCTTCGCGCAGCTCAAGCAGAGAGGATGGAGGCTCTTCAGTAGAGTCTCTCGAGAAGCCATCGGGCTAGTCCTCCTCGTCTTGTCGGAAGTCGCAAGGGGCGGGGACGCGGAGAGGGTTTTGTCGAGAGGAAACGATGAATGACCTCGCAGAGAGGGTCTTCCTCTCTCGCTGGCGATCTTGAAAGAACCTCCCGATGAAGCCTAGCCTCCTGCGTCCTCGCCCTAATGCGACGAGAGAAGACACTTTAGCCCATCGGCGATCACGCTGGTGGGCTCTCGCTTTTGGAGGCCGAGCGAAGAGGTGTCGGTTTTCGGCTCGTGCCCCTGGAATCTGGAGTGTCTTGGTGCTAGCCTATGGGCCATCTAAACGAAAGGGGTTCATCCATGGAATTGCGAGAGATCCAAACCCACCTGGGCAAAGACGCCGAAATGCTACTGAGCCACCAGTGCAAAACCATTTCCAAGGAACACCTTCATCTACCGGGCTCCGATTTCGTCGATCGTGTCTGGGCGCAGAGCGACCGACCCGCCTCCGTACTGCGCAGTCTCTCTGCGGTGTTCGGTCACGGGCGGTTGGCCAATACCGGCTACATGTCCATCCTTCCTGTCGACCAGGGCATCGAACACTCTGCAGGCGCCTCGTTCGCGCCGAACCCGATCTACTTCGATCCCGAAAACATCGTGAAGTTGGCAATCGAAGGGGGCTGCAACGCGGTGGCCTCGACGCTGGGCGTCCTGGGTGCCGTCGGCCGGAAATACTCCCACAAAATCCCATTCATCCTGAAGATCAACCACAACGAGTTCATGAGCTATCCGAACCGGTACGACCAGATCCTCTTCGCGCAGGTGGACCAGGCGTTCGACATGGGCGCCGCTGCCGTTGGAGCGACCATCTACTTCGGATCCAACGAGTCCTCCCGCCAGATCCAGGAGATCTCTGAAGTGTTCCAGCACGCCCACGAACTGGGCATGGCGACGGTCCTGTGGTGCTATCTGAGGAACCCGGCGTTCAAGACCAAGGAGATCGACTACCACGTGTCCGCGGATCTGACCGGTCAGGCCAATCACCTGGGCGTGACGATCGAAGCCGACATCATCAAGCAGAAGGCGCCGGAGAACAACGGGGGATACAACGCCCTGGCGAACTACGGAAAGACCCACAAGAAGGTCTACTCCGAGCTCACGAGCAACAATCCCATCGATCTGACCCGCTATCAGGTCGCCAACTGCTACATGGGACGATGCTCGCTCATCAATTCCGGCGGAGCCTCATCAGGAGCCAACGATCTGTCCGAGGCGGTTCGCACCGCTGTCGTCAACAAACGCGCTGGCGGGGCCGGACTCATCTCCGGACGCAAGGCCTTCCAGCGGCCGATGAAGGACGGAGTGGCGATCCTCAACGCCATCCAGGACGTCTATCTCTGTAAGGACGTCTCCATCGCTTAGTTCGATTCGTTGGATGGCTGCGGGGTCGGTTCCCGAGGAGCCGGCCCTGAAAGGCCAGACTTCCCTGAGGACCGCGTGTCCGCTTCCGAGGAGCGGCCCCGCGGTCACTTTCTTGTTGTCGCCGCGAGCGCTCTGGCAGCAGCAACGACAAGAGCGATACGATCCTTCGCGAGGATTTTGTCTCCGAAGGACTCCTTCGTCGCAAGAGTGAGATCGCGAGTCTTCAGCCATGAGCACACAGCCCGGTTTCTCCGAGGAGTTCCTCCGACGATACGAGATCGTCCAGACGCTCGGAGAAGGGGGCATGGGGACCATCTATCTCGCCCGCCACCGTTTCCTCCGTCGGGATGTCGCGATCAAGGTTTTGAAGGGTTTCGAGCCCGCTGAGATCGCGCGATTCACCCGTGAGGCGTCGATTCTCGCAGCTCTCGACCATCCCGGGATTCTCCGCGTCCTCGACGCAGGTCAAGACGGACGAGTCCCGTACATCGTTTGTGAATACGTCGCGGGAGAGACCCTTGCGGCCCTGCTCGAACGCGAAATCCCAATGCTTCGCCAGGCTCTTTCGATTACCGGTGCCGTTGCCAAGTCTCTGGCCTACGTCCACGAGCGAGGCATCGTCCATCGAGACGTGAAACCGGCGAACATCTTCGTCAATCCGGATGGTGCTGTGAAGCTGGGGGATTTTGGCATCGCCCGGGAGGTGTCCCCGGGTCAATCGGTCACGATGACCGGCGTGATCGTCGGAAGTCCCAGCTTCATGTCACCCGAGCAGGTCCGAGGAGATCCGGTCGGTCCCGCGAGCGACCAGTTCTCGCTCGCGGTCGTCGCCTATCTGCTCGTCACCGGAGAACTCCCCTTCGGGGGTTCGACGCCGATTGAACGCATGGCAGCTCGTCTCGAGCGCCCCCCAGCAGTCCCTTCCACTGTTTGCCCAGGGCTTCCGCCCACGGTGGATCGGATGCTGCTCAAGGCTCTGTCCCGCGACCCGCCGGACCGATATTCCTCGATCGAGCAGTTTCAGCGGGACATCGACAGGATCATCAGCCGTCTGGATGTCGAAGGGCCTTCGGAACCTGATCGCAATATCCTTGGCTCCCAGACGCGCCTCATCGAGCCGGCCCCCCCCTTTTCTGCCCCGAGGGACAGGAAGCTGCCGGCTGTGTCTTCTCAGCCGCAGCCGGAAAACCTCAGTCGTTCGTTTGGCCCCGGTTTCCTCGACCGATACGAACTCATCCGACCTCTGGGCAAAGGGGCGATGGGCATCGTCCATTTGGTCCGTTCAAAGGATCAGGGGCTTCTCTTCGCAGCGAAGACTCTGTCGGGCTTCACCAAGGAAAAGAGAGGACGATTCGTCCGTGAAGGGCGTGTCCTTCTGAGGCTCGACCACCCGAACGTGGTGAAGGTGCATGAGATCGGCGAAGAGGACGGAATTCCATTCATCGTCTTCGAGTACGTGGAGGGAGAGAGTCTGAAGGAGTATCTCGCCCGAAACCGCTCGCTCCCCATCGATCGAGGTCTGGCGCTTTCCGGATGCCTTCTGACCGGCCTGGCCCACGCCCACGAAAACAGGGTAATACATCGGGACATCAAACCCGAAAACCTGCTGCTTCCTCGACAGGGAGGGCTCAAGGTCGCTGACTTCGGACTGGCCCGAGAGGAGGGAGACGCGGTGTCGGTAACCGGCACAGGGAGCATCATCGGAACCCCCCGCTACATGTCTCCGGAACAGGCTCAGAGCGCCACGGCAGACGCTCGCTCCGATGTCTATTCGGCCGGGATCGTCATCTACGAGATCCTGACCGGCCGAGTGCCGTTCGAGGCCGAAGGGTTTGCGGAGGTGCTCATGAAGCACATCAATGAACCACCTCCGGATCCACGCGCTCTGAGGTCAGAGATTCCCGAGCCTGTCGCGAAGATGGTTCTAAAGGCGCTCGAAAAGGATCCGGCCGCGCGGTGGACCTCGGCTGGTCCTTTTGGGAAAAAGCTCCGGCTCCTGTCTTGGGTGGGCCAGGAAGGGCGCGCCGGGGCGAAGTCCAGAATTCGGGTCATCGATCCGGTAGAGCCGAAAACGATCCCCAAGACGATCCAAACGCAGCAAAGAGCTCTCGTCGCCGTACTCATCGCAGTGTTCCTTGCGGCAGGCCTTTGGGCTCTTCGAGGGCCCCCCACGAACGGGGAGCAGCCAGCGTCTCCTGTTCCGACAACCCCCTCATCCATCCATCACACGATCGGCCCCTCGCCTGAGTCGCCCGGTCCCTCTGTCTCGCCGAGCAGTTCCGCCGGATCGACCTATCACACTCCGCGGACCACGCCGGTTTCTTCTCGAGGGGAAAGCCGACCAACGACGGGATCGTCTCCGAGCCCGGTTACGTCCGAACCTCTCCTGACCGATCTCGTTCCCATGAAGCCAACGGCTGGCGGATATGAGACCGCCGCGTGCGTGAAGGACGGCTCGGTGATGGTTCGAATTCCGGCCGGAGAGTTCGAGATGGGGTCTACGAACGGTCTCCAAGACGAGGCTCCGTTCCATAAGGTGTGGGTTGATTCCTTCTGGATCGATCAATCTGAAGTGACCAATCGACGGTTCAAGCGCTTCGTGGATGCGACCGGTTACGGGAAACCACCGTTTTGGGGGGATCCTCGTTTCGACGGAGATGGCCAGCCGGTCGTCGGAGTGTCGTGGGTCGATGCCGGGAAGTTCTGTCAATGGGCGGGAAAAAGACTGCCTACCGAGGCTGAATGGGAGAAGGCGGCCCGAGGTGGACTCGGATCCAAGACCTATCCGTGGGGAGATGATCCCCCGAAGGATCGGGCCTGGTTTGGTTTCACCTGGGAGAAAGGACACCCCAGCGAAGTGGGCAAATTCCCGACGAACGGCTACGGTCTTCGTGACATGGCGGGAGATGTGGCGGAGTGGTGCTTGGACTGGTACGACCCGTCGTACTATCGAAGGAGCCCCACCCGCAATCCTAGAGGCCCCGATCTCGGCACCACCCGTATCGCCCGGGGTGGCTCATGGAGCGACGGTACCGATTCTTTGCGTTGTGCCAGCCGCCATTACTTCCCGCCGACTATCAAAAGCAACATGGTCGGTTTTCGCTGCGTAAGAGAAGATAGGAACCGGCTCGGAGAGCGATCTGAAAAGAAAGCCCCTTGAATTTAGCGGATTGACATGACGCTTCCATTTCAGCATCATATCAACGACCAAACATGAGAATCGTACAGCGACGTTCTTTTTCGTCGCTGTTTTGGGGCTATTGGCGATTCGGCACGGTACAATAGGAGTCGTTGGGTTCTGACAAGCAGTAAGGGTGGTTCCGCCTTGAACCGAGCATGCGTCCTGTTCTCAGCCATTGCTCTGTTTGGGGGGACGCTTTCCCTTGGTGAGGCCGGTCAAACCGGGAGTCCTCGGGAAACCGCCCCCGAGAGCGGTGGAGTGACTCCAAAACAGGAAGTCCGTCCTGACGTGGCCGGTTCCGGGATTGTCCTTACGGGGGTTCGTCCTGTCCAATTGACTTCCGGGGGATCTTCATTCGAACGATCGTTCGAAATCGCCAACATCCGCTCTCGAATCGAGATTGAAGCCGACATCGCCACTCAGAACGGTAGCACCGTCGCGATGTGGGTCAATGGCCAGTCGCTGGTGTCCGACCTCCGGATCGGACCTTCCGCATCAGGACAGCGGGTCCGTTGGGACATCGGAGATCTGTGCACGTCCGGCAAGAACGATTTGCGCATCCAAACGTCGGAGGGACGTGCTCGTCTTTCCGGTGTTCGCATCATCGTGACCGCGGGGGTTGCCCAGGGTTCTGGGGCGGCCTCCGACAGCACGGGGAACGACCCCGAACGAACAGGTGCTCAGACCGATGCGAAAAAGAACGCCGGGAAACAAGATCAGGCAAAGAAAGGAGCTACTGAAGGACAGCGAGGGGCAAGCAATGGACAGGGCAGCCAAGAGACAGGGTTGACCCCTGAAGAAGTCCTCAAATTCGAATTTGCCCGTGTCTACGAGGAGACCTCGTTGAAAGTGCGATTGTTGCGCACCGACCCGAAGATCCTCAAGACCCTCATGGAGCGCGCTAAGTTCGTTCTGAAATTCGAGCGCAATGCTGTTGCGATCAAGACCGCCACGTGGATCGTGAAGCTTGGCGTGACCGAGCCAAGCGAGGATATCCTGGACTATCCCGAGCCGGACCCCGCGCCACCCCAGTCCACGCCTTCGGCTCCGGCACCCACGACTCCACCGTCTTCATCGCCCGAGCACTCTTCGAAATCAGCTCCATCCTCGAATTCGGATCGTTCCACGGAATCGGCCCCCGCTGCGAACTCTTCCGCCTCCGCGGAATCGGCTCCTTCCGAGGAACCGGAATCGATCCCCGCTGCGGATGCGGGTCGCTCGAATTCCGCACCGACCCCATCCACTGAGATCGCATCGACCTCGGGTGCAGCATCGAAACGGGCTGCCACTCGGGTCTCGACACCCGGCTCGACACCCAGTTTGATACCCGGTTCGACACCGGCGCAAGGACAGAGCGTGAGCCGGATAGTGACGATGGTGACACCTCCCCGGCCTTCAGGTGGGGCGTCGAACCCGCCCCCTGGGACGTCGAAGTTCGACATCAGAGACTTCTTCCCGACCGATCCGACATTCCGATGGGATTTCGTCGATCGAAAGACGGGCGAAAGGTCCCAAGCCCAGATCGTCGGCACGGAATCGTTCAATGGTGTCTCTTGCCAAAAGGTGCTGTCGAGCCGGGCGAATGGTGACCGAGACTATGATCTGATCAGCATCGGCAGCAAGGGAATGGTCCTTTACCAGCGCTCGGTTCGAGGACGCAAGGCCCAGTTGACGGACCCGGTGCTCTTTTCCGAGCAGGATGTTCAGCTCGGGAAAACATACGTCACTTCTCCATCGACTCCACGCGGTGCCACGGGTAACCAGGCCGATTGGATTGTGAAAGTCGAGGATCTCGAAACAGTCTCCGTGCCGGCAGGCAACTTCGAGAACTGCATTCGGGTCCGTGTGCAGATCAAGGACAGAGGGCTCGGATCCCAACTTGCCGACTTCGAGACGTGGTATGCCAAGGGCTGTGGCGTCGTGAAGCGCCAAGGTCAATATCTCGGAGTGTCCTTCTGCGAGGAGATGGTCCGGCACAATCTGCCAGGCCCATGGAAAGCGCCTCGATAACCTGATCCATCGACCTCTGCCCTCTTCTCGCCGGCCGTCCGACAAAACAGTTGGAGTGCCAGCTCATGCTCGCGGACATTCCTTGGGCTCATGGCTGACGAGCGTGGAGGTTTGGCTGGGCCCGATAGCCAGGAGACCGGGGAAATTCTGCAAGAGCGAATCCGCTCGACGCGTCCACCAACGCGCCGGGCCCAAAAAACTGTGGCCGAAGGCCGCTCCTTCTGAAGCTCCGGTCTCCGGACTAATCCTGGACTGGATCAAGAGTCCAAGCGAAGTTTTCAACATCATTGGTTTATTGGGTGCTTTTTTTGTACGGTTTCCTTGACAAAACTCCAGAGACTCCTTATGATGCTGTCGCAACAGGTTCATCCTTTTCAGTTCCCTTCCCCCTGTCTGCCACGGGGGGTCGTTTTTTTCTGGCCATCTTTCTTGAGCGTCCGCCCAACTCTCTTCTTCCCATTAAGCTCTGGAGTCGGTTCGCCGAAAGGACTCTAGGGGCCACTCGAAGCGAACGTCCTCCAACCACCGGACCCTGCTCCCGAACGTGTCTGCCCACGGCTTCGATTGGCTCCCTGGAAGATTTGCGTCTTCTGGAGTCTCTTCATGGCTCCTCTCGAATCCGGTCGTGGCCATCGGAACCTCACTCCGGTGTGGTTTTTGTTCACACTCGCGGCGTTGATCTGGTCCTGTCCGGTTCTCGCCGTTGGTTCTTCTCACTCTTCATATCCGGCAGATCGCTCGGGAGAGACGGATTGCTCCTGGCTGAGCGACGAATTTCCACAATCGTTCGTTCCGAACCTGATCAACACACCAGCGGCAGGACTCGTGGAACGACACCACCCTGTTGCCGCAGTGTCTGCCATTCACACCTCGCTGCGGCGAGAGAGTTTCTCGAACATAGTGAAAGCCGATCGAACCATGTTTCGTTTGGACTATCACCATCGTGTGAGCCGGGACTTTCAGTTCTCCATGGCCATCCCCTTCTTCAAGGAAAGACTGACTTTTGCGTTGGACCCGACACCGAACATGCCCGGAACCGTCTCGGCCGTGTCGTTCGAACTCAAGTACCTCATCCCCTACGAGATCTGCGGGATCAGGACCTCTCTTGGAACGCGGGTCGCCACCTGCAAGGAGAACAGTCATCCCTTCTTCACTCCCGACGATTTCCAGGACATATCCAGCATCTACATCGTCTCCAGCCTGACACCCGCTCCGAGGATTCGTCTCCACAGTCTGGCGATGTTCGTCAACGTACCCCAACCCGATGGACTGGTCGCGAACAGATACCGGCGTTTCGGTTTCGCCTACGAACACGATCTCTACAGACTGAACTCGAATTTCGTGCGGTTCATCGCGGAGGCGAACATGAACCGCTTCAAGACCACGGACTACAACTACTACGGAGATCTCGCCCGACGAAACGAAGTCTTCTTCAACGGCGGGCTTCGAATCCGAACCGGGATCGTTCAGATCGACTTTGGACTTCGTCATTTCGCGGAGGCTGGCTACCGCGAAGCCACCCTGGGGCTGGCGAAGAAGTTCTAGCCCAACGCTCCTTTTAAGAGCAATACCCATGAATTAGGCTATGGCTCTCTACGTGTCGGTCGTTGTTATCTTGGAGCTGGGGCTGTGCCCCAGACCCCCCCGCCTCGAACCGAGCCCCCCACCTGGCATCATGGTGCCAAGGGTGGTAGGGGACCCCCAGAGCTCGTCTCGACCGGTCACTTCGCTCCCTGGTCACCACCCGACTTGGTCGAGGTAAAACGATTATACAGGGGGATTGCTTTTAAGAGCAGACCCCGAGAGAGACTCTGTAGCGGAGACTGCGGTCGTGCACGAGACAGTGTTCGCGCTCACGAGCCGGAGATCTTCGAAAGATGAGCTTTTCCGTGCCCCGACGTGTAGACTAATACATGGGTTGTTTTGCGCATCGCTGGTCTCGAAACCCATCTTGATGATCTGCTGCCCACGCAATCGTCGGTAGGCGCCCCCCGCCCGCCTTCAGGTCTTGACCCCGCAAAAGGGGTCACGTCACTCCCTAGCAGCAGTCAGTCTTACCACCTGCGATACGGACGCTCACCAGGGGCATCGGCCGCACGGACCGTGAAGACCGCTAGACGCCGTAGACCCATGGAAGGGCCGATTGGAGGACGAATTGAGTCTGCAGGGTTCCAATATGTTCGACAAGTACTTCAAAGTATTCGAGGGGAATGACCACAGGCGGCAGCGTTATCAGTTGATCCTATCATCCGGCCAGGTCATCAGCGGTATTCCTATCGCCGCGTCTGATGCAACCCACTCCGGAACCTTCAGTGTCACTCTGGATAGCGGTAAATTCATTGACGTGGAGTGGAATCGACTGCTGTCCGTGTCGCCAATAGATCGCCTTCGCGCGGCCTAAAAAGATGGGCACGGAGGGACCGGCCGTCCCAGTCAGGGTTTTGCAGGAAGCAAGTCAAGGTGCCGGTCAACCGTTCGGGACAGGGTCGGCAATTGATCCGACCCACGCGTGAGCCGTGCATTCTAGCAACCCTACAATGCTACGGCTTTCTTCGTCTTTCCTCTGACAGTGAGTGCCGCTTGTGAGAGTCTCGATGGGAAACAAGAGCCCGTGGTGATGGATCTCATCCACTACCACGGGCCCTAAAAGTGCTGCGGTTTGGACTACCAGAGACTAGAACCGGTCTCGGCCACCTCCACGGCTGCCGCCACCGTATCCGCCGCCGCCGCCGCCGTATCCGCCGCCGCCGCCACGGCCACCGGTCTTCTCAGCAGCAATGTCGACCTTGAGATTGCGGCCGTCCAGCATCTGGCCGTTCATCTTGTTGCGCGCATCCGCCGCGCTCGCCTCATTCGTATAGCTCACGAAGCCGAAGCCCCGCGATCGACCCGAATCTCGATCCGTGACAACCTTTGCCTCGACGATCTCGCCGAACGGCGCAAAGGCGGCACGAAGAGCCGAGTCATCCGTATCCCACGACAATCCACCAACAAAGAGCTTCGCTCCCATGAGAATCGCACCTTTCGTGCGCTCATCACGCACGATCGCACAATCAACCAAGCGGTATGCGGGTCGAGGCCGCTAGTATAGCATCTTTCGTAGGTGACGGATAGCCCCAATCGAAGCTCGGGCGGCAGGTCCAGACCGGGCTGGTGAAACTCCCACCGACTCGATGGATATCAGGTGAAGCGAAGCTGGTCTCTGTCAATCTCTTTGACAGATGTGACGGCGCGGTTGACCGTTTTGCGATCCGACGACCTTCGACCAAACGGGATTTTTCGCTTCATGAAGCCATCTAGATGGTCTTTGTCAATGTGGCATGCCGATTGCTTGTTCTCGTGCCGTGAGGATCAAAGCAATGAGAACCAAAGCAGAAAGAATCAACGCAAGTGCGCAAGTCGGACGGGCCGGGCTGTCGTTTCTGGAGATCATGGTTGGGAGCCTGATCCTTGCTTTGGGGCTCTTGCCGATCCTCCAAAGCATGGGTGAGACCGGACGGCAGGCTGGATTCTCGAGGGGACATCTACTGGCCCATGCCCGTGTGCAGGCTCTTCTCGATGCTCAGGAGTCTCTGGGATGGGAAACGGTGGCGGTGGCAGAGGAGCGGTCCCTCTCGATTCCATCGGAAGCCGGATCTCCTCCAGATCTGTTCGGCGTTAAGGACGGGAAATCCTATCAGGAGAGACTGACAGTCGTCCCGGTCTCCGACGGTCTCGTGGCCCTCCGTGCCGAGGTCTCGTGGGCGCTCCCTTCCGATCCAGGATCCGGACGGCCGTCCCACGTGGCTCGGTCCATTCGGATGATCTCTCGGCCAGACCAGAGCTGGCTGGCGACGATCACGCTTCCGGCCAGAACAGAGACGGCAGACTAGGAGGCTCTTCGAGATGCGCGAAGAACTGAAGACATCCCTCCAGTGCCCACCCCCTTCGAATCGCAGGCTCGCAAGCGCCGGCCGTCCCGCGACTTTTGTCTCCGGGCGTCGTGGGACAGGTCTGATCCTTTTCGTCATCGCCCTCTTCCTCGTGATCGCCACTCCGATCTGCATCGCCCGTCACGTCCAGGCCAGTCAATCCCGGAACGCGGTTCAATGGGCCGCCTTTGGCGGGATCGCCCTCGACCTTGGGAGGTCGGCTCTGACCGAGGCTTTATCCGAACTGACTCGGTGCGCGAACGACCGCACCGATCCTCTGTTTAGCGCCCTTCGATCGAAGAAGGAGCAGATCCAAACGATCCAGATTCCACCCCGCCAGATCATGAAGATGGTTGCCGGAGACCCGTCGCTCGCGGGATTCGAGGTCGCTGGCGGCTTGGTCGACGCAGTGGTCGTGAGCCGAGAACCACTGTCCCGGCTCAGCTACGAGGCCCGGGTCGTTTGGTCGCTGGCCGTCAAGATCGTTCATCGTGCGACGGGCCTGGTTCGAACCGTCGTAGAGGAGCGCCCCATGAGGATCGCGCTTCTGTCCGTTCCCCGCCCCTACGATCAGTTCACGGTCCTTGTCCTCAAGGCTGGAAACCTGGTGGGATCCGATCTCAACACGTGGCTCTCGGGCAGTGCCGCAGCATTGGACACCTTGAGCCAAAAGGACAAACCCGAGACCGTGAAACGACTGAGCGAGGTCGTCTCATTCGTGAACGAACGCATCGAGGCTGCCAACGATGAACGGTCAGCAGGAGAGTCGAAGATATCGGCTTTCAACCCGGTCGACTACGTCTCGATGATCCAGGAGACCCAGATTCCCGATGCCCCCAAGATCGGGAATCTCGTGACCGATCCGCTCCATAAGATCCCTTCAAGCTACAGCGTGGCCACGACCGTCGACAGGGTCGACGATCTCTCCCAGCTCTATCTCTTGCCCCGGCTGAAGAGCAGCCGGGAGTCTCTTGCCCTCGCTGAATCGGAGTACCAACGGGAGAAAGGACGATTCGACGACCTCGCTCGCCGAATCGGCGGGCTCGCAGGGCGCACGGCCCAGTCAAACGGCGAGAAGGATGCGCTTCGGACCAACGCCAAGGCGATGCAGTCGGAGTTGAAGGCTCTCCTGCCCCGCTTACGGTCGAAGATGGAAACTTTGGCGAAAAGCCATTCGGGGCTCTTGCAGCAGGTTCGCTCCTACGAGGACTCGTGGATCGAGACCGGTGGAGAAGCCTCGGATTGGCTCGTGGGATTCCAATACAAGCTCGATCCCCAGGAATGGGCTAAACGTTCTTTCATGAGATTCGAGGGTCAGGGAGCGACCTCCCGATTTCTTGCATTCCTCGACCGCTATCAAAAGGAAAGCCCTTCCCGACCCGTGAACGGCGTGGTCTTCGTCGACAATCCCGGGGAACCGCTCCGCATCGAAGGACGGACCATCCACGGCAAGCTCACCGTGATCGCCACCGGTGCCGTGGATCTTCGAGACGTCCGTCTGGCCGATCGTTCGAACGACCTTATGGTGGTCCAGTGCGAGGACACCCTCAAGGTCGGGGGGCGCGTCGAATCAGCTCTCATCCCACGAGGAGCGTTCTTGCCAGAGTCCGGAGTCGAACTCATGGGCCCTCTCGTCTTGGTCGAGGTCAAGGAGCCGGACCGGCTGAGCGGTTCGGTCTCGAGTGACCAGGGACGCTACTACACCGGAGTCGCCGGGGCCGAGAAACCCGAATACCTCTACGCAGCCTTCTCTCCATGGGCGTTGACGACGAACGTGAGCTGTGACTAGGAAAGGGAGTAGCACGATGCGAGGAATCGAAAGAAGAGCCTTCTCCCTGATCGAGGCGTTGGTCTTCGCGGTGCTGGCGCTCTCGTTGTTCGCGATCGTCATTGGACTGGTACGAGCCGCCAGGATCCATGATGAATTCACCTCCGAGAAGCTGGACATTGTGAGTCAGTTGACGATGGTTCTCGAAAAGGTCCGACGCGATGCGTGCGTGAGCGATCGGGGGGTCCCCTCCGAGGACGGGAAAACTCTTCGAATGGAGACTCGATCCAACGGCGATTCGCAGGTTTCCGGAAACGTCGAGTATTCCTGGAGCGAAAAAGGCGGATCCTTGTCGCGATCGGGAGAGAGGGTGGGTTCCTCGAAGCTTCTCGCCTTTGCCGCCACCGGAACCTCATCCCTCGTCACCGTGGGACTACTCGCAGGTCCGGCGAATCCGCGCGTGTGGGGCACGAAAGCTCCCTCCACCGAGCTGGTTGCGCCCATCCTGTTCCGGAAGGAAGCGGTCCGGAGTCGATTCTCCGAGTGGGTTCCCGACCAAGCGGAGTGACCGTCCCGATCCCCCACGCGGGAGTCTCCATCGATCCACGAGAGAACCCCATCGATCCATGCGGGTGCCCCCCCAGCAACGCTCTCCAAATCCTCTACGGCATTGGGATCAGGGCGACGGCGTACATCGCTCCGCGTTGATCTGTCGTTTCGTCTCCATGGATTCCTCGACGTTGTGACGGATGAAGGGTTCGCCCTTTGTTCCCCCGTGGAACCGTCGGGATTTCCCATCGTGAGAATTCCCCTTTGCGGGAGTATGATACTGATCCGTGACCTCTAGGAGCCTGTCGGAGGATGACCCCGACGGGCTTGGGCGAGGTTCTTGTTCGTGAGCACCACGCCGAATCGCATTTTTCTCCGGCAGGGAGGGGGTTCTCTGGCCATGGCACACCACGTCTCGCGTTCAGCCTTCGAACGCCTCACCGACAGGCTCAATCGTCATCCACAGGCCGCGCCGGTCTCCAAGACCCTCTTTGAAATCTTGAAGATGCTCTTTCGAGAAAACGAGGCAGAGCTGGTGTCGAGGCTTCCGCTCAGTCCATTTACGGTCCAGCGGGCCGCCGCGATCTGGAAGACAAATGAAAAGGAGGCAAAGACAACCCTCCACAAGCTGGCCGAGCGCGCTCTTCTAACAGACTACGAGTGGCAGGGACGGACTTGGTACTTCCTTCCTCCTCCGATGGCCGGTTTCTTCGAATTCTCCCTCATGCGGGTGCGCGACGATCTCGACCAGAAGACACTCAGCGAGCTCTACTACCAGTACGTAAATGAGGAAGAAGCGTTCTCGAAGGCCCTCTTCATCAATGGAGAAACCAAACTCGGACGGGCCTTCGTCCACGAGCCGGCACTGGGTTCCGACGAAACTCTGAAGGTGCTCGACTACGAGCGGGCCAGCGAGGTCATCAAGACCTCGTCGGACATCGCGGTCAGCTCCTGCTACTGCCGTCACAAGATGAAGCACCTGGGCAAGGCGTGCAAGGCTCCGCTGGACATCTGCATGACCTTCGGCGTCACGGCTCAATCCCTCATCCGGCATGGTCACGCGCGGCGTGTCGATGCGGTCGAAGGAACGGATCTGCTCCAGCAGGCCTACGAGAACAATCTCGTCCAGTTCGGAGAAAATGTCCGGCAACGCATCGGCTTCATTTGTCACTGCTGCGGATGTTGCTGCGAGGCGATGATCGCGGCCCGGCGTTTCGCTCCCGAGCACGCTATCGAGACCACGCGATTTGTCCCGGTCATCGACAAGAACGCTTGCAGCGGGTGTGGCCGGTGCGTCGCCGTCTGCCCTGTAGATGCCCTCTCCTTGGTCTCGACCGATGATCCGGTTCACCCGGACGCGAAGACGGCCCGACTCGACGAACGAGTCTGTCTGGGCTGCGGCGTGTGTGTGCGGGTCTGCGAACAAAAAAGGAGTATCCGGCTCGTGGAGCGAGGTGAAAGGCTTTTGACCCCTCTGAACGGGCTTCACAGGACCGTGCTCATGGCGATCGAACGGGGGAAATTCCAGAACCTGCTCTTCGACGACCTGGCGTGTTCGAACCACCACGCCATTGCCTCGGTGTTCGGTGCGATCCTGCGACTCCCTCCGGTGAAGAAGATCCTCGCTCTCAGGCAGGTAAAATCACGGTATCTGGAAGCCTTGGTCTCCCGATACGGGTAGGAGCGTATCCATCGCGGATGGGTGTCAATCAGAGGTGTGCTCCTCTCAATTGCGGCGATTTGCCCCGCCGGGTATCTTTTGAATGTGGATCCTCATCGGGTGCCACGGTCTTCGGATGTTCGCCGGGGGATGGCCATCTTCGTCGTCCTCGCGGTCGTCTTCCTGTTGGCGTTTCTCGCCGGTGTTGTCACGATCTTCACGTCGAGCGCCTTCCGGGAAGTCGACGTGCTCCATGGCTACCTGAGAGCCGTCTCGATCGGGGAGTGTGCCTTTTCAGAGCTCCTGGCTCGCCTCTCCACGGTCCCGTGGTGTCGGCGCTGGTTCAAAGGAGCTCCGGATCTCAAGTACAACCTTTCGCTCGGGGACGGTTCGTACAGCTATCTGCTCAGGGACACGGCGTCCGGCGCCCCTCCAACACCAGGAATTCCCGACGGGAAGAGGGCCGACTTGCTCATCCGTGCAACCTCGGGGAACTCCACCGTCGCGATGTTCTGGAGACTCACGTTCGTCGAGGATTCCTTGGAGGGTGTTCGTCGAATCGTCCCTGAACTGTACACGTTCGCCGGTGATCCTGCCCGGGTGGACCCAGCCGGCCAAGACCTTCTGAGCGGGAAGGTCGACGACATGGTCCGACTGCGCTCTCGGAACAGCGCTCGCTTCCGTCCGGTGATCGACCAGGTCAGGGGGGGGGTGGCTCCGGCCCAAACCGCGATGCTTTTGGGGGTTGACCCGAAGGGTTCGACCGTCGATCCGACAAATCCGGTCGAGGACCCGGCTCCTCCTCCTGATCTTCCGTCGGATCTGGTGACCCCTCCGCCGCCCACGGTCTCGGATGTACAGGTTCACCTTTCGTACGTCAATGGAGCGGACCTTGGCACGAGTGTGGTCAAAGGACAGGACAGGGGAAATGGCAAGGTCAGCTACTTGATCATGAGCCGCATGAACTCGTATCTGGAGAAGCAGGCCCAAGCCGAGATCACGTTGCCGGATCCGGGACAGATCGAGTCCGTGTCCGTGGAACTGACCGCCTACAACGATGACAGTCAGTACATGCGCACGCTCCAGTTCTTCGTCAACGGCGAGGGTGGGGCGATCGGCAGCTACGGCATCACGAATCCGATGGGCAATCTCAGGGGATCAGGGGTCATGTCGGCCAAGGGCAATGGTAGCGATCAGACCTCGCTCAGTGCCGACATGTCCAGTGTCCAGATCGGCCTTCAGATGTCCTCCGCGAGTGACCCGGACCACAAGACCATGTCGCTCTTGAGCCATTTCCAGTCTTCCGGTCCGGTAAAGATCGTCTCCTACGTGGATGCGCAACAGGGTTATGGCCAGGGTTCCTGGGTCTCCTTCAACCTCATCATCCAGCGCAAATGAAACCTCTCGATCGACAAATCACGGCAGGGGGCGATTCGATCCAGAGCCACGGACCGGGAGGGACTCTCAGGAGCCTGTCGGACCATCGCCCGACAAGCCTCCCGTTCGGGGGCTCCCATCCGGAGACTGAAGAGGTCTTCCAACAGGCGCCCAAAGCCTTTGCGTTGGCGGAACTGCTGATCGCCGTCGTCATCTTCTCTCTGGCCATCATCCCGGTGCTCGACCTTTTGATCGGCTCAGCGCGCCAAGCCCGGCAGACCTCTGACTACGGCCTCGCCGTGGCCTTGGGAGAGAAGGTGTCCGAGGAGCTGAGACTGGCCAATTGGGAAAACGTCCACTTCTCGGAGACCCTCTTGTCCGACAAACAGTATGCGGGTCGCCGCTCCGTGGTCAATGCCGGCTCCCCTTTCTTCGGAGTCATCGAGGATGGAGCCCCACCTTTCGGACGCATCCGTCCTGGCGAAGATCCCGCGATCACCTCCGGATTCGGAACGCTCTATTCGGAGCTCGCACCATTTTTCGTCGGCACAGACCCTCGAACGAGGAGTCTAGCCCAGGGAGGCACGGTCGTGGACGTCGGTCTGATCGTGGAGTGGAACGATTTCAAGGGATCCGGAGCAAAGAGCCCGGTCGCAGTCTCTCTATCCTGCCACGGCTTTCCTCCCGTCCCCCCCCCTGAGGTCGAGGATCGAGCTCGCGCCGATGATGCGATCCGGACGACTCTCTTCCCGGACCTCACTGGACGGACGCTCGATCAGGTGGCGTCCGAGACCGGGGCGGATTCGAAGCTTCTGCGTGATCTCGGCGACGTGGTGACCGTGGTCACGGGGATGAGCGCTCTGGGCGCCCAAATCACCAGCCAGGTCACGAACTTGGAGGCGAGGTTGGTGCGGGCCTCGAACACGAGCGATCAGTCGGAGCTCTGCCTGGAGCTGGCGCGGCTTCACGAAAAGAGCGCCTCGGCCTACATGAGCGCAATGATCTACCTCAAGGGCCCGATCTCGACTCTCGAGTCCTCGTTCGAGCTTCGTCGGCTCGGCAACAAACCGCCCGACCCGGCACGGTACCGATCGGCGTTTCAGTCGCTCGACAGCTTGCGATCCAAATTCGGTTTTCACCTCGCCTCGGCGCGGGCTGTATATGCAAAGGCCTACAGTGGTGAAATCGGTCGTGCCCTGGTTCCTCGCGCCCGAGTCCGTGTCTTCATGAAAGTTCTCTCTTTGAGACAGCTCGAGGTCCTCACCGCAGGCCCTCAGGACTCCTCGTCGCTGAAGACGATGCTGGTCGATTTCATGGAATACTATGAGGGAAGGAATCCGAATTTCTACCGGTTCGCGGAGTACGAGCTCACACAGCACGGGGACATCCCTTCTCTGCGGCAGTCCTACCCTGTCCCAGACAGACTGCTCGCGTACGAGACCTTCCGGGACAGTGTTGGAAAGACGGCGGAGAGAATCACAAATGCTGGATTCTGAAAGACGAGGACGCGAGGCTCTCACGGTCGTCGAGCTTCTGACCGCGAGCACGGTCTTCGTTCTCGTGGTCGGACTCGTCATCACCCTGTTGACACAGGGGCGACGTTCCTCTCAGAATCTGGGGACGCAGATGTCGCTGGCTCAGGCGAGCCGAAAGATGATCGTGAAGCTGCTGGGCGAACTGCAGGAGGGGATGGAGGTCCTGTCGCCCAGACCCGGTTCGACCAAAGCCCAGGCTCTGATCCGGGACAAGCTCTCGTTCATCCGCTGGTACGTTCTCCATCCGAAGACCGGGTCGGTGCCGGAGGTGTACGAGCTGTGGCGATACATCAACGATCCCGATCTCCCGGCGGCTCGGCGAGCGGAAATCTTGCTGGGCGGCATCCAGCGTCTGAGATTCACCTGTCTTAGCGAGGGGGCGCTGCAGATCAACCTCACCTTGATCGAAGAGGGAAAAGAGTACTCGATCCTCACCACGGTCCGCCTCCGCAACCTGCCCTCCACCGAGGCTGTCTGGTAAGAGGCCCGCAAAATAAGGAGGTCTTAAAGCCACTGGCTGTGACAAATGGCGAGGAGCGAGAGGAGCGGCCGGTTCGCCGCGCTTCTGATGGTCGCCAGGATCGGTTGCGGACAGCGGGGGGTGAGGGGTCTTGTCATGAGGGCACAGCCCTTCCGAAGACCCGCTTCCGGGCCATCAAAATCTCGTCATAGAGAGCCTCGTGGGCGTGGATGAAGGCTGCTCGCGTGAACTTCTCGTGGATGCGAGCAAGGCCGGCTCTGCCCATGGAGCGGGCCAGATCAGAATCGACGAGGACGCTCGCAATGGCTTCCTCCAACGCCTTGGGATCAGAGGGAGGAACGAGCCGGCCGGTTTGGCCGTCCACGACCACGTCACCCACACCGCCCACCCGGCTGGCCACCACGGGCAACCCGGTTGCCATCGCCTCCAGGACAGATCCGGGCATCCCTTCCGACCGACTGGGAAGGACGAACAGGTGGGCTTCCGCAAGGAGTCGCGGTACGTCGGTACGGGCACCGAGGAATCGCACTTGGGGGCTTATTCCCAGCTTCTTCACCGCATCCTCGAGGAGTTCTCTCATCGGCCCCTCCCCCACGAGGTCGAGAGAGATCCCGGGGACTCTCTCGAACAGCCGCGGCATGATTCCGATGAGGTCGAGATGGGCCTTGATGGGGTCGAGTCGTGCCACGCAGATCAGCCGGGGAGGGCCGGGTGGCGGTGTCACGGCCGGCGCGAACCGTTCGAGGTCCACGCCGTTTTCGATGACACGAACGCGCTCTCTGGGGATCTTCTCCCTCTTCGCCAGAACGTCCCGGATCGCCTGAGCGTTGACGACGACCAGATCGGAAGCCCGGTGGGTGAGTCGGTCCAGGAGAACTCTCATCCGTGACTTGGTCAGTTCCACTCCACGTTCGCTGGCCAACAGCGCGAACCGACCGAATGGCCTGAGCGCCCTCCCCACGAGATTGGCGTGAAAAAGCCAAGTGTGGACGAGATCGTACCGGCCCCTTCGGATCTTGCCGATCAGCGGTATCAGCCGAAAAAAATCCAGTTTGCCTCGAAGATCAAGAGCCTCGCACGGAATGCCATTTGCCGTGATGTTCTCGGTGATTGGAGAGGGGGCGAGGAGGGTGACCACCTCGACGTCGAAGCGAGTCCGGTCCAGTCCGAGGACGAGAGATTCGACCGACCGGGGAGTCCCTCCAAGGGCGAGATCGGTGACGAGAACCAAGAGTCTCGTTTTCACCTAAGAATCGGCCTCTTCAACCGGGCGAGGGCCCAGAGCCGTTCCGGCGAGCATGGCGAACACGGGCATGAGCGGGAGCCTATACCTCACCGATCCCAGGATGAAGACGTGCACGGCCATGGTGGCGAGGATCGGAAGACCGAGAATCAGCCGGCTTCTTCTGTTGAGTCGGAGGAACCCGATGAGGGAGAGGACGTAGAGAGGGATCATCACAACGGCGCTCACGAGAGCGTAGGTGCCGCCGGCGTAGGGAGTTGCGTGTGGAAACGGATCGAAGAGCCGTCCTTGCCTTCGAAACGCGCGGGCCAGGAACTCACGGGGATTCTGGGCGATGAAGGTCCGGGCTTGACTGGCATAGTACCGGTCCGCCTCGATGGGAAAAACCCGCGGCGGGGGCGGGGGAACCGCGAGACCCGAAGGCCAGGGACCATCCGAGAAAAGGGGGTTGTTCGATTCGTAGAGAGTGAATCCGGATCCGATGGTGATGGGAACCAGTTCCCCGTATACGAGGTAATTCCTGTAGGTCCAGGGAGCGATCGTCACGACCAGTCCGAATAGATACGAACACAACCAGATCAGGGGTTGGCGCTTCGTTCTGCCGGGATCGAAGAGCACCGCCGCCCCCAGAGCAGCCGCGTGGGGAAGGCCAACAGCTTTGGTCAGCGCGGCGAGTCCGGTCACGAGGCCCCCGGTGAACGGACAGGCTGCACAGATCCGGTTGATCGCAAGGACGAGCAGAAAGAGATAGAGCGTTTCCGAAAGCGCCAGACCACAGAAGAAGATCTGGAAAGGGTCGAGAGCCATGATGAGGCCGGCGGCGAAACCGGAGCGGCTGGAGTCGGTCATCCTCCAGACGGTACGGTAAACAATCAGGACCGAAAGCGCCGAAAACCCGGCCTGGACCAGGAGAAGGGCGAGAAGCTCCCGCGGTGTCACCTCCCAGACAGCGGCCCAGAGAAGCGGATACAGGGGGGGGCGATTGTGCTGAGTCTGGCCCTTGATCGTGAACCCCTGACCGCAGAGGAGCGACTCGGCAACGGCCTGGTAGCCTTGCGAATCGGGATACTGGGGGGCCCTCTCGGAGTGAATGACCCATCCCACCCGGAGAACCAAGGCGAGTGTGAACAGTGCTAACTCAAGAATAAGATGCCAGGATCGGGCCGGCCTCGAACGAGTCTGACTCGAGCGTATGCTCATAGTGGGAGTCTCTATGTCCAATTCCAGTGAACCCATCCCCTTCCATTGGGGAGACTCAAGTATACCAAAACCGTCGGTACAACAAACCTCTTCCGCCTCCCTTCTACCGTCTGGTACGATTGGCGCGAGGTTCGACGCACACCTCAATCCAAGACGATTCCGCGAAGGAGACTGGAATGTCCTCACTGCCGGATTCCAGAAGCTGGATGGCGCTCATCGACCACTACCAGACGATCAAGGACGTCCACATGAGGACGCTTTTTGACGGAGACAAACAGAGGTTCCTCAAGTATTCCGTCCTCTGGAACGACATCCTATTCGACTATTCGAAAAATCGGATCAACGACGAGACCCTCAAGAGGCTCTTCTCTCTCGCGGAGCAGGGTTCACTCAGGGCCTGGATCGATCGCATGTTCGGTGGTGACAAGATCAACTTTACGGAGAATCGGGCGGTCCTCCACGTGGCGTTGCGCAACCGATCGAACCGTCCGATCCTCGTGGATGGTCAGGACGTGATGCCTCGCGTGAACGCTGTCCTGCAGAAGATGCGAGAGTTCACCCAGACCGTGCGGAGCGGCCAGTGGAAGGGGCACACGGACAAGCCGATCACCGACATCGTCAACATAGGAATCGGTGGGTCCGACTTGGGGCCGGTGATGGTCACGGAGGCGCTCAGACCCTACTGGCAAGAGAACCTCCGAGCCCATTTCGTCTCCAATATCGATGGGACCCACCTCGTTGAGACGCTTCGGCGCCTTGATCCGGAGACGACGCTCTTCACCATCGCTTCCAAGACGTTCACGACGCAGGAGACGATCACCAACGCGCTCTCGGCCCGGGAGTGGCTCGTTTCGAAGCTCGGGAATCGTGCGGCCGTGGCCAAACACTTCGTGGCGATCTCGACGAATGCTCAGGCGGTCCGCGAGTTCGGGATCGACACGAAGAACATGTTCGAGTTCTGGGATTGGGTCGGCGGCCGGTACTCGCTCTGGTCGGCCATCGGACTCCCCATTGCCCTGATCATCGGGATGGACCATTTCGAGGAGCTCCTGTCCGGCGCCCACGACAGCGACGAGCACTTCCGGACCGAGGAGTTCTCGAAGAACATCCCCGTGATCATGGGACTCCTGGGGGTATGGTACTCGAACTTTTTCCACGCCCACACACACGCGATTCTCCCCTACGATCAGTATCTCCACCGATTCGCCGCGTACTTCCAGCAGGGTGACATGGAGAGCAACGGAAAGAGCGTCGATCGGGATGGTCGATTCATCACCGACTACACGACCGGACCGATCGTTTGGGGAGAGCCCGGAACCAACGGACAGCACGCGTTCTACCAACTCATCCATCAGGGGACCCATCTGATCCCGTCTGACTTCATCGCTCCGATCGAGACCCACAACAAACTGGGAGACCACCACCGGATCTTGTTATCGAACTTTTTCGCCCAGACTGAAGCTCTCATGAAGGGGAAGACTTCAAGCGAGGCCAGGGCCGAGTTGATCGCATCAAGGATGCCGACGGAGCGCGTCGACAGGCTCGTCAATCACAAGGTTTTCGAGGGCAATCGCCCCACCAACTCGTTTCTGGTTCAGAAGATCACTCCGCGCACCCTCGGACGCCTGATCGCGTTGTACGAACACAAGATCTTCGTCCAGGGGATCCTCTGGAACATCAACAGTTATGACCAGTGGGGAGTCGAGTTGGGCAAGCAGCTAGCAAGTCGCATCGTGGGTGAGCTTGGACCTGCGGGGCCTGTCGAGTCACATGACTCGTCAACCAACGGACTGATCAACCACTTCAAGCTCCACACGCCAAAGGATGCCCCCCCTCACTCCTGAGTGACCGGGGGGAGCGGGCCTCAGTCCTTGCCGATCGTATCCCGGACCTCTTGCTTGATCTTTCCTTCAGGGGAGGCCGGATCGAACGAAGGGCAGTCGCTGAACGTGTCGAATGAGCGGCCGGGACGGAAGGTCACCTGAAAGATCCGTTCGATCTGGTAGAAGCAGGAGCTCTTTCCGGAATTCTCGTCCCAAACCACGAACTTGCAGTTGATGCACGAGCGAGGGTGGACCTTGCCGAACCGAAGGTCCTCCTCGATCTTGTCGTAGTAGCTTCCCGTCGCCCCTCCGGCCACGGCACCAGCAACGCCTAGGATGATCGCCGCCAGCATCATGACGCTCTGGGCAGCTTGAGCGAGCTCGGGGCGCGTCATCTTCAGGAAGAATGCGAAGGCCAGGCCTCCCACGACGCCGGCAGCACCGCCAGCAAGCCCCATGAGAGAGGCCTTGGCATAGCCCGGATCCATCGAACCTTCTGTCTGGTTTTCCGTCTGGGGGGGACGGTAGCCCCAGAGAATGTAGTTCCGGAAGAAAGGGGGCAACCATTCCATACGGTGGTTGATCGTGTCGAGGATGTTTTTGAAGACAGTAAAGCCGATATCCGGAGACTGGGCGATCAATTCATCGAACTCCGTCCGGGCAAGCACCAGCTGAGTCGAGCCTTCAGGGCCGGCGACCGCGCTCAGGTTTCGTGGCGCGCCCGTGATGAAACCCACCTCACCGAACGAGCTTCCTTCCTCGCTGGTCGCGATGAGTTTGCCCTCCCCGCTCGACACCTTGCGGATCAAGAGGACCGCCCCTTCGATCACAAGATGGAGGTCGTTCCCGGGAGAGTCCTGAACGAAGACGACTTCTTTCGGTTTGTAGACGCGGGCCTCGCATTTCTGAACCAAGGCGAACAGCTTCTCGGGCGCAATGGTCGAAAAGATGGGAACCTGGCCCAAATAGAGCAAGATTTGCTCGCGTCGGCTGGGGTCTTCCAAGTACTGAGAAAAATTGTCGAGGGTTTCCACAAGATGAACAATAACCGAGTCTGCCCCGAGATTCAACGACTGGAGTTGGGGCTCTCGCCCCAAGCCCTTACCTGGCACCAAGCGGAGCTCGGTGCCACCGGTCGCTTTGCTCTTTTGGACTCTACCTGGCACCAAGCGGAGCTCGGTGCCACCGGTCGCTTTGCTCTTTTGGACTCTACCTGGCA